>Ga0268298_10006720_pt1 | contig 10361 bp, 10 predicted proteins | sample WWTPWeurt_MetaG_FD_194462 | JGI IMG/M metagenome (GOLD analysis project Ga0268298, IMG submission 194462) | Activated sludge microbial communities from WWTP in Nijmegen, Gelderland, Netherland - WWTP Weurt | ecosystem: Engineered > WWTP > Aerobic digester > Activated sludge | place... | reverse complement strand
GGCGGCGCGGTGGTGGAAGTCAAGCGTTGATGCTGCTGCTGCCGTTCAGCATCATCGCCACGCGCAGCTCGTCCAGCAGCATCTGCAGCGCGCGCTTCGCGCCGGCCTCGCCACCGGCCGCCGCGCCGTACAGCGCCGCACGGCCCACGGCCACGCCCTGCGCGCCGCGCTGGCGTGCCTTCAGGATGTCGACACCGCGGCGCACGCCTGAATCCAGCAGCACCTGCGCGCGGCCGGCCACGGCCTGGGCCACGGCGGGCAGCGCGTCGAAGCTGGCGATGGCGCCGTCGAGCTGGCGGCCGCCGTGGTTGGACACCCAGACCGCGTCCACGCCCATCGCAGCCAGCCTTGCCGCGTCGTCGGGGTGCAGCACGCCCTTGGCCACCAGCGCGCCGCGCCAGCGTTCGCGCAGCCGCGCCAGGTCGTCCCAGCCCCAGGCGGCGTCCAGGCTCTGCCCCACGCGCGCAGCGATGGACAGCCCGGCGCCGGCGTCGGCCATGGCGCCGCGCACGTTCTCGAACTGCGGCAGGCCGCTGGCCAGCATCTGCAGCGCCCAGTGCGGGTGCAGGGCGCCGTCCAGCAGCTGGCGCCAGCCCAGGCGCAGCGGTACGCTCAGGCCGTTGCGCAGGTCGCGTTCGCGGCGGCCACCGGTGGCCAGGTCCAGCGTCACCACCAGGGTGCAAAAGCCGGCGGCCCAGGCACGGTCCACCAGGCGGTCGTTGAAGTCGTGGTTCTTCAGCACGTAGAGCTGGAACCACAGGTCGCCACCGGCCTTGTCGGCCAGGGTCTCGATGGCCACCGGCGACATCGTCGACATCGTGTACGGCAAGCCCAGCGACGCCGCCGCGCGGGCGATGGCCAGGTCGGCCTCGGGCCAGGCCAGCATGCAGCAGCCCATGGGCGCCACCAGCAGCGGCGCGGCCACGGGCCGACCCAGCAGCGTGGTGGCCAGCTGCGGGGCCGACACGTCGTTCAGCACGCGCGGCAGCAGCCGCATGCGCTCGAACGCCGCGCGGTTGTCGCGCAGCGTGGTCTCGTCCTCGGCGCCACCGTCGATGAAGTCGAACACCGAGCGCGGCAGTCGCCGCCGCGCCAGGTCGCGCAGGTCGGCGATGCAGGCCGCGCGCGACAGCGCCGACACGGGCTTCAGCTCAGCTTGGCGTTGAAGACGTCGGCCGGGTAGGGCCTGAAGTCGCGCACCAGCTTGAAGCTGTCGCCGGCGGCCTGGATGATGCACTCCTGGCGCGTGCCGCGGTGGTCACCGGCCTTGAACGAGATGTTGCGTGCGCCGCCCATGTTCTGGTTGCTCATGGTCTCCAGCACGTCCACCAGGTTGGCGCGCGTCAGCGCCTTTTTGCTGGCCAGCAGGGCCTTGAAGGCCTTGACGAACAGCGCGCCGTTGCTCCAGCCGTTGAGCCCCAGCACGCCGATGGGGTCGTTGGGGTAGTGCTTGCCCACGGTGTCGCGGTAGGCCTTCACCTCCACGTCGTCGGCCGTCACCGGCAGCAGCCACGACGAGAAGTACACGCCGTCCAGCAGCGGGCCGGCCAGCTTGCGCGTGGTGGGGTCGGCCGTGTAGAACGGGGCCAGCCAGTTGGTCTTGAAGCCGATGCGGTCGGCGGCCTTCAGCGCCGCGGCCAGGTTGGCGTTGGACCCGAACAGGATCACGGCTTCGGTGTTGGCGTTGGCCAGCCGGCGCACGTGGGGCGCGAAGTCGGTGTTGCGGATCTCGAACGGGATCGACTCCACCGGCTGCACCTTGCTGTTGGCGGCGTGCAGGTCGAAGCCGCGCTTGGCCGAGCGGCCCACCTCGTCGTTCTGCCACATCAGCGCCACGCGCTTGGCGTTGACCGGCGCGCTGAGCACGAAGTCGAGGTTGGACGCCGCCGACCAGCCATAGTCGGGCAGCAGCGGAAACACCAGCCGTTCGGAGAACAGCGCCGTGGCGCCGCCGATGGGGGCCACCATCGGCAGCCCCACTTCCTTGGCATAGGGGATCACGGCCACCGACTGCGCGGTGCCGATGGGGGCGGCCAGTGCAAAGACCTTGCTTTCTTCCACCAGGCGGCGCGCCACGGCCACGCTGCGCGCAGGCTCGTAGCCATCGTCGAAGGTGACGTAGTTGATCTTCCAGCCGTCCATGCCGTTGGTCTCGTTGACCCACTTGAAGTAGGCGTCGGCACCGTGCGTCAGGATGGCGTAGAACGGCACCGGCCCGGTCACGGGCGTGAAGGCGCCCACGGTCACGGTCTTGGTGGCTTCGTCGATGCCGGGCGACGCACCCTGTGCGCCGGCCAGCTGCGGCAAGGCCACCGATGCCGCGGCGGCACCCGACGAGAGGAAGGTTCTTCTGCGCATGCGCTGTCTCCTGCTGTGTGTGAAGGGTGTGCGGGATCTGTCGCGCCAGCCTAGGCGGCCCGGCGATGGCCGCGTCCGCAGGCACGGCTGAAAGTTGCATCGGTTGAAACTTCGCGCGCGCGGCGGCGCACAGGCGCAAGCGGCGGTGACACGCTCCGGCGCATGGATGTCGTCCCCGCTTCAGGCCACCGGGCGCACCGGCGCCCAGGCAAAGTCGCCGGGCTGCGCGGTGGCTGCGGCGCCGCGGGCCAGCAGGGCCTCGCAGTCGGCGCGCGACACGCCGGCCGCCTGCAACACCTGCAGCGTGTGCTCGCCCAGTTCGGGTGGCGGCAGGGTGGCGATGCCGTCGCGGTCGGCCTGCAGGCGCGGGAACTCGGCACCTCGAAGGCCAGGCCGCGGTAGGCCAGCTCGCGCAGCTTGCCGGGCTGGTGCGCCTGCGGGGCCTCGAGCACACGTTCCAGCGGCAGCACCTCGGTGCAGCCCACGTCGGCGGCCTTCAGCCGCGCCACCACGTCGTCGAAGCTGTGGGCGGCCATGGCCGTGCGCACCAGCGCCTCGACACGCTCGCGCGCCTTCTTGCGGTCACGCAGCTGCGCCAGCGACGGGTCGTCGGCCTCGGGCAGGCCCAGCGCGCGGCAGAAGCGCGCCCAGTGCGCGTCGGTCAGCATCAGCAGGTACAGCCAGCGCTGGTCGGCGGTCAGGTAGGCGCCATAACCGGGCATGCTGAACTCGCCATGCGGTTCACGCTCGGGGCGGCCCAGCAGCTGCTGCTTCAGCTGCACGCCCACCAGGTCGCGCGACGCCACGTGCAGGCCGGTTTCATACAGGCCGATCTCCACCGGCTGCACCGGCCGGCCCTGCGCGGCCTGCAGCATGGCCGCCAGCATGCCGATCACGGCATAGGCGCCGGCGAACTGGTCGTGGTACGACGGCCCCAGGCGGCTGGGCCGGCCGTCCACGCGGTTGGCTTCCATCACGCCGGTGGACGCCTCGGCAACCGGGTTGGATGCCAAGTCGTCGGCCTGCGGGCCGGCGGCGTAGCCCCGGATGTGGCAGTACACCAGGCGCGGGTTGATGGCCGCGCAGTCTTCCTGCGTGAGGCGCAGCTTGCGCGCCGCCTTGGGCGCCAGGTTGTGCACGAAGGCATCGGCGCCTTGCAGCAGCTGCGCAAAGGCCTGGCGGCCCGCCGGGTCTGCCAGGTCCAGGCACACGCTCTTCTTGCCATGGCTGTAGGCGATGAAGGTGCCGCTGGGCCCGCCGCGCACCAGGCTGCGCGTGGGGTCGCCGCGCGGCGGTTCGACCTTGATGACGTCGGCGCCCAGCTGCGACAGCAGGTGCGCGGCAAAGGGCGCGGCCAGCATGGTGCCGAGCTCGACGACGCGGCGGCCGGCCAGGGGAGGTGGGGTCATGGGTGTCGTGATGTGCGGTGCAGAATGCATTCTAGTGAGCCCCTGTTTGGCCTGTCACTCGTTCTCTGAAGAGGGAAAACCCGCTCCATGGGCAGCCGTGTTGATTGCATAGAATGCATTCTTGATCGATGGACAGGGGCCACAACGGGCCCCGTGAAAGGGCGGTCTTGAGCACGGACTTCAATGCCTGGGTGGGGCGCACCGAATCGCGCAGCGAACGCATCGCCGCCTGGCCGGTGCAGGCGATGGCGGCCACGCTGGGTCTGGATACCGCGCCCGCCCCGGGCGACGCCTTGCCGCCCGGCTGGCAATGGCTGTTCTTCAACCCGGTGGTCGCGCGCCAGGGCCTGGGCACCGACGGCCACCCGCAGCGCGGCGGTTTCCTGCCGCCGATCGAACTGCCGCGCCGCATGTGGGCGGGCAGCCGCATCCGCTACCTGGCCGACATGCCGGTCGATGCCATGGCCACGCGCACCAGCCGCATCGCGGCCGTCGAGCACAAGGCCGGCAAGCGTGGCTCGCTGTGGTTCGTGACGGTGGAGCACACCACCACGCATGACGGCCAGGACTGCATCGTCGAGCAGCAGGACATCGTCTACCGTGAAGCCACGCCCCCCGGCGCAGCGGCCGCCACGCCGCAGCGCCATGAGGCGCAGGCCCAGGCGGGCCACGACGTCGACCCCGACACCACGCTGCTGTTCCGCTATTCGGCGCTGACCTTCAACGGCCACCGCATCCACTACGACCAGGCCTACGCGCGCGGCGAAGAGGGCTACCCCGACCTGGTGGTGCACGGCCCGCTGACCGCCACGCTGCTGCAGCAACTGGCGCTGCAGCGCGCGCCCGGCCGCACGCTGGCCAGCTTCGACTTCCGCGGCGTGAGCCCGCTGTTCGTGAATCGGCGTTTCCGCGTCGAAGCGGGCGAGCCGGTCGACGGCGTGCTGCCGCTTTGGGCGCGCGGCCCCGACGGCGAACTGGCGATGTCGGCCACGGCCACCTTCCGCTGAACCCCTTCATCCGCATCCCTTGGAGACACCGACACCATGGCTCAACACCTGAGCGGACCACCCCAGCTTGACGGCCAGGTCGCCCTGATCACCGGCGGCGCCGGCGGCATGGGCCGCGCCATTGCGCGCACCTTCCAGGCCGCCGGCGCGCGCGTGGTGGCCACCGACCGCGCCGAGCACGAAGACCTGGGCCCCGGCATCGAGTACCGGCGCTACGACGTGACCTCACGCGAAGAGACCGACCGCGTCATCGACGGCGTGCTGGCCGCGCACGGCAAGATCGACATCCTGGTGCTGTGCGCCGGCATCATCGCCCGCACGCCGCTGGCCGACAGCAGCGACGACGAGTGGAACGCCATGCTGTCGGTCAACGTGATGGGTGTCGTCAACCCGGCGCGCAAGCTGTTCCCGCTGATGTGCGAACGCGGCTTCGGCAAGATCCTGGCGGCCGGCTCCATCGCGGCCAAGAACGGCGGCGTGGCCTCGGGCCCGGCCTACGTGGCGTCGAAGGCCGCGGTGCACGGCATGATGCGCTGGATGGCCAAGGCCGGCGCGCCACGCGGCGTCTACGCCAACACCCTGGCCCCCGGCCCGGTGGAAACCGCGATGTGGGCCAACGTGACGGGCAACGTCGCCCCGTCGGCCAACGCCACCGTGCCGCTGGGCCGCTACGGCCAGGCCGAGGACATCGCACAGGCCGCGCTGTTCCTGTGCTCGCCGGCGTCGAACTGGATCACCGGCACGTCGCTTGACATCAGCGGCGGCATGTGGATGGCTTGAAGGAGGGCACCCCGTGACTGTCAATGCTGTACCGGTGATCGGCTTCGTCGGCCTGGGCGTGATGGGCGGCGCGATGGCGCGCAACATGGCGCTGAAGCACGCCGGCGATGTGCTGGTGTTCGACACCCAGGCCGCGGCCTTCCAGGCGCTGGAAGGGACCAAGGCCCAACGTGTGGCGTCACTGGCCGAGATGGGCGCGCGGGCCGACGTGGTCTTCCTGTCGCTGCCCGGTGGCCCGCAGGTCGAGCAGGTCTGCCTGGGCGATCAGGGCCTGACGGGCGGGCCGCGCCGGCCGCAGGTGATCGTGGACCTGAGCACCACCACGGTGGCGATGGCACGCTGCGTGGCGCAGCGGCTGGCGGCGCTGGGCGTGGACTTTGCCGACGCGCCGGTGGCACGCACCCGCGAGGCCGCGCAGCGTGGCGAGCTCAGCATCATGGTGGGTGCCGACGCGGCGCTGTACCAGCGGCTGCAGCCACTGCTGGCCTACATCGGGTCGGACCTGACGCATTGCGGCGAGGTGGGCTGCGGCCAGGTCGTCAAGCTCATCAACAACGCGCTGAACTTCGAGAACACGGTGGCGCTGGCCGAGATGATGGTGCTGGGCCAGCGCGCCGGCGTGCAGCCGGCCACGCTGCTGGACGCGGTGTCCAAGGGCTCGGGCGACAGCTTCGTGCTGCGCAATCACGGCCGCAAGGCCATGCTGCCGCGCCACTTCCCCGAAAAGTCGTTCCCGCCCGAGTACGTGTTGAAGGACATCGCCTGCGTGCTGGAACTAGCGGCCGACAACGGCGTCACCGCACACGTGACCGAACTGGCGCAGCGCTACTACCAGGCCACCGCGCGCAACGGCTTCAGCGGTCGCTACTTCCCGGCGGTGATCGAGGTGGTGGACCAGGGCATCGGCCCGGCGCCGCTGGAGGGCTGACGCGGTGGCAGATCTCATCGGCCTGGTCTGGTCGGGCATCGTCAGCGGCTGCCTTTACGCCATGGGCGCGCTGGGCCTGGTGCTCATCTTCAAGAGCTCGATGGTCGTCAACTTCGCACACGGCAACCTGGCCGGGCTGGCGGCCTTCCTGGTGTTCGGTTTCACCGCCGGCCACTTCGCCCAGATGGCCTGGGCGCCGGCGGTGCTGCTGACGCTGGCCATCGTGGTGGCGGTGATGGCGGTCAGCTACCTGCTGATCGCGCCGCTGGTGTTCAAGTCCGACCTCACCAGCACCATTGCCACGCTGGGCATCGGCCTGGTGGCGCAGGGGCTGACGCAGCTGCTGTTCGGGTCTGACGTGGTGTCGCTGGAACTGCCGCTGCCGAACTGGCGCGCCAGCGTCGGCCCGGTGCGTGTCAACGCCTACGACCTGGCGGTGCTGGGCACCACCGCGCTGGCCATCGGCGCGCTGTACCTGCTGATCGAGCGCACGCGCATCGGCATCGCGTTCCGTGCCGTGTCCACGCACCCCTTCGCCAGCCGCGTGTGCGGGCTGAACCTGCGGCGCGTGCACCTGTTCTCGTGGGTGGTGGCGGGGCTGCTGGGGCTGATGGCGTCGCTGCTGATCGTGCCCACCACCTTCCTGTCGTCCACCAGCGTGGCGTCGTTCATGCTGCAGGCCTTTGCGGCGGCGGTGGTGGGCGGCTTCACCAGCCTGCCCGGCGCGGTGGTGGGCGGCATCTTCATCGGCGTGCTGATGAACCTGCTGTCGTTCTACGTGTCGGCGGAGTTCATCAACACCTACCTGCTGCTGACCATGCTGTTCGTGCTGAACCTGTTCCCCAAGGGCGTGCTCGCCGCGCGTCAGGGCGCCCGTGTCTAGCGTGCCGATGACCGCTGCCGCGCCCGCCGCCGAGGTGGCCGCTGTCCGTCGCCCAGGCCTGCGTGCGCTGGGCGCCGCCGGCCTGCTGGCGCTGTTCGTGCTGCCGCTGGTGGCCGGCGGCTACTGGACCTTCACGCTCGGGCTGTGCTTTGCCAATGCGGTGGCGATCCTGTCGGTGAGTTTCCTCGTGCGTTACGGTGGCGAGGTCTCCATCGCCAACGGCGTGTTCGCCGCCGCCGGCGCCTACACGGTGGCCATCGTGGAGAAGTTCTTCGGCCTGTCGCTGCTGGCCAGCCTGCCGCTGGCGGCGGTGGTGGGGGCGTTGCTGGGCATCGCGTTTGCCTACCCGTCGCGCAACCTGTCGGGCATCTACCTGTCGGTGGCCACCATCGCGCTGGCGCTGGCACTGCCCGAGGTGCTGCTGCACTACCCGGCGCTGACCGGCGGCTTCGAAGGCCTGTACGTCAAGCTCGACGCCGTGCCGGGGCTGTCCAAGGGCCTGCAGCGCTACTACCTGCCGCTGCTGGGGCTGGTGGCGGTGGTGGCGCTGCTGTCGCACTTCAGGCGCTCGCGCCAGGCCATGGCGCTGCTGCTCATCCGCACCTCGGCGCACGCGGCCGAATCCTTCGGCGTGCGGCGCAGCTGGGCCCGGCTGTCGTGCATGGCGCTGGGCGCGGGCATCGCCGCCATCGGCGGCGCGCTGATCGCGTTCAGCTCGTCCACCGTGTCGCCCAACAGCTTCACGCTGTGGACGTCGATCTTCCTGCTGGTGGGGTCGGTGGTCAGCCTGTACTCCTTGACGGTGCTGGGCAGCCTGGTGGGCGGCATGTTCCTGACGCTGATGCCGCTGCTGATGGCCGGCGCCGGCGACTGGGTGCCGGTGCTCTATGGCGCCGCGCTGCTGGCCGTGGTGCTGGGCGTCAACGCGCTGCCCGAGGCCTGGCGCAACCGGCTCGAAGGGAAGGCGCCATGAACGCCGTGGTGGCCGAACCGCTGGTGGTGGAACAGCTCGCGCTGGCCTTCGGGGGCGTGCGCGTGCTGCAGGACATTGCGCTGGAACTGCGCCCGGGCGAGATCACCGGCCTCATCGGCCCCAACGGCGCCGGCAAGACCAGCTTCTTCAACTGCCTGACGGGGCTGTACACGCCGCAGCAGGGCCGCATCCGCCTGGGCGACCTGCGGCTGGAACGTGTGCCGCCCGCAGGGCGCGCGGCGCTGGGCTTTTCGCGCAGCTTCCAGCACGTGGCGCTGTGCCCCGAGCTGAGCGTGGTCGAGAACGTGATGATCGGGCTGGACCGCCAGTCGGCCGCCGGCTGGCTGGACGCGCTGCTGCCGCTGCCGCGCGGCCGGCAGGAACGTGCCGCCAACCGCGAGCGTGCGCTGGCCGCGCTGGCGCGCGTGGGCCTGGCCGAGCTGGCCGACCGTTCGCCCACGCAGCTGCCGCCGGGCGTGCTGCGGCTGACCGAGATCGCACGCGCCATCGTCGGCGCGCCGCGTGTGCTGCTGCTCGACGAGCCGGCGGCGGGGCTGAACTCGGTGGAGACCGCCGACCTGGCGGCGGCGCTGAAGCAGCTGCGCGCGCCCGACCTGGTGCTGGTGGTGGTGGAGCATGACATGGACCTGATCATGGACGTCTGCGACACCATCCACGTGCTGAACGTGGGCCGCCTGCTGGCGTCGGGCGCACCGGCGCAGGTGCGGGCCAACCCCGAGGTGGTGCGCGTCTACCTGGGGGACGACGATGAGTGATGCTGCCCCCATCCTGCAGTTGCGCGGCCTGACCGTGCGCTACGGCGCCGGGCCCGTGGTGCACGGCGTCTCGCTGGACATGCCCGGCGGCGCGGTGGCCGCGCTGCTGGGGGCCAATGGCGCGGGCAAGTCCAGCACGCTGCGCGCCATCGTCGGGCTGGAACCGGCGCAGGGCCAGGTGCTGTTCGAAGGGCACGACATCAGCCGGCTGTCGACTGCCCAGCGTTTCAAGAGAGGCATCGTCTACGTGCCCGAAGGGCGGCAGATCGTGGCCGACCTGACGGTGGCCGAGAACCTGGTGCTGGGTTCGTACTTCGTCGATGCGCACACACGCGCGCAGCGGCAGAAGATGGTGCTGGACTTCTTTCCCGAGATCGCCAACCGCCTGAAGTCGCCCGCCGGGCTGCTGTCGGGCGGCGAGCAGCAGATGCTGGCCATCGGCCGCGGCCTGATGTCGGCACCGAAGCTGCTGCTGCTGGACGAGCCGTCGCTGGGCCTGGCGCCGCTGCTGGTGGCGCGGGTCTATGAACGGCTGGCGCTGATCCAGCGCGAGCAGCGGCTGTCGGCGCTGCTGGTGGAACAGAGCTTCCACGCCGCGGCCAAGCTGGCCACGCAGGCGTGGGTGATGCGGCATGGCCACCTGGTGGGCGAACTGGGCGCCGATGCGCTGAAGAGCCGCGAAGGCCGCCAGCAGGCGATCGACGCCTACCTGGGCGCCCGCGAGCCCACCGCGGCATGAACAAGGAGAGCCTGTGACAAGACACCTGAAGCTGGAAGGCCGTGTCATCGCCAGCGGCCTGGCCTTTCCCGAAGGGCCGGTGGCGCTGGCCGATGGCAGCGTGCTGGTGGTCGAGATCGCCGGCGCGCGGCTCAAGCGCGTGCAGCCCGATGGCCGCGTGGACGTGGTGGCCGAACTGGGCGGCGGCCCCAACGGCGCCGCCATGGGCCCCGACGGCCACTGCTACGTGTGCAACAACGGCGGCTTCAGCTGGCGCACCGACAACGGCTTCTCGCGCCCCACGGGGCCGGCGGCCGACTACCGCGGCGGCTGCATCCAGCGCGTGAACCTGGACACCGGCGCGGTGCAGGTGCTGTACACCGCCTGCGACGGCCAGCCGCTGCACGGCCCCAACGACATCGTGTTCGACGCCGACGGCCACTTCTGGTTCACCGACTTCGGCAAGGTGTTCGAAGACCGCATCATGCGTGGCGCCGTCTTCCACGCCAGCACCGACGGCCGCAGCATC
>Ga0268298_10006719_pt1 | contig 10361 bp, 8 predicted proteins | sample WWTPWeurt_MetaG_FD_194462 | JGI IMG/M metagenome (GOLD analysis project Ga0268298, IMG submission 194462) | Activated sludge microbial communities from WWTP in Nijmegen, Gelderland, Netherland - WWTP Weurt | ecosystem: Engineered > WWTP > Aerobic digester > Activated sludge | place: Netherlands... | reverse complement strand
AGTCTCGGTCATGTGGAAGCACATCTACCTTACAGCGATATGGTGCGGCAACAACATGGTCTTTTCCACGGCGGCATGGTAGCCATGGTCGCCGACTCGGCCTCCGGTTATGCCACCTATACAGTCCTGGCTCCCGATGAAGAATGCGTCTCCGCCGAGTTTAAGATCAACTTCCTGCAGCCTGCCAGGGGTGAAAAAATCATCGCCCGCGGTGGCATCATCAAAGTCGGACGCACCCTTGTCATAACCGAAGCCACAGTTTCCGTAATCAGGGACGGTCAAGAAATAGAATGTGCTCTCATGCTGCATACACTGGCCCGCATCAAGCACATGAAGAGCGGTAAAAACACCTGAACCGCAAGCAACCGTAAATCACAAGTGGCAAGAGAAGGTAAATGCCGGTCAATCTATGTAAGTTGAGAGGCAAGTTGAGAGTGAGGCTAGGCTCGGCGCTTCTTATCAGTCTGATGAGCTATGCTGTTCCCACAACAGGAGCCCTGGCCGTGGAAGAAAAGGACCCTTATTTATATCTGGAAGAAGTGCAGGGCAAAGACGCTCTTGCTTTCGCCCGCCGCTTGAACAAGCAAAGTACCGGCATCCTGGAAGCCAGCCCGGGATTCAAGACACTCAAGAAGCAACTTCTTAACATTCTCGATGACCGGCAAAAGATTCCCTACGTCACCAAGCACGGAAACCACTATTACAACTTCTGGCAAGACGAAAGCCACCCGCGTGGTCTTTACCGGCGCACCAGCCTCTCCCAATACAAATTGGCAAACCCTGAATGGGAAGAGGTGCTGGATTTAGATAAGCTGGCAAAATTAGAAGGGGAAAACTGGGTCTATGAAGGCAGCGTCTTTCTGGAACCGGAAAACGACCGCTGCCTCCTGAGCCTGTCCCGGGGCGGCTCCGATGCCTGCGTCGTGCGCGAATTCGACCTTGTGGAAAAACGTTTCCTGAAAGACGGCTTCAATTTACCGGCAGCCAAAAGCCAGGTCTGCTACCGCAATAAAGACCAGATCTATGTCGGTACTGACTTTGGTGCCGGCTCTCTCACCGATTCAGGTTATCCACGCTTGATCAAAGAGTGGCGGCGCGGCACCCCCCTGAGCGCAGCCAGGCTTATATTCGAAGGGAAGAAGGAAGATGTAAGCGTAAGCGGCATCTCCTACTATGACCACGGCAAACGTTACGACTTCCTGAGCCGCCGCCCTGCCTTCTTCAAAGAAATTGACTATGTAAGGCTGGCCGACGACGACAAAGGCGCAGTGCAGCTAAGACAAATAGACAAGCCGGACGATGCCTCCTTTTCAGTGCTTTCCAATGTGGTTTTTCTGCGACTCCGCTCGCCCTACACGGCAGCGGGTAAAACCTATCCGGCCGGCGCCCTCCTGGCTCTGGACTTCGACAAGTTCCTGGCCGGTAGTCGCGCTTTCACTATGGTGTTTGAGCCATCCCCTCGCACATCCTACGGCTATATTTCCGCCACCAAAAACTACTTCCTTCTAAACACCCTGGAGAATGCCGCCAGCCATGTTTACCTGCTCAAAGGTGAAAAGGAAAAGTTTGCCGGCCGAGAAATCACCGGCAAGCAGTATAAGTACAGCCAGGTCAGTGCCTGGGGCGTAGATAGTGATGAAAACGACGATTACTTTATGACCGTTGAGAGTTTTCTCACCCCCACCACCCTCTATCTTTGCAATGCGGAGCAAGAGGCAACGGAAAAGCTCAAGAGCCAACCGCAATTCTTCCCCAGCGACAATCTGGAGGTAAGACAATTTGAGGCCCGCTCAAAAGACGGCACCATGGTCCCATACTTTCTGGTGGCGGAAAAGAACCTTGAGCTGAACGGCCAAAACCCGACCCTGCTCTACGGCTACGGCGGCTTCGAGGTAGCCATGACACCGGGCTACCGGGCCCTGACCGGAAGCGCCTGGCTGGCCAAAGGGGGCGTCTATGTCCTGGCTAACATCAGGGGTGGCGGCGAATTCGGACCCACCTGGCATGAAGCGGCGCGCAAAGAGAATCGCCAGAAAGCTTACGATGATTTCATTGCCGTAGCCGAAGACCTGATCAAAAGAAAAATTACCACAAGAGAGCACCTTGGTATAGAAGGAGGCTCCAACGGCGGCTTACTGATGGGGGTGATGTTTACCCAGAGACCCGATCTTTTCGGAGCCGTAGTGTGCGGTTCGCCGCTCCTCGATATGAAGCGATACAAGCATTTACTGGCGGGAGCCAGTTGGATGGACGAATACGGCGATCCGGATAAGCCGGAAGAATGGGCTTATATAAGCAAGTATTCACCTTATCAGAACCTCAAAGCGGAGGCTGAGTATCCACCGATTCTCATTACCACGTCCACTCTGGACGACCGGGTACACCCGGGGCATGCCCGCAAATTTGCCGCCCGCCTCAAAGAACTCGGGCACCAGGTCTGGTACTACGAGAATATTGAAGGCGGTCATAGCGCAGCCGCCAATAACAAGCAAACCGCCTATATGAAGGCACTGTCTTTTAGCTTTATGTGGAAGGCCTTGAAAGGCAAGTAAGGCCGCCACATATATCTTGCCTGCTTTTTATGGTATGACTGAAGTGGAGACTCCGCTGCAGCTATGCTACGGGCAACGCCTGAAAAAAAATGAAATGGAGCTGTCTTAACCTACCCAGAGCGGTGAGCCGTCTCAATTCAAACAGGCGGAGGATGCCGACGCCGGCAGTTCTGTTCTTTTTCACGGCCGCACCGGGACTGGCTGCTTTGCTCTTGCGCACGGCCGCATCGGTACTGGCAGCTTTGCTCTTGCTCACGGCAGCGCCGGGGCTTTCCGCCAAGCCGCTTGAGGCTCAGCAGGCAAGCCAAACCAACTTGAAGCTTAACCCGGGAGAAGCGTTCCTGATCGAGCGCAACAGTCGCTACGGCGCAGAATCCATATACGTCAACCAGAACGGCATGCGGATCATTCATCCCCACTTGCAGCTCGACATTATAGCCAAACCGCCCAACTGGAATCTGATCTGGTGCAGCGGCAAATCTCAGGGTTACTTCGAGGAACCACTGCGAGAATTTCGCATGCGCCGGGGCATGACCGCCGTAGCCGGCCGCCCGCCCAACTGGCCGGCCGTCGGCACCACTTACGCCGGTCTGAAAGCCAAAAAGCTCCTGCCGCCAATATCATCAAAAGAGCAGGCCACCGGCCTTCCTTTCATGAGCCGGGTGGAAGGAACCCGCCCTCAATACGTTAAACGTGCCGAGATTTATATGACCGAGGCCATTAAACTGCCTCAGGGCGCAGCCAGAATCCTGGCCGCCGAGCACTGCTTGCCGCAATTTGACAGCTTTCCCCTGGCCTGCCATGAAATTTTAAGTGATGGAACCGTGCAAAAACCCTGGTCGACTAAGAGCATAAAAGCGGTGAAAGAACCCGCCGGCATATTTCAGATTCCCAGCCGCTACCATCTCTGCAAAAGTCAGGATGAAGCAGTCAATTCAGGCTTCGTAAGCGACGTAGACGAAATGGTGAGGGACCTGAAAATCGGCGAAGACTTCGGCAGCGGGAAGAAATCAGGTAAATAACTAGCTTTTATCCGAGGCGGCAAAAGCAATCTTTTTCTGGCTAAAAGCCTTGTGCACACCCTTATTGATCTCACTGCGCAGGGAACTGGGCTTGGAGAGATAGTCGTGCGTATAGACTCGCAGGATGTAGCTGTTTGACTTATCGGAAAGTTCCTGCAGCACCACATCGGGTTGGGGCTCGCTTAAAACGCCTGGATGGGCTCTGGCTACGGACAAGAGGGCTTCACTGACAAGCTCTGGATCTATACGGGGATCGGCCGGCACCGGGAAGGAAAATCTCACGCAGTGCCTGGCATCGGTTTCATTACAACTCCAGTTGGTTACCTTGCCTTTGATTAGCTCGGAGTTTGGCACGATGATAGCCACATTGTCATTGGTGACAATGGTGGTGGTACGCAGGGAGACCTTCATGACACTGCCTACGGTGCCATCAAACTCAACCCGATCCCCGACCTTGAAAGGACCTTCCAACACAATAATTATGCCGCTCACCAGATTACTGAAGAGCCCTTGCAGACCGAAGCTGACACCCAAGCCGAGAGCGCCTGCCACCACGGTGAGGGCGCTCAAATCCACACCGGCCGTTTGCAAAATAACTATAAAGCCGACGAAGAGCAAAATAGAACGCAAAAGGGAACCAGCGGCGGAACGCAGGCCCGGCTCAATAGGAGTGCGCGAGAGCAATTCCTTCTCGAACCAGACTTTTAAGCGACCCGTGATAATGACCAGGGCCAGGAACAAGATCGCCACATAAAAAAGCATCGTCAGAGAAACCGTGGTCTTACCCACAGGCAAAAACTGCGCGTTGAGAATTTGATTAATCTGATTGAGAAGCTGCATTTGGGCGTTCATGGTTTCATCATTCCGCAGTGGTTTCAGGCTTGGCCAGGGCTTCCCGCAGGTCCAATTTTAGTTTCTCCGCCGCGCCGCCTTCAGCCGGTTCGACATCCACCAGCACCGAGCCGCCATGTTCCAGTTTGCCGAAAAGCACTTCTTCCGCCAGAGGCTCGCTCACTTTCTCTTTGATAAGCCGGGCCATGGGGCGCGCGCCGTACATACGGTCATAACCGTGTTCCGCCAGCCACTCTCTGGCGGCAGGAGTAACAGTAATTTGCACACTGCGCTCCAAAAGTCGTTCTTTCACTTCGCCCACAAATTTGTCTACCACAAGCAGAATATTGGCAAAAGTAAGAGGATTGAAGGGAATCCAGGCATCGAGCCTGTTACGGAACTCCGGCGAGAAAGTGCGCTCAATGGCACCGCGTCCCTTTCCAAGCCCGAAGCCATAGCTGCCCGAAGATGAAGAAGCGGATTTGTCCTGCTCCCTTTCTCTTTTTGCTTTTTCCGCTTCTTGAGCCAGATGTTCGGAAAGACTGCCTTTGCCTGAAGCCGCCTGGAAGCCGATAGTATCACCCATCATGTCACGGGCACCGGCATTGGTGCTCATGATGAGAATGACATTGCGAAAGTCGGCTTTCTTACCGTTATTGTCCGTGAGGGAGCCGTGATCCATAACTTGCAACAAGATATTGAAGACTTCCGGATGAGCCTTCTCGATCTCGTCCATCAAGACCACGCAGTGCGGAGTCTTGCCGACTGCATCGGTGAGTAAGCCGCCCTGGTCGAAGCCGACATAGCCGGGAGGCGCACCGATAAGGCGCGAGACTGTGTGCTTTTCCATGTACTCGCTCATATCGAAGCGCAGGAAATTGACACCCATAATTCTGGCCAACTGCTTGGCTAATTCGGTCTTGCCCACGCCGGTAGGTCCGGAGCAGAGGAAGGAGCCGATTGGTTTATCGGGATGACCAAGACCGGCACGGGAGAGCTTCAGGGCCTTGACCATGGTTTCGATGGCATGGTCTTGCCCGAAGATAACCTGTTTCAGTTCCTTCTCCAGATTCTGCAGGCGATCCTTGTCGGAGCCGGAAACCGTGCGAGGCGGAATTTTAGCCATGGATGCCACGGTCAATTCTACGTCCTGGGGAGTCACCTCCGCCTTGTCCGTAGAATCCGGCGCCACCTCCGCCTGTTCGGCTTCCACCTTCAACTTGACCAGGGCACCGGCTTCGTCCATTACATCAACTGCCTTGTCGGGCAAGAATCGGTCGTTAATATGCCGAGAGGAAAGCTCGGCGGCGGCTTCCAGGGTCACATCCGGATAATGAACACCATGGTAGTTTTCGTAGTGGGGCTTCAAGCCCTGCAAGATCTTGATAGTGTCGGAAATGCTGGGCTCAAGCACATCAATTTTCTGAAAGCGCCGAGCCAATCCTTTATCTTTCTCGAAGGAAGCCTTGTACTCATTGTGGGTGGTGGAACCAATGCAGCGCAATTCTCCGGAAGCCAGCGCCGGCTTCAAGATATTGGAAGCATCCATGGCGCCGCCTTCCACCGCTCCGGCCCGGACGATGGTGTGAATTTCGTCGATAAAGACAATGGAACCCGGCAAGTTCTTCAGTTCCTTGATCACCGCTTTCAGGCGGTCTTCAAAATCGCCCCGGTAACGGGCGCCGGCCACAAGGGCACCCATATCAAGGGCATACACATGAGAAGCCTTGAGCGCTTTCGGCACCTCACCGCGAGCAATCTTGAGAGCCAACCCCTCGGCGATGGCTGTCTTGCCCACGCCGGGCTCACCCACATAAACGGGATTATTCTTGCGTCGCCGGCAAAGCACCTGCACAGTGCGGGCAACTTCCGCTTCTCGACCAATAAGGGGGTCGATGCGGTTGGCTTTCGCCTGTTCCAAAAGGTCTACACAAAACTCCTCAAGAGCACTGACTTTGCGCTTTTCAGCGCCCGGCTCGGTAAGTCCGCCGGCATCTATATCAATTCCGTCCGTGCCGACGCCGTCTCGGGCACTGCCGGCGCCGTACTTGCCGACTCCGTGCGAAATAAAGTTGAGCACGTCCAAACGACTGACACCCTCTTGCTCAAGCAGGTAGACGGCATGGGAGCGCCTTTCATAAAACATGGCCGCCAGTACCGCGCCACTATCGATGGAGGAACGCTGAGCCGAAAATGCCTGCATGGCCGCTCTCTCCAGCACTCGTTCGAAGGCGCCGGTAATCTGGGGCTTCAAATCTGCGAGACCCTCCTCGCCGCCAAACTCTTCCTCCTCGGGGCTGAAGCCCTCAGGAATCCTCTCCACGTTCTGGTCCAGATAAGACTCCAGTTGCCTGGCCAGATAGCCGGGGTCGGCCCCGCAAGCCGTCAAAACCTCGGCAGCAGTCTTCTCCCTGGTCATAGCCAGAAGCACATGCTCTAGAGTGACAAACTCATGCCGGCGCTTTTGAGCGTCCAGGCTGGCAAGAGAGATAGTATTCTGCAATTCACGACTGAGCATTTAATAACCGCGTTTCCATATGATCCATGCTGTTCTAATCTATAAGTCTAACTCTCAGGAGCTTTAATTCTCCGGCTCGATTGTCAGGCGCAGGGGGAATTCCCTGGCCCGGGCCAGCTTGGTTACCTTGTCTACCTTGGCTTCCGCAATTTCGTAGGGATAAAGACCGGCTACACCGACACCCTGCCTGTGCACGTTCATCATGATGCGCTCAGCCTCGGCCGGAGACTTGTAAAAGACGTTCTTGAGCACATAAACCACGAACTCCATGGTGGTGTAATCGTCATTGTGCAGCAAGACCTTGAACATCGGCGGCTTTTGCGGCTTAGTGCGAGTCTCCTCCAGCACCGCCGTGCCGCTGCCTGTTTTGCGCCCTCTATCAAAATCGGCCATGGCTTCCCTCAACCCCTAGGGCTTCTATTTTAACAATCTCCGGGGCGCTTACCCGAGCAGACTTGAAAAGCACTGAAAAAAAATTGCTTTTGTCACAGCGCCGACACGACAATGTCATTATTTCGACACAGATGCTGTTGTAGATTAGCTATGTCGAAAGGCACTACGGCATTGCAAAGCTCGGTGCAACGCCCGTAAGTCATAAGTTAAGGAGAGACGTTGGTGGGAACGTCTCTCCTTAATGTTTTTAACGGTAAAACTGGGTATTCAGTGCCATAATTGGCTCATGGAAACCAGCGCGGAACCGGAAAACAGTCTCAAGCAAGCCGAACAGGGCAGCCCCACCACCTCGGTGCACACGGCAGTGCGCCTGGCCCTGGCCAGTTCCGCCATCTTCTCCCTCATGTTTGCCCTCATAAAGCTCCTGGGCAAGGCCTATCCGGCCGGCGAAATCCTCTTTTGTCGCAGTTTCTTTGCCCTCATTCCGCTCTTGCCGGCCATTATTGCCAACGGCGGCTTGAAAGTCTTTCAGACCCAAAAGCCCCTCATGCACCTGACCCGCTCCACCATGGGTCTGGTCTCGGCCTTTCTCTGCATTGAAGCGCTCAAACTTTTGCCGCTTTCGGAAGCCACCAGTTTCTTTTACTCGGCGCCTCTAATTACCACGGTCTTTTCCATCTTCCTGCTGAAAGAAACCATCTCCTTCAAGAAACTGGCCGCCGTCATGCTTGGTTTCGGGGGCGTACTCTATATGCTGCAACCCCATGTCAACCACAGTTTGAGCGGCGCCCTCATTGCACTTGGTTCAGCCCTGGGTGCCGGTTTCGTGGCCATTGAGCTGAGGCGCATGAGCGAAACGGAAAAGAGCATCACTATTGTTTCTTATTTTATGACCGCCTGTACCCTGGCCGGTCTTCTCACCATGCCCTTTCAGTTCACCATGCCGGGACCCACCGATGCCGCCATTCTCATCGGCATTGGTATCACTGGTGGTATTGCGCAAATCTTCATGACGGAAGCCTACAAACATGCCCCCGCTTCCACCGTTGCCCCCCTCAACTATAGCTCGCTCATCTGGGCCAGCGGCTTCGACGCTCTCATATTTGCCAAAATTCCCACCCTGACCACAGTGCTGGGAGCCTTGCTGGTGACGGCTTCCGGCATCTTCGTCATCAAGGCCGACCGGCCGCCGCCGCTGGAAACTAGACAGCCGGAGCCGACAGACTGAAGATCGGGGTGTAAGATGATAAGTACACCCCCCAGGAGGGCCGCCCCGTGCCCATCCGAACCTCGCTCAGCCTGGTACTTCTCATCCTTCTTCAAGGTACGTTTTCGACAGTGGCCCGGGCTGCCGACACGTCCGAGCGACTGGTGGCAAAGGCAAATTTTATGATGTCCCGCGGACATTATGCAGAAGCCCGACAGATCCTCAAAAGCGTTCTGACCGGCAGCCCTAAGAGTACTCACGTGCTGTGCCTTCTGGGCAGCACCTATCTAAATGCGGACGACAATTCACAGGCGCTGAGCCGCGGCTTTCCCGTAGCCATCAAGTATTATCAGCAAGCGGTGGCAATAGACCCGGAATGTGGTGAAGCATACAGACACCTGGCCGATTGCGCCAACATAAACGGCGATTATCCGGAAGCACTGAAGATGGCCACCAAAGCCATTCAGGCCAAGCAACCATCACCTACTGCCTACCGCGAAAGAGCGGTGGCTCTGACCAGCCTGAACCGCCATAAAGAAGCCCTGGCCGACATTGAGCAGCTGATTAAGTACGAGCCTAACAAGCTGGAAGTACTGCTCATGAAGGGCTCGGTGCTGGAAAATCAGGGCAACTACCAAGAGGCGCTGTCCGTCTACAGGCAGGCCGAAAAAATCAAGAACGACGACGGTATCAAGTACCGTCAAATTCAGTGCCTGAGCAAAAGTGGGCAGAAGAAAGAAGCCATTGCCATGCTCGATCAGATGCTGGTAGCCCATCCCAACGACGATGCCGCCCTGCACAAACGAGCAAAGATGAAAGCTGAAGCCGGCGACACGAAAGGCGCCATAGACGACTACACAAGAGCCATAAAGAGTCTCTCCACGGCCTCCCTGCTGATTGAGCGAGCCAATCTGTACGACAAACTGGGACAGAAAGACTTGGCCCGGCGCGATCGTCAACAAGCTGAGCGCGACTGAAGCGGGAATTCCCATGGGGCGGCGGTTTCCCGCCGTCCTTTTTCACGCTAGTCTCACGCCCTCAAGCCTAAGCTGCCCCATGAAGTTTCAATTTGGACAGCCAACCAGCTTAACTTAAGAGGAATAACTATGCTAGACAGAGATGTGCCAAAAACTCCGGAACCACCCCTTAGTGAAAAGGTCAATCCGCAAGCCGGAGACGGGAAAGATGGGGCGGCAGAGGAAACCTGCCACCACTTGCAGGAGCGGCTCCTGAGCTTTGCCGACCCCACCAGAAATCATGGCATTAATGCCCTGATGGACCAAATGTTGACCGCTGAAGAGTATGACGCCAAATGCGTGACCCTGGGCTTTCCGTCCAGCCAGGAGCTTCTTGAGGATAAAAAGGGTCAATAAGGCTAAAATAACAATGCTTGAGGACACAGGCAGGGTAAAAAATGGCAGCAAGTGCAAAGGGCGACCGGCCAGATCTTGACCCACAAGAGCATTGGGACAGGATCTATACGACTAAGCCGGTGGACGGCGTCAGTTGGTTTCGCCCACATCTGGAGCGCTCGCTAACCCTGATCGAGCGCGCCGACCCGCACCATAGTGCCTCAATAGTCGATATCGGCGGCGGGCATTCCACCCTTATCGACGACCTGGTCAAAAGCGGTCGCACAGATCTGACGGTGCTGGACATATCTCAAGCAGCCCTGGATTTAGCAAGAGCCAGGGTGGAACAGGAAAGCAACTGCCCGTCAATCAATTGGCTGAGGGCCGATATCACATCGGTGGAGCTTCCACCCTCTCGATTTGACATCTGGCATGACCGAGCTGTCTTTCACTTTCTGACGGCAGAACAAGAACGAAAGGCCTATG
>Ga0268298_10006718_pt1 | contig 10362 bp, 8 predicted proteins | sample WWTPWeurt_MetaG_FD_194462 | JGI IMG/M metagenome (GOLD analysis project Ga0268298, IMG submission 194462) | Activated sludge microbial communities from WWTP in Nijmegen, Gelderland, Netherland - WWTP Weurt | ecosystem: Engineered > WWTP > Aerobic digester > Activated sludge | place: Netherlands... | reverse complement strand
TGCTGGCCCTGCTGACCAACGAGGCCCGCCACCGCGGCCTGGCCAGTTGCGTGATGACCTTCGAGCCGCATCCGCGCGACTACTTCGCCCGACGGTCCGGCCAGCCCGGCAGCGCGCCGGCACGCATCGCCACGCTGCGCGACAAGCTCTCCGAACTCGAGCGCTGCGGCATCGACCAGGTGGTGGTGCTGCGCTTCGACGAGACCTTTGCCGGGCAGACGCCGGAGGCCTTCATCGGCGACGTGCTGGTGGATGGGCTGCATGCGCGCTATGTGCTGGTGGGCGACGACTTCCGCTTCGGCGCGCGGCGGGCTGGCGACTATGCGATGCTGGATGCCGCCGGCAACCGGCGTGGATTCGATGTCGCCCGCATGATGAGTTATGAGGTGCACGGCCTGCGCGTGTCCAGCTCGGCGGTGCGCGATGCCCTCGCCGGTGGCGACATGGTGCAGACGGCGGCGCTGCTGGGCCGGCCGTACAGCATCAGCGGGCATGTGATGCACGGGCGCAAGCTCGGCCGCGAGCTGGGCTTTCGCACCCTGAACCTGCGCTTCGGCCACCCCAGGCCCGCGGCGGGCGGCATTTTCGTGGTGCGGGTGCAGGGCCTTACCGATGCCGCCCTGCCCGCCGTGGCCAGCCTGGGCACGCGGCCCACGGTGGAGGATGCCGGCCGGGTGCTGCTCGAGACGCATGTGCTGGACTGGCCCGCCTCGTTGCCGAAGGACGCCGGCTACGGGCGGGTGCTGAGGGTGGACCTGCTGCACAAGCTGCACGACGAGCGCAGGTACGACTCGCTCGATCTCCTGCGTGCCGGCATCGCCGCCGATGTGCGGGACGCTCGGGCCTGGTTCGCCACACACGCGTGACGCCCCGGCGTGCCGGACCGGGTCAGAACCGCCAGGCCAGGCCGCCGTTGAGCCCACCCACGTTGCGCCGACGCGTCAGCGGACTGTCGAGCGTCGGCCCTGCCAGACGCGTCAGTCCGGCGCCGACGAAGCCCAGCCAGTGCGGGCCCAGTTCGGCACGCCAGCCGATGCCCAGGCTCAGGTCACGCAGGCCCGCACCGGGCTGGTATGACGGGTGCCCGGAGGCCGAGCTCTGGGCCGGCGTGATGCCGAAGTACGACCGCATGTAGCGCGCGTCGGCCCAGGTGCTCGAGATTCCCGCGGTCATCCAGCGTCCCGGCCCGACCCGGCGCTCGTGGCTCACCGACAGGTCGAGCGTGGCACCCCCTCCCCGGCCCAGCAGATCGGGGCTCCAGCCCAGGCCCAGCCGCCAGCCGCCCTCAAATTTCTTCACCGCAGAGAGCCTGGCGCGCACCGTGGGGCGGACATCCGGCAGCCCCGAAAGCGCCGGATCGTCGCCTGCATCGCGGCCCCCGTCGGTGCGCGCCGACAGGCTCACGCGAAAGTCGTCGCGGCTGACCAGTTCTGCCGCCACGCCACGCTCCACCTCGTCATTGCGCCGGGTGACAAAGCCGCTGCTGGTGGTGATCGAAAAGCGCCCATAGCGGACAAACACCCCAGGCGTGAGGTGCCAACGCGAATCGGCGGCGCCAAGGTAGTTGGGGCTGTGGTGAGTGATCAGGCCCACGGCCGCATCCCAGGCTGGCCGCTCTGCGTGGGACACCTCCGAGTCGGGCGCCGAGCCGGTGCCTTGCGCCAGGCAAACGCCGGCGCCCATCGCGCCGGCCAGCAACGTCAGCATCTTCATGGATGGCCTTCAGTAGAATCCCGCGCATGGCATTGTGCGGGCATCACCTGAACCGACTGCGCGGGCATGGTCACGCCGCCACGCGCCGCCAGACCACGCGCGACCGAATTCAGCGCGTCGCCCGCCACTGAACCGCCTCCGGCCGCGCTGGCCTGTCCTTCGCCGCGCCGCCGCCTTCGACAAGCCCTCCAGCCAGGAGTGCGCCGCGCAGCAAGCCGGCGCGACACGCCATGACCGATCCCACGTCTGCGGACTACCGAAGCACCCTCAACCTGCCCGACACCCCGTTCCCGATGCGCGGCGACCTGCCCAAGCGCGAGCCGGCCTGGGTGAAGGACTGGAACGACAACGGCCTGTACAAGCGCCTGCGCGAGGCGCGCTGCGGCGCACCCAAGTTCATCCTGCACGACGGCCCGCCCTATGCCAACGGCGCGATCCACATGGGCCACGCCGTCAACAAGGTGCTCAAGGACATGATCGTCAAGGCCCGGCAGCTGGCCGGCTTCGATGCGCAGTACGTGCCCGGCTGGGATTGCCACGGCCTGCCGATCGAGAACGCGATCGAGAAGAAGCATGGCCGGCACCTGAGCCGCGACGACATGCAGGCCAAGAGCCGCGCCTACGCCACCGAGCAGATCGCGCTGCAGATGGGCGACTTCAAGCGCCTGGGCGTGCTGGGAGACTGGGATCGCCCCTACCGCACGATGGACCCGGCCAACGAGGCCGGCGAGATCCGCGCCTTCAAGCGCGTGATCGAGCGCGGCTTCGTCTACCGCGGCCTCAAGCCCGTCTACTGGTGCTTCGACTGCGGCTCATCGCTGGCCGAGTTCGAGATCGAGTACGCCGACAAGAGGAGCAACACGCTGGACGTGGCCTTCCTGTGCGCCGAGCCCGACAGGCTGGCCGCCGCCTTCGGCCTGCCCGCGCTGGCCAAGGACGCCTTCGCGGTGATCTGGACCACCACCGCCTGGACCATCCCGGCCAACCAGGCGCTCAACCTGAACCCGGCGCTGGAGTACGCGCTGGTCGACACCGAGCGCGGCCTGCTGGTGCTGGCCGCCACGCTGGTGGACACCTGCATGGCGCGCTATGGCCTCACCGGCACGGTGCTCGCCACCACGCTGGGCGAGAAGCTGGGCGGGCTGAACTTCCGCCATCCGCTGGCCCATGTGGATGCGGGTTATGACCGCCTGTCGCCGGTGTACCTGGCCGACTACGCCACGGCCGAAGACGGCACGGGCCTGGTGCACTCGTCGCCGGCCTACGGCCTGGACGACTTCAACAGCTGCGTCTCGCACGGCATGGCCTACGACGCCATCCTCAACCCGGTGCAGGGCAACGGCAGCTATGCGGCCGACTTCCCGCTCTTCGGCGGGCAGAACATCTGGAAGGCGGTGCCGGTCATCCTCGAGACGCTGAAGGCCGCCGGCCGGCTGCTGGCCACCGAGACCATCAGCCACAGCTACCCGCACTGCTGGCGCCACAAGAGCCCGGTGATCTACCGCGCCGCCGCGCAATGGTTCGTGCGCATGGACGAGGGCGAGGGCGTGTTCACCCGCGACAAGGCGCCCAAGACGCTGCGCCAGATGGCGCTGGAGGCCATCGACCAGACCGGCTTCTACCCCGAGAACGGCCAGGCGCGGCTGCGCGACATGATCGCCAACCGGCCCGACTGGTGCATCAGCCGCCAGCGCAGCTGGGGCGTGCCGCTGCCCTTCTTCCTGCACAAGGATTCGGGCGAGTTGCACCCACGCACGATGGAGATCCTCGACCAGGCCGCGGCCATCGTCGAGCAGGGCGGCATCGAGGCCTGGAGCCGCGTGACCTGCGAAGAGATCCTGGGCGCCGAGGACGCGCCGCACTACACCAAGAGCAGCGACATCCTCGAGGTGTGGTTCGACTCGGGCTCCACCTTCTGGCACGTGTTGCGCGGCACCCATCCCGAAGGCCACCACGCCGAAGGGCCCGAGGCCGACCTGTACCTCGAAGGCCACGACCAGCACCGCGGCTGGTTCCACTCGTCGCTGCTGCTGGCCTGCGCGCTGTACGGGCGCGCGCCGTACCGCGGCCTGCTGACCCACGGCTTCACCGTCGACAGCCAGGGCCGCAAGATGAGCAAGAGCCTGGGCAACGGCATCGAGCCGCAGGCGGTGAGCCAGAAGCTGGGCGCCGAGATCATCCGCCTGTGGGTGGCCGCCAGTGACTACTCGGGCGACATCGCCGGCGACGACAAGATCCTGGCACGCGTGGTGGATGCCTACCGCCGCATCCGCAACACGCTGCGCTTCCTGCTGGCCAACACCAGCGACTTCGACCCCCAGGCCGATGCCGTCGAGTATTCGCAGATGCTCGAGATCGACCGCTGGGCACTGTCACGCGCGGCGCAGATGCAGGGCGAGGTGCTCGCGCACTTCGAGGATTATGAGTTCCACCCGGTGGTGTCCAAGCTGCAGGTCTACTGCTCGGAAGACCTGGGCGCGTTCTACCTGGATGTGCTGAAGGATCGCCTCTACACCACCGCGCCCAAGAGCCTGGCCCGCCGCAGCGCGCAGACCGCGCTGTGGCAGATCACCCACGCCATGCTGCGCTGGATGGCGCCGTTCCTCAGCTTCACCGCCGAAGAGGCCTGGAAGGTGTTCGACGGCGGCGAGACCATCTTCACGCAGACCTACTGGGACTTCCAGCCGTCCGACGAGACGCTGCTGGCCAAATGGGCGAAGATCCGCGAGGTGCGCGAGGCGGTCAACAAGGCCATCGAGGCGGTGCGCACCGAAGGTGGCGTCGGCTCGTCGCTGCAGGCCAACGTGGCGGTCACCGCGCCGGCCGAGACCTATGCGCTGTTGCAGTCGCTGGGCGACGACCTGAAGTTCGTCTTCATCACCTCGGTGGCCACGCTGAAGCAGGGCGAGGCGCTGACGGTCGAGGTGACGCCCTCGGTAGCACGCAAGTGCGAGCGCTGCTGGCACTGGCGCGACGATGTCGGTGCCGACGCGGCGCACCCGACGATCTGCGGCCGTTGCGTCAGCAACCTGCACGGCGCGGGCGAGACCCGCACGGCGGCCTGATGGCCCGCACCACGCGAGCCTCGGGGGGTGCGCCGGGCCTGGCCCTGTGGCTGGGCCTGGCGGCCATCGTCATCCTGCTCGACCAGCTGACCAAGACGCTGATCCTGGGCGACTTCCGCCTGGGTGACAGCCGCACCGTCACCTCGTTCTTCGACCTGGTGCGGGCCCACAACACCGGCGCGGCATTCTCGTTCCTGGCCGGCGCCTCGGGCTGGCAGCGCTGGTTCTTCGTCGGCCTGGGCAGCGCGGCATCGGTGTTCATCGTCTGGATGCTGCGCACCCACCCCACGCAACGCCTGTTCTGCTTCGCCATCAGCATGATCCTGGGCGGTGCGGTGGGCAACGTGATCGACCGGCTGCTGCACGGCTACGTGGTCGACTTCCTGCAGTTCCACTGGAGCTGGCTGGCGCCGATGTTCCACGGCGGCTACTTCCCGGCCTTCAATGTGGCCGACAGCGCGATCACGCTGGGCGCGATCTGCCTGATCATCGACGAGTTGATGCGGGTGCGCCGAAGCTGATCGCGTCCGCTCGCCTGAGTGGCGGCCGGGCCCCGATTCAGGGCGAATCCCGGTGGACGTGGTCGGACGGCGCCACTAGGCTGACGTCGATGAGTGCACCCCAGCCGGCGCCACAGCCCACCGAACCAGCGGCCGAACCCGCCGCCCCGTCCGACCCGTCGACGCCGGGGGCTCCGTCCTACGCGCTGCGCACGCTCGCCTGGTCCGCGCCGTTTCAGTGGCTGGCCTTGGGGTGGCAGGATTTCCGCCGCGCGCCGGCCATCGGCCTGTTCTATGGCGCCTGCTTCACCGGCATGGGGTGGGCGCTGATGTGGCTGTTCGAGCACAACCCGGCGTGGGTGCTGGCGCTGTCGGCGGGCTTCCTGCTCAGCGGGCCCTTCCTGTGCCTGGGCCTGTACCAGGCCAGCCGCCGGCTCGAGCAGGGCCAGTCGCCCGGGTTCACCGACTCGGTCATGGCCTGGAGCCAGCGCACGGCCACGCTGGGCATCTTCGGCTTCGTGCTGCTGGTGATGGAGATGCTGTGGGGTCGCGCCTCGCTGGTGGTGTTTGCGGTCAGCTTCGACGGCATGCCGGATTTCAAGGGCTCGCTGCTGGCGTTGCTGGACCCGGCCAACATCGAGTTCATCGTGGCCTACGTGGCAGTGGGCGGTGTGTTCGCCGGGCTGATCTACTCGATCAGCGTGGTCTCGATCCCGATGCTGCTCGACACCCCGGCCGACGCCATCACCGCCGGCCTGACCAGCGTGCGGCTGGTTCTGGGCCAGCCCGGCGTGATGCTGCTGTGGGGCGCCCTGATCGCGGTGCTCGCGGCGCTGGCGATGCTGCCGGGGTTCCTCGGGCTGTTGGTGGTGGGCCCGGTCATCGGGCACGCCTCGTGGCATGCATTCCGCGCGGCCGTCGACACTGGTCCCGGGCACTGACTCGGTTGCTCCGGGCTCCAACGACCTCCACAGTCTCATCGATCCAGCGGTGAAGCGGGCAAATCGGCGGGTGTACGATTCCCATCGGTCGGCGAGTTGCACAGGCCCTCGGCCGAACCACTCCGAATCGACGCCGATGCTCACCTTCGATGACTTGCACCACTACGAGTGGCTGCACGTGCCCATGTGGGTGTTCGACGCCGAGCGCCTGGCGATGGTCTGGGTCAACGCCGCCGGACTGTCCTGGTGGCGCGCTGACTCGCTCGACGAGCTCAAGGCCCGCGACTACTCAGACGTCTCACCTGCCGCATCGGCCCGACTGCTGGCCAGCATGCGCCAGCACGAGCAAGGCGCCATCGTGCGCGAGCCGTGGACGCTCTATCCGCAAGACGAGCCGGTGACCTCGGTGCTGCTCTCACGAGGCATCCGGCTGCCCGATGGTCGACAGGCGATCCTGTTCGCCTCCGAGCCGTTGGCCGCCAGCTACGACCCGGGCATGCTGCGCGGCGTGGAGGCGATCCGGCACACGCCCGTGCGCATCTGCCTGCATCGCATCGACGGCGGGCCGGCCCTGATGCGCAATCCCGCGGCCACCGCCGCCTTCGGCCCTGTCGAAGGCGAGGATGGCGAGGATCGGCTGGCCGACCTCTTCGAGGCCGCAGAGGTGGCCGGCGGCATCATCGACACGGTGCGCCAAGGCAACAGCCACGCGGGTGAGGCCCTGCTGCGCACGCTGCAGGGCCCGCGCTGGCATGCGGTGGACGCCCGCGCGGTACGCGATCCGGTCACCGGAAGCGCGATGCTCCAGTTCAATGCGCGCGACATCAGCGACCTTCGGGCCGCGCTGGCCGCCCTGGAGCATGCGCGTGACGAAGCCGAGGCGGCCAGCCGCGCGAAGAGCAGCTTCCTGGCGAACATGAGCCACGAGATCCGCACGCCGATGAATGGCGTGATCGGCCTGAACCAGTTGCTGCTCGACACCCCGCTCGATGCGCGCCAACGGCAGTTCGTCGAGCTCGCGCTGGGCTCGGCGCGGTCGCTGATGGTGATCATCAACGACCTGCTCGACCTGTCCAAGATCGAGGCCGGCAAGCTCACCCTGCACCTGCACCCGGTGGCCTTGCGCGAGACGGTGGCCGAAGCCCTGGCGCCGTTGCAGGTCCAGGCGAGCCAGCGCAGCCTCAGCCTCGAATGGCAGGTGGACGAGCAGCTGCCCGACAACCTCGTCTGCGATGGGCCCCGGTGGCGACAGGTGCTGCTCAACCTGGCCGGCAATGCCTTGAAGTTCACCGAGCGAGGCCGCATCCAGGTGCGTGTGGAACCGCGCGACGGCACGGGCGCGGACGACGGCAGCACCTTGCTGCTGTCGTGCTCGGTGCAGGACACCGGCATCGGCATGACGCCCGAGCAACTGGCCCAGGTGTTCGAGCCGTTCACCCAGGGGGATGGCAGCGTCACGCGGCGCTACGGCGGCACGGGCCTGGGTCTTTCCATCGTCCAGCGCCTGGTGCAGCTGATGGGTGGCAGCATCGAGGTGCAGAGCCACCCGGGCCAGGGCAGCCGCTTCTGCTTCGTGGTGCCGGTGGCGCGGGCCCCCATCGACTGAACCGGCCCGCGAAGCCCCTACGGCGCGCAACGGCGCACAACGGGCCCCGCGCGGCGCCCGGTCAGGGCAGCAGGATGCTGCAGCCGGTGGTCTGCCGCGCCTCGAGATCGCGGTGGGCTCGGGCCACCTCGGCCAACGGATAGCGCTGGTCGATGCGGATCTTCACCGCCCCGCTGCCGACCACCGCGAACAGGTCGTCGGCCATGGCCTGGGTGGCTTCACGGGTGGCGATGTGCGTGAACAGCGTGGCCCGCGTGAGGTACAGCGAGCCCTTGGCGCCGAGGATCCCGGGCGCGAATGCAGGCACCGCGCCCGACGCATTGCCGAAGCTGGCCAGCAGGCCGAACGGCCGCAGCACCTCCAGCGATCCTTCGAACGTGTCCTTGCCGACCGAGTCGTAGACCACCTTGACCCCGGCGCCGCCGGTGATCGCCTTGACTCGCTCGACGAAATTCTCGGTTCGATAGTTGATCGCGTGCTCGGCGCCGTGGGCCAGCGCCAGCGCGCACTTCTCTTGGCTGCCGGCGGTGGCGATCAGGCGCAGGCCCAGCACCTTGGCCCACTGGCAGGCGATGAGGCCCACGCCGCCCGCCGCCGCGTGCCACAGGATGAAGTCACCCGCCACCAGGCCCTCGGCCGGCAGGGTCTTCTTGAGCAGGTATTGCGCGGTCAGGCCCTTGAGCATCATGGCCGCGCCGGTCTCGAACGAGATGGCGTCCGGCAGCCGGCACACCGTCTTGGCGGGCATCACGCGCGCCTGGCTGTAGCTGCCAGGCGGGTTGCTGGCATAGGCCGCCCGGTCACCCGCGCGCAGGTGGGTCACGCCTTCGCCCACGGCTTCGACAACGCCTGCGCCCTCCATGCCCAGTGTGAGCGGCAGCTTGTTCGGGTACAGGCCGGTGCGCTGGTACACATCGATGAAGTTCAGTCCCACGGCATGGTGGCGGATGCGGATCTCGCCGGGGCCGGGATCGCCCACCGGCAGGTCGACAACCTGCAGTTGTTCGGGACCGCCGAACTGCTGGATCTGGATGGCAAGTGGCATGTGAAGCGTCTCCTGGGAAATCATCGGCCGGCCGGCCGGAATCGCCAAGGGTATGCGAAATCGCGCCCTGGGCGTGCTGCAGGGCCTCGTGCATCACGGAGGGCACAGCCCGGCCACAATCGAGCCCGATGCACGTCTCGCCCCGTCTGGCCCTGATGCTGTCCATTCCGCCCCTGCTGTGGGCGGGCAACGCCGTGGTCGGCCGCCAGGCGATCCAGCACATCGGCCCGCTGTGGCTGAACACGCTGCGCTGGTGCCTGGCCCTGTTGCTGCTGCTGCCGCTGGTCTGGCATCTGGTGGCCGATCCGCGCCAGCGCACGCAGATCGCCCGGCGCTGGCGCTATCTGTTCGGTCTGGGCCTGGTCGGCGTGGGCGCCTACAACGCGCTGCAGTATCTGGCGCTGCTCACCAGCCCGCCATTGAACGTGACGCTCATCGCCTCGAGCATGCCGCTGTGGATGATGGCGTCCGGCCTGCTGTGGTTCGGCGAGCGGCCGACGCGCGGGCAGGCCATCGGTGCCGTGCTCTCGTTGGCGGGCGTGGCGGTGGTGCTCGGTCGCGGAGACCTCGCCGTGTTGTGGCAGGTGCGCTTCGTGCCGGGCGACCTGCTGATGATGCTGGCCGCCTTCAGCTGGTCGATCTACAGCTGGATGCTGGCCAGGCCCCCGGCGCACATGCGCGGCGACGCCAGACCGGCTTGGGATTGGGCCGCCTTTCTCGCCTTGCAGATCGTGTTCGGCCTGGTCTGGGCCGTGGCCGGCGCGGGCCTGGGCGAGGCCGTCGGCGTGCCCTCCCCAACCCCGCAGTGGGGACTGCCCCTGATCGCTGCGCTGGCCTATGTGGCGGTGTTTCCATCGCTGGTGGCCTATCGACTGTGGGGACTGGGCGTGGCCGAGGCCGGCCCGGCGCTGGCGGCGTTCTTCTCGAACCTGACCCCGCTGTTCGCCGCCATCCTCTCGGCGGCCTGGCTTGGCCAGTGGCCCCAGGGCTACCATGCGCTGGCGTTCGCGCTGATCGTGGCCGGCATTGCGGTGTCGGCGCAGCGCGCGAAGCGCTGACCCCGAGGCCGCCCCCACCCACAGCCCTTGCGTCGCGATGCGTCGTCTCTGCCGAGCCCCCAACCTGGCCCTGGCCACCTTGTGGTCCGACATGCTCCGACAGGCCGGGTTCGACACATCGGTGCAGCGAGCGTATGCCACCAGCATCGCCGGCGAGATCCCGCCCGATCAATGCCTGCCCGAGATCTGGATCGACGATGACGACGACCTGGCACAGGCCACCCGAACACTGCACGAGCTGAGGCATCCACCGCACCGCCGGTGGGTGTGCACCTCATGCAGCGAGCGCATCGACGGACCCTTCGGCCAATGCTGGCGCTGCGGCGCCGATGCGCCGGACCTGCCGAGTTGACATGCCGATGCAACCGAGCCCGCCCACGGATCCTGCCGCGGTCAACGGCGCAGCCGATGCGGGCAATGCCGAACTGGCCGAG
>Ga0268298_10006716_pt1 | contig 10370 bp, 7 predicted proteins | sample WWTPWeurt_MetaG_FD_194462 | JGI IMG/M metagenome (GOLD analysis project Ga0268298, IMG submission 194462) | Activated sludge microbial communities from WWTP in Nijmegen, Gelderland, Netherland - WWTP Weurt | ecosystem: Engineered > WWTP > Aerobic digester > Activated sludge | place: Netherlands... | reverse complement strand
AGAAGACTATAAAATGCCTGACGGTCCTTTGAACCGCGACGGAAGCAACCTGGTAACGTTGACTGACGGATCCGTTATTTGGGTAAGACTATTGAAAAACTCCCGAGAAATTGAAGTAGTAAAATTTGAGTAAATCAGAAAGATTAAAAATTTAAACTGCTGTATTTGATTCAGATTTAATCCGGGGAAAAAGAAAAATTAGCTTTCAATTTTACCACATTAAAATTTGTGATTTGAATCTTGGAAATTGGAACTTCTCACCCTACGGAATCCACTTTATGTTTTTGAAATTTGGTTTCCTTTTTTCAAGAAATGCATTTCTGCCTTCAACGGCTTCTTCAGTCATATAGGCCAGTCTTGTTGCTTCACCAGCAAAAACCTGCTGACCAACCATACCATCATCCGTGAGATTCATTGCAAACTTTAACATCTTGATAGAAGTTGGAGATTTTTCAAGAATTTCCTGAGCCCACTGATAAGCTGTGCTTTCAAGTTCGGCATGCGGAATTACGGCGTTAACCATTCCCATATCAAAGGCATCCTGTGCGGAATAATTTCTACCCAGAAAAAATATCTCTCTTGCTTTTTTCTGACCCACCATTTTTGCCAGGTACGCTGATCCATATCCACCATCAAAACTGGTTACATCTGCGTCCGTTTGTTTGAAAATTGCGTGCTCTTTACTGGCGAGTGTCAAATCACAAACAACATGCAAACTGTGTCCCCCTCCTACCGCCCAACCCGGCACTACGGCTATTACAACTTTCGGCATAAAACGGATAAGTCGCTGAACTTCCAGAATATTTAACCGGTGCATTCCATCATCTCCAACATACCCCTGATGACCGCGGGCTTTCTGATCTCCTCCGCTGCAAAATGACCATACTCCATCTTTAGTTGAAGGCCCTTCACCGGAAAGCAGCACTACTCCAATAGAAGTATCTTCCTGCGCATCATAAAATGCCTTGTAAAGTTCAGCTGTTGTTTTTGGCCTGAACGCATTTCTGACATTCGGACGGTTAAACGCAATGCGTGCAACACCATTGCACTTTTTATACGTGATGTCTTCAAATTCAATTGCGGTTTTCCAGTTGATTTCGGCCATGATAATTTTTTTTCAAAGATAGTAAGAAAGAAATTGGTCAACTTAAAAGTCTGAGCATCTCACCAAACAGAAAATCAGTATTAGGACTACATGGAAATAATAATAAACTCAGTGCGTCTGTTTTCCTGATGTTTTGCGTCAGGACACGTTACACCATCTATACACTCGTTGGTGATTTTTGACTCACCATATCCAACAAAAGTAATTCGCTCAGGATTCGTAATTCTTGCCTTGATGTAATCAGCAGAAGACTTTGCTCTTTTTTGAGAAAGTGTCTGATTGGAAGTTGAGCTCCCTCTTGCATCTGTATGAGATCCAAGTTCAACAATCATTGTTGGATTGTCATTCATTACTTTCACAATTTTATCTAGTTCCAGTGCAGCATCTGCCCTGATATTCCATTTTCCTGAATCGAAATAAATTGGCTTCAGTTCGATAATTTTAGAGAGATCCTGACCAACAACCGCTGCTTCCAGATCAATATCCATATACTCATGAACGTTGTACTTTCCTTCTTTGTCAAACAACACATTATAGGTAATTGTTTTTGTGAGATATCCTTTCTTCTCAATAGTAAAATTATAACTGCCACGGTCATTCAGTTTTTTATCATTCAGCGGTCTTAAATAATCACCGGTTAAAGATGTCATGGTAGAGTCTTTATAATCTGTCATGTTATCTACCAGTTTTATTTTCACGCTGTCAATTGGTTCGCCGGTAGTCTTGTCTTTGATCAGAAGGTACAATGAAATTCCAGGGTCTTTTTCAAGTACAACCTGAACAGGAAACACTCCTTCTTCGCCTTCTGTCTTAACGGATGTGTGGCCATCAAAATATTTTTCTTTCATCCCGTTTATTTCAAATGATTTGTCTGGATCAACTAAAAATTCAAATTTTCCCATTTCGTCCGTTGTGACGTAGCGCAATTCATTCGTAGCAATATCTTTCAATTCAATGGTCACAGCTGAAAGTAGATTTCCATTTTTATCTACGGCTGTTCCTTCAATGGTTTTTTTCACCATACCAAATGTATAGATGTCCATTCCACCAAAACCACCCGCTCTGTTTGAAGAAAAATAACCGCCTCTGCCATCTTCATTCCAGCTGATGTACAAATCTTCACCGGCTGAATTCATTGGATACCCCATATTAACCGGCGTTGACCACTCACCATTCACTTTGTGTGAAACAAAAAAGTCATAACCTCCCGAAGAATTGTGCCCTCTTGACGAAAAATAAAGTGTGTTTCCATCCCGGGACAAATAAGGTCCGTCCTCATCAAATCCAGAATTCACACGTGTACTTAGCGGAACCGGCACCGACCAAACAACACCATCAAAATAACTGACATATAAATCCAGATTGTCATTCTCCGCTTTGGCACTGAACACAAATGTTTTATTATCGCCTGAAAAAGTTCCATGTGGCTGAAAATAATATCCATTTAATGGAACCGGCAATGAAACCAGACTACGCAAACGATCAGCACCAAATGATGAAATCCACAATGTATTTTTATAGCAAACCAGAATGGTGTCGCCGCCATACGTTCTGCTCACGACAGCAACGTGATTTTTTTGATCTATTTCCGGATTAAAAGTAGACGCAACACTTTCATTCAAATCAAAATAATAGATGTTTTCAAAATATTTATTGTCTTCAGACATGAGTTCCGCATCGTAATCTTTATATCTGGCATTATAGAGTAAAAGATTTTCAGACTCGATAAAAACAGGTGTATATTCTCTTTCGATCGAATTAACAAAAAAGCCCATGTTTTCTACTTCGAATGGCTCATAAATAAGTTCTTTATTATTTAATGCATTCTGACAATAATTAATACTTATTGTCATAGCATCCATGATTTGCTCATTGGATTTGGATTTTTTTCCAAGATGTGTTTTGCAAAAAGCGTATTGCTTTAATGCTTCATTGTGATGTTCCAGCATTCGAAGACATTCAGCATATTTAAAAAAGAGCACATAATTGGTGTCAGCAGTGCGCATCTGAACTCTTTTCTGTAAGTAGATGTAGGCAGAATCATAAAGTTCATAATCATACATGTAGATATCAATAATTGATTCCAGCGCCTTGGTGTTTTGAGGTTCAGACACCAGAACTTCTTTATACAATTTCAACGCCTTTGAAAAGTTATACGCCTGTTTGTTTTTCTCAGCGTTAACTAATATCGTGCTCACCGTGCCTTGTGAATTGGCAATTGAATGCACTGAAAAAATAAATGCTGCTATTAAAATAAAACGAAGAACAAACATGACCCGGGGTATTTTCTGAGAAGCGAAAGATAGCATTTTTTTCAAAATTTCAGTCTTCATTGGGCACTTATGATTTAATCTTAAACAGATTTAGTAAAAGTCTTTAACCGTTTAAAATCAGAAGATTATTGCGTATAATATTGACCTTATAGATCAATGAGTATATTTTTTTGAATGTTGAGACTGTCAAAATTGATATAACAATATCATTCCGGCACCTGAAAATCATATTCTCTCACTTTGGGTCCCAGATAACCACTCAGACTGCAGAATTCAAAGGTCTCGTACTCCAGCCATTCATCAGCCGATTTATTACGCACAAACACTTTAAATTCCATTTCATACATATATGCTTTGATCAACACTTCTAACTGATTAACTTCGATCGATAACCCGGTCAATTTTGCCTGAATGATTTCATACTTTTCTTCATAGGCATTTTTAACCGAATTATATTTCAACTGATCATCTATGAATCCGGCATAATTATTGAAGCCTGTTAACAAAAAATAAGAAAACAAGGCTGATATTTTTAGTAGTTTCGCAAAAGGATTTTCAGTCATACAAATTACGTTTACCAGAACAACACAAACAAATCAAAAAGTAACATCGGCATTATGAAAAATACAGTTTTAGTTCTCCTGCTTTTTCTTTCATTCCCTGGTTTCTCTCAGTTCAAGGAAAGTGAAACAACCGGAAAGTTTGAAGAGGTTTTTAATTACCTCAAAATGTACTACGTGGATGAATTCAACGGGGCTGAAATTACTGATGCAGCTATCGTTGCCATGTTAAAAGAATTGGATCCGCACAGTTATCTCATTTCAAAAGAAGAGGTAGCGGGTGCCAATGAAAAAATTGATGGAAGTTTTGTAGGTGTTGGAATTCGTTTTGACATCATTGATGACACACTCACAGTAGTAAATACTATTGAGGGCGGGCCATGTGAAAAAGTTGGCGTGCGCGCAGGAGACAAAATTGTTGTCATTGATGGTAACAACGTGGCTGGTGTTGGAATCCAAACCGCTGATGTAAGAACCAAACTAATGGGTGAAAAAGGCACTTTGGTTGTTTTAGGAATTAAACGAAGAGGAGAAAATGAAGTGCTGAGTTATGATGTAAGAAGAGATAAAATTCCATTATTCAGCGTCGCCAGTTATTACATGGTAACTGAAAAAACAGGATACATTAAAGTGACCAATTTTGCCAGAACAACGATGGATGAATTCAGAGAAGCATTGTTGGTTCTCAAAAGTAAAGGAATGAAAAACCTCATTCTTGATCTGCAGGAAAATCCGGGAGGATTGTTGCATGTTGCCAAATACATGGTAGATATGTTTCTGGCAAGTAATCGCCTAATCGTTTATTCTGAAGGCAGGTCTCAACCAAGGCAAGATATGGTTGCTGATAATAAAGACAGTAATGGTCAATATTACTATGATGAAAAAGACGGACTTTTTGAAAAAGGAAAATTGGTAGTACTCGTCAATGAAAATTCTGCTTCAGCATCAGAAATTGTTGCCGGTGCGGTGCAAGACTGGGACAGAGGATTAATTGTTGGAAGAAGAACATTTGGTAAAGGCCTTGTGCAGCGCCCTTATAAATTGAGTGATGGTTCAGAAGTAAGAATAACTATTGCCCGTTATTATACGCCGTCCGGAAGATTTATACAATCACCCTATGATGACGGTGTCGATGCTTACTTTCAAGCAGATCTGAACAGATACCTGAGCGGAGAATTAATGCATGCCGATAGCGTAAAATTCCCTGATTCATTACGATATGAAACGTTAAAACTAAAAAGAATTGTATATGGCGGCGGCGGTGTAATGCCAGATGTTTTTGTGCCTATTGACACCATGGAAATTTCTAAAATGTACCGTGATATCAGCAGAAAAGGTTCTATAAACACTTATGCATTCAGTTATGTTGACAGCAATAGGGACAAACTTCACGCAACCTACCCGACTTTTGAAAAATTCAAAACGGATTACGATGTTGAAAAAGAAGCAATGGAAGGTTTTTGGGCACAGGTAAAATTAGACGGGGTTGAGTTTTCAGAAACTGATTACCAGACATCCAAAAAATTAATTCATACGTTGCTCAAAGCGCGAATCGCTTCTAATCTCTGGGACTTTGCAAAGTTCTATGAGATCTACAACATCAATGAAAATGAAGCTTTCATTAAGGGACTTGAACTCATTGAGGGTAAAAAAATTGAAGAATTGGGATTGGATTATTAATTTTGTATTGAAATAAAAAACAGCTGTATTATGAACAGAACATGGATAATACTTACTTCGATTTCCTTATTTGCCTGCGGGTCAGACAACGAAAACACGGTTGAAGTAAATGACGGCGACCAGAGTTCAGTAGTTGCAACAACAAATCCACAAACAGGAAATAGTTCAGGACATTCTGAAAACGATGGTCACAATCACGGTTCAGCGGATGAAAAAATTACCACCATTGAGTATTTTGAAACAAGCCACAATTTTGGAAATGTTTTTTACCCAAGCGAAAATAAATTCACATTCAAATTTAAAAATACAGGTAACAATCCGTTGATCATTGAAGAAGCCACTGCTTCATGTGGTTGCACTGTTCCAAACAAACCAGATAAGCCAATTGCTCCGGGAGAAGTTGGTGAAATGGATGTGATTTTCCGCCCAAAAGAAGGTCAGGTTGGACAAACCGTGACTAAAAATATTACGGTCAAAGCCAATACCGTTCCATCTGAATCACATCTTGAAATTACGGCAACGGTATTAGAGGGAATGTAATTATCCGGAAATTATTTTCAGAAGTTTTCACGCAGCCACTTCTCAGTAATAAATACCGTAAACAAATCATTGTATCCAAGCCATTTGGAATTTTGTCTGAAGTTTCTTACCGCGTGCTGAAATTTATTTCTGTCTAAAATTCCGAGTTCTGCAAGAACGGATTTTTCTTCAAAATAATCAGCTACGTATTTTCCAAGCGCTCCTTCAAACCATTTTTCCTCAGGTGTTACAAACCCCTGTTTATCTTTTCGCCATCTGATTTGTTCAGGCAATTCCGTCACTGTATCGCGTAACAAATATTTTGTCCATCCACCTTTCAATTTGTCTTCAACGGGAGTATGAACCAGAAAATTTACCAGCCGATAATCCATAAAAGGTAATCGCACTTCCAGATGGCAGGCCATTGAGTTGCGGTCTTCATAATGCGCAAGCTGAGGAATTGAAAAATGATTGATATCCTGGATCTGACGATCAGTGATTGAATCAACCTGCCAAATCGCATCCTGCTGAAGATTTCTTTTAAAATAATCCCTGCCACGGTTGGTTCTGCCGGGTAAATATCGTTTGGCCTGTTTCCAGGTAAATTGTTTTACAGATGTGCCTTTTAAAAAAGAAGATAAAGCCTGGCTTCCTAATTTGAAATATTGGTGATTCCTCTTTAGCTGTTGAAGGTAGAAGAAAAAATACTTGTGATATCCCAGTAATACTTCATCGGCTCCCTGACCACTCAATAGAACGGTAATATTGGCTTCTTTTTTAATTTTTTCGAAGAGTAAATATTGTGCAACAACAGAGAGAGAACCAAAAGGCTCATCCTGAATCTGCAAAACCCTGTCAATATTTTCCAGCGCATCATCCGGCCGAAAACGTAATTTATGATTGTTTATGGATTTCTGTTTTACCAGTATATCTACAAAACTTTCCTCAGAATATTCACGTTCATCTGACACAACCGAAAAAGACTGAACTTCTTTATTTATGTGATCGTGTATTAATGCAGTGATGGCACTTGAATCCAGGCCTCCGCTCAATAATGTACCCAAAGGCACATCACTTCTCAGCCTTAGTTTCAGTGAGTCAAGAAGTAAATTTCTGAATAATTCCTTTCTGTCAGAATACGCCTGAGGCATTTCAGGTTTTGTAAAATTCCAGTACCGTTGTTCGGTAATTTTTCCAGACGTGAGATCAATTTCCCGCGCAGTCATTGCCGGAAAAATCTTTATCTCATTGTAAAACGTACTCAGCGACGTGTCAATCAGCATCTGATTCAGAAAACGTTCAACTGAATTCACGTCAGGAGTAAAACGCAGGCCACATTTTTTGAGCGCCTTAATTTCTGAAGACAATAAAATGGTTCCATTATTTTCAACGATGTACAGTGGTTTAATCGAAAATCTGTCCCGAGAAATAATAATTTTTTTCTTGATAGAGTCATAAATCACAAAGGCCCACATGCCATTGAATTTCTCAAAACCGGCAACTCCGTGCTTACGGTAATACTGCAAAATGACTTCCGTATCTGAATTTGTTCTAAAGGAATATTCATTACCTAGTTCATTTCTCAACTCAATGTAATTGAAAATCTCACCATTGAAAATAATATGCAACCCATCTGATTCAAAAGGTTGATTGGATGAAACGTCCAGGTCAATAATAGACAATCGCCGGTGGCCAAAAAACAAATTGAACTGATCGGTTGAAGACTGAAATGAAAAAACAGTTGAACTTCCGGCGTCCGGACCCCGATGCGCCATGGAATTCAAAGCTGCATCAAAGTCAATTCGTCTTTTTTGTTCAAAAGGACGTTCAACAGAAATAGCCGCGAATATTCCGCACATGTGTTCTAAAAGATTTACTTAAGTAGATTCATTGGTGTAAAAGTAACTCAATATTTCTGATTTTAGAATCTCTGTCAGTTTTCATACAATTTTCATTTGTCTGAGCAGAAATGATGCATTCATGTTTTGACAGACTCCTTTTTTCATGCGATAGTCAAAATGCAGTTTATCACCGGTAATTTCTGCATCGAAATAATAATTATGAATCAGGTTACTTTCCTTTTCAAGTTCACAGAGACTAAGATCATGTGTAGCAATTAAACCGGTTGCCCTTGTAGCTGAAAGCCGTTGCAAAAATTTGCGGGATCCGTCTTCCTTATCTTTACTGTTAGTGCCTTTCAGAATTTCATCGAGTATTATAAAATAGGGTTCCGATTCAATCGTATCGACGATCATTTTCAGTCTCTTCAGTTCAGCAAAAAAATAAGATTCGTCATTCACCAGTGAATCTGAACTGCGCATACTTGAAATTAACTTTACCGGTTTGTATTTGTACTGTTCACTGCAAACAGGCAAACCGGCATTAGCCATTATGATCGAAACGCCTACCGATCTTAAAAAAGTACTTTTTCCAGCCATGTTTGCGCCGGTAATAATTAAAAAGTTGTTCTCTCTGATCAGAAAATCATTCTTGACGCACTTTTTAGAATCCAGCAACGGATGCCCCAAACCTATGGCTTCAATTTGATTTTCGCTCGTTTGATCTATTTCTGGAAATGTAAATTGCGGATGTGTAAATGCATAATTACCCATTGAAACCAATGCGTCTGTTTTATTGATCAGCAAACAAAGATTATCCAACTGATCATTATTTTTTAATATCCACTGTTCTGCTCTGCTAGCGTGTTTCAATGTCCACAGAAAAAATCCATTGGCAAAAAGGGCAAAGAAAATATTGTTTCCCTGATCCAGAGAACTTATTATCGATCTGAATTTTCTGATTGTATCAGATTTCTTTTCACCAGAATTCACATTCAGATCTGATTCATTTTCAATTTGCTCCAAAGCATCCGAAATTCCGTCCAGACTGCCTGAAATTTTACCAGATCTGATTTGTATCTGACTTGTCCTTTTCAGAAAAATCCCGGTGATTGCAAGGCCGGCAAAAAAAGGAATTAACAACACTTGCCAATTAATTACGTTGATAAAAACCAAAGTAAAAAGTGCCGCTGAAACAGCAGAATAAACTGAAGATAACAAAGTAGCTTTTTCCGGAAGTAATCTCACATAATTTCTGATTCCAGCTAGAAACTCTTTCTGATCAAAAGGTTCATCAATTGATTTTAAAGCAACGCGATAATTCAAACAGAATTCAGGTTTATTTTGAAATTGTTTTACCTCAATTTGTTTTGCAGCGATGTCTCTGATCGAATTGGCCAAAAACAACTCAGCCAGATATTCTTTACTTTCAGAAAGAGATGTCCGGTTGATGGATTGAAAAACAGATTTTTTTCCAAAAAAATCCATATCGTAACTGAAAACATGCTGTGGATTGATCAATTCTTCAGCTCCTGAAAAAGAAGTAATGTCTCCGTCCAGAGCGAGCAATTCATCAGCGCATAATCTCCTCTTGATTTCCCACTTTTTTTTTCTGATTTTTAAATCCGTATATCTGCTTACCAAAAACAAAAACCATGCAAGCATAGCTATGCAAATCACAATGCCAATCCAAACCTGAATTCGTTCAAAGAAAAATGGAGAGAACGCGCCACAAAAAATAAATAACCTGAAAAGGGCAAACCAAACGAGTTGTTTACGCAAAGCTGAAATCTGGCTATCTGCATTTTGAATAGCTTCTTCAAAAAATGCTTTCACCGCTCTATTATCAGATGATGAATGAATCACACAGCTTTCTGTTTGCGTATAATTTTCCAGAAAAGATTTGGCCAAAATCTTTTAATATGAACTGCCCAGATTTCTTTGTTGCCAATCAAAACAGATTTCTTTTTTGATTCCACCGCCCGCAGTAATTTATTAACGCAAACCGCTGCAGACATTCCTGTTTCCTGATTATGATCCATTTCTCCGTGTGACTCTCCTTTTGAATTCAGCGCTGATTTAGAAATGGGTGTGTTGATTTTTCCGGGATAGGCAAGCGTAACATGAATATTGTTTTTTTCCTCTTCTAGTAACACACTTTCATAAAAACCCTGAAGCGCATGCTTTGATGCCGAATAAGCGGATCTGAGAAAAAAACCAAACTTGCCGGCAATACTTGAAATGACAATGATGTGTCCTGATTTTTGAGAACGCATATAAGGCAAAACCGCTTTGGTCATTGCAATGTTTCCAAAGTAATTTATCTCCATAATTCTGCGGTCAACATCCAGAGAAGTCTCTGCCGCTTCTCCACGTTGACTGATCCCTCCGTTAT
>Ga0268298_10006715_pt1 | contig 10371 bp, 7 predicted proteins | sample WWTPWeurt_MetaG_FD_194462 | JGI IMG/M metagenome (GOLD analysis project Ga0268298, IMG submission 194462) | Activated sludge microbial communities from WWTP in Nijmegen, Gelderland, Netherland - WWTP Weurt | ecosystem: Engineered > WWTP > Aerobic digester > Activated sludge | place: Netherlands... | reverse complement strand
CGAGCCTCTGGGAAGCCCACCGCTGGCAGCCCTGCACGGCGTTCTGCATGACCTGTCATGCACCGGCTGACATGGCCCAGCATCATTCCGTGGGCAAGCCGCTCCGGAGGCCCCTGCCCACCCCGCTCCCCCTCGCCAAGAATCAGGTCCTGGCCTGCTTCACCTGCCACGATCTCTCCAGACCCAGGGAGGACGCCTTGCGCTGGAAGGCCGAGAGCCTGTTCGGCCGCCTGTTCCGCCGCCAGGCGCGCCACCGGACCTACCTGCTGGTCCACCGGAATGACCGGGGCCAGCTCTGCCGCATCTGCCATTGAGGGCTGCCATGACACCTGATAAAAAGCGCCGCATCATCCTGATCGACACCCGCTTCCAGCTGCGCCTCGCGGGGGCCTTCCTCCTCGTGCAGGTGCTCCTCACCGGGCTGTTCGGGTTCGGGCTCTACCTGTTCCTCGACAGCGAAGTCCAGGCCGGGCTGGCCTCCGCCCACGCGAGCTACCGCAGCCTCGAGCAGATGCTGCTGCCCATCATCCTGGTGCTGGCGGCCTTCAACCTGGCCTTGTCCACCGCCCTCGTGACGGGCTTCGTGGTCCTCCTCAGCCACCGCATCGCCGGTCCGCTGTTCCGGTTCAGGTCCGTCCTGGAGGACCTCACGGAACGGAGGATTCCAGGCCATACGGGCATCCGCCCCGAGGACCAGCTCTCGGAAGTCGCCACCTCCCTCGGCAAGGCGGTCGGAACCCTCGCGACAGACCTGTCTGCCCTGCGTGCGGTGACGGCCGACCTGCGTCAGGCCGCCGCCCCCCACCAGGACCCCGCCCTCGAGTCGGCCCTGACGCGGCTGGAGCACCTGCTCGGCGCCTGGCAGTAGCGGGCCGCTTCGAAGCGGCGCCGGGCCCTCAGAACTTCCACTTCACCCGTGCCGCCAGGGTGCGGGGCGGGATGACGTGGGTGCCGCCGAAGACGCTTAGGAAGTTGTAGAGGCCCTTCTCGTCGGTGGCATTGAGGAGGTCCACCCCGAGGGCCAGGCGGCCGGTCCGCAAGCGCCACTCCTGGCCCAGGCTCAGGTCCCAGGTGGTGCGCGGCTTGATCCGCCAGGTCCCCTCGGAATCCAGCCGCACGTAGCCCGCGCCGAAGGCGTAGTCGGGATCGCCGCCCGCGTCGGCCGGGTCCGCCGCGACCAGGCCCGAGTCGTGGCGGCCGATGACCTGCGCGGTGAAGCCGTCCCGTTCGAAGGTGAGGCCCACCTGGGCGCTCAGCTTCTGGTCGTGGTCGATGAGGAAGCGCTCGCCCGGCAGCGCTTCGGGGGCCTCCAGCTGGAGGCCGCCCACCAGGGGGGCCTGGAAGATGGCCCGGGTGCGACCGAGGCTCAGGTAGCCGGACCAGCCCTTCACGGGCACCAGATCCAGGCGCAGGTTCACGCCCCGGAAGATGCCCCGGTCGGCGCCGACCGGGAAGAGCACGCCCGTGTTCAGGAACTGGGCGTTGTCGCCGGCGTTGCGGCTTTGCTTCTCCCAGTACTCCAGCATCACCCGCCCGGCCTTGCCGAGCTGCTGTTCGACGCCGTAGCTGTAGGAATCCTGGTGCTCGGGCCGCAGTGGCTGGCGCGGCGTGCCCGCGTAGGGGCCCAGATCCCAGGCCTGCTGGGACAGCGCGAGCGCGAGGTTCTCGTGCTCGCGTAGGATCATCAGGCGGTCGTAGCTGGCCCGCAGCACGGTGCCCGTGGCATCGAACCGGTAGCTGAGCCCCAGACGCGGCTGCAGCTGGTTGTCGGAGACATCGGCCACGGTGTAGGCGTCGTACCGCAGGCCCAGGGCGAGGAAGAGGGCCCCGAGGTGGAGGTCGTTCTGGACGAAGGCCGAGGTCAGCGTGGGCCGCAGCCGCCCGTCGAACCGGAAGACGTTCCCCCCACCGGCCGGCGTGTAGGGGTAGAAGGGATCACCGGGCCCGGTGGCCAGGGCATCGTCCGTGATGGCGAAGTCGAACCGCTCGTGGAGGGGGAAGGCGATGTGCTGGAGACCGACCTTCGTGAGGTTCTCCTTGCCCCAGCGCTGCGTGAAGGCCGCCTGCACCCCTAGGTTGTCCAGGCTGCGGTCCTGCCTCGCCCAGTAGGGGAAATCCCGGTGACCGCCCGCCGTGAAGCCATCCGTCAGATTCTCGCTGGGCTTCAGTTCGGCCCGGGAGGCCCGGAAGAACAGCGAGGCATCGAGGCTCTGCGCATCGCTGAACAGGTGGGCCCAGGCGAGGCTCACGCTCGTGTCCGCCGTGGCCGCCCGCTGGTCCTGCCCCTGCGCCTGCTGGGAGGCCAGGTTCGCCACCTGGCGGTCCGTGCGGCCTCCGGAGACGGAGAACCGCAGCGTGTCCTGGCTGCCGAGGATCCAGTCGAAGCGGGAGAACAGGCGGCCGGTCCGGCCGTGGTTGTGAAGGTTCTCGAAGTTGACGGGATCCAGGAACCGGTCGCTCTCGCTGGCCGCAGCGCTGACGAACCAGCCGAACGATGCCGCTCCGCCCCTGGCGTTGAAGCCGGCCTCGGCCGTGCGGAACCGCGCCGCGCCGAAGGAGACCTCGCCCTCGAAGCCGTTGGGCGTGCCCAGGCCCGATTTCGTGGTGACGTTCACCACCACCACGGGCTTGCCGCCGTACTCCGCGGAGATGCCGCCGGTGATGACCTCCATGCTCTCCACCTGGGAGGGGTCCAGGCTGTTGCTGAAGGTGGCGTGGAGCTGATCCGACACCGGGATGCCATCCACCACGTAGGTCATCTGGCCGTGGCTGCCCCGGAAGTGGAAGCGCCCGTTCTCATCGGCCACGAAGCCCGGCGTGGCCAGCAGGATGCTCTCCATGGCCCGGCTCTGCACCGCGGTGGGGGTACGCTCGATGGTGCTCTTGTCGATGTCGAGGTGGGTGGAGGGGTGATCCTCCACCAGCCGCAGGTTCTCCTCCACCACGACGACGGCGCCCTCGGGCCTCAGCGTCACCGGCACGACCAGGGGCAGCTGGCTGTGGACATCCACATCGAGGTGGCTTGGCAGCAGGCCGGGGGCCTGGGTGTCCAGGTGGTAGGTGTTGAAGGGGACGTTCTGGAAGGCGAAGGCCCCCTTGGCATCGGTCTGGACTTTCTGGCGGTAGCCCGAGACGGGATTCGAGAGGATCAGCGTGGCCCCGGCCACTGGACGCCCCTGGTCATCGGCCACCCGGCCCGCCACCAGGCCGCTGCGGACGGCAGCACCAAGGCTCGACCCCATCGCCAGCAGGGCCACCAGACAAACTCGTGCAGAAGACCTAGCCACCATGACGCGCTCCAGATGAAACTATTTTCTAATTAATCGGGCGTCGGTCAATGGAATTTATTTTCATTTACGACCAAATCGTTCACTAAACCACCCGGCCAGATGAGCGAAACTTAAGAATCATTTGCCCCTTGGGGAGGTCTTCGACATGAAGCGGAAGCAGCTCTGGATTCTCGGTGGGGGCCTCGCGGTCGTCCTGGTGGGCGGCGTCGCCATCGCCGGCATGCAGGAGAAGGGCCTGGCCGTGCAGGTGGCCAAGGTCGGCCGAGAGAACCTCCAGTCCAAGGTCAGCGCCAACGGCAAGATCCAGGCCGTAACCAAGGCCGACATCTCCGCGAACGTCATGGGGCAGGTCACCAAGCTCGCGGTCAAGGAGGGCGACCGGGTCAAGAAGGGCCAGTTCCTCATGGAGATCGACCCGCGCAGCGCCAAGGCCAACACCGAGGCCATGCAGGCCAACCTGCAGGCCACCCAGTCGGACCTGGTCTCGGCCACGGCCAACCTCGCCCAGGCGCGATCGGACTTCGAGCGGGCCAAGGTCAACCGCACCGCCGGCATCATCTCAGCGGCGGACTTCGAGCGGGCCAGGACCGCTTTCGAGACCGCCCAGGCCACCCAGGAGACGGTCCGCCGCAGGGCCGAGCAGGCCAGGGCCAACCTCAGCCAGTCGCACGTGGGACTCCGCAACTCCACCATCACCGCCCCCATGGACGGGGTGGTCACCGCTCGCCGCATCGAGCTGGGCGAGACGGCGGTGCCCGGCATCCAGAATCAGGCCGGCACGGTGCTCGTCACCATCTCCGACATGAGCAAGGTGGAAGCCGAGATGGAGGTCGACGAGGCCTCCATCCCCACGGTGAAGCAGGGGCAGAAAGCCCAGGTGCGCATCGATGCCTACCCCAACCAGACCTTCGACGGCGAGGTCACGGAAGTGGGCGGAAGCCCCATCCTGAAGCTCAGCGCCAACGAGGCCATCAAGTTCAAGGTGAAGGTCTGGATCAAGAATCCCCCCCTCACCATCAAGCCCGGCCTCTCGGCCCAGGCGGACATCTTCACCGGCAGCCGGGACCAGGTCCTGGCCATCCCCATCCAGTCCCTGGTGACCCGCGAGATCAAGCCGAAGGCCGGTGAGACGCCCAAGCCGGGCGCGCCCCGGGACGAGGAGGGCGTCTGGCTCTTCGATGGCCCGGGCAAGGCCAAGTTCCTGCCCGTGAAGACCGGCCTCCTGGGCGACCTGAACGTGGAGGTGCTGGACGGCCTCAAGGGCGGCGAGACCGTCATCACCGGCCCGTTCCGGATCCTGCGCGACCTCAAGGGCGGCGAGCTGGTCCGCGAGGAGAAGAGCAAGAAGAAGGACGAGAAGAAGGGCTAAGGGTAAGCCACATGAACTATCAAGAGCTGTTCCGGGTGTCCCTCCGGGCCATCCGGGCCCACAAGCTCCGCAGCTTCCTGACCCTGCTGGGCATCATCATCGGCGTCACCACCATCGTGGGCGTGGTGGGGATCATCACGGGCCTGAACCGCTACGTCCAGGAGAAGGTGATCATCCTCGCCCCGGACATGTACATCGTCACCCGCTTCGGCATCATCCGCAGCCGCGAAGAGTTCCTCCAGGCCGTCAAGCGGCCCCAGCTCACCTGGGAGGAGTACCAGCGCCTCAGCAGCGGCGTGCTCAGCCATGCCTCCCTGACCGCCACCCGCTCTTTCAAGACGCTGCCGGTCAGCTACGGCACGCACCGCCTGGCCGACACCTTCGTCGTGGGCAGCACCGCCAACTTCGCCCGGATCCTGAACCTGGACACCGGCGGCAACGGCCGCTTCTTCACCGAGGGCGAGGACGAGTCGGCCCAGAACGTGGCCGTCATCGGGGCGGACATCAAGTCGGAGCTCTTCCCGAACCAGGATCCCATCGGGCGCATGATCCTGGTCCGGGGCCAGCCCTTCCGGGTCATCGGCCACATGATGAAGGAGGGCAAAGGGCTCGGCATCAACCGCGACCAGCTGGTGGTCATCCCCTTCCAGGTCTACCGGAAGAACTTCTACGCGCCCAACGATCCCCTCGACTACTTCATCAAGGCCCGGGGCGGCGTGGAGGGCCTGAGCGAATCCATCGACGAGACCCGGGCCTTCCTCAGGGCCCTGCGGCACACCTCCTGGCGGGATCCCGATCCCGTGGGCTTCCTCACCCAGGACCAGCTGCAGGAGCTCTGGCGCCAGATCAGCACCGCCACCTTCGTGCTGCTCACCCTCATCGCCTCCGTGTCCCTCGGCGTGGGCGGCATCGTGATCATGAACATCATGCTGGTGAGCGTGGCGGAGCGCACCCAGGAGATCGGCGTGCGCATGGCCCTCGGCGCCCGCAAGCGCGACATCCAGCGCCAGTTCCTGCTGGAGGCCTCCCTCCTGTCCATGGGCGGCGGCGTGATCGGCGTCCTCCTGGGGGGAGGGATCGCCCTGCTGGTCAAGGCGGCCACGGGCTTCCCGGCCCAGATCACGGTGGGCATCGTCCTGATGGGCGTGGGCCTCTCCACGGTGGTGGGCCTGCTGGCGGGGTTCCTGCCGGCCCGCCGGGCCGCCAACCTGCCCGTCATCGACGCCCTCCGGGCCGAGTAGGAGATCGCCATGGCCTCCGCCCGAACCCGCTCAGCCATCCGCAGCATGGGGCTCGAGAACATCCGCTTCGCGATGCGCTCGATCCTCGTGCAGCGCCTGCGCAGCTTCCTCACCCTGCTGGGCATCGTCTCCGGCGTGGCCACCGTCATCGCCATGGTGAGCTTCGTGGCGGGCTTCAACGATGCCATCACCGGCGCCTTCTCCAGCTTCGGCACCACCCTGGTGCAGTACCAGAAGTACGAGCCCCGCTTCGGCGGCGGGCCCACGGGCCCGCCCGAAGAGCAGCGCAAGCGCCGCGACCTGACCCTGGAGGACGCCCAGGCCCTGAAGCGGCAGAACACCCTGGCCGCCGCCGTGAGTCCCGAGCGCTACCTCAACCTGCCCGGCCTCGCCGCCTCCACCACCTTCAAGAACCGGAAGGGCAAGGAGGCCAATGGCCCCACCCTGGCCGGCGTGGTGCCCGACTACGCGGCGGCCAACAACGCGAGCATCGAGGATGGCCGCTTCTTCGGGGATGCCGATGTCAGCCACTCGGCGCGGACCGCCGTCGTCGGGCCCGACGTCGCCGACGCCCTCTGGTTCCACCGCGATCCCATCAACCAGGAACTGCTCATCAACGGCGTGGCCTTCCGGGTGATCGGCCTGCTCGAGAAGCGCGGATCCTTCCTGGGCGGCAGCGCGGACAACATCGTGCTCATCCCCTTCAGCACCTTCGACGAGATGTTCCCGGACGTGAAGAACAGCAACGGCGACACCATCCACATCGCCACCATTCCGCGGGATCCCAAAGAACAGCAGGCCATGACGGACCAGGGCATCTCGATCCTCCGGACTCGGCGCGGCCTGAAGGCCAAGGAGCCCAATGACTTCGCCATCTTCACCAGCGAGGGCCAGCTGGAGACCTTCCGCGCCATCACGGGCGGCATCGCCGGGGCCATGATCCTCATCGCCGGCATCGCCCTCCTGGTGGGCGGCGTGGGCGTCATGAACATCATGCTGGTGAGCGTCACCGAGCGCACCCGCGAGATCGGCGTGCGCAAGGCCCTGGGCGCCACCCGCAAGGACATCGCCACCCAATTCCTGGTGGAGGCCATCACCCTCACCGGCGTGGGCGGCGCCATCGGCATCGCCGTGGGCCTGGGCATCGCCATGCTGGTGCGCCTCGTCTTCGACTTCCCCGCCGCCGCCCCCCTCTGGAGCATCGCCCTGGGCTTCGGCGTCAGCACGGCCGTGGGGCTGATCTTCGGGCTGTGGCCCGCCCTCAAGGCCGCGAAGCAGGATCCCATCGAGGCCCTCCGCTACGAGTAGCCTCTGCCGATGCCCGTGGGCCAGCGCCTGGGCGCTCGCCTTCGGCTCGACGCACGGCGCCCAACCCACCCTTGGATGCCCAGCATGCAGCGCCCTCCCACTCCACCCGCGCCTCGCTTGGCGTTGTGGTGCGAGTAGCGCGAGGTTCGTTCTCGGCGATCTCCGCAGGGAGCCGACCCTCTCACAACCTGACTACCGGCGAAACTCAGGCTGAATACGGCAACCGCGGATGGTCAGGCAGGGGTTTTCCCCTGTCACACCACTCGAAGCACCAGTTCTCCTTCAACGACTGAGAACTCGACCGCGCAGGGGCTGGCGGGAACGCTGAAGGCCAGCTCTTCCAGCCCGGTGGCGCCGGCCTCGATTTCGGTCATCAGCACCCGGGGGTCATGGCGGAAGGCGATGGGGCCGGACGCCGACGACCGGTCACCACCGGAGGCCTCCATGGCTTCATCGGCGTGGCCGAAGCAGGCGATCACGTCCACCGCCAGTTCGCCCAGCAGGCGGTCGCCCCGCGCCTCGAAGAGGGAGCGGAAGAAGCCGCGCCGGGTCTCGATGGGCGTGCCCTCGGGGTGGGTCTCCAGCCAGGTGCCGAAGGCCTCGAAGACCTCCGCAGGCCTCAGGTCCAGCGGCTCCAGCAGCATGCCGAACCAGGGCACGGCCCGGCCCTGGTTGTAGAGGGCGTCGCAACCCCGGGCGATGCGGCCCGCCTGCTCCAGGTCCGTGGCGCTGAAGGTGGGCGAGCCGAGCACGCGGTAGGGGTGGTGCGCCTCGTGGCGCAGCTGGAGGCCGGCGGCGGTCTCGGCGAGGCGCGTGCCCGGGAGCACCGACAGGCGGAAGACATCCAGGTGATTGGGCACCAGGCCCATGGCGAAATCCACGCTCTCCCGGAACCCCTCGAGGGTATCGCCGGGCAACCCGTAGATGAGGTCGAAGCCGTAGGGCACCCCCGCCTGGTGCAGCAGGAGGATCTTGGCCTCGAAGTCCTCCGGGTCGAAGCTCCGGCTGATGTTCCGCAGCACGTCGTCGTGGGCGCTCTGCAGGCCGATCTGCAGGGTGCAGTGGATGGCCGCGAAGAGCCCGGCCATCTCCCGGTCCAGGAACTCGCTGCGCACCTCGAAGAAGAAGTGGGTGCCGGGGGCCCTGTCCGAGATGAGCCGCAGGACCTGCTTGGCCTGGACCTTGTGGTAGTTGAAGGTGGGGTCGAGCACGAAGACTTCGCGGATGCCCTGGGCCGCGAACAGCTCCAGTTCCGCCTCCACCCGGGCCAGGGGGATCCGGCGGGTGCCCGCCGTGCCCCGGGCCTCGAAGCAGAAATCACAGGTGAAGGGACAGCCCCGGGAGAGCTCCCAGAGCGCGCCGCCATAGTCCCCGGGGCGCAGGGTGCCATCCAGATAGGGCGAGGGCAGATCCGTCAGATCCTTCACCGGCCGTGGCCGCGCCCACCCGGCGAGGGTCCCGGGCGGGTCTCCCTGGAGGAGGCGCCGCATGGCCTCGACGATGAGCTCCTCGCCCTCCCCCGGCAGCACGAAGTCCATGGCGGGGTCCGCCAGGACGCCCGCGGCATCCGCCGTGGCCTCGGCCCCGCCGGCGAAGAGGATGATGCCCGGCCTGGCGGCCTTCAGCAGCGCGGCGATCGCCAGGGTCTGGCCGCGGTTCCAGACATACATGGAGAACCCCACCAGGTCCGGATCGCCGGCCAGGATCCGCTCCGCGCAGGCCGCGGCCGGCTCGGCCACGAAGGCATCCACCACCCGGGTCTCGATGGAGGCTCCGAAAGCGCCCCGGAGCACGGAGGCCAGCATGGCCGGCCCCAGAGGCAGGGCCCGGGGAGAGGGTTCGATGTGGATCGCCACCAGGGCCAGCTTCATGGTTCCGCCTGCCACCAGCCTAGCCCCCGTTGGCGGAGCGGGTGGCAGGATTCCCTGCCGCGACTCATGCGCCTCGCTGCCCGCTCCGATCCAGAGGGGGCTTCTGGAGTTCCCCGTGCGATTGCTGCCCCTGATCCTCGCCACCACCACTTTCACCCTGCTGGCCGAGGATCACGCAGCCCCAGCGGCCAAGGCCAAGCCGAAGGCCGCGGCACAGGCGCATGCCCCCACTCCGGCGGGCCACGGCCCGGCCCCCGCAGCGGACGCGCCGGACAGTCCCGCCGCGGCCCTCGCGGAGCTCGGCGCCGGCAATGCCCGGTTCGTGGCCGGGAAGCGGGTGCGGACCCTGAACCCCGGCCAGGACGCCGCTCTGCGCGCGGCCCTGGTCCATGGCCAGGCGCCCTTCGCCGTGGTCATCACCTGCTCGGACAGCCGGGTGCCCGACGCCCTCCTCTTCGACCAGGAGGCCGGGCGGCTCTTCACCATCCGCGAAGCCGGAAATGCGCCGGACCTGCAGGGCATCGCCTCGGCCGAGTACGCTGCCGAGCACCTGGGCTCCAAGGTGATCGTCATCATGGGCCACAGCAGCTGCGGCGCGGTGAAGGCCGTGCGCGAGGCCAACGGCAAGGCCCTGCCCGGCAACCTCTGGGCGCTGCAGGCGGGCATGGCTGGCCTGCTGGAGAGCACCCCCCAGGATCCCAACGAGGATGCCAAGGCCCACCTCGGCCGGTTGGAGGAGGCCAACGCCCGCCGCCAGGCCCAGGCCATGCTGGACCGCTCCGCCCTGCTGCGCGACCTCGCCGCCGCCGAAAAGCTCTGGGTCGTGCCCGCCTTATACCACCTGGCCAGCGGCAAGGTGCAGTTCTTCAAACCGCTCGCGGTGGTTCCAGCGCCACCAGCTCACCACTAGGGGCGATATTCCACAGGGATGCGAGCCGGGGATCTCCGGATTCGCCGCCCCGCCCTCAGCCCACCACCACCGTCCTCACCTCGAAGGCCGGGGGGTGCTCCATGTGCTTCTTCACCGTGCACTGGCTCGCGGTGCGGATGAGGGCCTCGTGGTACTTCTCGGGGAAGTCCGGCGGAACCTGGATGTCCAGTTCCACGCGGCCCACCATGTTCGTGGCGGGATCGGGAATGGTGCGCTGGACCAGGCGGATGCCCTCCGCCGAGATGCCCCGCTGGCGGCAGAAACCAAGCACGTAGATGCCGGCGCAGGTGGCGAGGGAGGCCTGGAAGAGCGCGAAGGGGGTGGGCGCTGAGCCCTCGCCGCCGGCCTGCGGGGGCTGGTC
>Ga0268298_10006713_pt1 | contig 10372 bp, 12 predicted proteins | sample WWTPWeurt_MetaG_FD_194462 | JGI IMG/M metagenome (GOLD analysis project Ga0268298, IMG submission 194462) | Activated sludge microbial communities from WWTP in Nijmegen, Gelderland, Netherland - WWTP Weurt | ecosystem: Engineered > WWTP > Aerobic digester > Activated sludge | place... | reverse complement strand
AAATCCGGGGAGCAGGAGCACGCTCGCCTTTGGGTCGACGCCGAATACGCGCGCGCCGGAGTCGGCGGTGGGTTGGAACCAGGCGGTGACGCCGCCTCCGACGGACATGATGAGGTTGCCTTTGGGGCGGAAGACGTAGCCGACGAGTGCGCCGGGCCCGACGAGCAGGGTTTGGGCTGCAGAGAAGTAGAGGAGCGCGCCTTGTGCTCCGATGAAGGGGCCTTCGAAGGAATGTTCGGCGATGTAGAGGCGAAGGCCGAGCTCTCCGCCGACCTGGAGGATGAGGCTCGCGCCGATCGATCCGCTCACGGTGACGGACGAGGAGATGGCCTTCTCGAGCTCGAACGAGAGATGGGTCGCGAAGAGGCTGAGCGGGGCGAAGTGGAGGACGGCGTTGGGTGGTTCGCGCTCCGGAGGCGTGGGTTTGGGTGGTGGGGTCGGCGCGACCTCGAGCGGCACGTCACTCGGGAAGAGGGGCGGAGCCGACGGCATCGGGAGCCCGCCGTCGAACGGTTGCGCGAGCAGGGCGATGACGAGGAGGGCTCCCACGAGGCTCACTCTGGCGTGCTACCGTCTGCCGGTCGATGAGCGATGAACAGCTGGTGTTCGGACCGACGTTGGAAGGGCTCTTCGTGCGGGGGCTCAAGGGCAAGCTGGGCCCGGAGCTGATCGCGCAATTGCGGGCGCGCGGGCTCGACGTGATGAAGCCGATGATGCCGGCGTATCCACGCAAGGTGGTGAACGAGTGCGTGGAGCTGACCGCGAAGACGTTGTTTCCAGACGTGCCGGTGAGCGAGGCGTTCTATCGCGTGGGGAAGCACGTGACGCCGGGCCTGCGAGACACCGCGCTCGGAGCGGCGACGATGACGATGGTGAAGTTGGTCGGGCCGAAGCGAACGTTGGGGCGGTTGGCGCGGACGTTTCGGTCGACGAACAATTACATGAAGGTGACGTTGAGGGAGTTGGCGGCCACGACGTTCGAGCTCGATCTGGAGCCGAGTAATGAGTACCCGACGTACATGCAGGCGGTGATGGAGGACATGTTGACGGTGGCGGGAGCGAAGGAATTGAGCGTCGAGGTGTTGGTGCACGACAAGAAATCGGAGAGGTGCACGTACCGAATTGCGTGGCGGTGATGGGACTCATTTCCCTCCTCGAGCCCTCGGTCGGCGTCGTGTTGTTGTTCTGTTGTGAGGATCACCCGAAGAAGGCCAAGCCCTTCTGGGCGAAGGTCGCCTATTCGTAGTTTGGCGTCTCATCGCGAGCGGCGTCAGGAGCTTCCGTGCTGCAGCTCATTCCCAACCTGCGCGTCCACGACGGGTCCATCGAGCGAGTCGAACTCGGGGAGTCGGGTCGCATCGTGTTTCGTCGCCTCGACGGGTCGCGTGTTCAGCTCGTATTCCCAGTCGTGATCGATTGTGGCGCCATCGGCTATCGCAAGAATGCAGTCGTGGCTTCAGCCGAGGCGTTCGACCTCGAACAGATGCCGGCGCCCGCGGAGGCCTGGGAGACGCTCGTCGGTCGCGACTACCGCCCGGATGAGGCCGAGCGCAGCACTCGGGCGAAGGCGGGGCGCTGGCTCGTGCGCATCTCCACCTCGTTCGGGGGTGAGCTCGCGATTCACTGCAGCTCGTTCGAGATCGAGCCGGTGACCGCCGCGACGCGAGGAGGCGAGAACGAGAGCCGCTGGTTGGTCCCGCTCCTCGAGAAGATTCGGATGCGTCCAGCCATGTTCACGGGCTCGACGGAGTTCCAATCGCTCACGACCTTTCTGGCGGCCTTCTCGAATGGGTGGGACGCGCTCGACCCAGAGCGAGGAGGCGCCGCTGAGTGGCGGTTCTTCTATCGCTTCGTTCGGCGGCTGCGACCTGGTCGCTCCCTCAAGTGGACCGGCTGGGTCTCTCCGTTCATCGAGGAAGCGAAGGCGCGAGGCCGCTCTGACGTCATGTCGTTCTTCTTCGAGACGTTCTTTCAGTTCGTCGAGGAGGAGAAGATCAGTTCGTCACCCAACTTCGTCATGCGAGGCGGTGATTTCTACAACGGAGAATGAAGAGTCGTGAGTGCCGTGTCCATGAGATGGCGTGGTCAGGTTGTCGATCGCGACGCCCAAGTGTGCGACGCGCAACAACTATCCAGTGAGTGAATCAGTGGTTCTCCCTATTCACGGTTGCGGAGTTCAGTGCTCGAGCGCTTCACCGAACTTCGAACGCGGCGCTGAACACCGGCGTCCGCTTCTCCACCAACGCCCGCACTAACTCGGGCCCCAGGCCAGTCGCCTTCGCGCACGGCACCTCGAGCACCCGTCCATCCTTCCCCCGGAGCACCATCCCTGCGGCGCCCGACCAATACGCCGCCGTCGTCGGGCTCTTCCGCTCGGCTGCCGAGTCGACCGCCAGGTCCACCACCAACCCCGCCACGTCGAGCCACGTCACCTCACCGGCCCCGTCGATTCCCGGCTGCCGGAGCGCGCGCACGGCGGCGATCTCGCTCCACGCCAGCTGCTCAACGCCGCCTCGCCGCTCGACGACACACCGCTTCGTCGTCAACTGCACGTTCACCGAGCGCGCCTCGATCATCGCAGTCGACAGCTTTGCCATCAGCCAACCCAATACCCCGACCCCAGCCGCCCCGGCGACGAACGCGAGCGCGACCCACCACGACTTCGTCAGCCACCCTGCAATCGGCGCCGCGACCAGCGAGCCCACCAGCCCTGGCCCCATCAGCACCACGAGCAACACCACCACCACCTTCGACCGAACTCGTGGCGGCCGCTCGATCCACAGGCTCGCCTCTCCCTCCTCGAGGGGAACCAGATCGCTCACGCGCTCGGCGTCACTTTCTCTTCCCGCTCCGGGTGAACCCCCAACTCATTCATCAACCGGTGCAAATACGTCCGCTGCAACCCCAGCTCGCGCGCAGCCTGACTCACATTCCCATTCGTCCGCTGCAGCGTCTCCGCCACCAGCTCCGTCTTGAACTGCAGCACCTCATCGTGGAACCCCGCCCGCCGCCGCGCGCGCGCCGATAACATCGCCACCTCCCTCGGCAGATGCCCGAGCGACAACCCTCCCAGCGCCAACGCCCGCCGCAGCACCGCCTCGAGCTCCGCCGCGTTCCCCGGCCACCCGTACCGCTCCAGCGCCGACAGCACCGCCGGACTCAACGTATGCGGCGTGCCGAACCGGCCCAGGAACACCTCGCACAGCGCGCCAACGTCGCGCCCTCGCTCCCGCAACGGCGGCAACGCCAACTGCACCACGCCCACCGCCGCCACCACGCTCGCGTCCAGCGCCGCCCGCGTCGTCGAAACCCAGAACACGTCCGGAGCCTTCTGCATCAGCTCCACCAGCTCCTCCTGCACCGCGCCGCTCGCCTGCTCGAGGTGCTCCATCACGATGGTGCCGGCGTAACCCTTCGCCACCAGCCCCTTCGCGACCGAGAGCCCCTCCTTCGCCTCCATCGTCACGAAGGGCGTGCGCGCGAAACCACCCGCCCGATGAACGTGCCGCGCCAGGTGCGTCGCGCCCGCGCCTTGTTCCCCCGAGATGAGCGTCGGTAGCCGCTTCGACGCCGAGCGCTCCACCACCGCGAGCACCGCCCGCATCGCCTCGGAGTCGCCCACCATCACCTGCTCCGGACACGCGAAGTCGAGCGCCTGCCACGCCCGCCCCAACGCCTCCGCGTCGGCCTCGCTCGAACGGGAGAAGTGGATCAGCTGCTCCACCATCAGCTGCATCAGATCGGTCGCGATGCGAACCTCGCGCACGTTGAGCGACGGCGTCTGCCGCAGCTGCGCGAGCGCTTCATCGAAGCCCGGCGCCCAGCCCTGCCGCGCGGCCCGGTGCGCCACCGACTGCTCCTCCTCGAACACGTGCTCGGCCCGCATGAACCCACACGTCGCGATGAGCCCCACCACCTCGCCGTCGATCACGATCGGCGCGCCCAACGTCTGCATCCCGATGTGGCAGGGCCGCTGGGTGAAGTCGCCGTTCACCAGCTTCTTCGTCGCCAGCAGCGCCTTCGCTGCCTGCAGACACGCCGTCATGCCCTTCTTTCGATCGGTGCAGATGCGGGTGCAGAGCGCGTTCGTCGTCGGCATGAACTGCCCCTGCGGAATGCCCTCGACGTGCGGCCGCGGAGAGATCAGCAGGAACGTCAGCCCCAGGCTGTCGTGCACCTTCTCGGTCAGCTTCTTCACCACCGGGTGCCGCGACAGCGCTTCGAGATCGAAGTCGGCCATGGCGCCAAGGTGTATCTCATCGGTGACACGTCGGGGAAGAGTGCCCGATGACGCAACCGCTCAGGTCGCGCGCCTCGGCTTCTTCGGTTTCTCCACGGGAGCCGCCGCGAACGTCTTCGCCGACGCCTTCACCGTCTTCGCGAACGCCGCCACCGTCGGCAGCTCATCGAGCGAACGGAAGTCGACCGACGCCGGCATCGCGCTCTTGAAGTCGGCCTTCCACAACAGGAACTTCGCGTGCGCCTTGAAGCCCGCCATCGACGCGAAGATGCGCCCGTCGAGGAGGAAGAAGGGCGCGTTCCACTTGATCGTCTCCGACAGCCCAGGCACGGCGGCGTGCACGCGCTTGCGGAGCTCCTTCAAGATCGGCTGCGCGAACGGCTTCGCCTTGGCGATGTACGCGTCGACGCGTTTGTCGGTGGAAGGCATGGGCGGACTCTACGACGCCCAGGTGATCTCCCACTCCGCCAATTCGCCCTTCACCATCACCTCGACGACCTCGCCGACGGTGCGGCCAACGAGCGCCTTCCCCAGCGGAGAGCCCGGCGTCACCACGTGGAGAAAGCCGTCGCCATCGGGTCCGGTCAGCTCCTCGCCTGCGCCCGAGGGAGCGACGAACAACGTCTTCCCCATCTCGCCATCTTCGACCTCGACGAGCGAGCCCAGGCCGATGCGCTGCCCCTTCTTCATCGGCGCTGGCTTGAAGTCCGCCGAGGCCGCCCACGCCGCTTCCGCCGCCTCGAGCCGTTGCTTCGCCGCCTGCGCGATGTTCACCGCCCGAGGCGCGCCCGACTTCGCATCGACCCGCGCGTCTTCGAGATACCGGAGCGCCAGATCGTACGTAGCGCGCAGCTTGCTGGTGAGCTGGGTGGCGAGGAAGTGCTTGTCCATGCGCGAACGGTAGCGGGCTCGGAGCGCTCCTCAAGAAAGTGGCGCAGGCGCACGGTCGGCCGATTAGGAAGGCGCGCCATGGCCTCCACCGATTGGAAAGAGAACGTCGTTCCCAACGAAGCGACCCAATTCGACGTCTTCGCCGCGCAGCTGCGCGACATTCAGCGGGAGAAGGCGAAGGCCACCGGGGTCACCAACCGCGCGCTCCACGCCAAGGGCCACGTTGGGCTCAAGGCCGAGCTCTCCACCAAGGGCGGACTCCCGGACTGGGCGAAGGTCGGCATCTTCGCGGAGCCCGGCACCTTCAAGGCCTGGGTGCGCTTCTCGAATGGCGGCACGGTGCACGCGACCGATCGCCGCGACGACGTGCGTGGCATCGCGGTGAAGGTGACCGGCGTCGGCGGGAAGAAGCTCATCCCCGGCATGGAGGACGCGCCCACTCAGGACTTCCTCGCGATCCTCTCTCCGGCGATTCCGTTCGCCACGCCGGCCGCGTTCGTCGGTGTCGTGCGCGCGGTGAACGGCCCCAAGTTCCTCATTCTCCCCCGCATCTTGATGGCGCTCGGTGGAGACACCTTCAAGGTGCTCGGGCAGCTCAAGAAGGGCCGGGAGGTGAAGGTCGAGTCGCTCGCGGAGCAGACGTTCTATTCGGCGCTGCCGATTCGCTGGGGTAGCACTGCGGTGAAGTTCTCCTTCGCGCCAGTGAACCCCGCCAAGGTCGGGCCCATCGCCAACGAGGACTCGCGCTACGCAGACGATCTCAAGGCGCGGGTGAAGAACGGCCCGCTCACCTTCGTGCTCCGCGTGCAGCCGTTCACCACCGAGGCGGAGACGCCGATCGAAGACCCCACCAAGGTGTGGACGTCGCCGTGGGTCGACGTCGCCGAGCTGAAGATCCTCCAGCAGGACGCGGCGAGCGACGCGGGCAAGGCGCTCGCGACCAAGGTGGAGTCGCTCTCGTTCGATCCCTGGCACGCGCCGGTCGAGTTCCGTCCGGTCGGAGCGATGATGCGTGCGCGCAGCCACGCCTATCGAGACAGCACCATCGAGCGGAAGGCGGCCAAGGAGCCCGGCCCGGACGAGTGGTGACCGACCTCGGAGGCTTGATCCGAAGGAACGATCAGAGCGGCAGGCATCCCCAAGCGCCGGCGTCCGCCGGGGGGAGCGTTCTGCAGCTGGGCGTGGGGACTGGCGCGGTATTCGTGTTGCCGTCGTGATCCCAGGTGAAGTTCTGGTAGTCGTAACAGACGCCGTAGTTCGTGCGCGTCGACATCGGCAGCCAGAAGTCGAGGTAACGGCACTCTGCGTTCGGCGCCCCGCGCATCGAACAGGAATATGGCTCGAGGCCACCCGCATCGAGTGACGACGCGGTGGACGTCGGCTTGGGGCGGCAGGTCGCCGTGCAGACAGTCGTCGCCGATCCCGTTCTGGCGACGAAGAAGGGAAAGGCGCCCGGCCGGCAGCCATTCGCGAACGGTTGACCCGTGCTGCCGAGGCGCGCTGGTTCTCCGTGGGCCGGAGCGTTTGCAGGCGCCGCGGCACACGCGAAGGCGATGCCAGCGTCGACGGTCGGCTGGGCGTAGCAGCCGGCCGAGCTCGTCGACCCGCAGTTGGCCGCTCCATCGCTCAGCCGCACCAAGGTCACCGGGTCACACGTCGGCAGGCAGACGCCGATCGAGCCCACGCCGACCGGGAAGCACGCCGAGTTCGGTGGACACTTTTGGGTCGAGTCGTTGCAGAGCGGGCGACAGGTCGGTCGCCAACAAATCGCATTCCCGTTGCACTGCTCGTCGCTCGTGCACGGGTCGTCGATTGCCGCGGTTCCAGGAGACACGCAGTTGCTGCCGCCGTCGAACGTGTCGAGCAGGCAGCGCTGCGCCGTCGGACACCCGGTTTGGAGAACCGCGTCACACCGCGAGCCGGCGTCCGTTCCGCCATCGGTGGACCCGCCTCCGACTGCGCCTCCCGCGACGGCTCCTCCTGCAGCGGCTCCTCCTCCCACCGCTCCTCCCGCCGACCCGCCTCCGCAGTCACACGCTTCGTAGGATTGCCCTGACGTGGCGCAGCGTTGTGCTCCCGAGCAGCCGCCCGGGCCGACACAGGCGACTGATTGCCCAGGCACACACACCTGCTGGACGCACGACGTTGCCAACGACGAGAGGAGACAGCAGAGGATCGTGCGCATCTGCCAACCGTACACCCAATCTCCCATTGGTGAACGGCGAGGCAAGCGTCGCTGCGATCTCTGGTTCGAACCAATTCGTCATGCGAAGTGGGACCGACGCGACGCGGTGACGAGTGGTGACGGGTCGGTCGATCGGTCTCATACTCGTCCGGTGACCGACGCACTCAAGCTGACCGACGTTCGCCGCAGGTTCGGCCGCTCCATCGCGCTCGACGGGCTCTCGCTCTCGGTTCGCCAGGGAGAGATCTACGGCTTCCTCGGCCGCAACGGCGCGGGCAAGACGACGACGCTGCGGATCCTCACCGGCGTGCTCCACGCAGACGCGGGCACCGTCGAAGTGTTGGGCCAGCAGGTGCGACGCGTGCCGGTCGAGCTCAAGCGGCGCATCGGAACTGTCTCCCAAGAGCAACACTTCTATCCCTGGATGACGGGCGACGAGCTCGGCCGGTTCGTCTCCGGCTTCTACCCGAAGTGGGATCAGCAGGAGTTTCTGCGCCTCGCGAAGCTGCTCGACGTGCCGCTCGGCAAGCGCAGCCTCGAGCTCTCGGGTGGCACTCGAACGAAGCTCGGCCTCGCGCTCGCGTTGTCGCCGCGGCCTGATCTCCTCCTCCTCGACGAGCCCACCACCGGCCTCGATCCCGTCGCGCGCCGGGAGTTCAACGATCTGGTGAAGGTGATCGTGAAGGAACGCGGCTGCACGGCGTTCCTCTCCTCGCATCTCGTCGACGAGGTGCAGCAGGTCGCGCATCGGGTCGGCATCATTCACGCGGGCAAGATGCGCATCGAAGGTGACGTGCCGCAGCTGCTCGCCTCCGTGCGCCGAATTCGTCGTGGCCCACCACCGGTGCTCGCTCCGCCAGCGCCACCACCGATCAATCCGACTCAATCGGCGCCCCCTCCGGTCGAGCTGGGTCCTGCGCCTGCCGAGGGGTTCGTGCCCGTCGCCTCGGCGCCGCTCGACGTTCCTTTCCCGCCACCGGGCTTCGAGCTGGTGCGAGGAGACGTCTACCGCGCGACGCCGGAGACCTGGGCCTCGGCAGTGTTTCCTCCCGGCACCGAGATCGACTCGCTCAACCTCGAAGACGTCTTCCTCGCCTTCGCCCGGACCGACGCGGTGGCCACGGCCGCATGAGACGCCTCGTTCTCAAGGAGCTGAAGGAGCACGGCTGGGTGCTCGCGGTGCTCTTCGTGCTCTTCGGGCTCGGCCTCGCGGGCCTGCTCAGCCGTGACGACGAAGACGGCGGGCGGTTCGCGGCGCTCCAGTCCTTCTTGTGGACGTTCGGTCCCGTCGGCGCGCTCGTCGCAGGCAACCGGCTCGTCGTGCGCGAGTACGGCGGCAAGACGCAGCTCTTCCTCGAGGTGTTGCCGATCAGCCGGCTGCGCGTCGCGGTCACCAAGTGGCTCTTCGGGCTCGGCTGGGTGTGGCTCTCGGGCGTCACGGCGTGGGCGGTGAATCTGTGGTGGCAGCGGCGCAACACCATCGTCTCGTGGGAAGACGCGCTGCACGCCCTGGTTCCGGCGCTGCTTTGGCTCGCCGCGTGTTGGTCGCTCTGCTTCGTCGCGGGCCTGCTCGGCCGGCACCGGCTGCTCTTCTGGTCGCTCCTCGGCGTCTCGGTCTACGCGCTCGAAGAGGTCGCGCAGCTCGAGCTCCGCGCGACGCCGCCGTTCCATCTCGTCTCCGACGTGCTCTCGGCCGCGAACGACTGGCCAGCCGCGGTCGACGTGCTCACGTGCGTCGCCATCATCGTCGTCGGGCTGGTGACGGGCCTGGTGCTCGCCGTCGCGGGAGAAGGGAGCATCGCCTCCGCGCTCTCGGGACGAATGACTTCTCGCGAGCGAATCCTTTCGGTGACGGTGGTGCTCGGCGGCTTCGCGTTGGTGGCGACGCTCAATCGCAATCGAGACCGGCCGGCCTTCGCGCTCGAGAGCGTGAAGCCCACCGAGTCGCCAGTCGGTCCCATCGGGGTGCTGCCAGGAGAAGGCGTCTCGCCCGAGCAAGCCCAAGGCCTCGTCGAACGCGTCGCCGTCGAGGTGGTGACGCTGGTGAAGGCGCTCGACTTTCCGCGGCTCGCCGGCGTCTACGTCGTCTCGCAGCGCGGGCTCGATCCCGACGTCATCTTGCGCGTGCCGCTCGGAGAGAAGGACGGCGTCGTCTACCGCGCCAACCTCGCCGACTCGCGCTTCGACGAGCTCAACCTGCGGTATCGGATCCTCCACACCATCATCAGTGATCACACCGCCGATCGTGCGCTCGAGGAAGATCGGCATTGGCTGCTCGATGGGCTCGCGACGTATTGGACGGTGCGCGGCGATTCGGAGGGCCGGGCGATGCTCCGTCGTCGAGCCGCGGCGTCGCCCGTCTCGTTGTCCGTCGAGAGCGTGCACCGCTGGAGCGAGACCTTCGAAGCCGCCGGAGACTGTTTCGGCATGGCCATCTCGTTCACCTTGGTCGACGCGGCGATCGACGAGCTCGGAGAGGCCGCCGTCATCGAGCTCGCGAAGCAGACTTTCCGAAAGCCCCACAAGGATCTCCGCGACTTCTTCACCGAGCGCTCGGTCGAGGGACAGCTTCACGAGAAGGGCCTCGACTTCGCGCAGCTCGTCTCTCGCGCGGAGGCCGCCCGACGCAACTCGGGCGCTCCGACGGACTATCGAGGGAAGTACGAGCTCGTCTCTCAAGGAGGCGGTCAACAGAAGGTGCGCTTCTCGCTCGAGCGAGACGGGGCTCCGGTGATGCGTTGGCGTGGGCTCTCGGCTTCGACCGGGCCGTGGCAGTCGGGCGTGAGTGATTCGGAGCCGACCCGCGTCGATGCGCGCTCCGGCGAAGCGATGGCGCCGGCGACGTACACCTCGGGAGAACGGCTCTTCCTCGCCATCGAAGTCGACGATGCCGAGCTGAAGTGCAGCGCGCGTGTCATGCAGGCGTGGACGGTGCTGCCATGACGCTCACGCTCTTTCGCAAGGAGTTCCGGGCGCTGCGGCCGTATTGGGTGCTGGCGATCCTCCTCATGGTGCTGAGCGCCTCGGAGGTGATCTTCACCTTGCCCGGCCCGCGC
>Ga0268298_10006712_pt1 | contig 10374 bp, 8 predicted proteins | sample WWTPWeurt_MetaG_FD_194462 | JGI IMG/M metagenome (GOLD analysis project Ga0268298, IMG submission 194462) | Activated sludge microbial communities from WWTP in Nijmegen, Gelderland, Netherland - WWTP Weurt | ecosystem: Engineered > WWTP > Aerobic digester > Activated sludge | place: Netherlands... | reverse complement strand
GTCGAAGGGTGCCCACAGCCCGAGGCCCGAGAGCGACTCGAGGTAGGCCGCGCGGCGATCGACCGGGGTGAGCTGGCCGCGGGACCCTTCCGAGGCTCCTCCGAGCCGGAGCGACCCGAACGCAGGAATGCGGCCTGGCCCGAGCGCGCCGCCTTCGCCGCCACCGTCTTGCTCTTCGAGCATCTCTTCCCTCGACTCGTCCGCCACGCGCATGCGGGAGAACGAGGCTCCGCTCGCGGCCGCTCGCCCACCCATCGGAGGAGCCATCGGTGCGGCAGCCATCGGCGCCATCATCGACGGAGGCCTCGCCGCCTCACGCCGTGACGCCTTCTTCGCTTCCTTCGCCTTCATCGGCTGCTCGACCGAGCGCTCCTCTTCCATGTCCATCATGTCCGCGAGCGCTTCGGTCGGGACCTCGGCCGGCGTCGGCGCAGGCGGCGGCATCACGGGGCGCACCGTCGGCGGGTGCCAGTCGGGAATGACGGGCCGGCTCGCCCGAGCCTGGGCGAGCGAGCGATCGAAGTCGGAGAAGAGCGACCCCGCGCCCACGGGAGGCGGCCGGAACCCGCGCTTCTCGGGCGCCGCGGGCTGGGCGCGCCCGATGCGAATGGACGACAGCTCGGGCAGCTCGGTCCAGTTCGTCGGGGAGGCGGTGGAGAGCGAGAGCTTCACGCCTCGCCAGTCTTCTCCGCTGCGTTGACTCACCAGCGCGCGCAGCTGCAGCTCGGCGGACCGGCAGTCTCTCGTCATGCGGCACTGGTACGTCGGCACCCAGCGCGCGCCGGCGACGAAGTACTCGAGCACCAGGCTGCCCTGGCCGGTGCCGCTCACCTGCACCGTGATGGACTTGGTGAGCTCGTCGGGGCGCACGTGGGTGGCCGTCGAGGCGAGCTGGATCCGGCGAGCCACCTCCTGGGCCTCGTCGTTCACCTTCTTCTCCTCGGCCCTCAGCGCGCGCAGTTGCTCGACCCGCTTGGTCGACGCTTCTTCGAGCAGCCCTTCGAGCGAGGCGCGGGCGAACATCGGAGAGGGGTTGGGCGCCTTGCCTTCCTCGGGATCGGGTCGCTCGTTGATCGACACCTGAGCGAGCTGCGCGAGTTCGTGCTCGAGCTGATCGCGGCGATCGCCGAGGTGGGCGAGCGCCTGATGGAGCCGTTCGAGCTCCTTCGTCTCGGGCGGCTTCTCGGGCGTCCCCCGCGGAGGTGCCGACAGCCCGACCCGCACGTTCGCGAGCACCGCCGAGCCGTCGCCGACGAAGCGCGCCCGCACCGAATGATCAGCCAGCGAGAGCGGCAAGCCCGTCACCAGCAGCTCGTCTGCTCCGGTCACGCTGACGGCGCCCGAGCGCCGTACCGTGGCGCCCTGGTGAAACAACGTCACCGAGTCGATCCTCGTCTCGACTGCCTTCATGTGCCCCTCCTCGTGCTGCTGTGCTCGACCGCAGCAAATCACGCGGCCGGTCGAGGACGAAGACGTCTGAGCGGGAAGGAGCGTTCCAGGGGTCGGGCTGATCACCCCGACTCGAGCGCAGCCGAGGCTGATCAGGCCAGGCGCCGATTGAGGCGGGTTGAATCAGCGCAGGGTCTCGGCGAAGGCTTCGAGCTCGCGGGCGGCCGCCTCGGGGGACCGCTGAAGGAGCAGGTGTGGCCCTGGGAGCACGACCCGCTTCGCGCGCGGCTGCACCGACACCAACGCCCGGGTGAGTCGGGACGGCACGATCCAGTCGGCGTCGGCCTCGAGCACCACGATCGGCAACGACAGCTGCCCGAGCTGCGTTCGAACGTCGAGCCCAGCGAGCAGCTCGAGGCGGGCTCCGACGGTCGGGGAGGGAACCGAAGCGAGCGAGGCCCGCAAGAGCTCGGTGAGGCTGCGATCGGCGCCCGTTCCGAGCAACAGCCGGCTCACCACCGCCATCGGCGCGAGCGAGAAGAGCGGACTGCGCGAGGCGATCGGCAAGAGGGGACGAAAGGGCGCCCGCGCGAAGGTGGCCACCAGCACGAGCCCAGCGAGGTTCGGCGGCGCCCGCGAGGCGAGCACCACCGCGAGCGGCCCCGAAAACGACTCGGCGACGAGGACATGTCGCTCGGCCGGGACCGGCACCGCGTCGAGGTGATCCTCGAGGGTTCGCGCGCTCGGCGGGTACTGGGTGACGGCGCATCGCTCCCGTCCCAGCACGGAGAGCAGCGGCGCGAAGAGCCGGCCGGTTCCATCGAGCCCTGGCATGAGCACGAACTTCACGCGGCGAAGTCTACTCGCGGGGGCGTCGAATCAGGCCCGGCGCCGATTGAGTCGGGTGGATCGCGCTCAGCGGCTGCGCGAGCTCCGGGCGGCGCGCACCAAACGAGCGAGGTCGTCGACCGTCTCGGCGTGCGCGAGGCGGGGAAACGGCAGCCAGGCACCGGTGAGGTCTTCCAGCTCCAGGCCGACGATGGCGAGGTCGAGCTTGCTCAACCGAAGGTCGGCGACGAGCCGGTGCCGCGGCGCGATGGACTCGACGGCGCGGTCGAGGCGCCGCGCGAGGAGGTGCCGAACCAGCTCAAGCTCGGGGGAGACGTCGACGGAGGGGAAGGAGACGGCGAGGTCAGCGTGCACATGAAGAAGAACGGCGCCGCGCGCAGGGAATTCCAGCGCCACCACTTCGCGCCCGTGAATCTCCACGGGTGACCTGCCAACCGGCCGGGCCCGGTGCTACGAGGGGCTGACGGGTCGAGCCGGAGTGCGGTCGCTGGCGCGAGGCGAGAAACGGGGGGTTCGATGGACGCAAGCACGGTCGAACGGGTGCTCCAGCATTCCGGAGAGCTGCAGCGGGCGCGCTCGCTCAGCGACCTCATGCGGGTCTCGCTGCGCGCCGTTCAGGCGATGAGCCGCTATCGCGAGGTGTGGGTCGCCTGGTTCGAGCCTGACGACGCCACCAAGGTGCGGGTCATCGCCTCGAGCCCGAACATCGAAGAGCGCATCTGGGAGACCTCTCCCATTCTCCCGCGCGGCGCCGACGCCATGCTCGAGGAGATCGCCGTGGGGGCCCGGCCCGTGGTGGTCGAAGACGCCCGCACCGACGCGCGCACCAACAAGGAGATGGTCGAGCGCTTCTCGAACCGCACCATCATCAACATTCCCATCGTGCTCGCTGGAACCGTGCGCGGCTCCCTGGGCACCGGCACCTTCGGCGACGAGGGCATCAGGCCGCCCACCGCGGCCGAGCTCGACGCGCTCGTCATCTACGCGAGCCAGTTCGCGCCGGCCTTCGACCGCGTGCAGGCGCTGGAGGAGCGAGATCGCGTCGAGCAGCAGCGCCGGGCGCTCCAAGGGCACCTCGAGAGCCTCCAGCGGCTCGAGCTGATGGGCGTGCTCGCCGCCGGGGTCGCCCACGACTTGAACAACCTGCTCGCGGTGGCGATGACGAGCCTGAGCACCTTGACGCCTCCCCCGTCCGACGCCGAGGCCATCGCGTCGGCGACCGCTGCGCTCGACAAGGTGCGGGAGCTGTCACGCCAGCTGCTCCAGCTCGGCCGCCAGTCGGAGGTGCGGCGACAGCGGGTACCGTTGATCGAGCGCGTCGGCTCCACCCTCGACCTCGTGCGGCCCTCGATTCCTCGGAGCGTGCAGGTCACCTACCAACACCAGGGCGCGCCCGTGGTGGAGGGCGATCCTCTCCAGCTCGAGCAGGCCGTGGCGAACCTCGTCATCAACGCCCGCGACGCCGTCGGTCCGACGGGGAGCATCTCGCTCAGCGTCGACGAGCGGAACATCGACGCCTCGACCGCCCCGAGGGTGCACGGTGCTCGAGCCGGCCGCTTCGCGCGCTTCGCCATCTCCGACTCCGGCCCTGGCATTCCAGGGCATCTGCTCGAGCGGGTGTTCGACCCCCTCTTCACCACCAAGCCGCTGGGAACCGGCCTGGGCCTGGCCGTCGTCTCTCGCATCACCGAGCAGCACCACGGCTTCGTCGCCGTGCACAGCCCGCCGGGCCAGGGCGCCACCTTCGAGCTGTACCTTCCGGTCGCGTAAGTCATCGTCGTTGTTGGTGAATTTGTTCAAGAGATCGAACCGACGACCTGCCCGTTTCATCGGGCATGCTCACCACGCTCCTCGCGCTGACCCTCACCTGCAAGCCGGCGCCGCTGGTGCTGGCCACGGTGCCGCCGCCGATGACGACGCGCTGTGAAGGGCCGGACCTGGTGACCCGCGATCACGATCATCGCGAGGTCTCGCGCCGCTCGAACGGGTGCGTCTCGAGCAGCTGCGAAGGACCCGACCTCGTCTCCCGTGACGCCTCGCGCGTCGAGTACTCGCGCACCCGCTTCTCACCGTCGTGCGTGATGAGCCGCTGTGAAGGTGGCGATCTCGTTCGGCGCGACGCGCGGGGCACCATCTACTCGCGGGTGTCGCTCTCGCCGTCGTGCCTGGTGACCTCGTGCGAGGGCCGCGACCTGGTGCTGCGCGACCACCGCGGCTTCGAGGTGAGCCGGCAGGTGTTCCGCTGTGCGCCGCCGCCGCCGCCGCTCGAGCCGCGCACCGATCCCTGGCGGTACGGGTTGACGGCGAAGTGACGCGCCGCTCGTGATTCCTGCTACGAAGCGCTGATGCTTGGTCGAGCAGTCTGCGTCCTGTTGATGGTGAGCGGAGTCGCCGTCGCCGCGCCGAAGAAGGGCAAGCCGCCTCCGAAGCCGCCCCCGCCACCGCCGACGAGCCCCACGGCGAAGGTCGAAGAGAACGTGAGCGAGAAGGTGCTCGCGGTGTGGACGAACGCGACCAAGGTGCAGGCCTGGAGGGTCGCCTCGGCAGGCGGGCTGCGGCCGGATCCGACGAAGGCCATCGGCACCGAGTGGACGCGCGAGCTCGCCGGCCAAGAGCTCGGTCCCAAGGAGCTCGAGACGCTGCGCGGGTTGCTCTACGACGAGAAGTCGTACCGATTCGAGCAAGACGTCTCGAAGTGCAACTTCGTGCCTGAAGTGTCCTTCCAGGCGCAGTCCGGAGTGGACACCATCGAGGGCGTGGTGAGCTTCAAGTGCAGTCAGATCGTCTTCATGTTGGGAAAGCCTGGCGGGCGCTGGTTGCCCTCGGGGTCGTTCGACGTCAAGCCCGCGCGCGCGAAGCTGCTCGAGCTGGCGAAGGCGATGCTCGACAAGGACGTGCCGACGCAGAACCTCAAGTAGCCTCGCGAGCCGATGGCGCTCTACACGATGTACTGGCCCGACTGGATGTGCTCGGGCGCGCGCGAGTTGGGCCTCGACGGAAAGCAGCTCCAGGAGCTCTGGGGCGGCCACAACCAGGACTCGCGCTTCTCTCGCTTCAAGGTCGGCCCGGGCGATCGCGTCGTGCCCATCACCTCCATCGACGGCGTCGTCTTCGCGCTGGCGATGATCGTGGTGAAGGAGAAGTCGACTTTCCACTCGTGGATCGACGCTCACCCCGACGCGTCGGCGCGGAAGGTCGCCCGCACGGGAGACGAGGTCTTGTCGGCGCTCGAGGGCAAGGGTGTTGCGCTCGCGTTTCATCGAGCCTTCACCAGCGAGCAGCTCGCCGCGTGGCGCTATGACGGCAGCGACGGCCCGCGCCCACTCAAGCACCTGAAGGACGGGAAGCTGGGCAAGCCGCTCTCGATTCAGGGCGTGTACCGCGTTCGGCCCGAGACGGAGCCGCTCGTCGAGGCCACCCTCGCGCTCGATGCGAAGAAGACGCCGCGCACCAAGTCGTCCGAGCTCGAGGCGCAGGCCCGCGCGAAGCCTGACGATGAAGCGCTCGCCCGGGTGCTCGCCGACGCCTGGCAAGACGAAGGCGAGCTCCGTGGAGAGGTCTCGTCGCTCGAGCTCGCCCTCGCGAAGGCGCGAGAGCCCAAGGAGGTGAACGCGCTCGACGAACGGCACGCGAAGGTGATGCGAGGGAAGGGCGCCAAGAAGCTCGGCGGTGGGTTCCCGTACCGGCCGTGGCTGGGCGGGAGGACGTTCACGCGCGTCACCGCCCGGCTTCAGTCATCGAACTGCGCCGAGGCGTGGAAGCGGTGGGGCGCGCTCCTCGATCGCTTCTTCTCCGAGCCCGAGCTGCAGGTGGCGGACGGCAAGCGTGTTCCGGTGGCGCAGCTTCGGCCGTTCTTCGACGCGCTCGGGGCGACCTCGAAGCCTCCGCACTCGATCTGGGACTTGCCGAAACGTCCATCGCTCGAAGACGTCGAGGCACTGTTCGCGCTCGATTCGCAGGCGAGCTTCGTCGCGCGCGGTGCGCTCCAGAACGAGGCCGGTGCTCGCCTGCCGTTTCAAGCCAGCTCGCAGTGGCTGGGGACGCGGTTCGAGTCGGAGCTGCGGCTCACTGCCCTGCCGTTCGTCGTCTCGCTCGTCGCCCGGGTGCCCGACGGGTCGCCGCTCGCGCCCGAGCTCGTGAAGGCGCTTCAGGCGTGGGCTGCGGGCGAGCAGGTCGAGGCGACCGTCGAGACGCTTCGGCGCACCGAGAGCGGCGATCGTCGAGACCAGGGATGAGCTCGCGCGTTTCTCATGACCACCTCAGTGAACAGGTGGTGCCTTCCGCGACCAGGTCGAGGCCGCTAATCGCCTGATCCATCGAGGGAAGCGACTGGCGCGAGGGTTGCTCACGCTTGACCCCCGTGAAGCGGCTGTTGCTCCTCCTCTCCGTCACCTCGTGCTCCGGCGAGCTCATCGGCGGGCAGGCCTTCGAGAACGTGCTCGGCTCCTCGCCCTCGAACACGGGCGGCGGCGGCACCACGTCGAGCGGGGCGGGAACGGCCGCGGGCGGCGGAACGACCCGAGTCATTCCGCCGCCCGTCGTGCCAGTCACCTCGCTGCGCCGCCTCTCGCCTGCCGAGCTCGACCGCACCCTCGACGACCTCACCGGCGACCGCTCGCACCTCGCAGTGACGCTGCTCCCCGGCAGCGCCTACACGCCCTTCGACAACGACGTCGCACTCCAGCCCGCCTCGGCCATCTGGGTCGAAGCGGTCGAGCGCCTCGCCGACACCATCACCACCCAGACGCTCGCCGACCCCACGCGCCGCGCGAAGGTGCTGCCCTGCACCCCGACGGGCAACCAGGACCTCGCCTGTCTCGATCGCTTCATCGACGGCTTCGGCCGTCGCGTGCTGCGCCGGCCCGTCACCGCGGCGGAGAAGACCGAGTTCAAGAGCCTCCACACCCAGGCGCTCGAGCGCGGAGACTTCCTCACCTCGGTCGGGCTCATCATGCGCCGGCTGCTCCAGGACCCGGAGCTGCACTTCCGCGTCGAGCAGGGCGCCACCACCGCGACCGGCACCATCAGCCTCACGCCCTTCGAGCTCGCGAGCCGGTTGTCGTTCTTCCTCCAGGGCCGTGCGCCGGCGGACTGGCTCCTCGACGCCGCCGCCAACGGGCAGCTCGACACCGACGAGGGCCTGCGCACCGCGGCGACCCGGCTCGTCTCCGAACCCGCCGGCCATTCTCGCGTCGAGGAGTTTCACGCGATGTGGCTCGGCTTCCTCGCGCTCCCGCACGCCGCAGACTTGAACACCCGCCTCGTCACCGAGTCGACCGCCCTCGTCCGCCGCGTCGTCTACGACGACCCAGGAGACTATCGGCGCCTCTTCACTTCCACCGACACCTACGTCGACGCCACCCTGGCGATGCACTACGGGCTCACCCCGCCGAGCGGCACCGCCTTCACCTGGGTGAACTACGGCGCGAGTGGCCGCAAGGGCATTCTCTCGCACGGCTCGCTCCTGTCGAACGGCGTCAAGCAGCTCGACACCAGCCCGACGCTCCGAGGGAAGTGGATTCGCAATCGGCTCTTCTGTCAGGAAGTGCCCGCGCCGCCACCGAACGTGGTGGCCGACGTGCCGCCACCACAGCAGGGCGGAGCGGTGTGCAAGAAAGACCGCTACGCGATACATGACTCGGTCGCCAGCTGCGCCGCCTGCCACCGCGCGATGGATCCGCTGGGCTTCGGGCTCGAGCAGTACGACCGCACCGGCGCCTTTCGGAGCGTCGAGGCCACCCACCCCGAGTGCACCATCGAAGGGAAGGGCGAGCTCGACGGCGTCGGTCAGTTCACCGGCCCTTCCGGCCTCGCCGACGTGATGGTCAGCAGCGGCGCCCTCGAGGAGTGCACGGTGAAGCAGCTCTTCCGCTTCGCGAACGGCCGCCGCGAGCGCGAGGAAGACGACGGGCTCATCGCCACCTTGACCGCGCAGTTCGACGCGAAGGGCCGCCGCTTCGACGCGCTGCTCGTCGACTACGTCGCCCACGACACCTTCAAGCACCGCCGACTCGAGGAGCTCCCGTGAAGCGCCCGTCGCTCAGCCGCCGCTTCGTCCTGCGTGGAGCCGCCGGCATCGGCATCGGGCTCCCCTTCCTCGAGGCGATGTGGGACTCGCGGGCCTTCGCGCAGGCGGCCGCTCCCAAGCGCTACCTGCTCGGCTTCGCGGGGTGCTCGCTCGGCGGCTACGACGGCGACATCGCCACCACCATCGTGCCGACGACGGTCGGCGCCAACTTCGACTTGAAGCCGGGCCTCGCGAACCTGGCGCCGGTGCGCGACCACGTCTCCATCGTCACCGGGCTGCGAATTCCTCCAACGACCAACAGCGTCACTCCCGCCGGAGGGCGGCCCAACAACTTCCACGGCAACTCGCACGCGCCGCAGCTCACCGGCATGCGCGGCGGCAACTTCACCGCGCCCACCACCGAGCAGCTCGCGGCCGGCTTCCTCGGGACGACGACCTTCCCCGCTCTCGTCGTCCGGGTGCAGGTCGCGTCCTACGTCGGCGCCGACTCGCCCGGCAGCGGCGAGGTGTTGTCGTACCGTCGCAATGGCACTGCGCTCCAGGGCGTCTCGGCGCGGTACAGCCCGCAGCAGCTGTTCCAGGCGTTGTTCGGCAACTTCACCCCAGGGGGCCTCACCGCCGACCAGGCCGCCCAGCAGGAGTGGATGCTGCGCAACCGCAAGTCGGTGCTCGACGGGGTGAAGACCCGCTACGAGCGCCTCTCGACGAAGCTGGGCGCTGCCGACAAGCGTCGGGTCGACGATCACCTCCAAGAAGTGCGCGAGCTCGAGCAGCGGGTGAGCGCGATTCCACCGCCGACCGCGGGCGCCTGCCAACGCCCGATGGATCCCGGGGCCGACCCCGGCGTCGGCGGCGGGCAGGCCACCAGCAACGGCAACATCACCTACTCGCAGAACCTCGGGTACAGCGGCGAAGAGGCCCGCGCGAAGTCGATGTGCGACCTCGTCTACATGGCGATCGCGTGCGATCTCACTCGGAGCGTGTTGTTTCAATTCACGAACACGCAGAGCTTCCTCAACATGTATCAAATCACCGGCCAGCGCTCAGATTTGCACGAGCTCTCGCACGGTGGGTTTGGAAACCTGAACGAGAACACCACCACCTCGCTCGGCCGCGGCATCAACTGGCACATGAAGCACTGGGCGTATTTGCTCGGGAAGCTCCAGGCGACCCGCGAAGGCGCGACCACGATTCTCGACAACACGGCCTCGGCGTTCTGCTGGGAAGGCGGTCACGGGTTCGATCCCGCCGACGGGCGCGCCATCAGCGCCCACAGCACCGAGAACATGGCGGTGCTGGTGGCCGGTGGAGCGGGCGGGCTGCAGAAGAAGCAGCACCTCCGCGGGAACAACGCGCACCCGGCGCAGGTGCTGCTCACCTGTCTCCGTGCGGTCGGCTATTCGGGCACCACCCTCGGGGAGATGAGCGGCGAGATCCCCGGTCTCCGCATGTGAGCTCACGCCGCGCTCGTTCTTCGCGGCGGTCGCCGACTCCACCTTCGTTCGGCCGAGCGTGCCGAAGGCGGCGTTCGCTCAGCGCTTCCGCCTCACGGAGGCTCGTGCGTGTAGTCGCCCAGCGCATTGCTCGCGTACGTGTTGCCGCTCACGTCGCCGCGTTGTGAGGCATTGAAGTAGATGCCCCACTGCGAGGAATGGCGAACCACGCTGTTCGTCACCGTCACCTGCACGCCGTGGCTGTCGGCGTGGGAGTTGATCATCGCTCGCCACCCGAAGCGTTGCGCGCCGCCGCCGTACTCGACCACGCAGTGATCGATGGCGTTCGCCGTGTTGAGCGTGGTGTCGAAGTCGATGCCGTCCCACGAGCCCGCCGTCTTGTCGGTGCCGGTGAGGGTGATGGGCTTGGCGCTCGTTCCAACCGCGTGGAAGCCGATGCCGTCACTGCCGCCGACGTCGATGCGCGTCTGGGGCCGCATCTCGATCGTCACGCCGGGGTCGAGCGTCCACACCGCTTGGGGCTGCAGCGTCGTCGCGGTGTTGAGATAGGGAACGCCGAGGTCGTGCCAGGTGACGGTTCCACCGACCCATCGCCCATCGACGAACACTCGATCGACGTCGTTTCCAGAATAGATGGAGTCGGCGCCAAGTTGA
>Ga0268298_10006711_pt1 | contig 10375 bp, 9 predicted proteins | sample WWTPWeurt_MetaG_FD_194462 | JGI IMG/M metagenome (GOLD analysis project Ga0268298, IMG submission 194462) | Activated sludge microbial communities from WWTP in Nijmegen, Gelderland, Netherland - WWTP Weurt | ecosystem: Engineered > WWTP > Aerobic digester > Activated sludge | place: Netherlands... | reverse complement strand
CTCGCGCGCCAGCACCTTCACGCGCGCGAACGCCGCGCTCGCGATGCCCTCGATCTCGATCAGGAAGCGAAAGCCGCGCAGGGGATCGGTGCGTGCCATGATTGATGTCGCTCAGACGTCGAAGGGGTTGGCGGGCGTGCCGTTGCGGGCGCGGTTGACGGCGGAGATCTCGGCGCACCAGCGTCGCCGCTGGCGGTGTTCGAGACGCATCAGCTCGTCATGCGGCCAGTGGAAGTGCATCGCGATGAAGGCCATTTCCGTGTAGAGCGCGTCCACGGGATAGGCCTTCAGGCTTCCCCCAGCGTCGTCATCCTTTGCAGTGATTGGCCGTTGCGCAGGCCGGCCACGTTGGCGGCGGGCACGCTCTCGGCCTCGTTGGCGTTGAAGCGCTCGTACAGGCGCTGCAGATAGGCCAGGTCGCCGGCGAACAGGCCCTCGATGACGCCGGTGTGTATGTCGGTCAGCTCGCCAAGGCGGACGATCACCCGCGCCAGGACGATCACCGTCAGGTAAGCCTCGTTCTGCGCCACGCGCGGATCGCGCAGCGGCAGAATCTCGTCGGCCGCGGTGGCCAGCCGCATCACGCCGCGCCGATGCAAGGTGCCGGCGCTGTCGACATAACCGCGCGGAAGCTCGAACTCGATCTCGGTCTGGAAGCCGGGGTTGCCGTAGGTCGCCATCGTGCTCTCCTCAGTTCTTGCGCTCGATGCCTTCGTTGACGAACTCGAGCAGTTCGATCATCACTTCGTTGCCCTTGGCGTTGAGGTCGCTCGGGTCGTACTTGACGGGCCATGCCTCGCTGACGACGAAGCGCGTCTTGTCCTGGCCGCCCTCGTCCTGGACGACGATCGTGATGCGTTTGCGCTGGTTGAGCACGTCGCCAGCCGACACCGCGGCATGCCAGTTGAAGAGGTCGAGCGAGCCCGAGCCCACCGAGATGCCGTACTTCAACGTGATGTTTCCGTACTTCGTCAGTCCCGAGAGCTTGCGCACGTGCGGCGGGTCGGTGCCCTCGCGGTAGTCGATCGCCTCGATCATGGTCTCGGCGATGGCCACTTCGCTGAAGCCGGCAATCGCGAGGTTGTCGATCTCGAGCCGGAAGCGGAAGTTTCTTAGCGGATCGTTGCGTGCCATGGCGGCTCTCCCGGCTAGCGCTGCGCTTCAGCGGTGTTCTGGAAGATGCGGAAGATCACGAACTCGGCCGGGCGGACGGGCGCGATGCCGATTTCGCAGATCAGCCGTCCGTTGAGACGATCGTCCTGCGACATCGTCGTCTCGTTGCAGGTGATGAAGAAGGCTTCCTCTTCCTTGCGCCCGAACAACGCCCCCTCGCGCCACTGCGTGCGCAAGAACAGGCGGATGGTGTCGGACACGCGCGCCCACAGCTTGGTGTCGTTGGGCTCGAAGACCACCCACTGCGTGCCTTCGTAGATCGAACGCTCGATGAAGATGAACAGCCGCCGCACAGCGACGTACTTCCACAGGGCGTTCGACGTCAGGGTGCGCGAACCCCAGATGCGGATGCCGCGGCCCGGGAAGCGCCGCGTCGCGTTTACGCCGCGTGGATTCAGGACTTCCTGGTCGCCGTCTGTGATGTCGAATTCCAGGTCAAGGGCGCCGCGCAGGATTTCGTTGGCGGGGGACTTGTAGACGCCGCGCTCGATGTCGGTGCGTGCATAGACGCCGAGCACATGGCCGCCGGGTGGGATCAGCTTGCGCGCGCCGGTGGAGGGATCCGAGATGTGAATCCACGGGTAGTAGAAAGCCGCGTACTGCGAGTCCGTGAGATTCGTGCGCGGATCCAGGTTGCCCGCGTTCGATTCACCCTTCTTGCAGTCGATCACGGCGAAGCGGAAGCGCATGCGCTCGCAGTGGCCAACGATCTTGAGCGCCACGTCCTTGGCGACATCGGGCGAGTACACCAGTGACACTTCGCGGTAGGGGTCGCGCTCGAGCTGCGCGAGACCCTGTTCCTCCAGGCGCGGCCCGGTCTGCAGGCCGTCGAAGTCATCGGCGCCGAGCACGTTGTCTTCCGTTCCGCCGTCCGCGAGCAGGCCGGCGAAGACGGCCGGCTTGGCGTCGACGGCGGCGCCCGGCTTGCGCACGAGCACGATGAGGCCCGACGTGTCCGGGCCGCGGTTCTCCGGCCCCTTGTCGGAGTCGACGAAGTTCAGGCGCTTCGAGTAATGGTCTGGCGAGGCCTCTTCGGTGACGAGGTCGTCGTAGTCCTCGAAGATCTGCGGGCGGGGAATGCGCAGCGCGTTGGCGAAGGGGTCGTACGGCTCGACATTGGCTGCGAAGTACGCGGCGCGCACGCGAAAGCCGACCGGGTTGCCGTTCTTGTCCTTCGTCGAACTCGGATCGACGCGGACCCACACGCGCTTGCCCCAGGCGCCCGGCCCCGCCGCGCGCAGCAAGAAGTCGCCGGCATCGGCCTGCGCGGGCGTGGCGTTCTCGCCCACCAGGCGGCACACGTACATGCGCTTGCCGCCGTTCTCGAAGAAGCCGCTGACCGCGTAGGGCAGGAAATTCTTGTCGCCGAATACGTCGCCGAAGTAGCGGTAGTAGTCCTTGTAGCTGGTCACCAGGCGCGGCTTGACCGGGCCGCGCTCGGTGGCACCGAGAAACGCCGCCGTGCTGGTCGGCACGCCTTCGATCGGGCGCGGGCCGCGCTCGATCTCTTCGATGTAGACGCCAGGGCGCAGGTATTCAGGCATGAGAGTTCTCCACCGGGGTTGTGCGGCTGGTCAACGAGCGGTCTGGGCGGGGTCCGTGGTCTGCGACGGTGTGCTCTCTTCGCCACAGCACTTGTGCGCTGCTCCGTCGCCGCCGGCGGACCCGTAGTCCTTGCAATCGATCGTCTTGCCAAGGCGAACCTTGACGTCAGCCGCCAGCGACTTGAGCTGCGCGTCGACTGCGGCCTCGGCAGCCTTGGCTTCGGTGTCGAATTCGGCATACTTCGCGTCGGCCTGCGCCGCCTGCGCCTGTGCCGGTTGATAGACGTTCTTGGCCAGGCAACACACCAGGTCCGGATACCGGCCGGGCTCGATGAGATAGGGCTGCGCGCCGACGATGCGATCACGCACGGTCGGCAGACGGATCTCCGGACCGCAGCATTCGTAGACGGTCGGCGAGTTGTCGCAGCAACAGAGTTCGACGTACTTCCCGGCGATGCCGGTCTTGGCCTTGGTCGCCGGCGGCGCGATCGCCAGGTGCGTCGGAATCAGGCGGAAGAAGACGTCGAACAAGAGCTTGGCGGCGTCCTTCTTCTGATCGACGCCGAGCATCGCGGCGGCGTTCTTCAGGATTTCCGCGTTCGCCTTGAGCGCCGCGTCGAGCGTCTTGAACGGCGTCTCCCAGGCCTTCATCACGGCTGCGACCTGAGTGAACAAGGCCTGACGGCGCAGCTTCTCGCGCCACCACCAATGACGGATGTCGTAGACGCTGGTCATCGTCTTGCTGGCGTCGCAGTCCGGCGGCGGTGTCGCGGGCGCGGTGGTGGCGGCGCTGTAGGGCTCCTGGGGTTGCGCCGCGCCGGTCGCGGGCTCTTCCTTCTTGTCGCAGGTCTTGGCTTCGCCGCTGAGCTTGGACTCGAGGCGCACGATGTCGTTGACCAGCGGGCAGATCTCGCACTCGATCACGCACGGCCAGCAGGGCAGCGCGCAGTCGATGCTGCGGATCAGGCAGACGATGGCTTCGTCCTCCTTCTGCCAGCGTTCGAGCAGATCCTTGTAGGCATCCTGCGTGTAGTCGAGCGTCGCCGCCTTGACCTTGCCCATCAGCGCCTCGAGGTCGGCCTTAAACTTCTTGGCCTGCTCGCCCTTGCTGATCGTGTCGGCTTCGTCCTTGATGAGCGATTCGAAACAGTCGGGCGGAGTGCCCGTGGTATCGGGGCACTTGCAGCGCGGCGCGCACTTCTTGGGCGGCTCGTAGCATGGCGGCAGGGGCTGCGCAGGCAGCGGCTCGCAGCCGCTGCCCGGATTCTTGGGCTGGGGCGCCGGGTCGTTCTTGCATGGGTCGGTGGTCGGAGTCGTTTCTTGCCGCGGGTCCTGTGACATGGCGTCAATCTCCTCGGTCGGATCGGAGGGTCATAGGGCTGACCACACGAAGCTGCCGGCTGCATCCGTCAGCCGGTTGAACGGGATCTGCAGTTCCGGCGTCACTCGCGTCGTCGTCGTGCCCGCAGGCGTGACGACCACGCGCACACGCATCCGGTGTTGGGCATCGGCGCGCGCGATCTGGCTCGGGCCCAGGCGCAGGAGGGCGACGAAGTCGCCCTTGGCGCTGGTGCGGGAACGGTTCGGTGCATCGACCCAGACCTCGCCGGCCTGGCTGTCGTCGATCCACTGCAGGTGAACCTCGGCATCGGCGAGGCCGACCGCTGGATTGTCGGTGGCGTTGACGATGAACGAGCCGCGGTAGGCGGTGATGCCGGGCGCGAACGGATACGCCGTCGACGGTGCGAGCTCGATGCGCATCAGCGTCCACGTCTGCGGCTTGGCCGGTGGTGGTGGCGGTGCCGGCAACGGGTCGACCGCGCGCTCGACCGGCAGGTAGGGCAGCGTTCCGGGATCGATGCGCAGCGTCTTCGGCGTGCGGCCGCGTTCCTCGAACCAGACATAGCGACGGCCGGTGCTGAGCACTGGCTCGGCATCCAGGCCATCGACGCGGATGCGCAGCCCCTGGCCGACGAGGTCGAGCGTCACTGGGTCGAGCGCCTCGACGATGAGCCGCGCACGACGCGTGTAGGCGACCTCGAACGCGCCAACCGCGTGCAGAGTGCCGTTCATGGCGCGGCCGCTCCCGCTGCTGCCCTGAGGCTGTCACTGACCACTGCGGCCGCGTTGACCGCGGGGAGTGTCGGATCGATCCAGACCGGCGACGCCACGTAGGCCACGGACGTGCGGTAGTTCGCCGCCGGAAACAGGTTCCACACGCGGCTGACCTCGTCGGTGCTGAGCGGCTCCAGCGAGACATGCACCGTCTCGTGGTTGACGACCGGCCCGGTGAGGTCGGGGTCGAACTGCAGCTCGCGCATCGCGAAGCCGAGCGCGCGCAGCAGCGGCGCTTCGGATTGGCCGGGCCGCGTGCCGACGGTGATGAGGTAGTACAGGTCGAGCGGCAGCGAATCGCGGTAGACGACGATCTGCGGCGGCGTGCCGGTGTCGAGCACGCGGCGTTCCCGGTTGCGCAGGCTGGCGTTGGGCGTCAGCCGATAGAGGAACAGGATCAGCGCCGCGCCGGCGGCGTCCGGGTCGTCGAGCGGTCCGACAAAGACCGTGCCCGGCACCGCGGACGCGGTCAGCGCCGCCTGCAGGCGCGCTGTAAGGGCCTGCGTCGTGTTGAAAATGGCGTCGGCGCTCATCAGGCGGCCCTGCTGAGCACTTGCGGCTCGATGGCGATCGGCGGCAGGCCGAGCTTGGCCAGTTCGGCACGACTGGCCGCGGCAATGTCCGCCAGCGTGATGTTGCGGTCGGCGACGGCAGCGAGGAACGCAGCCTGCAGGACAATTTGGCGGATGTGCCCGCCCGTCAGGTCGAGCTTGCGCGCGAGCTGCCGAAAGTCGGCGTCGGTTAGTTCGTGGCGTTGACGGCGATCGGGGACCTTGTCGCCTAAGCAATGTCGCCAGATCTGCTCACGAGCCTGCACGTCTGGGCGTGGAAATTCGACGATGAAGCGCAACCGCCGCAAGAACGCAGGATCGATGCTCTGTCGGGCGTTGGTCGTGAATACCGCCACACCGTCATACGTCTCGATTCTTGTGAGCAAGAATGAAACCTCCTGCAAGGCGTAGCGATCGTGTGCGTCCCTAATCTCGCCGCGCTTGCCCAGAAGCGCGTCCGCCTCGTCGACTAGCAGGACCGCACCGCACTGCGATGCGTCTCTGAAAACCGCATCGAGGTGTTTCTCGGTCTCGCCGATGTACTTGCTCACCACTTGCGAGAGATCGATTCGCAGCACTTGGCTCTGCAGTGCTTGCGCAATACCGAGCGCCGACATCGACTTGCCTGTGCCGCTAGGCCCGTGAAACAGCGCGCACACTCCGCGGCCGTGGTTGAGTTGCTCCCCAAACTGCCACTCGTCGAGTACGCGTCGCGCGAACTTGACGCTGTGGACAATTTGCTGCAGCTGCTGCTTGCGCTCCTCGGGCAAGACCACGTCCTCGATGGAGCACTGCGGCTGCAGTCGGACCGCCATGCTCGAGATCCGTTCTGAGGCAACGTCCCGGCAGGCGGCAACGAACTGCTGCGTGCGATGCACGAGAGCGTCGCCGGGGCGAGCCCGGGCCTGGGTCAGGCGCAGCGCTCGTTCCCAGCCATCGGCCTGTAGCGGCACTTGTTGCTCGAGTGACTCCAGCAAGTCCTCTGTAAGTGTGAGCCCCGCATGTCGAGATGCCTCGCGCAGGCTCCGACGCCTTGCCCGCTGCGGTTGGTCGCTGTCGGGCACGATCTCGATGCGACCGCTTCCAAGCAACCCGACGCACCTCGATAAATTGGTGCAGAGGATCCCTGCGCGACACCGCGCCTGCGCGATCTCGGCCAGAAGTCGGCGCAGTGCATCGTCTGCAGCGTCGGTGGAGGCGAGAACCGTAGCATCAAGCAGAAGAGGACGGCGCGTGAGCTTGGCCAGGCGCAGCAGGCGCGATGCGGCCTCAACCCTCTCGGCGGCGTCAAGCTCGGCAAAGCGATGGACTTCGACACGGAGCGGGGGCACGCCTATCGCGGCTGCGGCACTCTCCAAGGTCGCCTGCCAGCTGGCTGTTTGGTCGCCGTTGAACAGCAACCAGTCCGAGTCATGGCCACCCAAAGTGGCGGGTTGCATCAGCCGTCGCAGCAGGGTCGCGACCGGCAACACGTCATCATCGTGCGCCACGAGGTTCGCCCCTGCCCATGCGACGGGGCGGAGAATGCGGTTCAGGCGGTCGTCACGGCTCAGAGCCTTGGCGTCGCCCAGGAGCCAGGCGACGGTTGAGCCATCGAGACGAAACACCTCATCCGCGCTTGGCAGGCAAGCTGCAGCCCGGCACTCGACGAGGCGCCACTGCGCCAGTTTGCCGGAGCCCTCAAGCCTGCGACGGACCTCCACGGGGTCGCCCAGCAAAGCCGCGTACAGACCCAGTGTGCCGACCCGCCACGCATCCTGGTTCAGAAGCTTGGCCATGAAGTGCTGATAGACGGTGTCGACCTCCGGCGCCAGCGCCAATACGACGAACCTGAACTCGAGTGGTGAGAGCTCAAGCCCATGCACGAGGGCGGCCAGGGGCTCTGCCGTCGCGTCGGCATCCGACAAGGCCTTGGCCAGTGCCGCGTCGGCCCCCGCGAAGTCGGCTGTGTCCAGTTGCGAGACACCTTGCGCGTGCGCATGCCCGGACTGCTTGTCGATCCTCGGGGAGTTGCGCGAGTCGCCCTCGGGTACGTTGAAGAGTGGCTTGAAGCCGGCCCGGTGCATCAGGGCCTGAACCCAATCGAGTGCGGCGTTTAGCAGCGGGCGCTCGGCGAGGACTTCCGCAATGGCGAGGTCGTCGAACCTGCCGGGCATCCTCAGACGCCTGACACGAACTAGCGGATCGTGTTCCGCACGCTCGACCAAGTCGTGCAACGAGTCGATCAACGAGGGTAGGCTTGGGTCTCTGCGCGAGAGATGCACTACGTCGGAGTCGATCTCCACGCTCAACACGACCAGTTGCGGTCGTTTCGACAGCCAGAGAATCTCGTGTTCGCGAGTGGTGGCATGCGCGCCAATCAGGATCAGCGCACAGGGCTGTTCGAAGGGTATGGTGGCGAGCGCGTCACCGACGGCGGCCAGTTCCAGCACGCCGCCCCCGACGAGCGCGAACTCGGAACGCGCACGCAGCGCGACTTCGATGCCGTCGGCCTGGATGTCGTGCGGACTGGCCGCGACGATTACGCTGATGGTTTTCACGCCGCGCTGAAAGCAGATTCGGTCCCGGCAGTTGGCTCGCTGGGCGAGCGCTAGCAAATGGCTCCCGGCGGGGGGGTAAATGGCTCAGCGCATGGACGGCGACGACTGGATCTAACGATCGCTTTGTGTCTGGGTCAAAGGTAGATCGTTCGATCCAATCGCCGAAACTTCGTCATCGCCGAGCGTATGCTTTGCGAAGTCGACTTCGAAGTGCATCGAAGGCATCGCCGTCTCGATTGAATTGAAGGTGTGGTGCACCAGCTGTCTCAGCTTAGGTCGATTGAGAGCCAGTAGGGCTTGTCGCAGCACCGGCGATTGCGTATGCCTGCAAGAGATGCAAATGGCCCATTTGGAGACGGTTGGCTATGGGCCGACGGGGTGCTAACCGTGCACCTGGTGGGGTAGCGGCTAATGGATTGCAGAACGGCCCGCGGTGTGCTCGCACAATTTCAAACCGGGCTTGGCACCTAGAGCGCCCTCGGGCTGCCTGATGGCAATCGCCCTCCGCTTCAGAACCATCGCGGTACTCCTATGCGAGTACGAATGGCGACTTTGCAGATTCGAGATGCTGACAATGGTTGTCTCCTGAGGGTCGGGTCCACCTGCTGGCGAGCGGCTGCTTCCGGATGGTCCACCCTCAAGGGCCGCTCCGCGGCGTTGAACTCGGCAGAGGGTCGGCCCTGTGCCGACCAGGAAGAGACATCCGTCCTGCTCTCGTTGCCGCAGAGCTGACGTTCCGACTCGAGCCCAAGCACTCGTCGGAGGCACCGCGTAGGAGGGCACACCTCGGTAGGCAACACTCGGATAGCGGTGTTTGTCAATGTCAAGGACGAGAGCGCCGTCGCGTTCTACCGGCGCTTCGGACTCATTCCGCTGCAATCTCAGCCGAGCCGCTCGCTCGTTCTGATGCGTTCTAAAGCGCGGTCATTGCGCATGGCCAATGCTGCGCCGACGCGGAGCGCTTGATTTTTCTTGCTGCTTGAGCGATTGTCTTTGCTAGTTCAGTCGAGCCGGGGAGGGATCATGACCTTCGACCAGTCCATCGAGCGCATGGCAAAAATCCTCGGCGTACTCGGCGACCTCGCCAAGGCGATCCTCATCGTTGGACTGGTCTGGATCGGCTTCGTCGCGGTCACCAAGCCGGAAACGGTGAAGGACTCGCTCAAGGAGCTGCGCGATTCGGGCGTCAACGTGGATAAGTGGGAAGCCAACCTTCCCTTGCTGAAGATCAGCGGCACCGTCTTCAACGTGGCCGACGCCGTGGCTACCGCGCAGGCCAAGGTCAGCGCGGCACAAGAGGCGCAGCCCGGTCGCAGCGCTTCGCCCGAGCTGCTGGCGGTCAGCGCGAGTCTGGCCGAAGTGCAGAGTGCGATGGCGCGCCACGGGCGCGAGATTCGCGCCGTCGCCGCTCGCGCCGGCGTCGTCGAGAACCTGCCCAAGACGGGCTGGATCTACGTGGGTTACTTTTCCACGAGCGGCGCCCGAAAGCTGAGCGACCGCGTCGACCCGCGCGACGTGCGCAACCTGAAGATCGAGGGCGGGAACTTGGCGGGTCTCACGCAATTGACGCTCAAGCTGGATGCGTGGGTGGCGCAGGGCGACGAGTGCGTGCGCGTGGCGGTCGACAGCGTGCCGGACGCGACGGCCGCTGCGGAAATGCTGCCAAAGATCATGCTCGAAAGTGATCCGGCCAAGCCGCTTGAGGTCCTGCGCGCCGCGCCGTGCAAGGGGCCCGGCGAAGGCAGTTTCGTCTGGGCGGAGGTCAGGATCCCGCCCGACCGCGTGCTCGCCATCGCGCGCAAATAGGCGCGCCAGTACGTCGTCTCAAGTCGCTCTTCGCGCGACCGCGCGCAAGCCGACGTTGCGCGCGGCCGTGCAACCCGACCGGTCCGCCAAAAGCATCTGCCTCGCGTTGTCAAGGGGACAGAGCGCGGCCAACCTGCTCCAGGAAGCTGCCGGTCACGATTGACTGCCGCTGGTCGAGTCCTGGAGGCCACGGAGGGCTGCTCCCTGGACGCCCAGTGCGACGAGGCGGAGCTGCTCCGTCGGGCAGCTTCGGAGCGACTCGACTGTCTGCTGAGGGTCGGTAGTGCCAGTTGACCGTTGATGACAGCGGTCGTTCGGCCAAGGACAGCGGGCGACGACTGCTGCATCCCCACGAGCGGTCGGTGAGCATGCGTCAGCGGCGCCGGGCCGATGACTGCTACTTAGCAATAAGCGTGCATTGAGGTCGCGTCGCTCTCCGACTGCAACCGCTGCGCAGCGGGCGACCGATCTCCGACAATGTTAGTCGCTCCATCTCTGTGCCACACCGGTACATGAGACCCGGGGCTGGCGCGAACCCAGATGCGCGTAGCGTTAACGACGGCCGCCGCAGCCCATAGAGCAGAGTTGCCTTTCAAACCAAGTGCCAAACCGCCGACAGCTCTGCGAATGCGACACTGAAGATCGC
>Ga0268298_10006710_pt1 | contig 10375 bp, 9 predicted proteins | sample WWTPWeurt_MetaG_FD_194462 | JGI IMG/M metagenome (GOLD analysis project Ga0268298, IMG submission 194462) | Activated sludge microbial communities from WWTP in Nijmegen, Gelderland, Netherland - WWTP Weurt | ecosystem: Engineered > WWTP > Aerobic digester > Activated sludge | place: Netherlands... | reverse complement strand
AGCAGCACCTGCGCCGCCGGGTCGCGCGCGAGGATCGACGCGAGCCAGCGCAGGTAGACCTCGGTCTTGCCGCTGCCGGTGACCCCGTGCAGCAGCAGCACCTGGAAGCCGCGTGCCTCGGTAAGCCGCGCGAGGGCCCGCGCCTGGTCCGGGGTGGGGGCGACGTCGGCCGGGGGGACGGGCGCGGGCGTGTCCGGTGCGCACGCGCAGGCGCCCGGCTCAGGCGCGCCCGGGGCGCTCGCTGCGTTCGCTGCGTTCGCTGCGCTCGCCGCGTTCGCTGCGCTCGCCGCGTTCGCTGCGTTCGCCGCGTTCGCCGCGTTCGGGGCGCCCGCCGTGTCCGCTGCGCCCCCCGCGCCGGCCTCCCAGCGCGCCCGCGCCCGCGCGAACACCGACCCCCGGGCGCGCGCCGACGGCGGCACGCGCAGCAGTTTCGGAATGGCCGGCAGCGCGACTTCGCCGAATCCGCGGTGGTAATAGCGCGCGACGAACGCGACGAATCGGCGCCAGCCCGCGTCGAATTCGGGCGCGTCGTCGAACACGTCGAGCAGGTTGCGCAGGCGTTGCGGCGGCACCTCCGAGACGCCGCTCAGCGCCTCCACCAACCCGACGCGGCGCGCCGAGCCCCACGGCACCAGCACCAGCGAGCCCTCGCGCACCCGTCCGACCTGCTCGGGCGCCAGCGTGTAGTCGAAGCCCCGGGCCCCCGGAATGTCGAGCGCGACACGGACGAAAAGATCGGGGACGACGACCGCCATTTCTAGAAACTACTTTAAGTTGAGCAATTAACTCGGCGTGGCGAAGGGAGTTTTCGAAGTCGTTCACAGAACCTGTGGATAAAACTGTGGTCAACTTCGCGCGACGGGCCGGAAATCCGCGCCAAATCTCGACGAGAGGTTCGCTGCCCGGTTTTTGCTCAGAAAATTTCCATTGAAAATCAATGGCTTGCAATATTGCTTTCAGAATGCTGTCGGGCACCTCGCCGCCGGACGGCATGCCTCAGGCGTGTGCATAAGTCAAGTCGCACCCACCTCGAAGACCCAGCATTTTCGGGCCTCGGCGAGGCCCGAAAACCCTGTGGCTCCGGTTAAGTGAGTGCCCGCTCGCGTGAAAGCGCTTCAGCCAAGAGCCACGCAGCAGCCGCGCTTTCGAGCGCCCGCGAATAGCGCGAAAACCGGCTACGCAGCGGCCTGCGCGTCGGCTCGGCGGCGCATCTCGCGGCTGTGCCGATGGACCGCCTCGACCAGCGCGGCGACGTTGTCGGGCGGCGTGTGCAGCGAGATGCCGTGGCCGAGGTTGAAGACGTGCCCGGCCCCGGCGCGCGGCGCGCCGAAGCTCTCGAGCGCCGCGATCGCCTGCGCCTGAACCTGCGCCGGCGAGGCCATCAGCACCATCGGGTCGAGGTTGCCCTGGATCGCGCAGCGCCAGCCCACGCGCGCGCGTGCCGCGCCCAGGTTCACCGTCCAGTCGACCCCGACCGCTTCGCAGCCCGCGGCGGCGATCTGCTCGAGCCACGCGCCGCCGCCCTTGGTGAACACGATCCGGGGAACGCTCACCCTGCGCGTGCCCGCGGGGCGGCCGTCGGGGCCGGCGACCGGTTCGTCGCGCTCGGTGACGAGCCGGGAGAGCACGCGCTCGACGTATGCGAGCGAGAACTCCTGGAACGCGCCGTCGGCGAGCGCGCCGCCCCAGGAGTCGAAGATCATCACGGCCTGCGCACCGGCGGCGACCTGCGCGTTCAGGTAGTCGGCGACCGCGTCCGCGTTCACCGCGAGGATGCGGTGGAGGAGGTCGGGCCGCTGGTAGAGCATCGTCTTGATCGTGCGGAAGTCGTCGCTGCCGCCGCCCTCGACCATGTAGCACGCGAGCGTCCAGGGGCTGCCCGAGAAGCCGATCAGCGGCACCCGGCCGCCGAGCGCGCCGCGGATCGTCGAGACGGCGTCCATCACGTAGCGCAGCTCGCGCTGCGGGTCCGGCACCGCGAGCTGCGCGACCGCCGCCTCGTCGCGCACCGGGCGCTCGAACTTCGGCCCTTCGCCTTCCGCGAAGTACAGTCCCAGCCCCATCGCGTCCGGCACGGTCAGGATGTCGGAGAACAGGATCGCGGCGTCGAGCGGGAAGCGCTCGAGCGGCTGCAGCGTCACCTCGCACGCGAGCTCGGGGTTCTTGCACAGCGCGAGGAAGCTGCCCGCGCGCTTGCGCGTCGCGTTGTACTCGGGCAGGTAACGGCCCGCCTGCCGCATCAGCCAGACCGGCGTGTGATCGGTGGGTTCGCGCCGCAGGGCGCGCAGGAAGCTGTCGTTCTGGAGCACTTGGTCGGTCCCGGTTCGCGATGACAGCGGCGACTGTAGCAGGCCGGCGCGCAGCGCGGGCGGCGGCGGTTTCAGTCGCCCGGCTCGAGCAGCGCCGGCAGCTGCTGCGCGCCGAACACGCGCACGCCGTCGGCGGCGCGCCGCATCGCCGCGAGCGCGCAGCGGGCGAGCTGCTCGGAGGTGATCACGTCCAGCGAGCGCGGCATCATCAGCATCTGAACGCTGATGTACGCGGCCGCGAACCGCTGCAGCAGGTTGCCGGCCGCCCGGCGCGCGGGCTGCACCGGGCGCAGCACGACGAACGCGCGGAACGGCAGCTGCGCGATCGCGAGCTCGGTCGCATTGGTGAGGCCCGAGTGGAAGCGGCCCACCTGCTGCCACGCCGGCGCGGGACTCACGAGCAGCGTCCGCGTGGCGCCCGCCGCCGCGGCCCGCTGCGCGACCCGAAGGCAGTTGCCCTCGTGCACCTGCACGAACGGCGCGTCGCGACCGTAGAACGAGCGTGACCCGGCCTCGTCGGGGTCGCTGAGCATCAGGAAAGCGTCGTCGATGCGCGGCAGTTCGTCCGGGCCCGCGAGCGCGAGCGCGCGCACGCCCAGCGCCATCGGCGCGTCGGCGAGGACGACGACGCCGGCGTAGTCGCCGCTGCCGAGCACGCGGTTGAGCAGCGCTTCGCCGCGGCGCCCGACGGCGCCCGCCACCAGCGCGACGCGCGCGCTCAAGCCGCGCGCTCGCGCGCGAACCGGGTTCGAGCGCGGCCGCGGAGAATCAAGTCGCGAGCCCGATCAGAGCACGAGCTCGATCAGCGCGGGGCCGCGGCGCGACATCGCGCGCGCCAGTTGCGTCGCGAACGATTCGAGGTCGGTCGCCTGCGAGGCCTCGACGCCCATCCCGCGCGCGAGCGCGACCCAGTCGAGCGCCGGGCGGTCCAGCGACAGCATGTCGGTCGCGCGCGGGCCGGGCTGCCCGCCGCCGACCGCGACGAACTCGCCGTGCAGGATCCGGTAGGCGCGGTTCGCGAAGATCACCGCGCAGACGTCGAGCGACTCGCGCGCGATCGTCCACAGCGATTGCAGCGTGTACATCGCGCTGCCGTCGCCTTCGAGCGCGAGCACCTTGCGCTCGGGCGCGGCGATCGCGGCGCCGGTGGCGGTGGGCAGGCCGAAGCCGATCGAGCCGCCGGTGGACGTGAGCCAGTCGTGCGGGCCGGCGGTCGCGGTCGGCGGGCCGAAGCCGCGGCTGCTCGTCACCGCCTCGTCGACGACGATCGCGTTCTCGGGCAGCAGCGCGCCGAGCACGTGGCCGACGCCCTCGGGCGTGACCGCACCGGTGGGCAGCGCGCCGCGGCGATCGCGCGGCACGCGCTCGGCGACGCCCGCGGGGGCGTGCGCCTGCGCGCCGAGCTCGCGCACGAGCGCGTCGAGCGCGCCCGCCGGGTCCTGGTCGAAGTCGGCGAGCGTGACGATCTCGCAGTCCGGCGCCACCAGACGCCCCGGTTTGCCCGGGTACGCGAAGAACGCGACCGGCACGCGCGCGCCGGCGAGCACGATGCGCCGGAACGGCGCGAGCGCCTCGAGCGCGGCCTCGACCACGTACGGCACGCGCGGCGCGACCACGCGCCCCGCGCCGCGCTGGACGCGCCCGGCCGCGAACTCCGACATCAGCCGGCAGCCGGTGGCCGCGGCGATGCGCCCGGCGTTCGCGAGCGCGCCCTCGCGCAGCGCGTTGCCGCCGACGAGCAGCAGCGTGGGCACCTCGCGCGCCGACGCGAGCGCGCGTGCCGCGCGCACGACCGCGTCCGGCGACGCCGCCGACGCCGGCGCCACCTCGGGCGGGGCGCCGACCTGCGCGGCCGGATCGACCTCGCCCCAGGCGGTGTCGGCCGGCAGGATCAGCGTCGCGATGTGCCCGGGCGCGCGGCGCGCCTGGGCGACCGCGTGCCGCCCGTCGCGCGCGACGTCCGACGCGCTGCGGCTGGTGCGCACCCAGTTCGACATCGGCCGCGCGATGCCCTCGATGTCGCTGGTGAGCGGCGCGTCGAGCGCGACGTGGGCGCTCCCGTGCTCGCCGACGATGTTGACGATGCCCGAGTGCGCCTTCTTCGCGTTGTGCAGGTTCGCCAGCCCGTTGGCCAGGCCGGGGCCGAGATGCAGCAGCGTCGACGCGGGGCGGTCGGCGATGCGCCAGTAGCCGTCGGCCGCGCCGGTCACGACGCCCTCGAACAGCCCGAGCACGCAGCGCATTCCCGGCACGCGGTCGAGCGCCGAGACGAAGTGCATCTCGGAGGTGCCCGGGTTCGTGAAGCAGACGTCGACACCGTCGGCGACGAGCGCCCTCACCAGACTTTCGGCACCGTTCATGCGGACTCCCTGCGGGTTGGGGTTCGGCCGGCGATTATCGGCCGGCGGCGCGCGCTTAAGGAACTCTTAGCGTTTCGTGAATGAAGTTTTACGAGCGGGCCGCCGGCCCGGTTCCTAGACTGTTCTCCATGCGGTGCGGCGCTCGCGCCGGCCCGCTGGACATCCGAACCGAACCCCCTGGAGGACTCGACATGGACACGACGATCGACCGCGGCACCACCGCCCCCGCGACCACCCCCGCGGCGCGCATGGAACTGTACACCCCGATCCACAAGGCGCTGCGCGCGCTGATGGGCCACACGCTCGAAGTCGTCGGGCGCGCCGACCCGGCCGACGCCGAGGACGTCGCGCGCGCGCTCGACGCGGCGCGCGCGCTGCTGCACGCCTGCGCGCACCACCTCGAGAACGAGAACCGCTTCGTGCACCCGGCGATGGAGTCGCGCCTGCCGGGGTCGAGCGCCGGCACCGCCGAGGACCACGTCGGCCACGAGCAGGCGATCGACGAAGTCGAGGCGCAAGTGCGCGCGGTCGAGCGCACGAGCGGCGCGCGGCGCAATGCCGCGATGCTCGCGCTCTATCGCAGGCTCGCGCGCTTCGTCGCCGACAACTTCGAGCACATGCACGAGGAGGAGACGCACAATCAGCAGATCCTCTGGGCGACGCACTCCGACGACGAGCTGCTCGCGATCGAGGGCGCGATCGTCGGCTCGATCCCGCCGCAGGACATGCAGGCGCTGCTGCCGTGGATGCTGCGCGGCAACGCGCACGCCGAGCGCGTCGCGATCCTCGGCGGGGTCCGCGCCAGCGCGCCGCCCGAGGTCTTCCAGGGCATGCTCGCCGCCGCCCGCGCGACGCTGGACGCGCGCGACTGGTCCAAGCTCGCCCGCGCGCTCGCGGTGCCCGAGGGCTCGGGGCCGGTCGAGCGCTGGTGATCGGGGCGGGGGCCGGCCGAACGCCGCTCACCGCGCCGCTTCGAGCACGAGCGGCCGGCTCACGCACAGGCGAAAGCGCCCGCGGCCGGTCTTCTCGATGCGAACGCAGCTCTCGCGCTCGACCAGCCGGCGCTGCAGCAGCACCAGCCGCGCCTCGAGGTTGTCGGTGACGTCCGGCAGCCGGATGCGCGGATCCAGGCGCAGCTCGCGGTTCGTGAACCCGACGCGGCCGCTGGCGACGTGGTCCTGGACGAGCGCCCAGAGGATGGACCCGGCCACGCCCTTGATCAGGTAGTCGTTGTCGACGAAGGTGCTGCCGTCGGCCGCGTAGTGGCGCACGACGACCGGCGCGCCGGCGGCGGGCGCCCGCGCGGATTCGTCGGCCGCGGGCTCGTCGTCGGCGTCGGCCGCCGCCTGCAGCGGGCGGATCGCGACCGCGAGCTGCGCGGCGAGCGTCACCAGCGCGTCCTCGTCGTCGTACGTGAAGCGCAGGTCCTCGCCGCTCTCGACGCACAGTACGCCGTAGAGCTGCTGGCCGTCGGCGACCGGCACCGCGAGCTGGCTGTGCGGCTGCGCCAGGCCGGGCAGGGGGATCTCGGTCTCGAGCATCCCCGCCAGACCCTGCTGCGCGACGCCGTGGCGGATCGCACGCGCGTACGCGTAGTCCGACGTCATGTGCGAGATGCGGATCGGCGTGCCCTCGCGCGCGGCCACGCCGATCACGCCCGCGCCCAGCGCGGTCTCCGAGCCGACGCCCGAGCGCTCGTACCCGAGGCTCGCGACCGTGTACAGCCGGCCGCCCGCGCGGTCGAACATCAGCAGCATCGCGTGTCGGACGTCGAACGCCTGCGCAAGGCACTCGAGCGTCTCGTTGAACAGCCCGGCGAGGTCCGTGCACGCGGCCAGCCGGCGGGCGCAGGTGCGCAGCGCCGCGAGCCGGTTGCGCCGTGGCGCGGCGGGCAGCGTCGCCCCGGGGATGCGCTCGATCTCGAGCACGCGGTAGACGTCCGAGCCGCGCAGCCTGAACACGCCGGCCATGCCGGTGTGCGACGCGATCCCGGCGAGCCGCGCCTTCATGTGCTCGAACAGCGGCCCCTCGGTCTCGGTGCGCAGGTAGCGCACCGCGATCCGGTACGTCGCGCCGGTGTTCGGGTCGATCACCAGCAGCGTCGCCTGCGGATTGGCGAGCACGTTCTCGCGCGTCTTGTTGAAGAACTGGAAGGACAGCGCGACGTGGCCCGGGTCGATGTAGTGCACCTGCGACAGGTACGCGACGTTGGGGACGCCGTCGAGGTCGCAGGTCGCCATCACGGCGGGGGTGGCGCCCTCGAGGCAGTCGCGGATCGCGTCGAGCGTGACGGTCACTCGCCCGCTTTCAGGGGATTGCCGGCGCGCGGCCCCGGCGTCTGGCTGAACGCGGCCCGCGGCGTGAAGGCGACCGCGACCAGGTCGTCGAGTTCGCAGCGCTCGAGCGTCGCGGCGAACGCCTCGCCGAAGCCGATGTTCGCGAGGTCGAGCGCGAGCGCCTCGTGATGCCGCAGGGCGATCGCGAGGTCGTCGGGGCGCACCGGCTCGACGACCGCGTCGTCGCCCTTGAGCTGCAGCGTGCGATGCGTGCTCGGGCGGCTGAACACGACCGCGATCGCGCCGTTGGCGCGCAGGTTCGACAGCAGCGCCGCGCACTGCGACGGCGACATCAGGATCACGACGCGGCGCCGGTCGGGTGCGACGCGGCAGCCGCGCGCGCGGGCGAGCGTGGTGCGCAGCGCGTCGTCGCGCGCGGCGGCCGTGATCGACACGCCGCCCTGCATGAACGCGGCGTGCTCTTCGTCGAAAAGGGGCGCGGGCGTCGTCAGCGGCACGCGAACAGCGTGACGAACGCGCTCGTGTTCGCGACACCGATCCGCCGCACGCCCGGCTCGAGGAGGTTGCGCAGGTGCGCCGGCGACGCGCGCCAGCCGTCGAGCAAGGCCTCGGCGTGCGGGAAGCCCTGGCCGACGTTCTCGACGCACAGCGCGCTGTCGGCCTTCTCGAAGCGGCGCACGAAGCCGTCGTGGCTGATGCGCCGGCGGCTCGCCATCGCGTGGCTGTGCTCGGACGCGATCGAGAAGAGGTCGGCCGCCCAGTCGAGCGCGGGCAGGCCGTTGCGCTCGCGGAAGCGGTTGATCAGCGCGACGAGGTGCTCGCCGTAGCGCGCGCCGGCGGCGGGAAGGTCGAGTGCGGCGAGTTCCAGCACGCCGGCGGCCGGCTCGGACGGATGCGCATCGCCGGCGCGCGCGGCGGCACACGCCGACGCGAGCAACAGCACCGCAAGCATCCGACCCGCCGAGGTCCTGCCCCGCATGGATTGGCTCCTCCGCGCCACAGCCGGTGCCATCGGGCGGCTCGCCCCGACCGGCCGTCGCCCACCTCTTCGGGTGGGCAAGAGCGTGAAATATTACCTGTGAAGGCGAATTCCGTACACGGATCAGGGCGTCGCGCGTTCGACACGGGGGCCTCGGGGGCGATCTTTCACCTGTTGCGGGGATGCCTCACCCGATCGGCCGAGACTGCGGACGGACGCCTCAGACAGTGAAAGACTTCCTCGCCCGCACGAAATCGTTGCGCGATCCTGACATCGTGCACCGATTCTGCGCGCGTTTTTTCACCCCTACCGACGATTCGATGGCTGAGTGCAGGTTCCCCAGGTCATGACGGTCAAGCAGTCCCTTCCCTCGAAAGCCTGTCCGCAGTGCGGAGCGGCGATCGTTCGCATCCCGCGGCGGCCCGAAGACCGGGTCGCGAGCGAGACCGCCGCGATCCGCCGCTACCGTTGCGGGGCCGACGGCTGCGGCTGGGAGGGCACGCTGGCCGCGACCTGGGCGGACACCGTGGTCGAGCGCCGCCGCCGCCGCGAAGCGGCTCGGCTGCGCGCGCGGCAGCCGATGAGCGGCGGGCGGGCGCTCTTCTGGGTCGCGGTCGGGCTCGCGTGCGTCGCGCTCGGCGCGGGCGGCGTGAAGCTCTACCGCACCTTCGGCCCCGCGTCGCTCCTGGCCAAGTCGGCGCGCGTGATTCCGTTCGGCGTCAACGACTACGGCAAGCCGCTGTCCGAGAATCATCCGTTCATGAAGCGCAGCGTCGACATCCCGCCGCACGCGCTGCAGCCGGTGATGATGACGGCGTCGATCCCCGCCGAGAGCGCCTCCCAGGTCGCGCCCCAGCCGACGGCCCCCGCTGCGCCGCCCCCCGTGGCGGCTCCGACGCCCCCGGCCGTCGCCGCGACGGCCGGCACCGCCGACGGTGGGCTGACGATGCGCGAGGACTGCGCGTGGGGCAACCCGGGCCGCAACCCGTACCAGGGGTCGGTCGAGCAGGCGCTCAAGGGCGCGAAGCTGCCGCCGGACGTCGCGCGGCTGCTCGAGGACAAGATCCGGGCGAAGGAAGTCACCGACCAGCTCGAGATCCGCAACGACAAGATCCGCGCCGTCTCCAGCGACGCCGCGTTCGAGCCGCGGGCGATCAAGATGACGTTCGGACGCTCGATGTGCCTGAACACGCGGGTGAACTTCAAGCCCGGCCACGTCGAGCGCGCCGACCTCTACGAGGTCGCGGACGCACGCGGCATGACGTACTCGGTGATGGTGCCCTACGTCTGCGGCAACGTGTCGGTGCTGGGCGCCCGCGCCGAGCGCGACGCCCGCCCGCAGGACGTGCTCGCGTCCACCGCCGAGCGCCAGGGCGGCGGCTCTTCGAGCCTCGCGAACGTCTCCGGTCAGCCGTCCGTCACCGGCCAGGCCGGCGCGGTGGCGGTGCCGGAGCCCGAGACCCTCGCGCTCCTCACGAGCGGCCTGGCGCTGCTCGGCTGGTTCACGCGTCGCCGCCGGCGCGACGACGCACGCGGCTGAATCCGGCGCGGGCGACCCGCTGCGCCTGCCCGGCTCCGACACGCCCAACACTTGCCCCGGGGTTCCCGATGATCCGACGTCCGCGCCGCGCCATCCTGCTGGCCTGCCTTCTGGCAGCCCTGGTCCCGGGCCTCGTTCCCGGTGCCCTCGCGGCGTCGCCGGGCGCCAGCACCCAGCTGCGCTCCGCGGCCGCCCGCGGCGACGCCCAGGCGCAGTACGACCTCGCGGCGGCGTACGCGTGCGGCCGCGGCGTGCGCGCCGACGCCGCGCAGGCGGCGCAGTGGTTCCGCAAGGCGGCCGAGCAGGGTCACGTGCAGTCGATGAGCGTGCTGGGCTGGATGTACATGGCCGGTCGCGGCCTGGCCCGCGACGACGCGCGCGCGCTCGAGTGGCTGACGAAGGCCGCCGAGCAGGGCGACACCTCGGCGCAGAACAACCTCGGGATCGTCTACGCCCAGGGGCGCGGCGTCGCCCCGGACCGCGAACGGGCGCAGCAGTGGTTCGCGCGCGCCGCCGAGCAGGGCGCCGAGGAGGCCTCGCGCAACCTCGCCGGCCTGCGCGACGGCAAGCGGGCGGTGTCGGGACCGGACGCGCCGCTGCGCGACGTCAGGATCTGAGCCACCGGGCGGGCGCCCGGAATCGAACCCGCCGGGCCGGCGCACGAAACGAAAAATCCGGCGCTCGGGCCGGATTCTTCGCTCGGCGATGCCCCGCCGCTCGGCGATGCCCCGCGCAGGGGCCCGCCGCGGTCAGCGCTTCTGCCGGAAGCGCCGCAGCGCCGCGATCTGCGCGGCCATCACCGCGAACTCCGACTGCGCGCGCGCGAAGTCGATGTCGCTCTTGGCGTTGGTCATCGCTTCCTCGGCCGCCTTCTTCGCGGACTCGGCCTT
>Ga0268298_10006709_pt1 | contig 10375 bp, 12 predicted proteins | sample WWTPWeurt_MetaG_FD_194462 | JGI IMG/M metagenome (GOLD analysis project Ga0268298, IMG submission 194462) | Activated sludge microbial communities from WWTP in Nijmegen, Gelderland, Netherland - WWTP Weurt | ecosystem: Engineered > WWTP > Aerobic digester > Activated sludge | place... | reverse complement strand
TTATCACCTTTTCCGGAGCAAAGGTACCCACCTATGGCCGTTCACTTTTGGATAAGCAAGTGGTAAGTTGATTACCATAATAGTTACAAGAAAGACCCAAGCCCATCACAAAATTGGCTTGTTTTAAGCCTGTGGGAGAGCTTATTTTTAAAGCAAACTATTCGGCGGTACATAAAAATCTTGTCCTTATCACGTCTAAAATTCGGTTATATGAATTTTTACCAGGTGTTTTATGCAGTTGAAAACAGAAAAATGGTATTTTCACAGTCCGACGTTAACTGCAACCTGCCCAAACCGGACTAAAAGAAATGACAGATCAAGAAAAAATAGAAATTTTTAGACAGTTCACTGACTTTGACAACAGTGAATTGAAAATAATTATGCCCTATTTTGAACCCAAAAAAATCAAGAAAAAAACTACTCTTTTAGAGATAGGTAAAGTATCAAATGAAGTTTTTTATTTAATTAAAGGTTGCATAAGACTTTACTGTGAGAAAGACGGAGAAGAACTTTCAACTTACTTTTTTACGGAAAATATGTTTGCAGGTTCGTATGACAGTTTTCTATCACGAAAACCAAGCAAAGTTGCCATTGAAACATTAGAAGAATGTAAAGTCCTGATACTTACACACAAAGGACAAGAAAAATTGTATGAGATATTTCCAAAAATGAACGAATTTATTAGAAAGGCTATTGAACAGAGATTTATCCTGCTTCACGACTTATTTATATCATACCTACTTAATAGTCCGGAAGAAAGATATTTAATGTTACAGAAAGACAGACCAGAATTGCTTCAACGCATTCCACAGCGTCAAATCGCTTCGTACATTGGAGTCACGCCTGTTTCTTTAAGCCGAATTAGAAATCGAGTGACAAGAAAATAACTTTCCAATTTTCTTATCTTTTGTTATCGTTTTGACCTATTCAGTCATTGTTATTTTGCAGAATAAATTTTAAAATTCTTAAAAGACAATGAACAAAACAGTAAAAAATACACTTAAAGGAGTTGGATTACTTGTTGGTGTAGCAGCAATAACTGTAGGATACTTCTTATATAAATTCAGTTCTGAAACTGGTAAAATGACACCTGTTCCAACAGGACAAATTTCGGAACACGGGTTTGCTATAAAAGATGAGTTTGCCAATATGTATCTTATCAAAGACAGCTTAGGATACATAGCAATTGACGCCGGAAAGGATATAAAAGTTATAATATCTGAAATGCATAAACTAAATATAAATCCGGATGAAGTAATCGCGGTTTTTTTGACACATTCCGACATGGACCACGTTGCTGGTATTCCTTTATTCAAAAATGCCAAATTGTATATGGCAAGAAATGAAGTAAAAATGCTGAATGGCGAAAAGCAAAAAATACCAGGTTACAACAACAGTATTAGCAGAAATGACTATATACTTTTAGATGACCAACAAAATCTTGAAATTGGAAAACATAAAATTCATTGCATACTTACAGAAGGACACACAAGTGGTTCAATGTGTTTTCAAGTAAACGAAAAATACCTATTTACTGGTGACATTCTAAGTTTGCACAATGGTAAACTTGGAGATTCAGTTAAGTTTTTTGACCTTGATCACGATATGACTACAAAATCTATCTCAAAAATTACAAACATACCAAACGTGGAGGTAATTTTGACTTCACATTGGGGCATATCGAATGACTATAAAAATGCAGTAAAAGACTGGAAAGGATAACCTGACCCAATAATTCAAGCAGCAGTTAAATCATTCTGTCGTATTGAGGAAAGTTCTACAAAGAACGAATCCTTGAGGACTAATTTAACGAGTCTAGAAAAAAAATGAGCTTTCCGCAATGCAGTGTACAACGAAGCAGCTGAAGCCGGAAACTGAAGGGTTTCTATAAGTGACTTTAAAGCGTGACTTCGCTTGATAGGGGCTGGGGAATCTCTCCAGTTTATTCAAAACTACAGATTTATCTGCAGGGATTTCGTACATTCCCCTACCCGAATTTTAGGAATTCGAAAATTGAAATACATATCCGTTAATGTTGTCATTTTGCGATCATTGTTTTTAGTGGTGAACGTATAATTGGAATAATTCTTACCACTTTGTTGAGAGTGGAAGTACCCACCAAATGAATTTCAATTTTGCATAAGCATTTGATAAGCTGATTTGTAAAATAGTTTCAAGTAATACCCTCCTTCACTCAAAACTGACTTTTCAACGCCTGTGAAAGCGCTTCCATTTGAGAGAACTGAACGATGATATAAAAATGTGGCTTTCAAAACTCTTGAATTCCAGGCTTTGAGCTACTCCAAGGTGTTTAAAATATCCAAAAACAAAAAATGCTAATCCCAAATGCTGCAGCTAAAAGTAGTTGTACCCATCGAGCAATGACTATGACTACTGCTGACTTTTACCCCATAATGCCATAGCTTCTAAAATTGGAAAAACAGCTTTTCCATTTTCGCTAACAGTATATTCAACTCTTGGTGGGACTTCTGCAAACACTTTTCGGTGTATTAAATTGGCTTCTTCCAATTCTCTTAATTGTGCCGTAAGCATTTGTTTGCTGATAGTCGGGATACTGCGTTGCATTTGACCAAAACGATTTATCCCCATGCCTATTCTCGACAAAATTATGGGTTTCCATTTGCCGCCAATTACATTCATGGTGTAGGTAATAGGACAATCATCAAATATTTTTTCAAATTCCTCCTTACTTAAAGCACTGATTTCCTCAATGGTATGTTTTTTCATACTATGACATTTATTTATAACTACTTGCAAAAGTAAAACCATTGAATGAAGTTTGCAAATTAATTTTTAAAAATCAAAAAAATGGATAAAAACAGAGAAGCGTTAATTGCATTTTATAGAAAAGCATTAACCGTAAACACTGAAACTACACCTGCTCAAGTTTTAGCAGAAGTTTTGGCAGATAATTTTGTTTCTAACGGAAGCGTAGAAAGCAAAACCAAAGACCAACTTATCGGTCAAGTTGGATTTTTCTGGAAATTGATTCCCGATTTGAAATGGGAACCTCAAGATATTGTTTGTGAAGGCAACAAATATGTGGTAAGAAGCATAGCCACTGGAACACCCAATGGCGATTTTATGGGTTTGCCAACAGATGGAACCAAATCGTTCAAAATTATGACGATAGACATTCATCGCTTTGAAGACGGAAAAGATGTAGAAGTACATCACCTCGAAGACTGGGGAACTGCGATGAAACAATTGAAATCATTGTAATATGAAAAGACAATTCAAATATTATTTTATAGTGCTAATGCTTTTTTTCACAAACCAAAATCTCTTTGGTCAAGCAAAAAAAGAAACCAATTTCGTGTTAATTGTAGAACCATTTTCACCACTCAATGGTGGTTTTGATATTGGTGTGGGTTATGGATTTAGCAAGCACAAAGTGGAATTGAAATATCGTCAAACTTCCAAATCTGACCCCATTGCACAGCAAAAAGATGATTTTGATAGTGAGTACAAAAACTTTGAAGTTTCGTACAATTATTTTTTTTTTGAAAGAACATTTGAAAGGATGGTTTGTTGGTGGTACTTTTAATCATTTTCAAGATTTTAAAGTAACCGAAAAAGTGAGTAACTTATCGGCAAGCAAAGATTTTGAAAGTATAGGTTTACGCTTCGGCTATTATTGGTACCCTTTCAAAAAAATCAATTTGTTAATTGACCCAACTTTGGCGGTTAATTTTAATTTAAACGACAAAGATTTAACAGTCGGCGGCAATACCTTTGATAAACAATCATTTAGGCTGCCACCAGCAGGTATAATTTTAAGAATTGGGTATAAGTTTTAATATAAATCACAAACGAACAACTCAGATTTTGGCGGAATTTCTTTTTCCGCCTCTATATTTTCTCTGCGTTAATCGCGGCAATAATTTTCATAATCACTGAATTAACCAAAGAAGGAATGATGAAATCCTTGCAATTAACCGAGCAATAATTTAGACGAGATGTAATGAACTCAATGGTTATTTTCAGAGTTTGGTTGTTGCTTATTTTACTACCATCAGTCATTGCATTTCATTCATTAATACAAAAAAATAAATGAGTAATCACTGTAAAGAAGAAGCAGGAAAAATAATGCCTGTGGTAGATTACAACAGATGCGAAGCAAAAGGACCTTGCATAGAAGTTTGTCCGTATGATGTATTTGAAATGCAAAAAATCAGCGATGAACAGTTTTCAAAACTATCTTTCATAGGCAAACTCAAAACGACAGTTCACGGAAGAGAAAAAGCGGTAGTGATAAATCCACAAGCCTGTCATAGTTGCGGACTTTGTGTTACAGCTTGCCCGGAAAAAGCGATTAAATTGACAAATAATTAAATAAAGTAATCATGAAAAAAATTGCATTAATCACTGGAGCAACCGACGGTATTGGTAAAGCATTGGCATTCAAATTAGTAAAAGAAAGCTATACCGTAAGCATTATTGGGCGAAATGCTGAAAAAGTAAATGCGACTGTTGCTGAAATAAAAAACCTGTACTCAAATAGCGAAATTTTTGGTATAAAATCAGATTTATCTAAACTTTCGGAGGTAAAACGGGCTTGTGAAACCTTTTTGCAAAATTATTCCAACTTAGATGTATTGGTATTAAATGCCAATGCCATCGCCAATGAAAGAATTATTACCGAAGATGGCAACGAGCAAAATTTTGCTATCGGCTATCTTTCAAGGGTTTTGATGATTGAAAGATTAGAGAAGATCATAGAAAATACGCCCAATTCGCAGATAATTTCTGTCATTGGTTTAGATACGAGTAGGATTGACTTTAGAGATATCAGTATAGAAAAGGATTTTACGGGTAGAAAAGGGCTTACACGTTGGCAATGGGCAATCAATCTTTATACGACTCATCACAACCAGCATAAAAAAACGCCTATGAATCTTTTTATGCCGGGCTTGGTGAAAACAAAAATTTTGAAAAATGAACCTCAGCCTATGCGATTATTTGTTCAGATTATGAATGTTATCATCGGACTTACACCTGAAAAAGCCTCAGAAAATTTGTTTAAAGTAATGAATGAAATCAATGCAAATAAGATAAGAAATGCTTTATTCTCTTACGCCAAGCAGCGGAAACCATTAACTTTAGCGACCCAAGCAGGAGACACCGAAAAACTCTTGAAACTAACTGAAGATTTAATACAAAAATTTATATGATAAGCTTCATAAAATGAGTGTAAACGCAAATTACAAACGAGACAAAATCCCGATATAGATAAACATATTAACGGGTATAGTTTTACTCATTTTACTTTTTAAAACTTATTCAGCTTTTGTAAATCCTGCATTGGCTTACGGTACAGTAGAAGATACAGTAGAAGCAACAAAAAAAGTATTATGGGAATTGGCAGGAAGAAATATTGCAATGCTGGTTGTTACTAAACTTGCATTACGTTCTCAAAACGCAATTTTTTAGCTTTTACAATGATAATAAATATAGCGCGAGAAAGTTTTGATATGTTTATGGGAATTCAGTTTTCAAATGGCGACACTAAACAAATTTTACAGGTGTTTTCCTTTCTCAATTTTATAATTCCATATTTCATTGCCTTGGGAAAGTTAAAACAAATCGCCAAAGCTTAATAAAAAACTATGCAGAATAAATATGAATTAAAACAAAGCTTTGTATAGATTAATCCTGTGTTGAACGAAGCGGATGCCTCCGTGTAATTACCTAATCATACGGGAAACAAAATCAGAGGACAGGTTTGATTGATTACTTAGAATATTCTTATGCCTCCAGTTATTGTATATTTCTTTTACCATATATTGCATATTTCATTTTTAATGAGCTTAGGTAGCAAGATAGGTGTTTTTATATGAACATAACATGTTTCCAGGATATTTGATCTGCTGTACCCAACCGATAAATGCAATATTTAACTGTGAAAATAAATTTGCCACTTGGATTAAATTATCCCTTAACGAAAATAATATACGGCAAACGCCAAAGTAACTACACAGCAAGAGGAATTAAATATTAACTCATACTAGCTGTCCGGTAAAATAAATACCTTCAATTCAGGCAAATTTACTATCATTTCAATATACCAATTATACACATTTATGATAGAAGAAACATGAAAACATTTGTATGCACCATTCCTGATTTGCTTAATCCCCTCATTACAACATATTTTGATTGCGGACCTTTGGGTTAGGGTTAGATTCAATTAATTCATGTCAGAAAACGTCGAACAGTTAATTATAACAAATAAAATATTGTTTCAAGCGATAGATCACAATATTTTTATCGTACTTTTGATGGTCCATTCTTCAATTGGTTCCCTTTCAAAAATTGACTCTACTGATAAATTTAGATCCAAAACAAGTTGAACGAACAATGAAATAAAACTTAGAATGAGAGAAATTTCGGATTTGGATTAAATGTGAATAGATATAGGTAAAATGGAAATTAATAAACAAATAGCCGAATATATCGACAGTCTCCCTGCTCAGAAAAGGAAAGATATGTTATCATTACACGAAACTATCCTCCTTTTACTACCAGGGTGTAAAGTGTGGTTTTTTGACGGCAAAGACAATAGTGGCAAGGTTATTTCTAATCCTAATATAGGGTATGGCACACGAACTATCAACTATGCAGATGGAAATAAAAAGGAATTTTATCAAATAGGAATTAGCGGAAATTCAACAGGTATCTCTGTATATGTAATTGGTCTTGAAGACAAAAACTATTTGAAAGAAACTATAGGTAAAAAAATCGGAAAGGCATCGGTAATTGCCTACTGTATTAAATTCAAAACTATAGCAGATATAAACATGAATGTACTATCCAAGGTTATAATTGAAGGCTCAAACTATACTAAAATAAATAAAATATAATTAACGATTAATTCGGCCAAAGGAGACTAAAGAAAATTTGGTACTTTCTTTATCTGTTCTTAGTTTTCCCTTTACCGCAAAAGTTTCCATTATACTCCATCGAGACAAATAATCTAGTCGAAGAGTAATATTATTTGATTAATAACAGGCTACTAGATTGTATAACAACAAATGGTTCAAACTTGCGTTATAACTAAATCCAACTTAAGTAGCCATCTTATGAATAAATTTAGTAAAATCATACATTGCACAACGACTACAAATCTCCTTACAAAATCATCTTCACATGCAAAAACGTGACTTCAACATTTCATTTTTAGTAAACCAATCGCCTGAAAATATTTTCAAGGCAATAACCAATGTGCGAGCTTGGTGGTCAGAAGATTTAAAAGGAAATTCGGAACTGCTTAATGACGAGTTTATTTATCAACATGGTGAATTCCACTATTCCAAACACAAGTTAATTGAAGTAAATCAGTTCACTAAAATAGTATGGCTCACATTAGACAGCAAATTGACATTTGTTAAAAAAAATGATGAATGGAATGAATCTCGACTAATATTTGAAATAACAGAAGTAGAGGATAATACAAAATTAAATATTACACATGTTGGTTTAACACCACATCTGGAGTGTTATGAGGCGTGTTCTAAAGCATGGACTCATTACTTAATGAATAGTTTGATCCCATTGATCAAAACGGGTAAAGGCCAACCGGATCTTAAAAAATAAAAGGAATATGAATACAATCAGTTATTTTGAAATTCAATCATCTAATCCTAAAAGAGAAATAGAATTTTACCAAAACATATTCAACTGGAGCTTTAAGAGAGAGACGAATATTCCCATTGAATATTATAGAATTGAAACCAAAGGAATGAATGGAGGATTGTTAGCCAGACCAGGCAAAATACCACCCGAAGAATTCGGGACCAATGCTTTTACTTGTTCCATTCAGATAGAAAACTTCGATGAAACGGCATCAATAATACTTTCTTGCGGCGGCAGAATTGCAATTCCAAAATTTGCAGTGCCTTCGCTTTGCTGGCAAGGATACTTTTTAGATCAGGATAATAATATCTTTGGTATATTTGAGGTTGATCCCAAAGCAATATAATCGTACATTTGCTTCTAATTATATTCAGATAATTTCTAATTTTGAGATATAAGCAAACAAAATTATTATTCAAGCCAAGATTAAATCCATTAGAAATCAAAATTTTAAATTAAAAGACAATCGATCAGTTATAGGACATCTTGACCAATATCATTTTATTAGTTATAAATCTTGTAAAAGCATGAAAAAATTGCAATTTAAAGTAAATATTAATGCCCCGCATGAGAAGGTTTTTGACATCATGCTCGGAATAAGCAACAAGTCTACATATGAACAATGGACAGTAATGTTCAATCCTACATCCACATATGAAGGAACTTGGGAAAAAGGAAGTAAAATGCTATTTATTGGGATTGACGAGAAGGGAGAAAAAGGTGGTATGGTTTCAGAAGTTTTTGAAAATCTACCCAATCGATTCATTTCAGTACGTCATTATGGATTAATAAAAGCCGAGGAGGAAATTACGGAAGGTCCTGAGGTAGAAAAATGGGCCAATGGATTTGAAAATTACACATTTGAAGAAAAGGATGGGATCACCACAGTGACAGTCGACTTAGATTCCAACGAAGATTTTCTAGAATACATGAATAAAACATTTCCTAAAGCCCTGGAGAAACTAAAGGAAATTTGTGAAATATAGGCGGTGAATCAAATACAATCACAGCCTGACTTTAAAATCAGGCTAGCGTCATGACTATTGAAATAATCAATGTAACTTTTAATTAGGTCATTGATCCTATTTATACATGATATCAAATTGGCAAAATATATCAATTGAAATGGCTTTCCATTCTGCCTATTGATAAATTATGCTGCTCCCCTATCAATCAGAATTTTAGGCACACCTTATAACCATCCGACATCCAAAAGGATACCTAACTATGCAAAGAATTGAATCAAACTTGAGATGGCTCTTCATTTTCAAACTTTTATTAAATTTGACCATCCAAGTTATAAAGCTGAAGCATGAAAATCCGGAATCAAAATGTCAGGCACTATGTGAGGAGGGAGCAGGTTTGGAGAACCTGCTATAAAGTATGGTAAAATATCAATTTCGTTTTACTTCTTGAGATAATCAGGAAATTCTCCGCAATGGTACATAAGACATTTCGCTTTGATGGGATGCTGGATTGATTTATCAGAAATTTATAGCTCCTTTTGAGGAAATGACGTTCCGTCATATTCCGTGGAAAAAGTTGATTGTAATGTTCATTCATTTCCAGGGTACCGGGATGGCTTTGCCGTCAATCAATTTCACTACCTTTGGATCAACGAATTACTTTCAACTTTTCGCTCTTAATAGGAAAAGCAAAATCGTCCATCTTTCAAATCGATTATTACTTATTATGAAATTTTACGTACATTTTTTTGCAATAATTCTTTTTTTCAATGTATCCTGTTCAAAAACTGAGAATGGAAATCCTTCAGGATCAATTCCGCCAAACATATTACTCATCATAGCTGACGATCTGGGAAAAGATGCAATAAATGGTTATCCTGAGGGTGCTGTCAAACCGAAGACACCGCACCTTGACAATATAAGAAATCAAGGGATAAGCTTCAACCAATTTTGGGCAGATCCTACCTGCACACCAACAAGGTCAACAATCATTACAGGGAAATATGGCTATCGAACCGGAGTGAAAGCAGTTGGTGATATTTTAGGGACTTCCGAAACCCTGCTTCAAAAATACATCAGCGATAATACGAATCACCAATATACGACAGCAGTCATTGGCAAATGGCATTTATCCGGAAACAATAATGATGTGAACCCTGAAAATTATGGCATCGATTATTATGCAGGTTTAATAAAAGGTACGGTAGACGATTATTACAACTGGGAGTTTACTGAAGATAAATCAACGATTGCAAATCAAAAATATACTACGGAATTTTTTACGGATCTGGCAATCGATTGGGTCTCCCAACAATCCAAACCATGGTTCTTGTGGCTGGCTTACAATGCTCCTCACACTCCATTTCATATCCCTCCCTCTCATATGCATAGTCAAGGATCATTACCAAATTATGTGGTAGGTCTTGATCCTACCCCTTATTACATGGCCTCCATTGAAGCTATGGATTATCAGATAGGCAGATTTTTGGATACACTTTCTAATGAAGCAAGGGAAAATACTGTAATTATTTTTTTGGGGGACAACGGTACAACAAATGAGGTCGTGCAAAGTCCATACAAAAGCGTCAGGTCAAAAAATACAGTTTATCAGGCAGGAGTAAATGTCCCATTATTTATTGCAGGTAAAAATGTAGTCAGAAAAGGAACTGACGATAATCTACTCAATAGTACTGATCTTTTTGCAACTATTTCAGAAATAGCAGGTCTTAATGTACCCCAATACAACGACAGTA
>Ga0268298_10006708_pt1 | contig 10382 bp, 7 predicted proteins | sample WWTPWeurt_MetaG_FD_194462 | JGI IMG/M metagenome (GOLD analysis project Ga0268298, IMG submission 194462) | Activated sludge microbial communities from WWTP in Nijmegen, Gelderland, Netherland - WWTP Weurt | ecosystem: Engineered > WWTP > Aerobic digester > Activated sludge | place: Netherlands... | reverse complement strand
CCATCCCCACGGGCGGATCCTCGTCATCGCCCCCACCCGCGCCGCCTGCGAGACCATCGAGCTGGCCCTCGGACTGACCGGGGTGGAGACGCTCCTCGAGCGGCAGCACGGCGCCGAGCTGCGCGCCCTGGCCGCCTCGGGGAAGGGCTTCGGGATCGTGGCCGGCACCGGGACCGGCAAGACGCTCGGCATCCGGCCCATCGCCGAGTCAATCCTGCAGGCGCCGCTGCGGGTGGGGGTGGTGAACCGGGAGCGGGAGGCCACGCCGGAGACGCCGGGCTGGAACGTGGTGATCGTCACCACCGGCATCGCGCGGCGCTGGTTCGAGGACAACCTCATCACCCGGCACGACACCCTGATCGTGGATGAGATCCACCAGACCTCGGCCGAGCTGGAGCTCTGCCTGGCCCTGGGCAAGCGCGCCGGCTGCCGGTTCATCTGGCTCTCGGCCACCGTGGACCCGTCGTTCTACGCCCGCTACCTCGAATCGGCCGAAGTGCTCGAAACCACCGCGTTCGACCCGGCGCTCAAGGCGCGGGTGAAGGTGCTGCCGCAGCGCGCCGACGAGTTCCTCGATGACAAGTTCGTGCGGCACCTGATCCGCGAGAAGCGCGGGGTGGCGGTCTTTGTCCCTACCCGCGCCGAGGTGGAGCAGCTGGCCCGCGGCCTCGGCGAGCGGTGGCCCAGGCTGCACGCCGCGTTCTACCACGGGGGCGAGCCGATCCGGGTGATCCGCCCCTTCCTCGAGGGGGAGGCGCACCGACCCTTCCTGCTGGCCATGACCGCCGCGGGACAGTCGGCGCTGAATATCCGCGGGCTCGACACGGTGGTGATCTACGACGCCCGCTACGCCAACGTGGTGGACCGCGGCCGCAATGTGCTGCACCGGCTCTATCTCGGCGCCAACGAGATCCTGCAGATGGCGGGGCGGGTGCACGGCCGGGTGCCCGACGGCGAGGTGTTCATCCTCTCCGACCGGGAGCTGGTGTTCGAGAAGCTCCGGCCCACGCCCCCCGAGTTCCAGCTCGCCGGCGACGCCGAGCGGGTGGCGGTGACCTGCGCGGCGCTCGGGGTCGACGCGAGCGAGCTCGACCTTCCGGTGCCGATCGACCGGACCGCCTACCGCAAGGCGGTGGCGCTGCTCACCGACCGTGGGCTGATCGAGCAGGGGCGGCTCACCCGCTACGGTCGCGAGGTGGAGGCGATGCCGGTGGAGCGGCACTGGGGCGAGCTGCTGGTGCATGCCAGCGGGCCGCTGGTGCCGGTGGTGGCGGTCTGCGCCAACATCGACTCGCTGCACCGGATGACCCGCGAGGAGCGCGACCTCGAAGGCGCCCGGGTGAACGGCAGCGACCACCTCACCGCCTACAACCTCTTTGCGGAAGCGGTGAACCGGCACGCCCACCTGGGTGAGGTGCACGGCCTGCCGCGGCACCTCTTCGACGAGGCGGGGCTGGCGGAGTGGGCCGAGGCGCGCGGGGTGCTGGTCAAGGCGATCGAGGACATCGCCCTCGGGGCGGCGTCGGTGTACCGCGCGCTCGAGCTGCCGCTGCCGGGGAAGCTGCCCTACGCCGGCCGGGAGCTGCGGGACCTCTGGCTCGAGCTGGTCGCCCGGATCATGCCGTTCGACCTGGTGATCGACGAGCACACCGCCGACGGCCAGGAGGCGCGGGTCTCGCGCAACTCGGTGGCGGGCACATGGGGGGCCGTGGCGGGTGGCCTGCGGTTCTTCGCCGACCGCTTCGGCGTGCCGCGCGCCGCCATCGAGGGGACCACGCTGGGCTACGACCTGATCCGGCGCTGTGCGCGGCGCAGCCGCGCGGAGATCGAGGTGGGCGGGCCGCGCAAGCACCAGGGGCTCGTGGTCCGGCAGCGGCTGGAGTATTTCGGCTTCGAGCTCGACGCGCTGGTGGAACCGCTGGAGGATCCGGTGCCGCCCGAGTTCCGCGAGCCGCTGGCGGACGCGCTGGCCGGAATGCTCCTCGCCGGCGAGACGGTGCACCCGAGCCAGGGCCGGATCCGGCGCGCGGCGCAGGAACTGGGCGAGCTGTGGCGCCGCTCCGGCGGTACCCTCACGGCCGCCGCCCCGGAGACCATCCGCGCCCGGCTGCGCGAGCGGCTCTCCGGCGTGACCGGATGGCGCGGCTTCCTCGGCACGCCGGTGGAGCTCGACGTCGGCGCCGTGGACGAGGGCACGCGGGCGCGGCTGCTGGCGCTGCCGGGCAGCGCCCGTGTGTTCGGCGACCAGGTGCCGCTGCGCTACGAGGTGACGGCCGCCGGGCCGGCCGTCCGCCTGGAACTGCGTGAGGGGCAAGCCCGCCGGCTCCAGCCGGATGACCTGCCGGCGGTGGACCGGGCGCTCGCCTTCGCAGTGGTGCGCGGCAACCGCCCCGCGCTCCACGCCGACACCCTGGACCAGCTCAAGGCGCTGCTGCGCCAGGCCGACCAGCAGGAGAAGCGGGCCCGCTTCAAGCCGCCCCGGCACCGGCGCCGGTGAAGCCCGTCGCCGGCAGCCGGGGGCCGTACCTGGCGCTCATCGTGGTGCAGGTGCTCTTCGCCAGCAACGCCATCGTGGGCCGGCTGGTGCTGGCCACCGTCCCGGCCGGGCTGCTGGTGGGCTGCCGGGTGGTGGGAGCCGCCCTCGCGCTCGGGCTGCTCAACCTGGCCCGCGGCGGCCCCTGGATCCGCGACCGCCGCACCCTGGCCCACGTGGCGCTCTGCGGCCTGCTCGGCGTCACCGGCAACCAGTCGCTCTTTGTCTTCGGGCTGAGCCACACGACCGCGGTGAACGCCACCATCCTCACGACCACCGCCCCCGTCTTCACCGTGCTGGGCGCGCTGCTCCTGGGGCAGGAGCGCCCCTCCGCGGGCAAGCTGTGGGGCATCGGGGTGGCGGGGCTCGGCGCCATCTACCTGGTGGGGCCGGACCGGCTCTCGTTCGCGCCCGGCGTGGCGCTGGGCAACCTGCTGATCCTCCTCGCCATGCTCTGCTACGCCGGCTACTTCCTGCTGTCCAAGCCCTTGCTCCGCCAGCTCGACGCGCTGACGGCCTCCACCTACATCATGGCGTTCGCGATGGTGGGGACCCTGCCGATCGCGGCGCCCTCGCTGCGCGGCGGCGCGGTGGCGGCGGTGACCCCGGGGGCATGGGCGCTGGTGGGGTTCATCGTCCTCTTTCCGACCATCCTGGCCTACCTGCTCAACCTCTGGGCGCTGCGGCGCGTATCACCCCAGACCGTGGCCTCCTTCATCTACCTTCAGCCGCTGCTGGCGGCGTTGGTGGCTCCCTTGGTCCTCCCCGACGAGGGTCTCTCGGGCCGGACCCTGGCGGCGGGGCTCCTGATCTTCGCCGGGCTCGGGCTGGTGATTCACGCCGAGCGGATGGAGGGCGCCGGCCCAGGGGTGGGGGCCGGCATCCCGGAGTAGGGCCGGGGGTGGGTGTCCATGCGAGCCCCCCGCCAGTCGTCACCGGGATGGAAGCAGACTGAAACCCCTTTCCGAACGCTACCGTAGACTCGACCATGCCGGATAACCATACGCCTGCACCCTCCATTTTCTCGCCGCTCGCCAAGGCCCTGCTCGACGGGTTCAGCGAGGGCGTGGTCGTGTTTGATCCGCAGGGGAGGGTCTTGTACGCCAACGCCCAGGCCCGCGACGGACTGGCCGACCTCCTCGATCCCGCCGAGGATGCGCAGAACCTGCTGCCCCGCCTGGCGGCCATGGGCGGCCGGCTGCGGCCCCTGCGCGTGGGCGGGCTGGAGCTCGGGGAGGCGATGTTCGTGCCCGGCGTCGACGGCCCGAGCACCCTCGCCGACCGCGAACGGGATGCCATCGTCCGCACCCTTGACCAGCATGGCTGGAAGCTGGCCGAGACCGCCAAGCACCTCGGGATCAGTCGCACCACGCTGTGGCGCCGGCTCAAGGCCTACGGGCTGCATCGCGACGGCCGCAGCCGCTGGGCCAAGACGGCCACGGGCAGCGAGCCGATCGCCTGACGACCGGCGGGACCCGGGTGGGACACCGAATGGGGCGGGCTCTCGGGCCCGCCCCGCATGCGTCCCGGCCTGAAACCGCGTCAGCGGCGCCACCGTCCGAGCCCCCGTCACCCTTCCGAACCGGTACCACACATGCTGCCGCTCCTGCTGCTGTTGGCCCACGCGCCGGCCGACACGACCCCCTACGCCGACGCCGCCACCGAAGCCCTCGTGGGTCGCGCGATCGCGCGGCACGCGGCGGAGGACGCCGGGGTCGCGGACTACGCGGCCAGGTTTCGCTACCGGCTCTCGTTCGGCATCGGGCGGCGCCGCTGGGCGGCGGTGCCCAACGCCGCCGTGGAGGAACAGGAGGGCCGGGTGGAGTGGGCCCGGCCCAACGACCTGCGGGTGGAGATCCTGGGCCGTCGCGCCGTGGCCAGCAGCAGCAACCTCAAGCTCAACAGCACCTTCGACCAGCCGTGGTTCTTCCCTCGCGGCCTCGGCGACTCCATCCGGGTCTTCGGCAACGACATCCCGCCCCGCGGCGCCCTCCACCCCCTCGCCGCCGATGGTCCCGCGTGGTACCGCTACGAGATCACCGACAGCGTGCAGGTCTCGACCCCCGAGGGGCGGCGGCTGAAGCTGATCGCGGTGCAGGTGATGCCGCGCCGCAAGGGGCCGGCGCTGGTGGCGGGGCGGCTCTGGTTCGACGCCGCCGAGGCCGACCTGGTCCGCTTCACCTTCCGCTTCGTGGGGACCGAGCTGTGGTACGACCCCGACGAGGAGGGGGAGAAGGACGCCCGGCGCATCAACCGGATCGTGAGCCGGATCCTCACCCTCGACGCCGACCTCGAGTACGCGCTGCAGGGGGAGCGGTTCTGGATGCCGTACCGGCAGGTGGTGTCGGGTCGGGTGGAGCTGCCCTGGCTCGGCAGCCTGGTGGTGCCCTTCGAGGCCCGCACCACCTTCGACGACTACGTGCTCAACCGGGGCACGCCGATCGCGTTCACCGTGCCGCTCCCCCCGGAAGGGGGCGACCCGCTCCACCTGGAGGAGCTCGCCCGCCTGCGGCGCGATTCGCTGCGCGAGGACGGCCGGCGGCGGCGCAACGGGGAGGAGATCCCCGAGGACTCGCTGCCGCACACCGAGGCGGGCCGGTGGGAGAACGGCCGCTTCGAGATCCACCGCGCGCCGGGCGACTCGCTCGCGGCCTACGGCGGCTGGGGCGACACGCTCACCCTGGCCGACGACCCGGGGACCGACCGGGTGTTGCGCGACGTCCAGTCCGACCTGGAGCGGCTGACGGTGGACCTGCCGTCCGAGCTCACCGGGCGGCCGCGGCACGGTTTCCTGTGGGAGCGGATTCCCGAGATGATGCGGTACAACCGGGTGCAGGGCGCCGCCCCCGGCTTCGGCTACATGTGGCAGCTGCCGGCCGACCGGTTCACCACGCTCCGGGTGGACGGCCGCTTCGGGTTCGCCGACCAGCGGGTGATGGGCGGGCTCACCGTGGTGCGCGAGGCGCCGGGGGCGCGGTGGACCCTGCGCGGCGTCCGTGACCTCGCCAGCAACGATCCCTTCGGGCGGGGGAACGCCTTCGGCAACAGCCTCAACGCGCTCTTCGCCGGCCACGACGACGCCGACTATCACCTGGTGCACGGGGGATCCCTGCGGCGCGAGGGCGCGCTCGGGACGGGGCTCGAGTTGACCACCACCCTGCGGGTGGAGGACCAGCGCAGCGTGCGGCGCGAGGCCCGGTCATGGCTCAACGACGCCCTGGGCGGCACCGGCCGCTTCCCCCGGAACCCGGCCATCACGGAGGGGACCTACGCCGGCGCCGAGGTGCGGATCGACGGGGGCACGCTCGGGCCACGGTGGAGCCTCGCCGCCGACGTCCTCGGCAACGCGGCGCGCGGCACGGCGCGGCTCCACGGCCAGCTCCGCTGGCCGCTGTGGCGCGGGCGCGCGGTGCCGGTGCTCACCCTGCGCGGGGGCCTCGCCACCGGCGCCCCGCTGCCGCAGCAGGCGTTCCGGCTGGGCGGGCAGCAGACCGTGCGCGGCTTCGACTACGCCACGCGGGGCGGGCAGGCGCTGTGGGCGGCCCAGCTCGACCTGCCGCTGCGGCGCGGGAGCCTCCGGCCGGTGGTGTTCGTGGATGCCGGCCAGTCGGCCCGGGCGGTCGACCTCTTCGGCTCGCGGGTGCTCGCGGGCGGCGGGGCGGGGCTGGCGCTGCTCGGGGACCTGCTGCGCTTCGACCTGAGCCACCCGATCAGTCGCGGCGGCGACGGGCTGCGCTTCGACCTGGTGGTGCGGAGCCTGTTCTAGCCGGCGGGCTTACCCGCGCCCGGACCCCCGGATAGCTTCGGTCCATGCTCCTCTCCCGGACCAGCGAGTATGCGCTCCAGGCCCTGATCCACCTGGCGGTGCAGCCGACGGGTCAGCCGGTGCTCAACCGCGACGTCGCGCGCCACCTCGGCCTGCCCGCTCCCTACCTCACCAAGATCCTGAAGGGGCTGGTGCAGCGCGGCCTGGTGCAGTCGCACAAGGGCCGCGGCGGCGGCTACGCGATCCAGCGAGCCGCCCTCGACGTCACGGTCCGTGAGGTCGTGGAGCTGGTCGAGGGGCCGTCGGTGTTCCAGGGGTGCCTGCTGGGCCTCAAGGTGTGCGCCGACGCCACCGCGTGCCCGGTGCATCACGCATGGGCGCCCCTGAAGGCCAGCATGCTGGGGCTGCTCGACCGGCGTACCGTCGGCTCCATGGCGGACGCGGTGCGCGCCGGGAAGTACCGGCTGGTGCCGCCGCCGGGGGGAGCGGCGCCGCGCCGCCGGGGGGCGGGGCACGCGGGGAAGCGTCGCGGGCATTCTAAAGGGATCTAACGGTCTTTTGACCTCGTCTTCATACTCGCTTCAGCCGCGCCCGGCAAGTTCCGCTCAACCTTTCTTCCCTGGAGCGGATATGCGTGGTGTGCGCGTCGGCCTTACCCTCGGTCTTGCCCTGCTCGGTGCCGCCAGTGTGCAGGCGCAGGAGCATCACCCCTGGCTCATCCGGGCCCGCGGCGTCGTGATCGCCCCGAGCGCCTCCAGCAAGCCGAAGGGGCTCGACGTCAACACCAACGCGACGATGGAAGTGGACATCGGGCGGATGCTGACCCCGCACCTCTCGATCGAGCTGATCCTGGCGACGTCCGGGCACGAGGTGAAGGCCGGCAACACCAGCCTCGGCAGCGCCAACGTCCTGCCCCCGACCCTGCTGCTGCAGTTCCGCCCGCTGGCCAGCGGCGCCTCGCCGTACATCGGCGCGGGCGTGAACATGACCTATTTCTACGGGCAGTCCGGCGGCCTGCAGGACCTCGACCTGACCACCAGCATCGGCTACGCCGGCCAGGCCGGGATCGACATCCCGCTGGGCGGCCGGGGCTCGTTCAACCTCGACGCCAAGTACGTGTACATCAAGACGGACGTGAAGTCCGGCAGCACCAAGGTCTATGAACTGAAGATCAACCCGCTGGTGATCGGCGCGGGCTTCGGGTACCGCTTCTAGTCCCTCCCGCATCGCCCACGGCGCCCGTCGGGCTTGACGCCCGGCGGGCGCGGTGGCCGATCATGACACCGACGCCGCTCCCCTTCCGCCGGCCGACCCGTCCCCCCTAGGTTCCCGGCCATGCGTCCGGCCTCCCTCCCCGCGGCATCCCTCGCGCTCCTGATCGCCTGCACCGCCTGCCAGTCCGACGCCCCGTCCGGCGCTCGCCTCGAGGCGAGCTGGACCGCGACCGACACCAACCTCGCCGCCGGGAAGCTCGCGGCCGGCGCCCAGTCCGCCTGGTGCCCGGTGGCCGCGCGGCTGGAGGTCACGGCGGTCCGGGAGGACCAGGGGCTGGGCCTGGCGCTCTATCCGGAGCAGGCGATCGGTCCCGGCAGCTACCCGGTGTTCGACCCGGGGATCGACACCCTCACCCCGCGCCCCGGGGCGGCGGGGGCGCTGCGCTGGTTCACCGAGCAACGGCTCGAGGCGTTCCAGAGCGACTCCGGCACGGTGGAGCTCACCGCCGCCGGCGAGGGCTTCGATGCCCGGTTCGGGCTGCGGCTGGTCTCCCTGGACCGGCCCGAAACGCTGCGGGTGACCGGCACCGCCACGGGCCTGGTGGCGGGTCCCTGCCCGGTCGACTCGATCCCGCCCACCGCGCCGCGCACCGACTCGGCGGCCGCGCTGGATTCCGCCACCGCCCGGACCGCCGTGCCCCGCCGCCGGGCGGAGGGTCGCCCGGCCGCCGATGAGTTGCTGCCGGCCGACACCGCCCGCCGCGGCGCGGTGCCGCGGGCGCCGTCGGCGCAGTAGCTTCCCTCGCATGACCGCCTCGTACTTCCGGAAGGGCTTCGGGCTCAAGGCCGCGATCGAGGGCCAGCTCACCGCCGACTACTCGAGCGCGGTGGTCGACGCCTTCCGGGCGGGCGACTACCGGCTGGGCGCCGGCCCGCTCGAGTTCCGGCTGGCGCGCGAGTTCGGCTTCTGCTACGGGGTGGATCGCGCGGTCGAGTACGCCTACGAGACCCGCACCAAGTTCCCCGACCGGCGCCTCTTCCTGGTGGGCGAGATCATCCACAACCCGCACGTCAACGCCAAGCTCACCGCCATGGGCATCACCATCCTGGCGCGCGCGGCCGACGGCGGCTTCGACTTCAGCCCGGTGGGGCCCGCCGACGTGGTGATCCTCCCCGCGTTCGGGGTGACGGTGCAGGACTTCGCCCGGCTGCGCGAGATCGGCGCGGTGCTGGTGGACACCACCTGCGGCTCGGTGCTCAACGTCTGGAAGCGGGTGGAGGCTTACGCCCGCGACGGCTATACCGCGCTGATCCACGGCAAGTACTTCCACGAGGAGACCCGGGCCACGGCGAGCCAGGTGACCAAGTACCCCGGCGGCCGCTACCTGGTGGTCTTCGACATGGACGAGGCGCGGCTGGTCTGCGACTTCATCGAGGGCCGCGGCGACGAGGCGGCGCTGGCCGGGCGCTTTGCGCACGCCATGTCGCCGGGGTTCGACTTTGCCCGGGACCTGGTGCGGGTGGGACTCGCCAACCAGACCACGATGCTCTCGGGCGAGTCGATGGCGATCGCCAACGAGGTGCGGGCCAGCATGGGCCGCCGCTACGGCCAGGACACCCTGGGCGAGCACTTCCGCACCTTCGACACCATCTGCTCCGCCACCCAGGAGCGCCAGGACGCGGTGCTCAGGCTGCTCGAGGAGCCGCTCGACCTGATGCTGGTGGTGGGCGGCTACAACTCGAGCAACACCACCCACCTCGCCGCGCTGTGCCGCGAGCGGGGGGTGCGCACCTACCATATCGAGGACGCGACCTCCATCGACGTCGCCACCGGCGGGCTGCGGCACCAGCCGCGCATCAAGGCCGCCGAGGAGCAGGTGGCGCCGGGGTGGCTCACGGGGGCGCGGCGCATCGGGATCACCGCCGGCGCCTCGACCCCCAACAACAAGATCGGCGAGACGGTGCTGCGCCTCTGCGCCGTGGCGGGCGTGGAGCCGGACCTCCCCGCCTGAGCCCCGCCCCGGGGCGCGGACGCCTCCCATGCCCTACCGTCAGCTGACCGTCGCGGGCCTCCCCGCCGTGGCGCTGTACAACGACACCCTCGAGCTCATCGCCGTCCCCGGCGCCGGGGCGCGGATCACCAACCTGCGCCGCCGCGCCGGGCGCGAGTGGCTGTGGCGGAACCCGCGCCTCCCCTTCCGCGTGCCCGCCGATCCGCCGCCCGATGGCCCCACCGCGTACGTCGACGGTTACGACAGCGGCGGGTGGGACGAGTGCTTCCCCACCATCCAGCCCGGCCACACCGCCGACGGCCGCATCCTCCCCGACCACGGTGACCTCTGGGCCGCGCGCTGGCGGCACGACCTGCTCGCCTCGGCCGAGGCCACCAGTTGGCGCAGCACCACCACCACCCGGAGCGTGGCGGCGGAGTTCTCCCGCGAGGTGAGTGTCGGCGCCGATGGCGTGGCGAGCGTGAGCTTCCGCTACCTGCTGCGCGGGCAGGAGCCCGCGCCGGTCCCCTACTTCTGGTCGGCCCATCCGCTGTTCGGCATCCAGCCGGGCACCCGCCTCACGATCCCGGGAGTGTCGCGGGCACGGGTGGCATCGGTGCACGGCCGCGACGATTGGCGTGTCGGGGAGGAGATCCCCTGGCCGGTCGGGGGCGGGGAGGGGTTCACGGTGCCGGAGGCGGGCGGCTGGGCCGCCATGCTCCTGGTCACGCCGCCACGCGACGCCTCGGTGGAACTCCGCGACCCGACCCGCGGGGAAACGCTTGCCATGCATTGGGATGCGGCGGAGATCCCGGCGATCGGGCTGTGGCTCAACTGTGGCGGCTGGGCCCCCACAGGGGAGCCGTACTGGAACCTCG
>Ga0268298_10006707_pt1 | contig 10383 bp, 5 predicted proteins | sample WWTPWeurt_MetaG_FD_194462 | JGI IMG/M metagenome (GOLD analysis project Ga0268298, IMG submission 194462) | Activated sludge microbial communities from WWTP in Nijmegen, Gelderland, Netherland - WWTP Weurt | ecosystem: Engineered > WWTP > Aerobic digester > Activated sludge | place: Netherlands... | reverse complement strand
TCGTCGACGACCAGAACTTCAAACTCTTTCTGAAACATTTCAGACCCCTTTTCGTGTTGAGAATCAGGTTGCCTCAACCCTTGAAATGAACTCAGCGGAAGGCAAAGTGGAGGTGTGCTCACGCAGTGTATTGATCGAAGCGGGCAAAGCGTCTGGTGTCTTCCCTAGGCTTCTCCGGGAATCCGGTTCAGAGCTTTCGTCGTTCACGAGCACTACGCCGGAACCGTACGGGGCAGGTGCATGACCACAGTGGTTCCTTCACCCAAAGTCGAGGTGATGGCGATCGCTCCTTTCATGTGGGCCGTGACGATGGTGTGCACGATGGACATGCCCAGGCCGCTGCCTCCCTGGCCGCGCCCGGTGGTGAAGAACGGCTCGAAGATGCGCGGCAGGTTCTCGGGCGGGATGCCTTGGCCGAAGTCGCGCACCGTGATTTGGTAGCCGTCGGGCATGCCCGGCGGGTCAGCCGACAGCTCGATCTCCACCCGGCCGCCAACTCCTTCGGGGTAGGCATAGCGCTGCGCGTTGCTCAGCAGGTTCAGCAGCACCTGCGAGAGCGAACCGGGGTAGCCCGTCCACTCGCCGCGCGGTTGTGGCAAGTTGTTCGTGAACATGACTTGCATAGGCGACCGCCGGGCGGTGGCTCGAAACAGATTGACGGTTTCTTCGATGGTCTCGGCCAGGCTGGTTCTCTCGCGCACATCGGTGATCTGGTTCACCGAAACCTTCTTGAAATCCTGCACCAGCTTGTGGGCGCGGTGCGCGTTGCGGGTGATCAGCCCGGCCGCCTCGGCCAGGTCTTCGGCCATCATCTGGCCGTCCGCGGTCTTGGCCAGGGTCACCATGACCGGTTCGGCCAGCCAACGGGTCAGCAGGCTGGCAGCGGTGTTGATGACACCCAGCGGCGTGTTGATCTCGTGCGCCACGCCGGCCACCATCTGGGCCACGGACCGGTGGCGGGCGTTTTCGGACTCCGCGCGCACCAGCTGTTCGTTTTCCCGTCGCAGGCGGTGCATGGCCAGATGCGTGTGCACCCGCGCCAGCAGCTCGTGGGCGTGAAACGGCTTGGCCACGTAGTCCACTGCGCCGAGCTCGAAGCCACGCACGATGTCGCCCGTCTCGGACTTCGCGGTCAGGAAGATGATCGGGATGTCGCGCCACTGCGCCGAAGCCTTGATACGCGTGCAGGTCTCGAAACCGTCCATCTCCGGCATCATGACGTCCAGCAGGATCAGGTCCGGCCGCACCGCGGCCAGCACGTCGAGCGCCTGTCGGCCGTTGGTGGCGATGCTGATCGCGTAGCCTTTTTCCCGCAGGATGGCGGTGAGGGCCTGGATGTTGGCGGGGGCGTCCTCCACGATCAGAACGCGGCTGTCGGCGGGTGAGGCGTTCATGGCAGGGCAAGGTCCTTGTCTGCGGCGGCCTGGGCCAGCGTGGCGCGGGCTTCGGCAAAGGCGTAGCCCGTGATCTGGGCTTCGAAGGTAGGAAAACGATCCGGCGAGAGCAGGGCGCGAAACAGGTCCCGATGGGTGTCCAAGAGCTCGGTGGCGGCGGCGTCGAACCGGCCCAGCAGGCCTTGCATCTGGGCGGCCACAGCGGCCATCTGCTGCGGGTCCACCGCCTGGGCCGTGCCTGCATCGGCCACTGGGTCCGGGGGCAGGGCGGCACGCAGGCGCGCGACGAAGGCATCCAGGCTGGCTCGAAACGCTTCCTGGCAAGCGGCCACGGTCCGGACCTCGGCCCGCTCCCGCAAGGCCTGCTCCAGGTCGGCCGCGCGGGCCTGCACGCCTCGGGCGCCCAGATTGGCTGCCACCCCGTGCACGGTGTGGGCCAACCGTTCGGCGGCCGGCCCGTCGCCGGCGGCCAGTGCCCGCTCAATCTCATCCGGCATGAACGCCTGGGTCAGGAACTGACGCAGCAGCTTGCGGTAAAGCTCGCGGTTGCCGCCGATGCGCGCCAGCGCGTCCTCCACCGCCAGGCCCTCGATGGCCGGAATCGCTTCGCCATCGGCCGGCGGTGCCGCGCCGGGGGTCGCCGGACTCAGCGTTGGCGCGTAGTAGCGGCCCAGCGCGGCAAACAACAGTGCCGGATCGATCGGTTTCGCCACGTGGTCGTTCATGCCGGCGTCCAGGCAGCGCTGGCGTTCCTCGGTGGTCGCGTGGGCGGTCATGGCGATGATCGGCAGCTGTGCCAGGCGCGGCTCGGCGCGGATCCGGGCCGTGGCCTGGTAACCGTCCATCTCCGGCATCTGCAGGTCCATCAGCACCAGGTGGTAGTCCCCGCCGCCCAGCAGGCGGTCCACCGCCTGCCGCCCGTGGTGGGCAACTTCCACGGATGCACCGGCGCCCTCCAGCAGCTCCGTGGCAATCTGCTGGTTGATGTCGTTGTCCTCGACCAGCAGCACGCGCAAGCCCGGGAAACTCGGGCTCTGGGCTGGCTCGGCGTGCAGGGGTGCCTCTGGGGTCCCCGCGCCTACGACGTTGACCAGCGAGTCGACCAGCATGGACCGTGTCAACGGCTTCAGCAGGTAGCCGTCCAGCTGCAGGTGCTCGGCCTCGTCCCGGATCTCCTCGCGGCCGAAGGCTGTCACCAGCACGATGGCCGGCTGCTGGTGCATCGACTCGTCGCTGCGGATGAGGCGCGCGGCCTGAAGACCGTCCATGCCCGGCATGCGCCAGTCCATGTAGACCACGTCATAGGGCTGGCGTGCGTCCATGCGCCGGACTTCGGCCACTGCAGCCGGCCCGGAGCTGACCACGTCGACGCACTGCACCATGCCGCGCAAGGCCTCCTGAATGATCTCGCTGGCCGCAACGTTGTCGTCGGCCACCAGCACTCGCAGGCTGGCCAGGCCCTCGGGCACCACTGTGCCCGCCGCCTTCGGTTCCCCCACGCCAAACCAAGCCGTGAAGGAGACCGTCGTGCCCACGTCCGGCTCGCTCTCCAGCCCGATCTGCCCCTCCATCATCTCGACCAGGCGGCGGCAGATCGTCAGGCCCAGGCCGGTGCCGCCATGCTTGCGGGTCGTGGACATGTCGCCCTGCGTGAAGGGCTGGAACAGACGGTCGGCCTGCTCCCGCGTCATGCCGATGCCGGTGTCCTGCACCGAAAAGCGGAGCTGGCAGCGGTCGCCCGACGGCTCCAGCGCCTCCACCCGCAGCCGGATCTCCCCGTGCTCGGTGAACTTGACCGCATTGCTGACCAGGTTGGTGAGGATCTGCCCGAGGCGCAACGGATCACCCGCCAGGCATGGCGGCACCGAGGCTGGCAGGTGCGCCAGGAACTCCAGCCCCTTTTCATGCGCCTTCTGCCCCGTGACCGTGATGACCGAATCGATGACCTCGTCCAGACGGAACGCCGTGTTCTCGATGCTGAGCTTGCCGGCCTCGATCTTGGAGAAGTCCAGGATGTCGTTGATCACGGCCAGCAGCGAGGTGCCGGCGGTGTGGATCTTGGTCAGGTAATCGCGCTGCTTGGCGCTCAGCGGCGTGCGCAGCGCCAGGTGGGAGAGTCCGATGATCGCGTTCATCGGCGTGCGGATTTCGTGGCTCATGTTCGCCAGGAACATGGACTTCATCTGCGTGGCCTCTTCGGCCTTCTGCTTGGCGCCGGTCAGCGCCATTTCCAGCATCTTGAACTCGGTGATGTCCTGGGTGACGCCGAAGATATCGGTGGCCTCGCCCGCAGCGTTCTTGACCACATGGCCCAGCGCGTGGATCCAGACGACGCGCCCGTCCACCGGCCGTTTGTAGGCATAGGTCGAGTCGTACACCGGAATCGTCCCGGCGATCGCGGCGCTGAAGTGCTCCATGGTGGCCTTGGCGGCCTCTTCGTCGCCGGCAAAGACGTTCTGCGACCACTCGGCGATCTGGTAGCGGTGGCCCGGCGCCGGCAGGTCGCCGAAGATGCGGGCGGCACGCTCGGAGGAGTTGTACCAGCCGGTGCCGTCGAGCGGCACATGCCAGTAGCCCGCCTTGGTGAGGTCCAGCGCGCTGTCGGCCAGGAAGTTGATGTGGCGCAGCTCGGCCTCGCTGGCCTGCACCTGGTCCAGCAACTGGCGGGTGCGCAGGCTGCGTTGCAGCACATCGAGCTTGAGCGCCGCCATCGGGGCGACGTCGTCGAGCAAGCTGTTTTGCTCGGGGGTCAGCGCGCCAAAGATGGCGATCTCCAGCACCGCGGGCACGGTGTCATCGGTCAGCAAAGGCACGGCCACCAGAAGGCGCGGCGGCGCCTGACCCGGGGTCGAGCCGAGGTACAGGTTGCCATCTTGCGGGTCGGTGAGGCGGATGGTCCGGCGCTCGGCTGCCGCCTGCCCTGCCATACCTTCGCCGGCCGCAAACGCGGTCGCCGTCGGGCCGGCCTCCAGGCCGTAACCTCCGGCAAAGTGGTAGCGCCCGTCGGCCTCATCAAACAGATGAAAGGCGCCACGGCCGCCGCCCAGCAGCGGCATCAGCGACGACAGCAGTGGGCCGCCCATCTCCGTGGGCTGCTCGATGCCCAGCAGGCCATCGGCAATCTCCGCCAGGCTGGTCTTGACCCAGCGCTGGCGGTCGGCCTCGGCCACGGTCAGCCGGTATTGCTCGATCGAGCGCGCCAGCTCGCCGATTTCTGAGGTGTCCTTCTGGTGCCCGATGGCCGCGCCGTCCTGGCGCGCGATGAGTGCCCTGAGGCTGGCATCGATGTCCACCAGGGGATTCACGACGCGCCGCTGGTAGAACAGCACCAGCACGGCCAGGACGATGGCCGCACTGACCAGGAGTGCCAGCAAGGCCAGGTCGTTGAGGACCTTCCCGCGCTGGGCCAGTTCGGCGGCGTTGTCGGCCAGCCGCTGCTCCAGCTGGCGCCGGGCCTCGGCGATCGGTTCCATGACGGCGTTCTTCGCGGCACCGTACTCGGGGCCATACACGATGCGGATGGCCTCGCCCAGCTTGCCCGCGTCGACCGCGGCAATGGCCTGCTGGTCCAGCCCGGCAAGCCGCTCGGTCTGGTGCCGGGCACGCGCCAGCAGCGCCAACTCGTCATCGGTGAACCCCATCCGGCGCAGGCCGTCCACCGACAACTCCTGCTTGCGCTCGGCCTGCAAGGCCTGCAGAAGGCTGTCGTAATGGCGCCGATCCGCGGTGGTGGCAAAGGCGCGCACCGCGTCGGTCATGCGATCACTGGCGGCGACCAGCCGGTCGGTGTGGGCGAGCATCGCCAGGCGGGCTTCGTAGGCCCCGCGCGAGACGATCCAGGATTGCCGTGCCACCAGCAGGCAGACGAATGCAATCAATGACACCAGGACGATCGCCGCGGTGGTGACCTGGCTGGCGCGCCGGATTTTCACGGTGGCCCGCCCGCACCCCGGCCCGACACGGGGGAGAAGAACGCAACGGTCGGGGTCAGCATGAATTCAGTTTATCGCGAGGCTTGACCTCGTCAAGGCGCTTGCGGCCGGCCTTGGCGTTCGCCCAACCCCGGCAACGACCAGCCCTTGCGGCTTCCGGCATTCAAGGAGGCCTGGGCCGTGGCCTTGGGGATGCCGTGGGGCCATCTCAACGATCACTTTCAGATCAAATCAACCAGAACCCGGCGTCGACGGGTCATCAGGCGCTATCAAGTCAAGAGTCTTGCGGACCCACATCCCCACTGTCCGCGCACGCCGGGGTGTGGCAACGCCATTGCCCTGGGCGCGGTTCAGTGCCATGCTTGCGCCTGCCTTTGCGAGGAGACCTGTCCATGAAATCCCATCAACCCTTGCGCCTGCACGTGCCGGAGCCCTCGGCCCGGCCTGGCCATGAGACCAATTTCGCCTACCTGCATCTGGCGCCGGCCGGCGCGGCCCGTTGCCCGCCGCTGGACGTCAAGCCGGCGCAGACCAGCGACCTGGCCTTTAACCTGGTGCGGGTGCTCGACGACGAGGGCCAGGCCGTCGGCCCTTGGGCGCCGAAGCTGGAGCCAGCTCTGCTGCGCAAGGGTCTGCGCGCCATGCTCAAGACGCGCGTGTTCGACGCCCGCATGCTGATCGCGCAGCGGCAGAAGAAACTGTCCTTCTACATGCAGAGCCTGGGCGAGGAGGCCATCGGCGCCGCCCATGCGCTGGCGCTGGCCGCAGGCGACATGTGTTTCCCCACCTACCGCCAGCAAAGCCTGCTGATGGCGCGTGAGGTGCCGCTGGTCGGGCTGATCTGCCAGCTGATGTCGAACTCGCACGACCCGCTCAAGGGCCGGCAGCTGCCGGTGATGTATTCGATGCGCGACGCCGGCTTCTTCTCGATCTCGGGCAACCTGGCCACGCAGTTCATCCAGGCGGTGGGCTGGGCCATGGCCTCGGCGATCAAGGGCGACACGAAGATCGCCTCGGCCTGGATCGGCGACGGCGCCACCGCCGAGGCCGATTTCCACACCGCGCTGACCTTCGCCCATGTCTACCGCGCGCCGGTGATCCTGAATGTGGTGAACAACCAGTGGGCCATCTCCACCTTCCAGGCGATTGCCGGGGGGGAGGGAACGACGTTTGCGGCGCGCGGCATCGGCTGCGGCATCCCCTCGCTGCGGGTGGATGGCAACGACTTCCTGGCGGTTTATGCGGCCTCCACCTGGGCTGCCGAGCGCGCGCGCAGCAACCACGGGCCGACGCTGATCGAGTGGGTGACCTACCGCGCCGGGCCGCATTCGACTTCGGACGACCCGAGCAAATACCGGCCCGCCGACGACTGGGCGCATTTCCCGCTGGGCGACCCGATTGCGCGGCTCAAGCAGCACCTGATCCGCGAAAAGCTTTGGTCCGAGGAAGAGCACACAAAGCTTCAGGCGGAGCTGGAGGCCGAGGTGGCCGCGGCCCAGAAAGAGGCGGAGTCCTACGGCACGCTGCTCGACGGCCACATTCCCAGCGCGGCCTCAATGTTCGAGGACGTCTACAAGGACATGCCCGCGCACCTGCGTGGGCAGCTGGCGGAACTGGAGGCACGCTCATGAAGACACAGGCGAACGAAGGCGCGAAGACCACGCCGATGAGCATGATTCAGGCCCTGCGCTCGGCCATGGACGTGATGCTGGAGCGCGACCCCAACGTGGTGATCTTCGGCCAGGACGTGGGCTACTTCGGCGGGGTGTTCCGCTGCACCGAGGGCCTGCAGAAAAAATACGGCAAATCGCGGGTGTTCGATGCGCCGATTTCCGAGGGCGGCATCGTGGGCGCTGCGGTGGGCATGGGCGCCTACGGCCTGCGCCCGGTGCCGGAGATCCAGTTTGCCGACTATTTCTACCCGGCGTCGGACCAGATCGTCTCAGAGGCGGCGCGGCTGCGCTACCGCTCGGCCGGCGAGTTCACCGCGCCCATCACCATCCGCATGCCCTGCGGCGGCGGCATCTACGGCGGGCAGACGCACAGCCAGAGCCCGGAGGCGCTGTTCACCCAGGTCTGCGGCCTGCGCACGGTGATGCCGTCCAACCCCTATGACGCCAAGGGGCTGCTGATCGCGGCTATCGAGAACGACGACCCGGTGATCTTCCTGGAGCCCAAGCGCCTGTACAACGGGCCGTTCGACGGCCACCACGAGAGCCCGGTCGTGCCCTGGTCGCAGCACGCCTTGGGTGAAGTGCCCGAGGGCTACTACACGGTGCCGCTGGAGTCGGCCTCGGTGTTTCGCGCCGGCAGCCAGCTCACCGTGCTGGCCTACGGCACCATGGTGTTCGTGGCCGAGGCGGCCGCGCGCGAGACCGGCATCGACGCCGAGATCATCGATCTGCGCTCCCTGTGGCCGCTGGACCTGGACACGATCGTCGCTTCGGTCAAAAAGACCCGGCGCTGCGTGGTGGTGCACGAGGCCACGCGCACCTGCGGCTTTGGCGCGGAGCTGCTGTCGCTGGTGCAGGAGCACTGCTTCTACCATCTGGAGGCGCCGATCGAGCGCGTCACCGGCTGGGACACACCCTATCCGCACGCCCAGGAGTGGCTGTATTTCCCCGGCCCCGCCCGCGTCGGCGCGGCCTTTCTTCGCGCCATGGAGGCATGATGGGCACGTACATCATCAAGACGCCGGACATCGGCGAAGGCATTGCCGAGGTGGAACTGGTCGCCTGGCATGTGAAGGAGGGCGACACCGTGGTCGCCGACCAGGTGCTGGCCGACGTGATGACGGACAAGGCCACGGTGGAAATTCCCTCGCCCGTGGCGGGCCGGGTGCTGACGCTGGGCGGGAGCATCGGGCGGGCCGTGGCCGTGGGTTCCGAGCTGATCCGCCTCGAAGTGGAGGGCGAAGGCAACCTGAAGGCGGGTGCCGCACCGGCCGCTGGAACCGCTCGCCCCGCAGCCCAACCGGCCCAACTGCCCGCCGTCCCGGTTCGTCCGACCTTTGCGGTGCCGCCTCCGCTCGATGCCGGCGAGCGCGTGCGGCAGGCCATCGAGGCGGCAGCTGCGGCGCGAGTCACGCAAGGCAACGCCTTCGAGCGCCCGATCGCTTCACCCGCCGTGCGCCGGCGCGCCTGGGAACTGGGCATCCCGCTGGAGCGGGTGCGTGCGACCGGTCCGGCCGGGCGGATCGTGCAGGCGGACCTGGACGCCCATGCCCGCGCCCACCCTGGCTTGGCGCCACCCGTGCCCGCACGCGAGGCGTCCGGTGCGCCCGTGAAGGCGGTGGTGGCGGTGCCGGTTCGGGTCAACAGGTTTGAAGAAATCAACACCACCGAAACCATCCCCGTGATCGGCCTGCGCCGCAAGATAGCGATCAAGATGCAGGACGCCAAGCGCCGCATCCCGCATTTCAGCTACGTGGAGGAAATCGACGTCACCGAACTGGAAGCCTTGCGCCGGCAGCTCAATGCGCGCTGGGAAGGCCAGCGAGCGCGCCTCACGCTGTTGCCCCTGCTGGTGCGCGCCATGGTGCTGGCGGTGCGGAAGTTTCCGCAGATCAACGCCCGCTTCGACGACGAGGTGGGCGTCGTCACGCGCCACGGGGCGGTGCACCTGGGCATTGCGACCCAGACCGGCAACGGCCTGATGGTTCCGGTGCTGCGCCACGCCGAGGCGCTGGACCTCTGGGCCTGCGCCAGCGAGATCGCCCGCGTGGCCGAGGCGGCGCGCGCCGGCAAGGCCACCCGCGAGGAACTCAGCGGCTCGACGATCACGCTGACCAGCCTGGGCGCCCTGGGCGGCATCGCCAACACGCCCATCATCAACCACCCTGAGGTGGCCATCGTCGGCGTCAACCGCATGGTCGAGCGCCCGGTGGTGCGGGGCGGCGCTATCGTGGTGCGCCAGATGATGAACCTGTCGTCCTCGTTCGACCATCGCGTGGTCGATGGCGCGGATGCGGCGGCCTTCATCCAGGCGGTGCGCGGCATGCTGGAGGCACCGGGCCTGCTGTTCGTGGAATAGCGCGATGCGCCGCCCGCGTGGCGAGCGCTTGACACGCTTGCTAAGATGAATCCGCCTTGGGCGCCCACAACGGGCACTCGCGGCGTCCCCGATCGGCCCGACCGACCTCCCGGGCCGCCTTTTTTGCTGAAAATCTGAAAAAATTGGCTACATCCCAGCGTGGAATGGTCATATTTAGCTATGTTATTGGTAGCGATCTGGATCGGCACCCTGGCCGCCGGCATCGGCAGCGTCTGGATTGCCGCGGCCCTGAGCTTTGGCGCATTGGCGCGCTACACCCAGCACATGCTGAGTCTGGCCGCGGGCGCCTTGCTGGCCACCGCCTTCCTGCACCTGCTGCCCGAGGCGTTCGAGAGCCAGGCCGGTGCCCACGACCTGTTCCTCACTCTGCTGGTGGGGCTGGTGTTCTTTTTCCTGCTGGACAAGGCCGAGTTGTGGCACCACGGCCACGAACACCACCACGAGGTGGCGGCCGCAGCGCCGCATCACCACGCCCATGAGCACCCGCAAAGCCACGCGCATGCCCACGGGCACGCCCTGGCCCACGATCCCGCTCATGCCCATGCCCATGCCCATGCCCACAAGCCGGGCAGCTGGGCCGTACTCACCGGTGACAGCGTGCATTGTTTCGGCGACGGCATCCTGATCGCCTCGGCCTTCATGGCCGACCTGCGCCTGGGCGTGATCGCCTCCCTGGCGGTGCTGGCGCACGAGGTGCCGCACCACATGGGCGATCTGGTCGTGCTGCGCGGCGGCAGCGGCAACCGGCGCATGGCGTTGGTCAAGGTGTCGCTGGCCGGCGCGGTGACCGCTCTGGGCGGCACGCTGGGCTATTTCCTGGTGGAGCGACTGCAGGACTGCCTGCCGTATTTTCTGGCGGTGGCCAGCAGCAGCTTCATCTACGTCGCGCTGGCCGACCTGATCCCGCAGCTGCAAAAACGCCTGTCCGCGCGGGAGACCATCGCGCAGATTGCCTGGCTGGGAGCGGGCATCGCGCTGGTCACGCTGGTCAGCGGACTGGCGCA
>Ga0268298_10006706_pt1 | contig 10383 bp, 7 predicted proteins | sample WWTPWeurt_MetaG_FD_194462 | JGI IMG/M metagenome (GOLD analysis project Ga0268298, IMG submission 194462) | Activated sludge microbial communities from WWTP in Nijmegen, Gelderland, Netherland - WWTP Weurt | ecosystem: Engineered > WWTP > Aerobic digester > Activated sludge | place: Netherlands... | reverse complement strand
GCGGAACGTTCATAGCGATCGCTGCCTTGCGGATTTCGGCACCATCCATATGTGCATGCGGACCGAGCGGCGTATTCAACACAAGATGGATTTTTCCGGCACGGATCAGATCCACGATCTGAGTGGAACCATCCATCGCTTTTTCAACCACTTCGGCAGGCAAGCCAGCTTTCGCGCACATATCTGCTGTACCAGGTGTGGCATAAAGTTTAAAACCCATGCGGTGCATATCACGTGCAAATTTCAAGCCTGCGCTTTTATCCATATCATTGACCGTGATGAGCACAGCTCCACTTTGCGGCAAACTCTGCCCAGCGGCGATCTGCGATTTTGCAAAGGCATGCCCAAAACGAGAAGCGTGTCCCATCACCTCACCCGTGGATCGCATTTCTGGCCCAAGCAACGAACTTGAGCCGGGAAGTTTTTTGAACGGCAATACCGCCTCTTTGACAAAGAAACCATCCACTCGCGGTTCGTCAGTGACACCCAACTCCAATAGGGTTTTGCCTGCCATCACCTGTGCAGCCTTGTACGCCAGATTCAAATTCGTCGCTTTGCTGGCATACGGCACAGTCCGCGAAGCGCGCGGGTTGACTTCCAATACGCAGACAACTTCATCCTTCATCGCGAATTGCACATTCATCAATCCGCGCACGCCAAGTTTCAGACCCAACTGTTCGGTGTACTCGCGCATGATTCCCTGATGATACGCACTGACCTTATAAGGAGGAAGGACACAAGCCGCATCCCCCGAATGGACGCCTGCTTCTTCGATATGTTGCATCACCGCCCCGACTACGACTCGTTCGCCATCCGCCAGCGCATCGACATCGATCTCGAAAGCATCTTCCATGAACTTGTCGATCAATATCGGTTGACCAGGAGCCGCCTCGATCGCCTGTTGAATGAATCCTGCCAAATTGGCTTCTGAATCCACGAGAGCCATGGCTCGCCCGCCCAACACAAAAGACGGGCGAACCAACACAGGATAGCCAATTCTTTCAGCAATGACACGTGCTTCTTCCAGTGAGCGGGCAATTCCGTTCTCCGGCTGGGGAATGTCCAACTCTTTGAGCAGTTTCGCAAACTCTTCGCGGTCTTCGGAGAGTTGAATCGCGTGCGGTGACGTTCCTAAGATTTTCACACCTGCCGCTTCGAGTCCCGCCGCCAAGTTGAGCGGAGTCTGCCCGCCGAACTGGACGATGACACCGATGGGCTGTTCTTTGTCGATCACATTCAACACATGTTCAAGAGTCAACGGCTCGAAGTACAAGCGGTCTGCCGTATCGTAATCGGTGGACACGGTTTCTGGGTTGCAGTTGTACATGATGGTTTCAAATCCCATCTTAGACAAGGCAAACGCCGCCTGACAACAGCAATAATCAAATTCAATACCCTGACCGATTCGATTCGGTCCGCCGCCGAGGATGAGGATCTTTTGCTTATCCGTTGGGCGAGACTCGTCGTCCATTTCGTAGGCGGAGTAAAGATAAGGAGTCTGCGATTCGAATTCTGCGGCGCAGGTGTCTACGCGTTGAAAGGTTGGGAGGATGCCGAGTTTTTTCCGCAGTTCACGAACGGAGGTTTGAAGAAAGAAGGAAGAAGAAAGAAGGCGGGAGATGTGCGAGTCTGCAAACCCTAATTGCTTGGCGTAACGCAGCAATGGTTTGAGTTCGCTCTCACTTTGGCAACTCCTAAGTCCTGCTTCACAATTTTTAATTTCATCCATCTGAGCCAGAAACCAAAGATCATAGCCACTAACATTAGAAATTTCTTTCAACGATATTCCCTGTCGAATCGCTCGATAGACGCGGAACAGCCGATCTGCGGTGGCGACTTTCAGCGTGGATAATGTTTCGGGTTCAGCGGGCAACTCGCGGCTGGGACCTGAACCGTCGAGGGCGTCCACTCCGATTTCAAGGGATTGAATCGCTTTGTTCAAGGCTTCGGGGAACGTCCGCCCCAATGCCATCACCTCACCCACCGATTTCATCTGCGGACCGAGGGTTGGGTCTACGCCGGGGAATTTCTCAAACGCCCAGCGCGGAATCTTGGTGACGACATAATCGAGCGAAGGCTCGAACGCGGCTTTGGTTTGACCGGTGATGTCGTTGGTGATCTCATCGAGGGTGTAACCGACGGCGACCAGCGCGGCGAGTTTGGCAATGGGAAAGCCCGTGGCTTTAGACGCCAGCGCAGACGAACGACTCACGCGCGGATTCATTTCGATGACAACAACACGACCCGTTTTCGGATCCACGCCGAATTGCACATTCGAGCCGCCTGTTTCCACTCCAACAGCGGAGAGCACGCGATGCGCAAGGTCGCGCAAGATTTGATACTCGCGGTCGGTCAGCGTTTGCGCAGGTGCGACGGTGATGCTATCGCCCGTGTGAACACCCATCGCGTCGAGGTTTTCAATGGAACATACAACAACGAAGTTATCGGCTTTGTCGCGCATAACTTCGAGTTCGTATTCCTTCCAGCCAATAACGGACTCTTCGAGCCACGCCTGCCCGATCGGAGATTCGGAGATCGCGCTGCGCACGGCTTCTTTCAATTGAGCGGGGTCATACACCCACGACGCGCCCGTACCGCCCATTGCAAACGAAGCGCGGACGAGAACGGGATAGCCCGTTTGCTTCACGAGTTCTTCTGCCTCTGCAAGCGAGTACGCCGCTCCCCCGTGCGGAACTGGGATGTTATTTTTTTGCATCGTCTCGCGGAAGAGCAGACGGTCTTCGGCAGCTTTGATGGCACTGAGTTTCGAACCGATCAGTTGCACACCATATTTTTCAAGCACGCCGTTTTCGCTGAGAGCAAGCGCGAGGTTTAATCCCGTTTGTCCGCCAACGGTGGGAAGCATCGCATCAGGTTTTTCCTGCGCGATGATGGCTTCGAGTGCTTCGGGTGTGAGCGGTTCGATATACGTCGCATCCGCAATTTCGGGATCGGTCATGATGGTGGCTGGATTCGAGTTGACCAAGACCACGCGATATCCTTCTGCTTTCAAGGCTTTCACGGCTTGTGTGCCAGAGTAATCAAACTCCGCAGCTTGACCAATGACAATGGCTCCAGAGCCAGGGACAAGGATGGTGTGAATATCTGTGCGCTTCATGTTATTTACCCCCGATCATGTTGAAGAATTCACTGAAAATATCATGCGCGTCATGCGGACCCGGCGCGGACTCGGGATGAAACTGCACGCTAAAGACTGGTTTCTTTTTCATCCGAATTCCTTCAAGCGATTCATCGTTCAAGCTTTTATACGTGATCTCCACTTCGTCTTTGTTCAAATCACCCGCGGTGACACAATAATTGTGATTTTGCGCGGTGATGAGGACTTCTCCGCTTGGCAAATGCTGAACGGGATGATTCCCGCCGTGATGTCCGAACTTGAGGCGGTGGGTATCCGCTCCGAGAGCACGACCGATGAGTTGATGTCCCAAACAAATCCCAAACATCGGTACATTACTTTTAATCAGTTTCTCCACGGCTTCAACTGCATACGGCAACCCCGCCGGGTCGCCGGGACCATTCGATAAAAAGATGCCATCCGGTTTCAGTGCCAACACTTCTTCTGCAGAAGTATCCGCAGGGACAACGGTCACCTTTGCACCATAAGAGGAAAGATGACGCAGGATATTTTCTTTGATACCGAAATCATATGCAACAATCCGATATTCGTTATTCGATCTTCGATTATCGAGTTTCCAATTATCGAATCTTTCCACCCACTTACTTCCTGCATCATCCGACCAATGATATATCTCTTCGCAGGTCACTTCTTTGACCATGTCGCGTCCATCGAGTCCGCTCCAGGCGTGGACCATTTTCAGAAGCGCATCAGCAGTTGTACCTTTTGTGGAAAGCGCAGCTTTTTGTGTTCCTCCATCGCGCAGTTTGCGAGTCAGCCAGCGTGTGTCCACGCCGCTGATGCCAGGGACTCCGTGTTGGGCAAGCCAGTCAGATAAAGAAAGTGTCGAACGCCAGTTCGACACCACAGGACTCAACGAACGAATAACAGCAGCAGACACTTGCGGATGTGCCGATTCGTCATCTTCTGTATTGATGCCCACATTACCAATGTGAGAGACAGTGAACAGCACACCCTGTCCGCGGTAGGATGAGTCAGTGAGGATCTCTTGATAACCGGTCATGCTGGTGTTGAAGACCAGCTCAAACACTGCGTCTGCTTCGGCGCCAAACGCCTGACCTTCAATTACTGTTCCATCTTCTAAAACAAGAGTTGCGATCATTTCTTATCCTTTCATAACTAAAAAACAACCCTCCGAATGGGAGGGTTGTTTTGAAATTAATTCAAAATCCTGCGTTTCTGAGCCGCGTCTAAAGCCAAATCCATATTAACCGTCCTTTCCAGGAAAGCCATTTTGAAACGAGGGTTCTGACGATCTATTAATTGTCTAAACATATTGGGCGGTATTCTACCATCCATGCAAAATATGTCAATATCTTGAATGTGTTTTCAATTATGTCGGATAAATATATAGCAGGGACGGTACCTAGCCAATTTCCAATCTCAGGAAAACAGTATCGCCCACTGCCAGGTTTTCCGAATTTTGCACGATCTTTTTTATCGGCACAAGGTAGCGTCCATCTTTAGGAAACAGAGATGTCTTCCACCTTGTTTTGCCAATGACCACATGAGCAGGGATCACTCCCCAACCGTACGTGACCTTGGTGGAGATCGCTTTTATTTCAAGACTCGGCTCTTCAGGGACAGCAACGAAGAGAAACGGAGATGGTCCGCGCCAATAAAAGATTATTCCCTCGAATTCAAAAATCATTGGCTCAGTATACCAAACGCCAAAATCCTTGATTTAGTTGGCAAACCTACCTCCATCCATAACCAGAATTATTGATCTTCTCTAACCGATTAAGGGCAATCATTACGAGCAGCTTCCATTAACAAAAAGAAAGCCTGACCTTCAGGTGCTGTGCCAGGGCGATCGAACAAAGGCGCACCGCAAACTCCCTGTACGAATCCAGAAGAATCAACCTTTGCGTGGACAGCTTCGCGCATCCGTTCAGCCCGATTTTTGTATGCGGGTGGCAGCCAGCCATCTGTTACTCCACGATAGATTGAATACGCCAACATTTGAGCAAGGTTGGTCTCCACGAAAGTTTTCGAGTCGTCTACTACATCATGGAATAACCCATCCGCTCGTTGGTGAAGGAGGCAGCCGTCAATGATTTCCCTGGCGTGCTGTTGAAGATCTATCTTTTCATTGACCATGGAGTCGGGCAGCGATCGAAGCACACGAATAGTACCCGCCGCCGCCCAGCCATTTCCCACTCCCCAATGAGCAGAGCGGATGAAAGTGTTTTTTTCTTCGCTCCAAATATGTCGGTATAACCCATGTTCTGAGTCCCACAAGCGAAGCTTGAAGCCGCGCAGTTGCAGGAGTGCTTCGCGAGTTTCACCCGCAGCAGCTAGAAATGGCGGAGCCATATAGATCGAATCTACCCAGATCTCCCTGGCATCTGTCACATGAAATAGGGTTCCGTCTAAAGCGCGTGGCGCGGTCTGCATTAAATATTTCAGCATCGCATCAGCCGCGATTTGCAGGGCGGGTTCTCCCGTTATCCGCGCTGCGATCAACACTGCCTCCCCATTAGCAGCCGGGTCTGTCACGCCGTCATTGTCTCTCAAAATTGCCAACCTGCCGTCGTCACCTTGCCTTTGCACAGCATCCCGTGCGAGCAGGATTGCAGTTTCAGTTTCGCCCAACTCAAGGAATGCCTGCGCGGCAACACCTTGTTCCCAGCTGTATCTTTGCATCGAAAGTAAAGCTAGACTCACTTTTTTGATCACGACTTGCCTCATTTTAAAATTTATTTTTTTAGCAATCGGTCAGTCAACTCAACTGCCAGCCCGATATAACTCTCTGGTGAGAGAGCCTTTAACTTTTCTCTTGTCGCTTCGTCCACATCAATCGAATTACACCAATTCTTGTAATCAGACTCGGTGAGGACTCGTCCGCGGGTTTGTGCTTTGAGCGATTCGTACGCGTCAGATTTTCCAGCGGCGCGGAGGATGGTTTGTGCGCCTTCGGAGACGACTTCCCAATGGGCATTTAACTCGGCTGTGAGTTTTACCTCATCAGGAGCAATGCGCTTCAGACCGCGCTGGAAGTTGGTCCATGCCAGCAGACTGTGACCCAACGCCGTGCCAAACGTACGGCGGACGGTGGAGTCAGAGAGGTCGCGCTGTAAACGCGAGACGGTTAACTTTTGGGCGTAATGGGCGAAGAGTGAATTCGCCACACCGAGGTTTCCTTCGGCGTTTTCAAAGTCAATCGGGTTGACCTTCTGCGGCATGGTGGACGAACCGACTTCACCAGCCACAACGGCTTGCTTGAGATACCCGTCGCTGATGTAACGCCAAACGTCTTGAGCAAAGTCGATCAAGATGGAATTGGTCAAACGGACCAGGTCAAAGTAACGAATCCAATTATCGTAAGGCAGAATTTGAGTCGTGAGCAGGTTGGGCTCCAGCCCGAAACTGGAGACAAATTCTTGGCTGAATGAAATCCAATCCACATTAGGGACAGCGGCTTGCAATGCGTTGAAGTTACCGACCGCACCCGTCAACTTGGCTTCGAATTTGTGGGATGCGATTTCGTCGCGAGTCTTTTTGAGGCGGGCGATGTAGACGGCGAATTCTTTGCCCAGTGTGGTTGGGACAGCGAACTGTCCATGTGTGCGAGCGAGCATGGGGGTGGATTTGTATTTGAGAGCAAAATCAGAAAGTTTCGAGATTAGAGATTCGATATTCGGGAGAATGACCTTGTCTCTTGATTCTTTCAATGCAATGGCTTGACCTACACTGTTCGTGTCTTCGGAGGTCAAGCCAAAATGAATCCATGGGACTAAATCTTCAAGGGACGTTCCCTGCAATTTGCTTTGGATGAAATACTCAATGGCTTTGACGTCGTGACGTGTCTTGCGTTCGTATTCGAGGATCAGTTCTGCGTCGGCGTCTGAGAAATTTGCGAGAACCGCTTTGAGGTGCGCGGACTCAGAGTCACTCAAGGGGCGCACCAAGCCTGTTTTGGAAAGAGCAGGCAAAAAGTTAAGTTCGACGCGCACTCTGTCGCGTAGAAAAGCAAACTCGGATAAGTGATCCCGCAGAGGCGATGTGGTCTCGGCGTAGCGTCCATCCAAAGGAGAGAGTAAATGTAGGGTCATGTATTATCGCTGGCTCAATTGATAGTTTGGGGCTTCCTTGGTAATAATAACATCATGCGGGTGGCTTTCGATAAGACCCGCGTTGGTGATGCGTGTGAGGCGGGTCTTGGTGCGCAGGTCTTCGAGCGAGGCGGCGCCTGCATAGCCCATGCCCGAGCGCAGACCGCCGACGAGTTGATAGACATACTCGCCGAGCGCGCCTTTATACGGCACGCGACCTTCGATACCTTCGGGCACAAGTTTGCCACTGCCGCTCTGACCCGTGGCGTAGCGATCAACGCCGTAACCTTTCATCGCGCCGAGACTGCCCATGCCGCGATATTCCTTGAAGCGGCGACCTTCATACATCATCACTTCGCCAGGCGCTTCTTCAAGCCCCGCGAGCAAGCTGCCAAGCATGACGGCATTGCCGCCTGCGACAATGGCTTTGACGATGTCGCCGCTGAACTTGATGCCGCCATCGGCGATGATGGCGACGCCATGCTTTTGCGCGGCGCGTGAACATTCGAAGATGGCGGAGACTTGCGGCATGCCTGCACCCGAAACGATGCGCGTGGTGCAGATGGAACCCGCACCGACTCCGACTTTGATTGCATCTGCTCCTGCTTCGACGAGTGCATCCACACCTTCGGCTGTGACCACGTTACCCGCGAAGACGGGCAGGTCTTTCCATGCGCCTTTGATGCGGCGAATGGCATCAAGCACGCCTTTGGAATGTCCGTGCGCGGTATCGATGGTGACCACGTCTACGCCTGCTTTGAGCATCAAGTCCACGCGAGTTTCGACATCCTTGCCCACGCCGACCGCTGCACCGACGAGTAGACGACCTTTGGAGTCTGTTGATGCATTGGGATAGTCGCGCGCTTTTTGAATATCCTTGACGGTGAGCAAACCTTTGAGGATGCCATGCTCATCGACGAGCGGAAGTTTTTCGATGCGATATTTTTGCAGAATGTCTTGCGCGTCTTTGGCAGAGATGCCCACTTTGGCGGTGACGAGTTTTTCTCCGCTGGTCATGAACTGGCTAACGGGCAAGTTGTAATCAGAGGGTTCAACAAAACGGATGTCACGATTGGTAAGGATGCCGACGAGTTTGCCTTTGTCATCAGTGACGGGCACACCGCTGATGTGATAGGTGGACATGATCTCTTCGGCTTTGCTGAGCGGAGCATCGGGTTGTAGGCTGATAGGTTCGACGATCATTCCTGACTGCGAACGCTTGACCTTTTCCACTTCGGCGGCTTGGGCTTCGGGCGGCATGTTGCGGTGGATGATTCCCATACCACCTTCACGCGCCAATGCAATCGCCAACCGTGCTTCGGTGACAGTATCCATGGCGGCAGAGAGGATTGGGACGTTGAGTTGAATGTTCGGTGTGAGTTGGACGCGCACATCCGTTTCGTTGGGCAAGACTTCAGTGTAGCCAGGGACGATGAGGACATCGTCGAAAGTGAGGGAATCAAAGCGGTCAAAAAGTTCTTCGTTCATTATTTATCTCCTTGGTTGTAATGTAGGGGCGACCCGTCACTGCTAATCATAGGACTCTGATTTTGCAGGACGGGTCGCCCTTACGCTTGAAAATCATCTTTATTTATTCAAGTAGGCGTGGATGGCGGTATCGTAATGCGCGGTGGAAGAAAAGCCTTTGATGGCAAGTTTGGTGCGGGTTTGAGCGGAGATGCCGCCAGCGCGGATTTCATCGAGAACAGAATTGTAATCGGCAGGGTTACAGATGAGGGTCACACGCTCATGGTTCTTCGCCGCAGCGCGGATGAGGGTTACACCGCCGATATCAATGTTTTCGATGGCGTCAGCATAAGTCACATTGGGTTTGGCGATGGTCTCTTCGAAGGGATAGAGATTGACCGCGACGAGGTCAATGTAATCCCAGCCGAGGTCCAGCAGTTGTTGATGGTCTTCTTCAGTGGGGCGGGCGAGGAGACCACCATGGATGGCGGGGTGGAGAGTCTTGACCCGTCCGCCAAGGATTTCGGGCGACTTGGTGTAGTCCGCGACTTCGGTGACGGGGATGTTGTTGTCGCGCAGCAGTTTGGCTGTCCCGCCAGAGGCGAGCAGAGTCCAGCCGAGGGCGGCGAGTCCTTGGGCGAATTCGACGAGTCCAGTTTTGTTATGGACGGAGAGAATGGCAGTTGGCATGAGTTGGGTTCCTTTTAAAAGCGGATTAGTGAAGCGGATAAACGGATGGGGAAACGGATTTATTGAGTAACGACTTTATTGTTTTTACAAGGAGTGAGTGTTCTGTTTGGTGGACATGGGTTTCGAGTGATTCGAGAGTATCGTCCTTGTAGATGGGAATAATTTCCGTTGCCAGCACGGGACCATTGTCCACGCCTTCATCGGGAACGAGATGAACCATCACGCCTGTGTGATCGATCTCGCCGCGTTGGTAGGCTTCGAATGCGCGTTCGATGGCATGGGTACCAGGGAATGTGTCGGGCAGGGCGGGGTGAAGGTTGATGACTTTGTTGGGGAAGGATGAAAGAAAGGAAGAGGAAAGAATCCGCATCCAGCCAGCTAAAATCACGTAGTCAGGTAAACAAGTAGACACGTAGGCAGCGAGGCGAGTGTCGTATTCCTGACGAGATTCGTTTGGCTGCTTTGCAAAATATATGGCTTCAATCCCTTCATTGCGAGCACGAGTTAATCCATAAGCATCTGCTTTGTTGCTGATAACCGATACGACTTTGGCGTTCAGTTCACCTGATTTACAAGCATCAAGAATTGCCTGCAAATTAGAACCGTTACCCGATATGAGTACGACTAGCCGAAATGTATTCACGATTTCTTGTTTACCTGTTTACTTGTTTCCGCTCTAGTGATGAAACAATCGCAAACCTGAGAAGACCATCGTCATGCCATATTCGTCGCAGGCGGCGATGACATCTTCATCGCGGTTGGAGCCGCCAGGCTGCACGACGTATTTCACTCCGCTCTTGGCGGCGCGGTCGATCGAGTCGCGGAAGGGGAAGAAGGCGTCGGAGCCGAGTGTGACATCAGTGAGACCGTCGAGCCATGCACGGCGTTCTTCGGCGGTCAGTTGCTTTGGAATTTCAGTGAAGACATTCACCCAATTCTTTTTCTCTTCGTCGGTGACATCGGGTTGTAGGAACTGGTCAATGGCATTGTCGCGGTCGGGGCGTTTGACGCCTT
>Ga0268298_10006705_pt1 | contig 10384 bp, 5 predicted proteins | sample WWTPWeurt_MetaG_FD_194462 | JGI IMG/M metagenome (GOLD analysis project Ga0268298, IMG submission 194462) | Activated sludge microbial communities from WWTP in Nijmegen, Gelderland, Netherland - WWTP Weurt | ecosystem: Engineered > WWTP > Aerobic digester > Activated sludge | place: Netherlands... | reverse complement strand
GAAGGTCTTGACCGGCCAGATCAGCGACTTGCCGTCGTCCGGGCTGCCGCCCAGGCGGTTGATCTGCGTGGGCTGGTCCGACTTGACCACCTTGTCGCCCAACAGCGTGTACTTCACCTCGCCGTTGAACCACACGTAGTCGGGCCGGACGTTCTCGCCCAGCACGAAGTCGCCCTTGCGCGATTCGTACACGATGCGGCCCTTGGCGTCCTTGCGCACGATCTGCGCGCCCTTGTCATCGCGCTGGCCGGCGGTGGACCAGTCCCAGTTCATCTTGGTGGCCACGCCGCCGCGTGCGTAGCTGGGGATGTGGCAGGTCTGGCAGGCCAGCTTGGTGGCATGCTGATTGAGCTGTGCGTCTCTGGTGTGCGGCGCGTTGCTGTGGCACGAGGCGCAGGTGGCCGGGTTGCTGCTGTCGGCGGCGCCGCGCAGGTGCGCGCCCTGGCTGTCCTTGGCGGTGGGGCTGTAGCGGCTGCCGGCCACGTCGTGGCTGGAAGTCTTGTGGCAGGTGGCGCAGGTGAAGTCCAGGCCAGAGGCGTCCATGTGCACGTCCAGCTCTTTCTCGGGCGCCGCCATGGAGCTGTCGAGATCGCCGTGCTTCACCCCGTCGCCACCGCCGCCAAAGAAGTGGCAGGTGCCGCAGGTGTCACGGCTGCTCTTGCCCACCTTCTGCGCGATCTTGCTGAGGTCGATGGCCTTGAGGATCTTGCCCGAGCCGGGCGGAAATTCGGTGTCCTTGGTCACCACCTCGCCAGCCAGGCCGGGCGGCTTCTTGTAGTTGCCGGTGGTGTCGTGGCAGACCAGGCAGTCCACCTTGTCCTCGGCCGTGAAGTCGAAGTTGCCATCCTTCCAGCCGTAGCCCACGTGGCAGCTGGTGCACGAGGCCTGGTTCGACGAGATCGAGATGCAGAAGTTGTTGAGGATGGTCTTCTTGCCCAGGCGCTGCTGGGTCTCGGGATTCAGGTATTCCCAGCGCCAGTGCTTGGTGCGGTGGATCTGGCCGGCTGATTCGGTGTGGCAGGTCAGGCAGGCCCGGGTCACCTCGGGGCCGCTGCCGAAGGCCTTTTGCAGCACTTCGAACTTGCTGTGGTCAGCTGTCGTGTTCAGCTTCAGGGGCTTGGCGTCTTGCGCCAGTGCAATTGGGCTGCCTATTGCCCAGACCAGGCAGCTCAGCGTCAGGAGGAACCTCATCGCACGCACCTTGGTGGAGTCGTGCCCAGAGAATACCCGTAGGGGTTTACCCGCCACTTGACGCCAATCAAGCGGTGCCCGGCGGACTCAGGCACGGGCGTGGCGCTGTCCTTGGTTTGATGCGAGTCAAGTTATAGACCCTCGGGCCATTGCAGAGTCACAAGCAATTCACGACGCAAGGGAGCACGCGAATGTACGAGCACATCATGGTTCCGGTGGACGAATCGGTGCTGTCCAGCCTGAACGCAGAAACCGCCGTTCAACTGGCGCGGCGCCTGGGCTCACGCATCACCTTCTTTCATGCCGCCCGCGACCTGGCCGCCACCCGCAGCGGCGCCAGGCTCAAGGCCGCCGACCCGCATGCGTTCGAGGAATCGGCCTTTGGCGATACCCACATGGTGCTGGCCCAGTACGCCGCCAGCGCCGAGGCGGCCGGCGTGCCGTACGACACGCAGTGCCTGGCCAGCGGCCACCCGGCCGACGCCATCGTGGCGGCGGCCATCGCCCACCACTGCGATTTGATCGTCATGGCCACGCGCGGTGAGCACGGCTTGGCCGGCCTGCTGCACGGCTCGCAAACCGACCGCGTGCTGCGCCAGTCGCCAGTGCCGCTGCTGGTGACGCGCGTGGCCTCCCAGGCCCCGGTGCGGGCCGTGGAGAAGGTGCTGGCCATCCTGCACGACGAACACCAGACCATCCTGTCGTTGGCAACGGCCATGCGGGACATGGCCCGGCAACCCACCGCGTCGGCCGCCGCCCTCGACCTGCCGCACCTGGCAGCCATGTTGGGCCACCTGTCCACCTACTCCGAGCAGATCCACTGGCCCAAGGAAGAGCGCTACCTGTTTCGCGCCCTCAAGGACCAGGCGCCGGAATGCGGCCGGCTGATCGATGACTTGCGCGCGCAGCGCGACCGCGAAAGGGCCCTGGTACAGCAGGCCCAGGCCCTGCTGGTGCCGGTGATGTCCGAGATGGGCTCACCGGTGGGCCCGCTGTTTGCCTGCGTGGTCGAGCTGGCCGAGCACGTGCACCAGCATGTCTCGGCCGAGGAGCAAGCCCTTCTGCCCCTGGCGCGCGACCGCGTGCCCGAGGAGGCCTGGGCCAGCATGGCCCAGGCCTTGCACGCCCACCACTTCCCAGGCTTTGGCGCCATGCCTTTGGACGACACCCGCAAGCTCTTCACCCGCATGGCCGAATTGCATGCCATGGCGCACGGCCCAAGCGCGGCTTCCGCGCGGAACTGACCACGCCCTGCTCGCAGGGCGGCCAGGTGCGGGCCGTGCTCAGCAGCCGCCAGCCTTGCAGTCGTTGAACTTGCCGCGCGCCGAACGCAGGTCGTCGGCGCCCTCCGGGCCGTTGAACCACATGGTGTCGTCTGTGCCCGTGTCCGAGCGCCAGAAGTCGGTGCTGCAGCTGCAGTTGGGGGCCACGCAGCCGGCCGGCTCGGTGATGCGCAGGCAGGTATTCGGGTCGGACGAGCGGTCCAGGCACTCCTGGCGGCTGGTGTAGGCGTTCGGGAACCGGGCGTGCTGGTGGTGCAGGGTGCCGGTGCAGTACTCGTCCGACAGGCCGAACGCCGCATGGTGCATCTCGTGCCAGGAAATGCTGGGCAGGCCCGCAGAGTAGAACGGGCCCGGAACACTCCAGTCGCGGCAATCGAGGTTGGGGTGCAGGATGCCTTGTGCATCGCCCCAAGGCACCGGATTGGGCGTGGAGTGCTCGCACATCTTGAACAGGCCCAGGTGCTTGACCGTGGCCGGTGCCAACGACACGTAGAAGCTGGTGCCGGCCAGGTTCTCGGCCAGTGAGCTGGCCTGCGGCAGGTCGGGCGCGGCCCTGAGCATGGTGCGGTGCTCGTCCTGCAAGCGCTCAGAGAACACCTTGGCGCCCGCCTGCGTGGCCAGGACATAGCCCGTGCCGGCGTACAGCACGATGTCGACGGTGCGTTTGGTGGACACCTGCGACACCCGGGTGCGCGTCACCCTCTCGGCACTCACATCCATGCGCACCGGCTCGCCCGTGAACTTGAGGTCGGCGATGCGCACCGGGGTCTCCACGACATCGGCCCCGATGGTGACGCGCGCCATGTACGAGATGGTGTTGGGCAGCTTGCTGAACACGCCCCGCGCCAGCACGGCCTTGCACTCGGTGGCATTGAGGCAGGTGGCCACGAGCCTGGGGGCCAGCGAATTGGGGCCCCCGTATTTGGTTTGGAACAGCTCGATCTTGTTGGCCACCACCGCCGTCTTGTCTTGCCAATGGAAGACCGTGGCCACCAGCGACACCGGCCCGCGGGGCAGCAGGAAAGGCAGCGGCGGCTCGGTGCGCACGTGCACCAGCGCCTTGGGCGCCACGGTAGGCGACGGTGGCGTGGCAGAGAGGCACATGCCGTTGGTTTCCGCCAGGCCCGCGTTGCAGGCGCTGCGGCCCACGATGGCGCAGGCGCGCTGGCCCAGGCCACCGCACTGGAAGCACATGCCGCCCTGCTCGATCAGGCCCGCGTTGCATCCGGGTGTCGCGCGCTCACCGACCAGGCAGGCGCGCTGGTCTGCAGCGCCACAGCTGCCGCGCACGAAGCACCGGTCATTGACCTCCACCAGATTGGCATCGCACGAATTGCGCCCGACGATGGCGCACGCATGCTGCCCCAGCTTGCCGCAGGCCACGCACTCACCGCCCACTTCCGACAAGCCGGCATCGCAAGCGCCTGCAGTGCGCTCGCCGAGCAGGCAGGCGCGCTGCCCAACGGCACCGCACTGGCCGCGCGCGCGGCACATGAATTCGACCTGGACCAGGTCGGCGTCGCAACTGTTGCCGGTGCGCTCGCCCAGCAGGCAGGCACGGTGGCCAACTGAGCCGCAATCACCGCGCGTGGCGCAGCGGTTGTTGAACTCCACCAGACCCACGTCGCAGGAATTGCGCCCCACCACCCCGCAGGCGGGCTCATCCAGCCGCCCGCAGGCGGGGTGGGTGCACATGCCCTGGCCGTTGTCGGCCAGATCGGTGTTGCAGCCGCCGCGCCCGTCGGCCAGCAGGAAGCACAGCCGCTGGCCGTCGCCGCCGCAGTCACCTGGGCGGCGGCAGGTGCCGTTGATGTCGGCCAGACCGACATCGCAGGAGTTGCGGCCGAAGATGGCGCAAGCCTGCGCATCGAGCCGTCCGCAGTTCGGGTGCGCGCACACACCGCCGCCGTTGTCGGCCAGATCGGAGTTGCAGCCACCCCTGCCATCGGCCACCACAAAGCACAGCCGCTGGCCCTCGCCGCCGCAATCGCCGATGCGACGACAGGTGCCATTGATGTCGGCCAACCCGGCATCGCAGGAGTTGCGGCCAAAGATCGCGCAAGCCCGCTCATCGAGCCGACCGCAGGCCGGCTGGACGCACACACCGCCACCGTTGTCCACCAGGTTGGTGTTGCAGCCCCCGCGGCCGTCGGCGAACACGTAGCACAACCGTTGGCCCTGGGCACCGCATTCGCCTGGGCGGAGGCAGGTGCCGTTGATGTCGGCCAGGTTGGCATCGCAAGAGTTGCGACCAAAGATGGCACAGGCCCGCTCACCCTGCCGCCCGCAGGCCGGGTGGGCACACTGGCCGCTGCCGTTGTCCACCAGATCGGTGTTGCAGCCGCCCCGGCCGTCGGCGAACACGTAGCACAGCCGTTGGCCCTCGGCGCCGCATTCGCCCGGGCGGAGGCAGGTGCCGTTGATGTCGGCCAGCCCGGCGTCGCAGGAGTTGCGACCAAAGATGGCGCAGGCCCGCTCACCCAGCCGCCCGCAGGCCGGGTGGGCACACATGCCGCCACCGTTGTCCACCAGCTCGGTGTTGCAGCCACCGCGGCCATCGATGAACACATAGCAAAGACGCTGGCCCTCGGCACCGCACGCGCCCGGCCGCTGGCAGCTGCCGTTCACGTCCGCCAGGCCAGGGCTGCAGCCGATGCGCCCGTCGGTGAAGAGATTGCACAAGCGCTCACCTTCACCGCCACACGCGGCCAACGCCGCTTGCGCCAGGCCCCACAACGCCACGGCCATCAGCGCGCGAAGCACGCGGTGCCAGGAAGGAAGCCGAGCTGTTCGAGTCTGCATCATCAGTCCCCGTTTGATCACACGTACTGCAGTTACCGAACGATGACACCCGTGCGTGCCACCCAGCAACGCCCATGGGAAGGCGCACGCACCAGCCTACGCGCCAGCGCCTGGTCCACCATCCCCAGAAGTGAAGCCCTGTTGGGTATTGACTCGGTGAAGGCTGGTGCGGTCAAAACCGGTCGCACCGAGCGGGTGCTGGCGTGGAGGCACGCAGAGTAGACTGCCCACGGGTTCCATGGCAGGGCCACATCAAAGAAGCTGAAGACAGCGCAGCGTTGGAGACAGTCCTTGGTCACGCATGAACACAGCAGCAAGTCGCAGCCATTGCCGCCGGCCCCATCGGGTGCGGCGCGCTCGGCGGTGCGGGTGCTCATCGCCGACGACAGCTACCTGATCCGCGAAGGCCTGCAGCAGGTGCTGGCCCTGGCGCCCGAGATCTGCGTTGTGGGCCTGTGTGCCGACGCCCCTGCGCTGCTCGCTGCCGTTGACGCCAACCCGCCCGACGTGGTGGTGACCGACATCCGCATGCCCCCCACGCAGACCGACGAGGGCATGCAGATCGCAGCCCTGTTGCGCAACTCGCACCCGAACGTGGGCGTGGTGGTGCTGAGCCAGCACGAGAGCGCCCACTACGCTGCCAAGCTGCTCGCGCAAGGTGCCACCGGGCGTGGCTACCTGCTGAAGGACCGCATCCACGATCTCGACCACCTGGTCTCCACCATCACGGCCGTGGCGGCGGGCGAATGCCGCATCGACGCCCGTCTGGTGGACGAGATGGTGCATCAGCGGCGCCAGCGCTTGCGCTCGCCGCTGGAAGATCTCACGCCCCGTCAACGCGAGATCCTCGCCGACGTGGCCGAGGGCAAGAGCAACCTGGCCATCGCGCAGGAGCGCGAACTCACACAGCGCGCTGTGGAGAAGCACGTCAGCGAGATCTTTGGCCGTTTGGGACTGGGCAACGACGAATCGGTCAGCCGGCGGGTGCAGGCCACCTTGATGTACCTGTCGCAGCGCGAGGGATGAGCCCCGCACCCGCTCCATTCCGCTGGATCGGCATTCCCGGCCTGACCCTGGCCAGCCTGACGGCGCTGGCCGTGGCAGTGGCCATGTTAGCGGCCGGCCACAATGCCGACCGCGTCAGCAGCGCACTGCAGGCCGGCCTGGGGCTGGTGCTGGTGACGGCCGCAGCACTGGCGGTGCAACTGCGCTACCCGTCGCGTCCGCTGGGCAAGCTGCTGTTTGCACTGGCCGCCGTGTATGTGCTGCTGGCACTGCAGGCCTCTGGCAACCCGTTGCTGTTCACCATCGGGCGGGCCACCCGGCCGGTGGCCGAGGTGATGCTGGTGTGGGTCATGCTGGCGTTTCCCAGCGGCCGCCTGACAGGCTGGGTCGAGCGCGCACTGGTGTTGGCCATGGCGCTGGCTGTGTTGTGCCTGTGGCTGCCCAGCGCCATGCTGACGGCTCAGATTCCCATAGCCGGCCCGCACATCACCTGCCAGCCCGACTGTCCGCGCAATGTGCTGTTCGTGGCCGAGCGGCCTGACTGGTCTCACGGCTTCGCCATGGCCACCCGGGCGGTGGGCACCTTCTTGCTGGTGGCCACGGCCGGCGTGCTGTTCAACCGCCTGCGCCGTGCCACGCCGCTGATGCGGCGCGTGCTGGCACCGGTGTTGGTGGCCTCGATCGCGCGGGCCCTGGTAACGGCCGCATTCCTGCTCGGCATCGGCGGCCGACTGGCGTTCACGCTGAGCTTCTGGGCGGTGCCGGTGTCCATCGTGCTGGGCCTGCTGCGGGGGCGGCTCTACACCGCCAAGGCCTTGCAGCGACTGGTGAGCGGCTTGCGAGGTACCCCCGACATGCACGAGTTGCGCAGCGTGATGGCCCACGCGCTGGGCGACCCCTCGCTGAGCGTGGCGTACTGGCTCAAGGAACGCGACCACTGGGTCGATGCCGACGGCCAGCGGGTGGCCCTGCCCTACCCCACGTCCGAGCGCGGCCGCGCCGTCACCCTGGTGAAGGACGCCCAGGGTGGCCCGGTGGCCGCGCTGGTGCACGACGAGGCCTTGATGGAGGAGCCCACGCTGGTGGAATCGGTTGCCGGAAGCATGCAGCTTGCCCTGGAAAGCCACCGGCTGGAGGCCGAGGTCAAGGCATCGAGCGCCCGCACCGCCACCGCCGTGGAACAGGAGCGCCACCGCATCGAGCGCGACCTGCACGACGGCGCGCAGCAGCGCCTCATCGCCCTGCGCATGAAACTGAGCGTGACCTCGCGCCTGTTCCACCAGGACCCGCGCCGTGCTGAAGCGCTGGTGGCCGAGATGGGCGGCGACGTGGAGGCCGCCATCGTCGAGTTGCGCGCGCTGGCCCATGGCGTGGTGCCCCCTTTGCTGCTGGAGCGCGGTCTGGCCGATGCGCTGTACGACGTCGCCCAGCGTGCCCACATACCGATTGAGATGCAGGTCGGCGCAGTTGGGCGTTGCAACCCTGCCGTGGAGCGCGGCGTGTACTTCTGTTGCCTCGAAGCGTTGCAGAACGCCGCCAAGCACGGCGGGCCACAGGCCCGGGCCAGGCTGACGCTGGAACGCGATGGTGACACGCTGCGCTTCAGCGTCTTCAACGAGTCGGCCGTTGCGCCTGACCCAGCCCATCCGAACTCGCAAGGGCAGGGCTTGGCCAACATGCGTGGGCGCATGGCTGACCTGGGTGGCCGATTGACCGCGGAGGCCGTGGTGCCGAATGGCTTTCGGGTGACTGGCGACGTGAGGTTGCGGCCCAAGGCCCTGCGGGCCTGAGCTGCTCAGGTGCCGGACATTGACGGGGGCATCGGTTCGTACGGCTTGCCACCTGGCACCAACGCCGAATGCGCACGCCTGGAGCGAAACACCGGGTAGAACAACTCCACCCACCATTTCTCGGCACCAAAGAGTTGGTCGTCGCGCAGGCCCACCCGTGGCGGGTATTGCTGGGTGATGTGCGCACTGCCAAACAGCACGTCCCAGAAGAACAGCAGGTTGCCGAAGTTGCCGCTGTAGTGGCCAACGCCGTCGTCCTGGCTCATGGCGTGGTGGGCAAAGTGGGTGCTGGGCGTGGAGATGGTGCGCTGCACCAGCCACATCAGCGGCCGCAGGACCTTCACCTTGTAGAGCGGCTCGTCCCAGCGCACGTCGGAATGGGCACCGGTGATCACCGCCAACTTGACCACGATGTAGACCAGGTACATCGGCCCCAGGCCCAGGTACACCAGCACGCCCGACATCCAGATCGCCGGCATGCCCACGTAGTAGAAGAAGTTGTTGCGGTAGATGATGCGCGCGCTCATGTACTGCGCCGAGTGGTGGGCCCGGTGCAGCGGCCACAGCAGCGGGCCGTGCGAGAGCCGGTGCCACCCGTACTGCAGCATGTCGTCGCCCACCAGCAGCAGCCCCACCATGGCATACCAAGGCAGACCGGCCAGTGCGTTCTGGTACTGCGGCGCGACCGCCAGGCCGATGGTCTTGGTGGTCCACAGGATGGCGGGTTGCGTGAACGCCGCCAGCAGCGCAAAACCCACCATGTCCAGGGCGTTGTCGGCTGCGGTGGCGTGAAAGCGCTGGGCCCGGCCCAACGCAAACTCCACCAGGACGAAGCCGACCATGATGGCAATCAGCAGGGCATATTGGGTCGTGGTCATCGCCTGTCGTCCTTGATCAGCTGCGCTGCCTTCTCGGCGATCATGATGGTGGGCGCGTTGGTGTTGCCGCCGGTCAGCGTCGGCATGATGGATGCGTCCACCACGCGCAGACCGGCCACGCCATGCACCCGCAACGAGGCGTCCACAACCGCACCCATGTGGCTGGCCGGGCCCATGCGACAGGTGCCCACGGGGTGGTACTCGGTGTCGGCCGTCTGGCGGATGACGCGCTCGATGTCGGCATCGTTGCTGGCGTTGAAGGGGTAAAGCATCTTGCCGCGGAATGGCGCCAGCGCCGGCCCGTTCATCACCGCCATGGCCTGCCGTGTGCCGGCCACCAGGGTGGCCAGGTCATCCGGGTGGCCGAGGTAACACGGGTCGATGCACAGCGGCGCGCGCAGGTCGGTGCCGGCCAGCGAGACGCGGCCGCGGCTGCGGGGCCGGAGCACGCTGATGTGCAAGGTGTAGCCGTGGCCCCAATGCATCCTGCGGTTGTGGTCATCCACCATGCCGACCACGAACGTGGCTTCGATGTCCGGCACGCTCAGGTCCGGCCGGCTGCGAAAGAAGGCGCCCGATTCGGCCACGTTGCTGGTGACCAGACCAGTGCGCTGGCGGCGCCACTCCAGCATGCCCTGCAGGATGCGCAGGCCGCCGCGCAGCGACAGACCCAGGCTCAGGTCGGCACGGGGGCTGCGCCAGATCAGTGGCACGGTGATGTGGTCTTGCAGGTTCTGGCCCACGCCCGGCAGGTGGTGCCGCACAGGGATGCCCAGCGCCTGCAACTCGGCGCCGGGGCCAACGCCCGAGCGCATCAACAACTGAGGTGAGCCGTAGGCACCGGCACTGAGGATCACCTCGCGCCGCGCCAGTGCGTGCTCGGCCTGATGGTCGCGTTGGTAGTGCACGCCGATGGCCTGGCCACCGGCCAGCTCGACCTGGGCGGCCTTGGCGCCGGTGATCACGGTCAGGTTGCTGCGGCCCAGGTGCGGCGTCAGGTAGGCTGCGGCCGCGCTGCAGCGCTCACCGTTCTTCTGGTTCACCTGCACCGGCCAGCAACCTTCCTGCTGGGCGCCGTTGTAGTCAGCCGTGCGGGCCAGGCCCGCCGATTCGCAGGCCGCGAAGAAAGCATCGTTGAGCGTACTGGGGTTGCGCAGGTGGCAGACGTTCAGCGGCCCGCCCACGCCGCGCAGGGCATTGGCGCCGGTGCACTCGCTGTTTTCAGCGCGCTTGAAGTACGGCAGCACGCTCTCGAAATCCCACCCGGGGTTGCCCAGCGCGGCCCAGTGGTCGTAGTCACTGTGGTGGCCACGCACATGCATCATGGCGTTGATGGCACTGCTGCCGCCCAGCACCCGGCCGCGCGGCTGAAATCCCTTGCGGCCGCCCAGGCCGGCCTGGGGCACGGTGCTGTAGCGCGCGGTGTTCAGGCCCA
>Ga0268298_10006704_pt1 | contig 10386 bp, 9 predicted proteins | sample WWTPWeurt_MetaG_FD_194462 | JGI IMG/M metagenome (GOLD analysis project Ga0268298, IMG submission 194462) | Activated sludge microbial communities from WWTP in Nijmegen, Gelderland, Netherland - WWTP Weurt | ecosystem: Engineered > WWTP > Aerobic digester > Activated sludge | place: Netherlands... | reverse complement strand
GGCGCTGCAGATGTACTACGCGCTGGTCACCTACGGCGCGGCCGAGTCGCTCGGCTTGGTGGTCAATCTCTCGCTCGTGCGCGAGCTCGGGCCGGTGGTCACCGCCTTGCTGTTTGCCGGCCGGGCCGGCACCTCGCTCACCGCCGAGATCGGTTTGATGAAGGCGGGCGAGCAGCTCGCCGCCATGGAGTTGATGGCCATCGATCCGCGCGCCCGCGTGCTGGCACCGCGCCTGCTGGGCGGCGTGATCTCGATGCCCCTGCTGGCCATCCTGTTCTCGGCCGTCGGTATTCTCGGCGCCTGGGTGGTGGCTGTGGGCCTGATCGGCATCGACGCGGGCAATTTCTGGTCGATCCAGCAGAGCAAGGTCGACATCTGGCGCGACGTGGGCAATGGCATCGTCAAGAGCGCGGTGTTCGGGGTGATCTGCACCTTCGTCGCGCTGTACCAAGGCTATGAAACCGAGGCCACGCCCGAGGGTGTGGCCTACGCGACGACGCGCACTGTGGTGATGTCGTCGCTGGCGGTGCTGGGCATGGACTTCATCCTCACCGCGTTGATGTTCTCGACGCCTTGAGTGATCGTGCTGGAACAAGGGAGAAATTGATGGCGAAAAAGGGTATCGAGACACTGGTGGGCCTGTTCGTGCTGCTGGGCCTGGGGGCGTTCCTGTTCGTGGCCCTCAAGGCGGCCAACCTCACCAGCTTCGGCCGAGGCGACAGCTACACGCTGGTGGCGCGTTTCGACAACATCGGCGGGCTGAAAGTGCGTGCGCCCATCCGCTCGGCCGGCGTCACCGTAGGCCACATCACCAGCATCACCCTCGACCCCAAGACCTACCAGGGCGTGGTGATGCTGGAGGTGGACCGCGCCTACCAGTTTCCGAAGGACAGCTCGGCCAAGATCCTCACCGCCGGCCTGCTCGGCGACCAGTACGTAGGCCTCGAGCCCGGCGGCGACGAGAAGAACCTGGGCGCGGGCGACACCGTCAAGCAGACGCAGTCGGCCGTGGTGCTGGAGAACCTGATCAGCCAGTTCCTGTTCAGCAAGGCGGCCGATGCCGGTGGTGCCGAGGGCGCACCGAAGGACGCAGGGGCAAAGAAATGAAGCAGTTGCGCATGGCGGGTTCTGTGGTGCTGCTGCTGTGGGCCCTGGGCCTCAGCGGCTGTGCCACAAGCACCATCTTCAACTCCAGCAAGCTCGCGGCCAGCACCGGGCCCACCACCGAGCAGTCCGACCCCTGGGAGCGCTTCAATCGCTCGGTGTTCGGTTTCAACGAGGTGGTGGACGTGGCGTTGGTCAAGCCCTTGGCCGAGACCTACCGGGCCGTGGTGCCGCGCTGGCTGCGCAAGAGCGTGGACAACGTTTTCGGCAACATCGGCGACGTGTGGTCCACCGCCAACCTGCTGCTGCAGTTCAAGCCCAAGGCCGCGCTCGAGATGGGCATGCGCGTGGCCACCAACACGGTGTTCGGCATCGGTGGCATCCTCGATGTGGCCGAGGAAGTGGGGCTGGAGCGCCGCAGCGAGGATTTCGGGCAGACCCTCGGGGTCTGGGGGTTGAGCAGCGGCCCTTACCTGGTGTTGCCTTTGCTGGGCCCGTCCACGGTGCGCGATGCTTCGGCACGCTTCGTGGATTCCAAGTTCGGCCCCGAGGCCCTGGCCTTCCGCGAAGCGCGTGATCGCTACGGTGCCTACACGCTGGAGGCCGTGCAGACCCGAGTGAACCTGCTCAACGCATCGCGCGTGCTGGATGAAGTGGCGCTGGACAAATACACCTTCCTGCGCGACGCCTACCTGGCTCGGCGCCGCAGCCAGATCTACGACGGCGAGCCGCCCGAAGACAGCACGCCGGCAGCGCCAGCCGCCGCAGCGTCTGCCACCCAGTGAACCGCCACGGCCTGTCGCGCGTTGTGGTGTGCGGGGCCACCGGGCCCCTTTGAAAGGATCCACCCCATGTTGAGACGCAGTTTGATTTCCGCCCTGGCCTTCACGGTCTCTGCCCTGGCGGCGCCGATGGTGCGTGCCGAGGCGCTGGCAGCAGATGCCTTCGTGAAGCAGTTGTCCACCGAGGTGGTCGATGCGGTCAAGGCCGACAAGGCCATCCAGGCCGGCGACGTGGCGCGCATCCGCGCGCTGGTCGACACCAAGGTGATGCCGCACGTGAACTTCGAGCGCATGACCGCCATGTCGGTGGGCCCGCAATGGCGCAGTGCCACGCCGGACCAGCGCAAGCGCATGCTCGACGAGTTCAAGCTGCTGCTCGTCAACACCTACTCGGGTGCGATGACCCAGGTGAAGGACCAGACCATCGTCGTCAAGCCCCTGCGCGTCGCGCCGGTGGATGGCGAGGTGGTGGTCAAGTCCGAAGTGCGTGGCAGTGGCGAGCCGATCCAGCTCGACTACCGCCTCGAGAAGGCCGGTGAAGGCTGGAAGATCTACGACGTGAACGTGGGTGGCTTCTGGGTGGTGGAGGCCTACAAGGGCCAGTTCGCCAAGGACCTGAGCGCCGGTGGCCTCGATGCACTGATCAACCGCCTGGCCGAGAAGAACAAGTCCAAGCCGGCCGCCAAGGGTTGATGCGATGACGGTCCTGGCCTTGCCCGCCGTGCTGACCATGTCCGAGGCGAGCGGCACGCTCGCCTCGTTGCAGGCTGCACTGCAGGCTGAAGCCCAACCCGTGATCGACGCGTCCGGGCTGCAGACACTCGACACCGCCGCGGTGGCTGTTCTGCTGCAGTGTCGGCGCCTGGCTGCGGCGGCGGGCAAGCCGCTCAAGATCGCCGGTGCACCACCCAAGCTGGCCGAGCTGGCGCGCCTGTATGGCGTGGAAGAGGTGCTGGCCCTCGCCGACTGAGGCCCCTGCCGGAGGGCTCACTCCGGCAAGGTGTAGCGCTTGGCGCGCAGGTTGCGCTTGATGTCCTGCAACATGGGCCGCAAGGCGGGGCCCAGCCGCAGCGCCACACCCGTGGTCAGGATGTCCACGATGGTCAGGTGAAGCAGGCGCGACACCATCGGGCTGTAGCGATCGAAGTCCTCCGGGTGATCAGCCGCCAGCAGGATCTGGTGTGCCGATTGCGCCAGGTTGGCCAGGGGTGAGCCGCTGGCGGTGATGACGATGACGGTGGCGCCCTTGCGGCGTGCGATGTCGGCCGCATCGATCAGGTCGCGGCTGCGGCCCGAGTTGCTGATCACTACCGCGCAGTCGCCCGCACCCAGCATGGTGGCGCTCATCACCTGCACATGGCCGTCGCTGCAGGCGATGGTGTTCACGCCCAGCCGAAAGAACTTGTGCTGCGCATCCTGCGCCACGATGCCCGAGTTGCCGACACCGTAGAACTCGATGCGCTTGTTCTCGCGGCCGGCCTTGGTGAGCGCCGCGATGGCCAGATCGAAGGAGTGGCCCGAGGCGTTGTTGCGGTACTTGAGCATCGCCGCCACGGCGTTGTCGATCACCTTGACGATCAGGTCGCCGGGCTTGTCGTCCTCGTCCACCGCGCGGTGCACGAAGGGCACGCCCTCGTTCACCGTGCCGGCCAGCTTGAGCTTGAAGTCGGCCAACCCGTCATAGCCCACGCTGCGGCAGAAGCGCACCACGGTGGGTTTGCTCACATGCGAGCGTTCGGCCAGCTCGGTGACCGGCAGAGTGGCAAAGCTGCGCGGGTCGGCCAGCAAGAGCTTGGCCACGCGCTGCTCGGCCGGCGGCAGCGCCGGCATCGAAGCCTTGACCCGCTCCAGCATCGACAACTTATTGCTCCTCGTCCCACGAACAACCGTCGCGCGCGACCATGGCGCTTGAAGCTGGTGGGCCCCACGTGCCTGCGGCATATGCACGCGGGCCATTGGGATCATGCTCCCAGGCGTGCAGCACGGGCTCCACCCAGCGCCAGGCCTGCTCCTGCTCGTCGCTGCGCACGAACAGGTTCAGGCGGCCGGCGATGGCGTCCATCAACAGGCGCTCGTAGGCGCCCACGCGCTCGCTGGTGAAGGCCTTGTCGAAGTCCAGGTCGAGCGAGACCGGGGCCAGCATCTCGCCCTGGCTGCTGCCTTTGGACGCTAGCAGGTGCAGCTCCAACCCGTCCTCGGGCTGCAGCTTGATCACCAGCTTGTTGGCGCGCGCAGAGCCCGGAAAGATGGGGTGCGGCACGGGCCGGAAGTTGACCACGATCTGCGCATGCCGCGCTGCCAGCCGCTTTCCGGTGCGCAGGTAGAAGGGCACGCCGGCCCAGCGCCAGTTGTTCACCTCGGTGCGCAGCGCGACAAAGGTTTCGGTGGCATTGTTGGCGGGCACCTTGGGTTCTTCCAGGTAGCCGGGCACGGCCTTGCCTTCGATCGAGCCGGCGCGGTACTGGCCGCGCACCACATCGCGCGCCACGCTCTCGGGCGTGAAGGGCTTGAGCGACTTCAGCACCTTGAGCTTCTCGTCGCGGATGGCGTCGGCATCGTTGGTGGACGGCGGCTCCATCGCGATCATCGTGAGCAGCTGCAGCGCATGGTTCTGGATCATGTCGCGCAGCGCGCCGGTCTGGCTGTAGAAATCGCCGCGCGTGCCCACGCCCAGGCTCTCGGCCAGCGTGATCTGGATGTTGGCGATGCTTTCGCGCTTCCACAGGGGCTCGAACAGGGCATTGCCGAAGCGCAGCGCCATCAGGTTCTGCACCGAGGGCTTGCCCAGGTAGTGGTCGATGCGCAGCGCCTGCTGCTCGGCGAACGAGGCGCGCACCACACGGTTGATCTCTTGTGCGCTGGCCAGGTCGTGGCCCAGCGGTTTCTCCAGCACCACCCGCACCTGCGGGCCATTGATGCGGGCCGCGCCCAGCTGCGCGCAGATCTGCGTGAACAGGTGAGGCGCGGTGGCCAGGAACAGCACCTGGGTGGCCGCTGCGCGCTCGTCCAGCCAGGTCTTCAGGCCGGCGTAGTGCTCGGGCTGCGACAGGTCCATGCGTCGGTAGTGCAGCAGCTCGGCGAAGCGCGCGAACTCGTCGTCGCGCGGCTGCTTGGGTGCGTCCACCTCGGCGAATTTTGCGCGGATGAAGGCGCGGTATTCGTCGTCACTCCGCTCGTCGCGGGCCACGGCGAGGATGCGCCCATCCGGCGGCAGCTTGCCATGCCGGAAGGCCTGGAACAGCGCGGGCATCAGCTTGCGCCAGGTCAGGTCGCCGGTGCCGCCAAAGAGCACGAGATCAAAGGCCATGGGATGTTTCCTGGGTCGACGATGTAACTTGATTACATCATATCGCACTGCGTGGTTTCGTCCAGCCCTCGGTGCCGCCTCGGCGCGGCTCAGGGGCGGGCGGCTTCGGTGTTGGCCTCCAACACGGCGCCTTCCCCCGCGTCCAGGCTGCCCGGGCCCATCAGCCTATTGCGCCGCACCGTGATCTGGGCATCGGCGCGCAGGCGCTCGCGCCACACACGCAAGAAGCTGCCGCCGGCGGGCCGCTCGTTGATCATCACGTTGTCTTCAAGCGTGAGCGCGTTCACCGGCCAGTGCGCGCCCTCGGCGCCGTAGGACACCATCACCGGGTTGTCGGTGAGCGCGCTCTGGCCGATGGTGTTGCCGGCCACGCGGGCCAGGCCGCCATTGGGCAGGTCGATCTCGTAAGAGGCGCGGCCGCGCGGCCCGTCGACGATGCGGTTGCCCGTGATCACCGTCTCGGCTGCGCGCGACTTGATCAAGTGCCCGCGGTGGCCGTCGTGAAAGTGGCTGCCCGTGATCACCGCCTGGGCGATGCGGCCGATGTAGAGCAGGTGCTGCAGCGTGCCGATGCGCACGGGCGCATCGCCGAATTCGCTGTCGGCGATGAGCAGTCGGCCCTGCTCGATGTTGGAGGTGAGGATGCCGTTCTCGTTGTCTAGGAAGGCGCAATGCCGCACCGTCAGCCGGCCGCGCTCGAAGCGGATGCCCGCGCCATTGCCGTCGGGCACGCGCGCGCCGCGGAACTCGATGTTCTCGATGGTGATGTCGCCATCGCGCACCACCCAGATGGCTTTGCCTTCGGCATGCCGGCCATCGGCCAGCATCACCGGCCGCGTGCCCACGCCGCGGATGGTCAAGCGCTTCTGCAGGATCACTGCCACGTCGCCGCGGTAGGTGCCGCTGTGCACCTCGATCGTGTCGCCGTTGGCGGCACGCGAGAGGGCCATGGCCACGGTGGGCAGGGCCGATTGCGGTGCCACCACCAGCGTTGCTGCCGATGCGGTGTGGCCCAGTGATGCGAGCGCGATGGATACAGCCCAGCGCCGGGCTTTGAGCCAAGTCATCCTCGATTCTGTCTCGGGTTTCCCCGCTGCTTTGGCCCAGCTTTCGGGCGCATGTCACGGGCTACCATCCATCGTCGCGGCCTGAGCCGCCCCGATCGAAGGAGTCGAGTCATGCGTTCATTTCCGAAGAACCCCTGGTTGATGGCCAGCCTGGCCGCGAGCGCCGCCTTGTCGGCGCCTGCGGTGTACGCGCAGGATGGCGGGCAGGTCAACGTCATCTGCTCGGTGCAGGCCGAGTGGTGCAACATGATCCAGACGGTGTTCGCCAAGTCCACCGGCATCAAGGTGAACATGTCGCTCAAAGGCTCGGGCGAGGCGCTCGCCCAGTTGATCGCCGAGAAGGCCAACCCCAAGACCGATGTGTGGTTTGGCGGCACGGGTGATCCGCACCTGCAGGCCGCCGAGGCTGGCCTCTCGCTCGAATACAAATCGCCCACGCTGCCGCAGCTGCACGCCTGGGCGCAGCAGCAGGCGCAGCAATCACAGTTCAAGACTGTGGGCATCTACTCCGGCCCGCTGGGCTTTGGCTACAACACCGAGCTGCTGGCCAAGAAGAAGATGGCCGTGCCCAAGAGCTGGGCCGATCTGCTCAGGCCCGAGTACAAGGGCGAGATCCAGGTGGCCAACCCGGCCTCCAGCGGCACGGCCTACACCATGGTGGCCACGCTGGTGCAGATGATGGGCGAGGACAAGGCCTTCGAGTACATGAAGGCGCTGCACAAGAACATCAGCCAGTACACGCGCTCGGGCACCGGCCCGATCAAGGCCGTGGCGCGCGGCGAGACCACGGTGTCGATCAGCTTCGTGCACGACGGCCCGGGCGAGAAGCTGCAGGGCTTCCCGGTGGAGACCATCACGCCGGCCGAGGGCACGGGCGCGGAGATCGGCTCCATGTCCATCATCAAGGGCGCGCGCAATCTGGAGCAGGCCAAGAAGTTCTACGAATGGGCGCTCACCTCGCAGGCGCAGCAGTTCGGTGCCGCGTCCAAGCAGTTCCAGCTGCCGTCCAACAAGTCCACGCCGGTGGACCCGCGCGTGCCTGATTTCAAGAAGATCAAGTTCATCAACTACGACTACGCCAAGTACGGCGCGTCGGCCGAGCGCAAGCGCCTGATCGCCAAGTGGGAGAAGGAAGTCAATTCACTTCCGCGCTGATTAGGCGTTAGCACCTCATGGCCGATGCAGTGGCGGCGCGCACCCAGCGCGCGATATTGGGCTGGTTGCTGGTGGGCGCGGTGGCGTTCGCGCTGCTGCCCTGGTACTTCCCTCAAGAGATCTCGCTCGGCCGTGCCTTGATGGGCGCCTTCGGTGCGCCCGAGACTGCCAGCGGGCTGTTGCAGGTGCTGCAGCACGGGCGGCCCTGGCTGGCGCTGGGATTGCTGGGCTTGGCGGTGGCGGCGGCGGGTGCGATGCTGCCGGCCTCGCGGCGGCAGGGCTGGGTGCTGTTGGCGGGCGGTGGGCTGGGCCTGCTGGCGCTGCTGGTCAGCGGCTTTTCCATCGGCGCCACGGGCTGGTCCTTCGAGGCCTTGAACAAGGGCTTTGGCGAGCTGTCCAAGGGCCAGGGCGGCATGGGCCTGGGCGGCGGGCTGGTACTGCTGGCCTTGCTTATGCTGGCCTCGGCCGGCGTGACGCGTCTGGGCTACTTTCGCGGCGACATGTTCGTGGCTGGCGCGGTGCTGCTGTGCGGCGCGCTGCTGCTGATGTTCATCGCCATGCCGGTGCTGCGCGCGCTGTCTGGCGCCTTCCTCGACGACGAAGGCCGGCTGGCCTTCGGTGCGCTGGCCGAGCGCCTGTTCCACGAGCGCATCTGGGGCCTGCAGTGCCTCACCGGCGGTGTGCGCTGCGGCACGGCCTGGAACACGCTGTTCCTGGCGGTGCTCACCGGCACCGGCACCACGCTGCTCGGCACCCTGCTGGCGCTGCTGGCCGAGCGCGGCAGCTCGCGCCGGCTGGCGCGCCCGCTCAATGTGCTGGCCCTGCTGCCCATCATCACGCCGCCCTTCGTGGTGGGCCTGGGCCTGATCCTGCTGTTCGGCCGCGCCGGGCTGGTGAATCAGTTTCTCGAATACGCCTTCGGCATCACGCCCTCGCGCTGGTTCTATGGGCTGTTTGGCCTGTGGCTGGCGCAACTGTTCGCCTTCACGCCCATCGCCTTCATGATCATGCGCGGCGTGGTGCAGGGCATCGCGCCCTCGCTCGAAGAAGCGGCGCAGACCTTGCGCGCCTCGCGCATCAAGACCTTCACCACGGTGACGCTGCCGCTGATGAAGCCGGGCCTGGCGAATGCCTTTCTGGTGGGCTTCATCGAGACGCTGGCCGATTTCGGCAACCCCATCATCGTGGGCGGGCAGTTCAATGTGCTATCCACCGACATCTTCTTCGCCATCGTCGGCGCGCAGTTTGATCAGGGCCGCGCGGCCACGCTGGCGCTGATCCTCACGGTGTTCGCGCTGGGGGCCTTTTTCCTGCAGCAGCGGGTGCTGGGCAAGGCCAGTTACACCACGGTGTCGGGCAAGGGTGATTCGGGCCTGGCCATGCCCTTGCCGGACGGCGTGGCGCGCCTGTGCCGCTGGGTGGCCATGCCCTGGCTGGCCTTCACGGTGGTGGTCTACCTGTTTGCCTTTGCCGGTGGCTTCGTGCAAACCTGGGGCCGCAACTGGACGCCCACCTTCGCGCACTTCATCACCGCCTTCGATCTGCAGTGGGGCGAGCATGGCCTGGTGTGGGCCGGCACGGCGTGGAACTCGCTTTTCACCACGCTCAAGCTGGCCGGCATTGCGGCGCCGCTGTGCGCCGGCATCGGCCTGCTGATGGCCTGGCTGCTGGCGCGCACGCAGTTTCGCGGCCAGCAGGCCTTCGAGTTTGGTGCGCTGCTGGCCTTTGCCATCCCGGGCACGGTGCTGGGCGTGAGCTACATCCTGGCCTTCAATGTGCCACCGTTTGAATTGACGGGCACCGCCATCATCATCGTGCTGTGCTACATCTTCCGCAACCTGCCGGTGGGCGTGCGCGCGGGCACGGCGGCCTTCAAGCAGATCGACAAGGCGCTCGATGAAGCGTCCACCATGCTGCGCGCCAGCACGGCCACCACGCTGCGGCGCGTGGTGCTGCCACTGCTCAAGCCGGCGCTGGTGGCGGCACTGGTCTACAGCTTCGTGCGCAGCATGACCACGGTGTCGGCGGTGATCTTTCTGGTGACGGCCGAGAACGAGCTGGCCACCACCTACATCATCGGCCGCGTGGGCAATGGCGACTATGGCGTGGCGTTGGCCTATTGCACGGTGCTGATCGTGCTGATGTCACTGGTCACCGCGCTGATCGAGGCGGTGGTGGGGCAGCGCAAGTTGGGACGAAGGACCAAAGCAGCATGAGCATCGAATTCAAAGGGGTCACCAAGCGCTACGGTGATGCCAGCTCGCCCCTGGTGGTCAAGGGCATCGACTTCCTCGTGTCCAAGGGCACGCTCACCACGATCCTGGGCCCGTCGGGCTGCGGCAAGACCACCACGCTGCGCATGATCGCGGGCCTGGATTCGCCCAGCGGCGGGCAGATCATCATCGATGGCAAGGATGTGACGACGCTGGGGCCGGCCGAGCGCAATGTGAGCATGGTGTTCCAGAGCTATGCGCTGTTCCCGCACATGAACGTGATCGCCAACGTGAGCTATGGCCTGCAGGTCAGCGGCGTGAGCAAGGCCGAGACCCTGCAGCGCGCACGCACCGCGCTGCAGAACGTGGGCCTCACCGGCTACGACGATCGCCTGCCCAGCGAACTGAGCGGTGGCCAGCAGCAGCGCGTGGCCGTGGCCCGCGCGCTGGTGCTCGAGCCCAGCGTGATGCTCTTCGACGAGCCGCTGAGCAACCTGGACGCGCGCCTGCGCCGATCCATGCGCGAAGAGATCCGCTCGCTGCAGCAGCGGCTGAATCTCACCGTGGCCTACGTCACGCACGACCAGAGCGAGGCCCTGGCCGTGAGCGACCAGATCATCGTGATGGACGCCGGCCGCATCGCCCAGTGCGGCACGCCGCAAGACCTGTACGAGCGCCCCAACAGCGAATTCGTGGCCGGCTTCATGGGCGAGGCCATGCTGTTCGATGCGGTGGTGGGTGCCGACGGCCGGGTGCAA
>Ga0268298_10006703_pt1 | contig 10386 bp, 9 predicted proteins | sample WWTPWeurt_MetaG_FD_194462 | JGI IMG/M metagenome (GOLD analysis project Ga0268298, IMG submission 194462) | Activated sludge microbial communities from WWTP in Nijmegen, Gelderland, Netherland - WWTP Weurt | ecosystem: Engineered > WWTP > Aerobic digester > Activated sludge | place: Netherlands... | reverse complement strand
GCGAATTAAATAAAAAAAAAGCTTATCCAATCGGCAAAAATCAAGCGTTCCGAAATGACTAAAAAACAAACCAGCTCCGAACAAAAAACAGGTTACTACAAATTCATCAGCAAACAAATAATTAGCATCAGATATGGAAGCATTTCGAGAAATTCCAGCTAAGATATAAAAAAATAAACTTAAAAGCTCTAAACTTAAAAAAATTGAAATCAAACTTGTCGACATAGCAAGTAACATAGAAGAGAGAATACAACCTAATAACATAAAAATAATTTTTTGAAAATGAATATGCAATAGTTCCGCGGCTCGAAAAATCGATAAGGACGACAAAAACATTAAACCTAAAAAAATTTGTTTTAAATGAGTCGAACCAACTGAATTTTTAAATAAATGTAACGAATCGAACGAATAGAATACGTATAACTCTGATTTTAAGGTTGTGAAAAAAAGAATTAAAAGCATATAAAGAAATAAGAAAAAAAAAGTATTTTCATCGGGGATATGAGTACGAACCCAATTTTTAAATTTCCCAGACGTTAATAAAATAAAAAACAGCATAAAAACGATTGTAAAAATTTCCGAACCAAAAAAACATATAATATCAAAAAATTCATATAACATTCTTGTTTTCATAAAAATTTATTATTTATAAAAAAGCGATAAAACGAACTACAGCAAACCAAAAACTAAAAACGAACTTAAAAATATTTTTTTAACAAAAAAAAAATAATGCTTTACAAAAACAAATAAACTACGCAAAATATATAATGAACAAAACAAATTATAATATTTAATAAAACCACCATTAAAAACGTCTGCACCAAGAACATCTAAAGATATCGGAAAACAAATTAAATTATTACCTAAAATGTTTTGTTTAACATAAAAAGAAAAAAAAGAAGATGGAACATTTAAAATTGTAAAAGAAGGTATTTTATACTTCAAATTACGTAATTGCTTCGGATAAAATAAAATAAATGAATATAAAATAAAATACTGCTTTAAAAACGTATGTAACAACAAACGACGAAAATTCTTAGTATTCAAAAAAAGCATAAAAAAAATACAAAAAGGAATGAAAGGGGTTTGAACCCTTGTGCTCAAAAATTGAACTCTGGTTTAGCAAACCAGCACCTTTAACCAACTCAGTCATCATTCCAAAATAAAAAAATGCATACATAATAAGCTTAAAAATTAAAAAAAAGATAATAAACTGGCCAATAGCCAAAAGACATCACAACATCTGAATTAAAAAGCAGTACCAAAATAAACGCAGTTACCAATAAACATAATCCATCTTCAACTTTTGACTCAAATAATTCTAAAAAAGAAAAAGATATAATTTTATTTGGATTCGTATACTCATACCAAGAAGGCTCATCAAATATAATTTTTATTAATCGTAAATAATAAATAACAGTAAAACTTCCAAAAAAAACAAACACAACTATCCAAAGAAAAGAATACATCTCCAGAATTCCATAAAAAATAAAACTTTTTGTTAAAAAACCAACTAAAGGTGGAATACCGGCAAAAGAAAAAAACACAAATATAAATTTTAAAGCTAAAGATCGATTAATAAACCATAACCCACTCAACGAACTCAAAAACAATGGGCTACTTAACTCTCGCGCCAACTGTTTATCGTTTGGTTTATATTTGAAAATATGTTCATGAAATGCTCTATTTAAGGTAGGCTCAGTAATAACTTTATATTCATTAACTTTATATTGTTGCGTTAAAAGTTGAACATAAGCAATCCATGCCACAATAGAAACCAGTGAATAAATAATTACAAAAAAATAAATAAGAACAAAAGCCGATTCAGTATTAAAACCAACCAAACATATCGGAACACCAACCTGATTCATTGAACTATAAATTAAAACAAATTTCAATTTATTTGTAAAAAAAGCGCGAACCCCACCATAAATAAAAGTAAAAAAACCAAGAAATAGAAAAAAATTAACAAAATAAGGATACGCAGATATTGCCAAAACACTAATACGCAATAACGGTGTAAAAATTACGAGTTTACTGATTACGCAAAAAATAATAGTTGCAGCTACAGGAGAACCAAAATAAACAAAAGGCTGCCATAATTGAAACGGAGCAGCAAGAAGTTTAAATGCGAAGGAAAGAAAAATAAGTAAGCATCCAAAAGCAACAATACTAATTCCATCTTCTTTTCCATTTAGTAAAAAACAAAAAAAAGTATCTAACGAACAAAAATCAAACGTTCCGAAATGGCCGTACAAAATAGTGCATCCAGCTAAAAAACATCCGGACACAAGTGCATTTGCAATAAAATAATGCAAACCAGCATCTACAGAGTGAACAGAACGTAGAATCGCTGCTAGTGTGTAAAAACATAAACCTAAAAATTCCAAACATAAAAAAACTGAAATCAAACTTGTCGACATAGCAAGTAACATAGAAGATAGCAAACACCCAAATAATAAAAAAACAATTTCTTGAAAGTGAATATGAACTAATTCAGCGGCACGAAAAATAGAGAAAGAAGAAAAAAACATCAAACTCAAAATAATTTGTTTTAAATAAGTCGAACCAACAGAATTTTCAAATAAATATAGTGCATCAAAAGCAGAAAAAGAATAATATTCAGAATTACATGTAGTAATAAAAATAAAAATAAGCGTAAGAACATAAAAACTATAAATATCATAAGAAGTAAAAAAAAAAGTATTTTCACCGTAGATATAAGTACGAACCCAATTTTTAAATACCCCAGACGTTAGTAAAAGAAAAAGCAACATAAAAATACCTGTAAAAATTTCAGAACCAAAAAAACAAAAAAAGTCAAGAACTATGCACAAAGTGTCAAGTGTATTCATATTTATATAAATTTTGCGTAAGAAAAATTTGCATTTTCATCTTCGGATTATGAGACCGATAAGTTCCTGGCTTACTCCATTACGCCTGAAAATAAGAATTATACGATAGCTCACTACCATAAACTATATTCTTATTTTTACTATCAAACCGTTTTTTTTAAAAGAAATATCCTCTATTGGAATTGAACCAATTTTTTTGCAGTGAAAATACAAAGTCCTAACCACGTAGACGAAGAAGACAAAATAATAACCCAAAATAGAAGAAACCGGATTCGAACCGGCACACGTCGAATTAAAAGTTCGCTGCTTTAACCATTTAAGCTATACTTCTAAATCCACGACTTCATACGACAAACCAGAAACACTTGTATAAAGTATACTTCTAATATCATTAAAAAAAAAATAAAAAACAAACTATAGCAAATCAAAAATCAAAAACAAGCTTACAAAATCTTTTTTTAATAAAAAAAATAACACTTTACAAAAACAAATAAACTACACAAAAAGCATAATTACTTCGAATAAAATAAAAAAATACTTTAAAAAATATATACAACACTAAACAACAAAAATTTTTAGTCTTCAAAAAAATATAAAAAGAACTAAAAAAAATTTGAAACCGTGTGCTCAAATTTTAAACTCTGATTTAGCAAACGAATATCTGGAACCTACTCAGTCATCATTCCAAAAAAAAGATAATAAACTGGCTGATAGCCAAAAATAATCACAGTATCTAAATGTAAAAACAACACAAAAAGAAGCGAAATCACCAATAAACATAATCCATCTTCAACTAATGACTCCAATAATTCTAAAAAAGAAAAAGATAAAACTGTATTTGGATTAGTATAAAAATTACAATTCGGCTTATCAAAAATAATTTTTATTAATCGTAAATAATAAATAGCAATAAAACTTCCAAAAAAACCAAACACAACTACCCAAAGAAAAGAATCCATTTCCAGAATTAAATAAAAAATAAAACTTTTTGTTAAAAAACCAATCAAAAAAGGAAAACTAGCAAAAGAAAAAAACACGAATATAAATTTTAAAGCTAAAGATCGATTAATAAACCATAACCCACTCAACGAACTCAAAAACAGTGGACTACTTAGCTTTCGGGCTAACTTTTTCTTATCTGGTACATCTTTGAAAAAATATTCACTAAATTCTCCAGTAAATTTAAGTTCAGTATTAACTATATACTCATTAACTTTATATTGCTGCGTTAAAAGCTGAACATAAGCAATCCATGCAACAATAGAAACAAGTGAATAAATAATTACAAAAAAATAAATAAGAACACATGCCGATTCAATATTAAAACCAACCAAACATATAGGAACACCAACTTGATTCATTGAACTATAAATTAAAACAAATTTTAATCTATTTGTAAACAAAACCCGAACCCCACCATAAATAAAAATAAAAAAACCAAGAAATAAAAAAAAAAAGCAAAATAAGGATACACAGATATTGTCAAAACACTAATACGCAATAATGGTGTAAAAATTACAAATTTACTGATTACACCAAAAAGAATAGCTGCAGCTACAGGAGCACCAAAATAAATAAAGGGCAACACAAGATTAAACGGAGCAATAAGAAGCCGGCAGGCAAAATATAAAAATAAAAATAAACATCCTAAAGCAATAAAAGTATTATTATCCCCTTTTACATTTTGCAAATAATAAAAAAAATAATTTAAATAACAAAAATCAAAAGTACCTAGCGTGTGATAAAAAAACCCAATTCCCAAAAAAAAAAGACTCCAAACAGGCACATTTGAAATACAAAAATATAAGCATGCTTCTAAGTACGGAATAAAACGGAAAAAAGCTGCTAAAATGTAAATAAATAAGCATAAAAACTCTAAACTTAAAAAAATTGAAATCAAATTAGTTGCCATTAACAAAGTCATAGAAAATAGTAAATATCCCAATAATAAAAAAACAATTTCTTGAAACGGAATATAAGCTGCCTCTGCCACACGAAAAATAGCAAACGAAAAAAAAATCATCAAACCCAAAAAAATTTGCTTTAAAAGAACTGCTCCTACAGAATTATAAAAAAAATGTGGTGCAGCAAAGGTAGAAAAAGAATTGTCAAAGAAATACAATGTATCAAAAGCAGAAAAATCAAACATAACTATGATAATAAAAAAAAGCATAACTGTATATAAACCATAAATATCATAAGAAGTAAAAAAAACAGCTTTTTTCGATTCAGCGTAGATATGCGTACGAACCAAATTTTTAAATACCCCCGCCGATAATAAAAAAATAAATACTATAACGAAGCCGACGAATTCATAATAAAAACACAAAATTAAATTAATAAGCAAAAAAATATTTTCCATAGCATTTTATAAATATCATATCTTAATAAAAAAATTATAACAAACCGGGACCGAAATACAATACCAAATATATGTAACAATAAAAATTTTTAGTAGTCAAAAAAATATAAAAGTAATAAAAAAGGTTTAAAACCGTATGCTCAAAATTTGAACTCTATTTTAATCAACCGATCCATTTAACTTACATAAACTAAAGGATATCTTTCCATTCCGACTCCCTAATAATAAAACGCCCATCAGGAAACAGAAGCTTAACTTTACGCCCGAAAAGTTGAACCCTCCCGTCAGGTAAATAGACAATATTATACCTATAATGATACCAACATACCATACAAAGCAACAAATCCATATAATACTTTTCAACACGTTGAAGTTCTTCCTGCTCTTTTTTTTGTTCGAGTTCTTTAGCCTTCTTAGCTAAATCTAGGTTTTGCATCCGTATCCAAAATAACGCATCTGCTTCTTCATCCGGGGGACAAGAATCAAAAATTTCAGTAAAGAACATACCTACTAGCGCCACTAATGCCCAAAATAAACCGACAAATCCCGGTACTTTGGCGGCTCGGATACGCTCGGGATAACGGATGTCAACCCAATCGATTACAGCATGCGACAGTAACCAGTGCATCATGAGACCCAGTATTAGAATCACCACAATAAAATATAAATAAGCTAACAGTCGCACTATAAGCTTGAAACAGTCTAAAAAGAAACAGAAGCAGTAAAACAAAAACCGAGCAACAAAACCACCGGAAACAAGAAATATTATCGCGAAAAATATTACAGAATCAAAAAACGAAACCCCCTTAGTAAAAAAACACATTTCAATAAGGGATAAAAGTTGATCTTTAACATTCACCACAAAATTATAAAAATTTAGGACCAAATTTTTTACATCAAAATATTTACTAAAAAAAACGTTCTTAAGCTTATTTTTAATTTTTCTCATTTTAATATTTAAATTTTAATAGCAAGAGCTAATATACATTTCCCGTACTTTGTATTGCAAATACATATAAATATAATTAAAATAAAAAATTTGTGAAATCTTTACAAATGCAGTAGGCCCCAAAACTTCTAAGAAACCTCGATCTAACGAAATATACGAATAAAATAAGGACCAATTCAAAAAAAAAAGTATAAGTATTTGATTTATAGTCCGATCTAAAAACCATTTTTTATTAAAAAAAGTATAAACTTGCAAAAAAATATAATTTTTTTTTAAAAATTTAATTTGAAATTTAAATTTCATATAATAAAATAAAACAAAACATATTGCACAAAAAAACATAAATAATGGCAAAATTTTAATTATAAAATTTATAAATTCAATATCTCCCAAATTATAATAATTTCTATTAAAAAAAACTGCTTGACTAAAAAAAGTTGTTCCAAAACCGTAAAAAACCTCAGTAACTAAACCACCAATCCCAATACTAAAAAACGCCAAAATAATTAAACTTAAACTAATTGGAAATTTATTTTCCTTTGTTAAATATAAAAAATGAAACGAAAAATTTGGATATGTAAAAAAAATTAAAAATAATAAACGAACAGAATAAGCCGTAGTAAAAAAAGCAGCAACTAAACCAATTAAAAAACAAAACCAACCAACCGGCGTATAAGTAGCATACATTTGCTCTAATATAATATCTTTGGTATAAAAACCACTTAAAAAGGGAAAACCAGACAAGTTTAAAGAACCAATAAGAAAACACGAGTAGGTAAGAGGTAAAAATTTTAATAAACCGCCTAGTTTACGAGTATCCTGCTCATCAAAAGATGCATGTATTACTGCCCCAGCTGCCAAAAAAAGTAATGCTTTAAAAAAAGCATGAGTTGTTAAATGAAATAAAGCTGTTGTATATTGACCGATACCACACGCCATCATCATATAACCTAATTGACTACAAGTAGAAAATGCAATTACTTTTTTTAAATCATTTACAAATAAACTAATGCTTGATCCAAAAATAGCGGTTAAAGCACCAATAATAGCCACAAACATTAAAGCAGAATTTGATAAAATAAACAATGGAGAGGTACGAATTAATAAAAATACACCAGCAGTAACCATGGTTGCTGCATGAATTAATGCCGAAACTGGAGTTGGACCTTCCATAGCATCAGGTAACCAATTATGAAACCCAATTTGAGCAGATTTTCCCATAGCCCCCAAAAAAAGCAAAAAACAAATTAAATCTATTGATTTAATTTTAAATAAACCAAAAACTATAACAGTATTTTTTAAAAAAACGGCTTCATAAAATAAAATAGAATAATCCAAAGTTTCAAAAATTAAAAAGATAACAAATAAAGCAAGTAACAATAATAAATCTGCCATTCTATTAAATAACATTGCTTTTATTGCTGCTTTATTCGCTTGTAAGCGAGTAAACCAAAAATTAATTAACAAGTAAGAAGCTAAGCCCACACCCTCCCACCCAATAAACATTTGAACAAAATTACTACTTGTAACTAAAATCAACATAAAAAATGTAAACAAAGATAAATACGACATAAAACGTACAATATGTGGATCATTTTTCATATACTCAATACTAAATAAATGAACAACCAGAGAAATAAGAGTTACAACGCAAATTAAAATTAAATTTACATTATCAAAATAAAATTCCCAACAAACACTTAAAACATCAAAGGACATCCATTTACCTAAATAAATATAAAAAATAGAATTATGATAAAACTGCTTTACTATTAGAATAAAAGCTAGTACGAAAGTGTTTAAAATATTTAATAGAATGAGAATTAAAGTACCTTTACCTAAATAACGCCCCAAAAACGTACCAAGAAAAAAACTACCAAAAGGTAACCAAAGAAATAAAAGTAACATATCAACAAATAAAGCATTAACATCAAAAAAAAACGATAAAGTGTAGGTATATATATTATTCTCAAAAATTTATAAAACAAGTATAGATTTTTATAATCACTTATAAAAACGCATCACAAAATCCGACACACAAATTTTTAATGTTTAAAATTAAGCAAAAAATTTAATAAGAAGCATAGATGGAATATTTTTTATAAGACTTTCTTGAATATTTATTGTTTTATTTTTATTCTCACAAAAAAGTAAGACAGAATATTTTTTAAAAATAAAATGTTCTTGTGCTTTTTTATGAACATGAGGCGACTTTAACAAAACTATTTTTTTAGTTTGTATAGGCAAATAAATAATTTTTTTAATATGAAGATTTTTTAAGGTTTTTAAAAAAATCAAATAAGCAACCAATATACCTAAATTTGTTGTTATTAATTTGAATTTCATATCCTATACTTTAAAAAAAATATTTGGTTCGACTGCGCGCACTACAATAGGCATAAACCCATGATTTACTCCACAAATTTCTGAACATTGCCCAAAATATAAACCCGGACGTTTAATAAAAATAGAAATTTGAGTCAAACGTCCAGGACATGCATCAATTTTAATACCAAAAGAAGGTATAGCCCAACTATGAATAACATCAGCTGACGTAGCTAATAAACGCACATGTACACAACAAGGCAATACAACTCGTGTATCCGTTTCTAATAAGCGTAAAGTACCTATACGCAAATCTTGTGTATTTATCATGTAAGAATCAAAACGTGTAGGTGCTGCATCATCGCTATGTGGTAACGTATATTCATAAGACCAATACCACTGGTGCCCTGTAATTTTTAAAACAAATGCAGGAGTAACATAATCATCCATAGCATATAATAAACTAAAGGTTGGAGAGGCAATAGTTAATAAAACAAATGCAGGTAATATTGTCCAAATAACTTCTAAATCTTGTGAATGACTAAAAGATTTATTGCTTACTTGAATTAATTGTGTTTTTGTAAAATTAGGTTTAACTTCATGAGGAGCAGTTAAAATTTGATATAATGTAAAAACAACTAAACCTAAAACACAAAACATATCGAACATAATATATTCATGTAAAGAAGCCATCCAATCCATATTGACAGTAGCAGGATCTTGTAACCACATTTGATAAGGTTCTGGTGCATCACAAAAAATTGTATTGATTTCAATTTTCGAAAAACAAATTAAAAAAAAAACTAAAAATTTCATTAATTTAAAACTAAAAAACATTTACAGAAAAAGGATTTGCACCTTATTAATATGAAATAAAAAACTTAAGGTTCTGTCACGCATTAAATTTTAAAAAGAATTTGTCCTCCAACATGATATTTTTTACAATTTAATAAAGTAAATAATCCTTTATTAGTAGAAAGAAAAAAGGTTAAACCTTTTTCTCGCTTTATAAAAACATTTCGATGATTTAAAAAAAATGTATTTGCTGAAATCGTCGAGATAGTTTTATAATTTTTAAATAACTCTTTTCTTGTAAAAATATATACATCTTGTGTTTTTTTATTTAAATAAAAAAACCGAATAAAACCCTCTAAATATAGTATTTGTATGATGTGTATATACAATAATAAATTTTTAATTTTTAAAGAATATTTATGTCGTTGTTTCAAAGCAATTAAAAAAAAAATTAAAGTAAAATGCATTTTTTAAAAAATGTTTTCAATCGGATTTGAACCAATGACAAATAGATTTTCAATCTACTACTCTACCTCTGAGCTATGAAAACTAAACATATATTATTATTGTTGAAGGGACTTGAACCCTTAATATCACTAAGAAGTTAGATCCTAAATCTAATGCGTATACCAATTTCGCCACAACAATATTTTTTAGGACTAAACGAAATAAATAAAACACATCTTATAGGATTTGAACCTATACTCTAAAGCTTAGAAGACCTTCACATTTTCCAATTATGCTAAAGATGTTGAATATACTGATAATAATTAGGCGAAAAACGGGACTTGAACCCGTAATATCTAAAGCCACAATTTATTACTTTAACCAATTAAGTTATATTCGCCTATAAACATAGACAGATTCGAACTGTCGACTTTACACTTATCAGGCGTACACTCTCCCAACTGAGTTATATGTTTTAATTAGACTCAAAAATTTTAAAAAAGCTCCTAATATATTTAGAAAAAGTTTCAAAAAGGACTATAGAATTATTTTAAATTTTAAATACGTAATTTTTTCATACGCTACTATTTAAAAATTTTTAGTAATAGCGTAATGACCTTTTATCAATAACTATTTGAATACAAACTTACTAA
>Ga0268298_10006702_pt1 | contig 10386 bp, 10 predicted proteins | sample WWTPWeurt_MetaG_FD_194462 | JGI IMG/M metagenome (GOLD analysis project Ga0268298, IMG submission 194462) | Activated sludge microbial communities from WWTP in Nijmegen, Gelderland, Netherland - WWTP Weurt | ecosystem: Engineered > WWTP > Aerobic digester > Activated sludge | place... | reverse complement strand
ACGCGGGCCCCGATGATCTCGGTGATCCGGATGCCGTAGCGTTCGCCGAGCGCGACCGCCTCGCCCTTGGCGACCAGGCGGCTGTTCACGCGAATATCGAGGGGCTCACCGGTCATCTTGGTCAGCGGGATCACCGAGCCAGGACCGAGCCGGCCCGCGACATCGCGCAGGCTCATGGTCACGCGGCCCAGCTCCACGGAGAGCTCCACCGGGATGTCGCCCAGCAGGGCGTCGATGCCGCTGCCCGTCCGAGAGAGCGCGGCGTTCACGCGCAGCGCGTCGATTCCTTCTTTGGCGCCCTCATCGGCGGGCGTACCAGGCTTGCTGCTCATTTCTCTTCCTCCGGTTGGTGATCGACGATCTCCACGCCCAGCACTCCGCGCGTCATCACCGGTCGGCCCCAGGCCTTGAGGGTGTTGGCGCAGAAGACCGGCAGGGGGTCATCCGTGGATCGATTGAGGGTGATGACGTCGCCGACCGCCAAAGAGGCCAGGGCCCCCATGGAGAGCTCGGTGGAGCCCAGCTCGACGCGCACCTCGAGGGGCACTGCGGACAGCACGTCCTCGAGGATGGCGTCGGTGACTCCCCGGCTCTGCATTCCAGGGGGCGCCGCGATGAACAGCTCGGGGGCGGCGACGAGGCGTACACGGCCGTTGGTGGCGCCGCTGATCGCCAGCGTCACGGCGATCAGGGTCTCGGCGCCATACAGAGACATCTTCCAGGTCTCCGCGGCCAGGGTGTCGGTGACGGCGCTGACCGAGGATTGCTGCTCCTCCCGCCAGGCTTCACTGAGCGCGGAGACCACCAAATCGCCGGCGCGCGAGAAGACGCCCAAGGCGGTAGCAGAGGGCGGTCGGTCGGTCTCAGCGTCGCCGCCATCGGGATCACCGCCGAGCAGGATGGCGGCCATGCCCTCGACCATTTGCCCGCCGATGGCCAGGAGCGCGAAGCCTCCGCGACCCTCGACCCGCACCACGCGGCTCCAGCAACCCTCCAGAGCGTCGCGCAGCGGTCCACCGCTGACGACCTCGGTGCCGTCCACCCGCACGTCGAGCTTGATGCCGAGCGCGCGCAGCAGACGGACCCGAGAGGCGGCGCTCCAGCGCCCGGCGATGCGCAGGGCGTCCGGGCGGGCGAGGCGGCAGGCCCGGTCGTCGGCGATCAACGCGATGGGGCGAGCGTCGGCGGTCTCGGGCGCGTCGGCCCTGAGGGCCGGCGCAAATTGATCCACCATGACGGCCCGCAGCGCGGCGAGCTCGTCGGCGTCGAGAATTCCTCCGACCACGGCCGGTCTCTACGCAAGGTCGAGGCCAGCGAGATCGGCGGGAGGTTCAGCTTCGATTGATGCGGCCGCTGACGGCGTCGTCAACGCGCGCGGAGCTTGATCCGCCAGCTCCCACTCTTCTTCACAAAACCCACGGCTTGGGTCGATCCGCTGGCCATCACGCGATCGCCGCGGGCCTTGTTGCCATCGACCACGACGTGGCGGAGCTCCTCGTCCTGGAACATGCGGGAGGACACCGTTCCTCCTCCCATCTCTGCGCGCTTGGCGGTCTCGATCGCACCAGCGAAACCCGGAGGATCTCGCACCGCGCGCAGCTTCAGCTCGAGCTCGGCCTCGAGCTGCTTGGCGAGATCACGCACGCTGAGCGAACGGGAGAGGCGATCGGAGTCGGCGCCGTCCAGCACCGCCTCGGCGGCCTTGGCCAGCGCCTCACGCTTCGGAAACAGGTCTTCCAGCGAGATCCCGAACTGAGCGGCCAGCTCTTGCGCCTTGCTGAGCCCGAGCAGACCGCTGTTCTTGGTGAGGCTGAGGACGTCGGCGTCGTCGAGACAGGAGAAGAAGGTCGTCCAATCGGCGCGCGCGACGGCGGCGCGGGCCTCCTCGAAGACGGCCTCGGGTGTGTCCCGGCTCATGGGCGGGAGACTAGTCGGCGGCTAGCCTGAGGTCTAGCGCTTGAGGTTGGCGACCTCGGTCAGCATCTCGTCGGCCGTGGTCACCGTCTTGGCGTTGGACTGGAAGGCGCGCTGGTAGGCGATCAGCGTCACCAGCTCCTTGCTGAGGTCAACGTTAGAGGACTCCAGCGTCATCGCCGCGATCGAACCGCGCGAGCCGTGGCCGGCGGCGTCGATCAAGGGATCGCCCGAATCTACCGTGCGTCCGAAGAGCTGATTGCCCGAACGCTCCAGCTTCTCCTCCTGACCGAACATCGCGATGGCGATCTGGCCGACCGAGTGCTCTTGGCCGTTGGAGTACACCGCGCTGATCACGCCTTGGTCGCTGAAGCGGACGTCCAGCAAGCTGCCCGCGCCGAAGCCGTTCTGCTCGAGGCCGTTGAAGTTGAAGGAACCGGCTTGCTGCTGGGTCCCGCTTCGGCCGTCCCCACCATCCGCGATGGCGTTGCCGAAGCTGAACGCGATGGTCTGACCCGGCTCCGCTCCGGCGAAGTCCGCCGTGAAGCTGCCCGACTGAGAGTCGAGCGCGCCGCTGAGCGTGAACTGCAGCGATCCGCTCCCGACCTCCACCGGCGTGCCGACGGCCTGGCCGATATCTCCACCGTCGACCATCCCGTGCCACTCCCACTGGTTGTCGGCGGTCTTCACGAAGTACACGTCTACTCGCCGCGCCGTCCCCAGTGAGTCATAGACGGTCATGCTGGTGGCGTGGTTGCTGCTCGTCTGGGGATTGGCTGGGTCCCAGACATTTGTGCCAGACCGGGCGTCCAGGTTCAGCGAGATGTCTGCGGTCGTAGTGGCCGAGCCGGTCGCTTGCCGCGGCACGTTCAGATCGCCGACCACCGGCGACCGCGCGCCGGCAGGATCGATCGCGTAGCCTTGAAGCCTCAGCTGCTCGCCAGTGGTGATGTAGCCATTGCCGTCGAGGAGGAAGCGGCCGTCGCGGGTGAAGAAGCTCCCCTCGATGCCCTCGTGCGGGCCTTTGACCGAGAAGAAGCCGTTGCCGCGGATGGCGAGGTCGAGGGAGCGGCCCGTGTTGTTGAGGCTGCCTTGCTCGAACAGGGTCTCCGGCCCGGCCATCATTACGCCCGCGCCCTCCCGCTGCCCGTTGCCGGCGGTCCCTCCGAGGAGCGCCTCGAAGCTCGCCCGCGAGCCCTTGAAGCCCGTGGTGGAGATGTTCGCGATGTTGTCACCGACCACTGAGATGCCCTCACCGAAGGCGGTGATGCCGCTCGAGCCAGTATAGAGAGTCGTCCAGATAGACATGATCGTTTCCTTTCTTCCGCTCGTGCGGTCACGTTCCGATAGAGAGAATGTCGCCGGGGCTCACCGCGACTCCACCGATGGAGAACTGCGCGGAGCCGTTTTGAAACCGAAGCTCGCTGATCACGCCCGAGAGCGTGGTGGCGGCGTCCATGCTGCTGCCTTGAGCGTCGGTGGCGGCCACCTCCACTCGATACTTCCCGTCAGGTAGGCCACGTTTGCCATCATCGAGCCCATCCCACTCGATCGCGGTGTCACCGACGCCGCGCGCGCCCAGGTCGATGGTACGGACTCGATTGCCGTCTGCGTCGAGGATGTGCACCTCGACGTTCTTCGCGGCCCTGGGGAGGCTCATGTTGAGCTTCGCCCCGGTCGGCGGAGGTTTTTCAAAGTCGGCGCTGTGCACCGAGACGCGCCGGCCGACCAAGCTGATGTAGTTGGCTCGAGCGTTCGACGCCGCTTGGGTCTGCATGTCGACCAAGTGAGTGTTGGTCTCAGCGCTCTGCTGAACTTGGGTGAGGGTGGCGAGCTGGGAGATGAACTCCGATCCCTTCTGCGGCTCCATCGGGTTTTGATTTTGGAGCTCTGCCACGAAGAGCTGCAGGAACTCATCGGTCTGCGTCTTCTCTTTGGCCGTCGCTGGAGGGTCGAAGAGCGTCGTCCCTGTTCCTGTTACCGCGTTGGTGCTGACCATCGTTTCAAGTTCCTCTCACACGACCACACGAACTCGGGCGCGCCCTCTTCGCTCGGGGGGACCATCGTCCTCCGTCGCCAGTTCTGACGCGCCTCCGCCTTCGCGGGGCTCCTCTGCACCATTGCTGCTTTCATGCCGACTCGCGGTCGCCGAAAAACTCTCGAGTGCCAGGCCGTGCTGTCCGAGAAATTGGCGAAGCTCGCCGCGGTGCTGCGCCAGAATCTTCAACAGATCGTCAGAACGGGCGCTGGCGGCCAGGTACACCTTGTGGCCGTCCATTCGGATCGTGACCGTGATCTGTTGCTCGCCCTCGCCGAGCGTAATTGCCGTCCCCGCCAGACCGATCCGGCCCCGGGGGAGCTCGGCATCCGGGTTGAGCTCGAGCTCGGTGGCGTACACCGGCGTAGGAGCAGGAGCGACCGGCCCGCTGGTCGGAGCGGGAGCAGCGGGCTGAGGCGACGCTGTGAGGGTCGCGGCGGCCTGAGCCAGGTCGACCGCCTCCGTCGTCCGTGCCGCCGTCTCTGCCCCATCCGCGTCCTCCGACGCGGCGGGGGTCGGTGTCTCAGCCTGAGACGGCGGAGTGCCGACCGGGCTCCGGGCGGTGTCGCCGCCGGACGCCCCATAGGCGTCGAAGGTCGGCGCGGCCAGCGTCGGGCTTTGATCCGGCGCTGGGGCCTCGCCGGTCGCCGGGTCCGGCGCGTCTTTGGGTAGGATCTCGGCGGGAGCCTCAGGATGCTCGTCCGGCGCGCTGCGGGCCAAGTTGCTCTTGAGCCGGGCGCTATACAGCGGCGTGAGGGCGCTGGTCTGCTCGGGGGTGGAGCCGGTGGCGAGCTCGATCTTCACCGCGGCTTGCGCCGGGGCGGGGGGCTCGGGGAGCTGCTGCTTGTTGCGGCGGGTGTCTTTGCTGATTCCGCCGCTTTTGACGGGGCGCTCGCGGTGGACCTCCTCAGCCGTGCCGCGGCGCTCGCCGTCGGCTCCGGCGTTGGCGCGCGCCAGCGACGATGAGAAGGGCTCGGTATCCGGGGGCGGGGCGGTGTCCTGATCGGCCCGCGCCCCGCTCTCGATCGATCGCGGCTCGCTGGCGGTGACCGCTGCTCCCAGCGCGCCGGCGAAACCGCTGAGGCTCATCGCCGCAGCCTCCCAAAGCGCTGCGCGCTGAGATCATCGAGGACCAGCTGCTCGCGCCGCCGTTCGCGCTCGGCCATGCTGGTCTCGAGGCGCTCCAGCGCCCGCTCCACGACCTCCAGATCGCGGGCGCGACCCTCGAGCTGCTTTCGGGCTTGATCCAGTCCCTTTTGGGCGCCGGCCAGCACCGTCACGGCCTCGGCTCGGGCCTGCTGGGCCCAGCTACGCTCCGACTCGACTTGCACCAGCGCGTCGATGCTCGAGGCACGGGCCAAGCGCTCCGGGACGGCGGCGGCCAGCTCAGCCAAGGCGCGATCGCGATCGCCGAGCTGATCTTGCGCTCCCTGAAAGCCGGCGGCTGCTCGCTCGGTGGTTCGGCGCGCCACGTCCTTGAGGCGTTCGCGCGCCGCTCGCACTCGCTTGAACAGCTCCTTATTGGCGGTCATCGATTGCTCCTCTTGCTCACCGGCTTGGCGAGCAGCTCCGCGAGCACCTTGCGGGCATCCGCGGCCAGCGTACGCTCGGTGGGGGATTGCTTGGACCACTCGACGACGCGGCCACCGAGCTCGAGGGCCTCGTCCAGCGCGGCGCTTTGGCCGGGGACGTAAGCGCCGAGGCTCTTCAGCTCCTCGACCTCCTTGCGTCCCGCCAGCACGGCCCGCGCCCTATCGGCCAGGGCCAATGCCTCAGGGGTGGAGACCGCCCGAGCCACGCGGGATGCGCTGGCGAGGACGTCGACCGCCGGGAAGTGGCCGCGCGCCGCCAGATCGCGGGAGAGGACCACGTGTCCGTCGAGGAGCGAGCGCGCCGAGTCGGCCACCGGGTCGCTGAGGTCATCACCCTCCACCAGCACCGTGAAGAACGCGGTGATCGAGCCGCCGCTCTGAAATGGCGCGGCGCGCTCGAGCAGGCGGGGCAGCGCCGCGAAGACGCTCGGCGGATAGCCCTTGGTCGCGGGTGGCTCGCCGGCCGCCAGCCCGATCTCGCGCAGCGCCATGGCGTAGCGGGTGAGGGAGTCGAGCACCAAGAGGACGTTTTGCCCCCGATCGGCGAAGTACTCCGCAACCGCCACCGCCGATTGGGCACCGCGGGCGCGCTCCATCGCTGTTCGGTCCGAGGTCGCAACCACCAGCACCACGTTGGCGCCGAGCTCGGTCTCCAAGATGTCTCGCACCTCGCCGCCGCGCTCGCCGACCAGGCCCAAAACCACGACGTCGGCCCGGCTCTGGGTGGCGATCTGGCGGATGAGGACGGTCTTTCCTACACCGGCCCCCGCGAACAGCCCAACGCGCTGACCGCGGCCCGCTGGCAGCAGGGCGTCGATGGTCCGGATCCCGGTCTCGAAGGGTTGCTGAATCCGCGCTCGCGCGGCGAGGGGAGGCGCCGGGCGTTCCAAGGGCACCAGCGCGTCGGGGTGGATCGGGGGACCGCCGTCGAGGGGGCGGCCGAAGGGATCGATGACCCGGCCCAGCACCGCCGGGGACACGGGGACTCCGGAGCTGCGGCGGCTCGGCCGCACGAAGGCGCCGGGCGCGATCCCGCGGATGTCATCCAGGGGCACGATGAGCGCGAGCTCACCCTGAAAACCCACCACCTCCGCCAATACCGGGGCGCCGCCGCGAGAGATCTCGAGCAGCATGCCGATCTGCGCGTCGGGCACCGAGGCCTCGATGAGCGAACCGGTCACCCGGCGCACGCGGCCGAGCCTCACCAGGGCTGGTGTGCTGGCTACGACGTCCTTGGCGTGCCGGAGCAGCGATGCGCTGATCATGCCGCCTCGCTCTCGCCGCTCTTCGCCGAGCTGGCGTCCCCGAGCAACGCGCGGAGGGAGTCGGCCACCAGCTCCAGGCGGGCCTCGAGGGAAGCATCCACCGCGCAGCGCTCGCCTTCGACGATGCAGCCGCCTACCCCCAGGGTCTCGTCCTCTACGATCTCCATCGCCCCGTCGAAGATCTCCGGGTTTTGTGCGGCCAATACGGCGAGGTCGGCCTTGCCCATTCGGAGCTTGAGTCCCTGGCCGCTCCCGGCAGCTTGGATGGCGGCGCGCACGTTCTCGGCCAAGACCTTGGGGTCGACCGCCAGGTGTGAGCGAAGCAGCTCTCGCGCCACGGTCACGGCCAAGGAGACGATGGCCCCGGTCTCGATGCGCTCGGCCCGCTTGATCGTAGCCTCCAGCCGGATCACCGCGTCGCTGTAGCGGCGCAAGATCTCGTCCAGCTTCTCGCGGCCCTGAGACAGGCCCTCCTCTTCGGCGTTGCGGCGCGCCTGGTCGGCCATCTCCTGAATGGCCGCCTCATCCGGCACATTCTTGGCCGAAGGGCTCGCGTCCGGCGCGCCAGCCTGCGCTGGGTCGGGTTCGGCACCAAAGGCCGGCTTGGCCTTGGTGGCCACCGGGGTCAGCCAGGCGGCGGGCAGCGCTTGATCGAGCCGGGGCAAGGAGAGCGGCACGGTCTCGAGCTTGCGATCGGCGAAGACGCGCACTGGTTTGGGAGTGCGGCTCATACCAGCTTCTCCTTGTCGCCCCCGGGCAGCGTGATCTTGCCTTCGGTGGCCAAGCGCTGTGCGGCCTCGACGATGGTGCGCTGCGCGGCCTCCACCTCGGAGAGCCGCATCGGCGGAAGCAGCGCCAGGTCTTCGCGCATCGCCGCGGCGGCGCGGGTCGAGATCGAGGTGAGGAACAGCTCTCGCAGGTCCTCGCTCGCGGTCTTGAGCGCGATCAGCAGCTGATCCGGCGAGACCTCCTTCATCAGCGACTGCACGGCCTTCTGGGTCAGGCCGTTCAGATCCTCGAAGGTGAACATCGCGTCGCGAACCTTGGTCGCCACCTTGTTGAACTTGTCATTCAGCTCACCGATGAGCCGCTCGGTGTCGTCCGGCGGCAGCTCGTTGAGGAGCCCGGCGGTGAAGGCCACGCCGTCGAACTTCTGGTTGGTCGCGGTCTCGCCCAGCGCGCCCGCCGAGGCCAAGGCGCGCGCGACGGCCTCCGAGGCCAGCTGCACGGTTTCGGCCGGGATCTCGGTCAGGGACGCCAGTCGGCCGATGATGTCGGCCTGGCGCTCGCTGGGGATCGCGGCCAACACCGCCGCCGCACGATCGCGGGGTAGCTGGGCCACGATGACCGCGGCCAGCTGGGGGTGCTCCTCCTGAAGGAGCTCGGCCAGCGCGGTGGTGCGGGCCGAACGCAGGGCCTGCATGGGCTCGAGCGCGTTGGGGTCACGGTAGGGCGGCGGCGCCAAGAGGAGCAGCGCGCGCTCCTCGCCGAGGGCCTTGGCCGCTAGATCGCGGAAATACAGGCCGGCGGCGCGGGCGCCAACTGGACCGTCGGTGCGCATCAGCTGCTCGAACTCGGCGAAGGTCGCCTCCAGCGCTTGCACCGCCCCGGTGTCGAGCGCATCGGCCCGCTTGGCGAGGAGCTTCACCTCCGACTCGGAGAGGTGGGAGAGGACTTGGGTCGCGACCTCGACGTCGAGGGCCAGCAGCACCAAGGCCGCCTTCTCCGGACCCGAAGGATCACCGCTCATGCTGCCTCTCCTCGCGCTTCAGTCTCGCGCTTGTTCTCATGATGCCTCGGGGCCTCGATGCCGCGCGCATCCCCCGCGGGCTCAGCCAGCCAAGCCGAGAGGATCGCCGCTGCTCGGACCGGGTCTGCCTTGGCCGCCTCCAGCGCACGCTCGCGCGAGGGCACCTCTTCTTTGGGCGCGTCCAGGGCGGGGTTCGCGCCGTCACCCAGCGCCGACTCGGCCTCCTCGGCGCTCACCGGCAAGAGCGGCATCGCGCCAGAGGGCTCCTCTTCGGTCTGCTCCTTCTTCTTGCTGGCTCGGCGTACGAGCAGGGCGATGGCCAGCATCGCCCCGAGCAAGAGGAGGAGGGCGGCTCCGGCCCCGACCATCAGCCACTTCTGGTCGACCTGCTCCCACCACTGATGAGCGATCGGAATCTCCTTCTCCTCGGTCTTTTGGTCGAAGAAGGGCGCGCTGTGAACCTCGATGCGATCTCCGCGGGTGGGATCGAGGCCAGCCGCTTCGCGCGCGAGCGCGGCGATCTGATCGAGCTCGTCCTTGGTGCGGACCCGAAACTTCTTGATCTCCTTGGCGGCCGCGACGCGCGCGTCGGCTCGGGTGCCGGTCGCGACGAGCTTGGCGTCGGCCAGGGCCGCCGTGCGGGTGGAGGTCTCGCTCACTCCGGTGGCGGCCTCCTCGGGGATGCCGTCGACCAAGATGGCGACATGCAAGCGGCGCAGCTGGACTTTGGGTCCCAGGGTGCGGCTCACCACGTGGCCGAGCTCGAAGTTCCTCGTCTCGCTGAGCTTCTTCTTCCCTGGCCCTTGAGCGGCGGTCGCCGGGTCGCTGCCGTTCAGCGGGGCGCCTGGCAAGTTACCTTGCACTCCCGCCACCCCGCCCGGGCTCTTGGAGTCGGTACGGACCTCCTCTTCGGTCTTGGACTCGCTGCGGATGGCCGCCGCTTCCTTGTCGAACTGCTCCTCGGTCCGCTCGGTGTAGGAGTGGTCGAGCTCGGAGGTCACCGAGACGACGCAGCGCCCCGGGCCCACGATGCGCTCGGTGATATCGCTGATCCGCTTGGCCAGACGGCGCTCGAGCTCGCGCTGATCGTCCTTGCCGTCGGTGAGATCATCCCCGGACCACAGGGCGTTTCCTTGCTCATCGACGATGGTGATCGCTTCGGGCTTGAGGCGCTCGATGCTGGAGGAGACCAGGTGCACGATGCCTTGGACCTGGGCGCGGGTCAGCTCTCGCCCCGGCCGGAGCTTGAGCACCACCGAGGCGCTCGGGGGATCGTCCGACTTGGAGTACAGCGAACGCTCCGGCACCGCCACGTGGACCCGCGCGCGCTCGACGGCTGCCAAGGTCGAGATGGAGCGGGCCAGCTCGCCCGAGACCGCCCGCTGATAGTTGAGCTTCTCCACGAAGCTGGTGGTCCCAAAGGCCTGCTTGTCGAAGACCTCGAAGCCGACCGAGCCGCCGCGCGGCACGCCCAAGCTGGCCATGCCGAGGCGGAGCTCGTGTACGCGATCCTCCGGCACCATGATCGTCGCGCCGTTTTGCTCGAGGTGGTAGGGCACCTTGTTGGTCTTGAGCTCGGTGACGACGGTGGCCGCGTCCTCGGGGAGCAGCCCTGCGAATAGGATGGCGTCTCCGGCGGTGGAGGTAGGGCGCATGCTGGCGAAGAGGATCCCGGCCAGCGTGAGCGCCAAGGTGGCCACGAGGCCGGCGCGTTTGGCGGTCGACAGCTTGGCCCACAGCGCGGTGAGGTCGGCGGCAATCTTCTTCGGATCCGGGGGCATTTGTGTGGCTCCAATCGCTCACGCGCCCTAGACGGGCGTGTTGAGG
>Ga0268298_10006701_pt1 | contig 10387 bp, 3 predicted proteins | sample WWTPWeurt_MetaG_FD_194462 | JGI IMG/M metagenome (GOLD analysis project Ga0268298, IMG submission 194462) | Activated sludge microbial communities from WWTP in Nijmegen, Gelderland, Netherland - WWTP Weurt | ecosystem: Engineered > WWTP > Aerobic digester > Activated sludge | place: Netherlands... | reverse complement strand
GAGATATTTCATAGGCGGTGAGAATTCCATCTTCTCTTCCTTCCAAAGTTTGTTTGCCTTGCCAGGCAACATTGCCTCCGGCCATAATTAAACCGGAACGCAACATAGGATGATCACTTATTTTAAACACGGGTTCTGTGTTTGATGATGTTACATTTGTACTTTTTGGATCAGCAAAAAAATATCCATGTGTTGCGATGTGTAAAATTCTTGGTGATGGATTATGAGTTGTTCCTATGTTTTTAAAGGATTCTTCCGTAGCATCGTACCCTTTTTTTAATTTGATTTGTATTGCATTTGTCTGCATAATTTTTTCAATGGCATTCACTTCGCGCTCTGTGCCTGCTAAGTAATTCCAGCTGCCGCCTCTTAACGTTGAATCTACATAACTAAATAAAAATTCTCCTCCTGTTCGGGTAGCCAACAAGGGTTCTCTAGTATTATAACTGCTGTCTTGTTCGTATTGGATTCCACCATACAAGACAGCATCATTACTGGCAATTTTTATTTGATCGGGAATGACCAACTGTCTTGTACTGTTCAGTTCAATCAATTGATACTTATCTGCTAAAGTCTCAGCTTCTGAAACGGGTATTGCATCCAGATTAATACGATGCAATAATCCGCTGGGCGCAAAATAAATGATTTTGATTCCCTTCAGTTCTTTTTCAAGAGGCTTCCAAAGAATTTCATGCAAAGATTTCTTTGGCATCTCAAGGGCCATTGCTCCACGATCAGCAAGTGTGTATAATCCATTTACAAAATCCGCCTTGCGTTCTGATTTGGAATTTAAAAGTGAATCCAGGGATTTTTCTTCAAACAGAGGTATAAATTTAGGCTGATCGATTCCTGGCAGGATCAGTAAGGCGGCATACATGGTGCTGTCTGTTACTCTCTTATCGTAATATCGAAAATGTACAAACTCCAGGGCTGCATTGGTTGGTTTTAGCTTATTTTGAATTTCTTGCCACTTCACATGATGGGTTTTTTTATTTAATCCAAATACCTTGCGGATGAGTTCTTTTTCAAGAACATTTGCCTTGCTTTCAAGATCAGCTACTTCAGCACTATCTCTATCTGAAATGGGTTTGGAATATTGTACCGAAAGTTTCCTTTCAATTGATTTTAAGAGTTGGAGTTCCTCACTAGTCGTTGAGTCACTCATACTTGCACGGTTAAGGAATCTGCTGGTTTGAAGGATAAAGCCCTTATAAAAGAGTGAATTATCATAACTGTCGGCTGAACCTAATTTGCTGTCATAAATTTGCGTAAATGAAAGTAGCTCTGCTTGAGTTTGTAAAAAATGATTCATGTAGTTGCCTAGTTCAAGCTCTGAAAGGTAATACTGTCCTCTTTCAAATTGCAATTGATTTAATTGAGCTCGCTCTCTGTAATATTGTTCAGCTTTTATAAAATCTCCATTTAGGCTAAAAAGATGTGCCAAGTTACTTAGTCCAGTTTCGTAATATGGATGTTTATTATCGACGGTTCTACTTAAGATTTCATTTGCCTCAATCGATAAATTTTTTGCTGTTTCATATTTACCAATTTGCTGATACAAATTAGATAAATTGTAAAGCCCCAATGCATAGTCCGGATGTTCTTTACCCATTAAACTTTCTTGGATTGAAATAACCTGCATATAAAGCGATTCTGCCTTTTCGTATTGGCAATTCGACACATATACATTTGCTAAGTTTGACAAACAATTAAAATAAAAAGGGTGATTACAATTTTTTATTTCTAATTCAAAAATTTCTTTCGCTTCTAATAAATTTAATTCTGCGTCCTTGTATTGTCCCAAATCGTGATAAAGTGCTCCAAGATTAATTAGTGTTCCTGCATAATCGGGATGATTTTTTCCTAAGTTTTTTTCACGTAGTAGTTTGGCTTTTATATAAAAGTGTTCTGCTTTTTTAAATTGGCCTAAATCCTCGTAAAGATTAGAGAGGTTATTAAGACATGTAGCATAATTTGGATGTTCATTTCCAAATGTTTTTTCACACATTGAGAAGGCTTCCAGATAAAGCTTTTCGGCTTTTTCATATTGTCCCTTATGCCAATATACACTCCCAAGATTATTTAGGCTCCAAAAATAATCAGGATGCTCTTTGCCTAATATTCTTTCGCGAATTGATTTAGCTTCAAGATAAAATGGCTCTGCTTTTTCAACTAGTCCTGTCGCAAAATATAAATTCCCTAATCCATTTAGACTTGCGGCATAATCTGGGTGATCTGTTCCTAAAATACTTTTTCGTATTGACATTGCCTCTAAATAAAGTGGTTCGGATTTCTCATACATGCCCATATCCCAATAAAACCTCCCGAAATTATTCAGAAACCAAATTACCCATTCATAATCAAGTTTTCTGTTGATTTTTACTTTATTCAGTATTTCTTTAGATTCGAGATAAAACTTTTCGGCATTATTGTATTGTTTCAATGCCCAATAGGCAGCACCTAAATTGCCTATGCTTTTAACGTAATCCATGCTTTCCTTTCCCAGCAATTTTTCCCGTATTTTTATTGCTATAAATACCAATTCACAGCTTCAGAATAATCACCCTTAAATGAACACAATCTTGCATGGTGGTGAGTACAATTCCCGTAGGTTAAAGTTTCCCGTCCTAATTTTTCAAGTGCGATTTTTTCGGCGTCAGCAATGACTTCAAGTGCTTTGTCAAAGTCGTTTTTGTCGTTGAGGTCTAAGGCTACCTTGACGAGACTATCCACCTGCTTTATGGCTATCGAGTCAGGTGTCTGTCCAGTAAGTTGGGTTGATATTAAGGCAATGAAACAAAGAACCCAGAACTTCATAAATTATTTTTTATGCTAAAATAATTAATTTACTTATAAATTCCTCAGAAAAGAAATGTAGAATGCACTCCTAATTTATAATTAAGTGCACATGTTATTATGCAAATTAAGGTCGGGTATATTACTCCACCAACACAAACCCCGCCCAATTGTAAGGATCCAAACCATTGTCACGTAATTCTTTTTGTGCCGCATGAAATGCATCCGGAATAGTCATCTTTTCTACTAACCATTTTTTGTAAAAAGTGGTCATCAAGAGTGATGTTTGTTTATCGGGTACTTGCCACAGTGACATGATCAAATATTTTGCACCGGCGATTTTAAAGGCTCGTTGCAATCCATATACACCTTCATTGCCTTGAATATCTCCCAGGCCAGTTTCACAAGCAGACAATACTACTAACTCTGTATCCGATAAATTCATTTGAGATATTTCATAGGCGGTTAAAATTCCATCCTCTGTATTTTCCGAATCAGATTCTCCCAACCAAGAATGATTGGCTCCTGCCAGAATTAAACCGGATCGAAGCATGGGTTCTTTACTATACTTAAATGTTGAAACATAGCTATTTAATTCAGTACTATCATAATTACTAAATTGCATATCCGGAAAAAAGAAACCGTGTGTTGAAATGTGTAAAATTGATGGAGATGTATTAATCGTCCCAACTTGTTTGATATCTTGCTCAGTTGCACTTGTACCCTGAAATACTGAAACTGGAAGCTTGTGTTTTTGAAATAAATGTGCTATTTCCTTCACTTCATTTTCTGTACCAGGTAAATAACTCCATGCAGGTATAATACTATTAGTTTGAACCGCACTTTTAATCTTACCTGAATCTGATTTAATGTTTAACGTTGAAACTAATGCTGTATCAGCAAAATTGTAGTCAACTCCTCCAATTAAAACTGCATTTTTAATATATTTTTTATCAATAATATTTGAATAAATTTGTCTGGTACTACCCAATTGCACCAGCTTATACCTATCTGAGAGAATTTCACCATTGGGCATTTCTATTGCATTCAAATTCAATTTATGCAATACTCCTGTAGCTGCCATGTAAACCTTTGCACTAATCACAAGATATGGTTCTAAAGGTTTCCATAACAAATTATAAATACTTGAATAATTAAATGTTTTAACTGGATTTGCTCCTCTGCTAGCATATAATAAAGTTGGAGCATTTCTACCAGTTTCAAAGAATGCCATTGTTAATTGCTTTTCTTCAAATAATGGTACCATTACAGGTATCGTATCCTGAGGTCTCAACAACAAAGCCACATACATGATGCTATCTGTTTTTACTGGAAAATCCAATTTAAAACTTACAAACTCAATAAGTGCTTCATCTCTATTTAACTTCTCTCTTAAATTTTCCCAACTTAACTGTTGACTAGCATCCTTATAATCAGATAAAATTAATGCCATTTTTTTTTCTAAGCTATTAGATTTTTCCTCTAATTCACTTACTAAATTTATGTTTATTTCTGTGCGTTTTCTTAAATATTCCTTATTCAATCTCCGTTTATAAGACTGGATAGAAGCAAACAGCTCCTTTGTTTCGAGAGACTGATCCGACATTGAATTTAATCGATTTGCAGCCGTTAATACAAATCCCTTGTGAAACAAAATGGAATTAAGACTGGCACTATTGAGATTTTTTGAAATATTCTGAACTTGATACCTTCGATAATTTACAGAAAATAAAGTGCCGATATAACCACTAAATAGTTCTGAATACTTATTTAGTTCAAAAGAGGACAAATATTGAATGGATTCTCGAAGCTTGATTTGATTCAATTTCAAGTGCTCTTCAAAAAAAGTATTTGCCAAATTAGGGTTATTTAATTTTTCATAAGTAATTGCGAGATAATGAACACATAAAGCATACTCTGTTTGCTCGTGACCAAAAAATTGATTTAAAATTTCATGTGCCTGTTTCAATAGGCCAAGTGCAATCGTGTCCCGATTTGTATCCATGTAAAACTTTGCAAGGCCTATAATGCTCTGTGTAAATCCCAAGCTATTAATTCCTGTAATTTTTTCCTGTTTCTCCTTTGCTTCTAAAAAATACTTTTCAGCAAAATCAAATTGTTCCAATAATTTATAAGAATTAGCAAGCAAGGAAATACATGTAACATAGACAGGATGGTTAGGATTAAGTACATTTGTAATGATTAATTTTGCTTCCAATAACAGAGCCAAAGCATCTTTAGCTCTTTTCATTCTATTATATAGGTAAGCTAAATTGTATAAACTTTGAGCATATTGAGGATGATTCTTCCCTACAACCTGTTCAAATATTTTTACAGATTCAAGATAGTAAGCTTCGGATTTAGTATAATTACCTAATTCCATATACAAGCTTCCCAAATTAATCAAACTTTCACCATAATCGGGGTGCATTTTCCCTAATGCATTTTCACGAACCTCCTTCGCTTCCAGATAATATGATTCTGCCTTTTGAATATTTCCCATATCATAATAGAAAACGCCCAAATTTGTAATGCTACTGGCGTATTGTGGATGCTTCACACCCAATGCTCTTTTGAAAACCTGATATGATTCAAGGAAATAAGGTTCGGCTTTATCAATTCGTCCCATTTCTTTATACAACAACGCCAAGTTATTCAGACTTACTCCATAGTCCATATGATTAACTCCTACTGCCTTAAGTTGAATTTGCCGAACCTGTAAATAGATTGGTTCACATTTATCAAATTTACCCATTAAAAAATAAAGAACTCCTAAGTTAGTTAGGGCTTTTCCATACTGATTATCCTCTTCTCCATAAATTGTTTTAAAAATATCAATAGCCTCAAAATACCATTTCTCTGCTTCCTGATGTTCACTTTTCGCAATACACCATTTACCACGATTAATACAAGTGTTTGCATAAATTGCAGAAACTCTGCCATACTTCTCTAAAGCTATTTTCTCAACTTTTAATGTTATTTCCAATGATTGTGTTAAATCACCTTTTGATCGTAGATTCTTTGAAACATTTAATAAACTATCCAGACTTTTTAATTCAATTGAATCTATAGCAGTTTGGGAAAATAATAAATTGGTAAATAGAACTAAGCCAAATACTATTTTATACATCGTTGAAATTAATTTGAGGTTTAAATTTTATATACCTATTCTACCAACACAAACCCTGCCCACTGATAAGGATCCAATCCAATAACACGTAACTCTTTTTGCGCCGCATGAAATGCATCCGGAATCGACATTTTTTCTTCCAACCATTTTTTATAAAAAGTCGTCATTAATAAACTCGTTTGTTTATCCGGAACTTGCCAAAGACTCATGATCAAATATTTTGCTCCGGCAATCTTAAATGCGCGTTGCAAACCATACACTCCTTCGTTGCCTTGGATGTCTCCTAAGCCTGTTTCACATGCAGATAATACTACAAGTTCTGTGTTGGACAAATTCATTTGAGATATTTCATAGGCGGTGAGAATTCCATCTTCTCTTCCTTCCAAAGTTTGTTTGCCTTGCCAGGCAACATTGCCTCCGGCCATAATTAAACCGGAACGAAGCATGGGGTGATCGGAGATTTTAAATACAGATTCTTTTGTTTCAAATTCCAGCTTTGGCTTAGAGGAAGCCGCTTTCGCGGTTCCCTCACTTGTCGCACTGTCGTGCGCCATTCTGCCTCCGGCAGAAATCGTTCGGTCAGGATCAGCAAAAAAATATCCATGTGTTGCGATGTGTAAAATTCTTGGTGATGGATTATGAGTTGTTCCTATGTTTTTAAAGGATTCTTCCGTCGCATCGTACCCTTTTTTTAATTTGATTTGTATTGCATTTGTCTGCATAATTTTTTCAATGGCATTCACTTCGCGCTCTGTGCCCGCAAGGTAAGTCCAACTTCCTCCTCTCAACGTTGTATCCACATTACTAAAAGATAATTCTCCTCTGGATCGTGAAGCAAACAGGGGTTCATTATTTAAAAGCATACTGTCTTGTTCAAATTTTATTCCACCATATAAAACAGCATCGTTGTTTACATTTTTTAATACAGTGGGAATCACCAGTTGGCGTGTACTGTTTAGCTCGATCAGATTATACTTATCTGCCAATGTTTCTGTTTCAGAAATAGGAATGGCATCGAGATTTATTCTGTGCAACAATCCGCTTGGTGAAAAATAAATTGTTTTAATTCCATCTAATTCTTTCTCAAGAGACTTCCACAATATTTCATACAATGATTTCTGGGAGGCTTCAACTGCGACCACACCACGATCTACAAGTGTATATAATGAGTTGACGTAATCAGCTTTGCGGTCTGATTTGGAATTCAATAAGGAGTCCAGAGATTTTTCTTCAAAGAGTGGGATAAACTTCGGTTGTTCCAGCTCAGGTAATACCACGAGTGCTGCATACATGATGCTGTCAGTTTTTTGAGGGAAATTGACTTGAAAATGAACAAATTCAATAGCGGCCTCAGATTTTTTTAATCTCGCTTTCACTTCGTGAAACTTTACCTGCCTGATAGCTTCTGCATAACCTACCAACGATCGTGCTAATTCCTTTTCAGCCCTATTGGCTTTCTCTTCCAGATCGGCAACACCCTGCCTTTCAGCAATAAGTTTGGCGTATTCGGCGGCGAGGCGGCGGCGGTAGCCTTTGAGGCGATTGTTGATTTCTGCTGATTCAGTGGTTGCTTGGGCAGGTGAATTTAGTCTTGAAGCAGCTGTCAAGAGGAAACCTTTATAAAAAAGGGCATTATCAAATGCAAGGTTGGGTAATACTCCCGTCTGGGCCTTATTGGCCTTTCGTTCCAAAAGATAGGCATTCAAACTATTTGTACTAAATTGAAATGCGTTCGTGTAATTGGTAAGTTCTAGTTCAGATAGAAAGGAAGTAACTTTTACGAGTCTGGACTGTAAAAGAGAGCCTGATTCTTCGAGCAAAAGATCTGATTCTAAAAATCGATTTTGCCTTTCATATATTCGCGCTAATTCGATTGTACAATCTAAATAATCGGGATGCTCCCTTCCTAATATCTTTTCATTTATGGCTTTTGCTTCCAGAAAATAGAGTTCCGCTTTTTTGTAATCACCAATAGTACGGTAAAGGATTGCTAATTCATTTAGGCTCATGGAATAATCAGGATGTTCCTTTCCCAAAATTTTCTGCCTTATGGATTTTGCTTCAAGGATTAGAGATTCAGCTTTTTCAAGTTTGCCCATATTTACAAAAATACCCGCTATATTGTTCAGGGCATAAGCATAAGATGGATGCTCCTTTCCCATAACTTTTCCTTTAATAATCAGACTTTCAAGAAATAGATTTTCAGCTCTTACAAAGTTGCCCATATCCGCGTAAACGCATGCGAGGTTATGCAGGGTTGTGGCATAATCGGGATGTTCTTTTCCCTGCGTTTTTTCTAGTATGGCCATACCTTCGAGAAAGAATATTTCGGCTTTAACGTAGTTGTTCATATTCTTATATAAGATAGCCATTTGATTTATGCATCTTGCATATCGAGGATGTTCTTTCCCTACCAACTTTTCCTGTATCGCTCTAGATTCGATAAAAAATGGCTCCGCTTTTTCGTATTTGCCCATTTGCAAGTAAAGGTTTGCCAGATTGTCAAGGACTTTGGCATAATTTAAATGCTCTTTGCCGAGAACTTTTTCTAAGATTGCCATAGATTCAATATAGAATGGTTCGGCTTTTTTGTAGTTGCCCATACCAAAGTAAAGGGCACCTAGACTATTCAAGCATAATGCGTAAATAGGATCTTCCTTTCCCACCGTTTTTTCCTGTATTTCTTTGGCATCAAGGAGCCATTTTTCGGCTTCAAGAAAATCTTGTTTCATAAGATAAAGCACTCCTCGATTTCTCGCACAATTACCAAATGCGACTGACTCACGTCCCAGTTTTTCGAGTGCTAATTTTTCAGCAACAGTATGGACCTTTAAGGCTGAGTCGAAGTCCCTTTTACCAATTAGGTCATTGGCGATCTGCAGAAGACTGTCCACCTGTTTAATCACAACCGAATCGACAGTCTGGGCCGACAGCAAATTTATCATGAATATAAGCGAAAAAAGAAAATAGAATTTCATAGTAAATTATTTTTAATTTTGACCAATAACACGCGGTATTGCGCTACTCCACCAATACAAAACCAGCCCAATTATAAGGATCCAATCCATTGTCCCGCAGCTCCTTCTGCGCTGCATGAAATGCATCCGGAATGTTCATTTTACTTTCAATCCATTTTTTGTAAAATGTTGTCATCAATAAGGATGTTTGTTTGTCCGGTACTTGCCACAAAGACATGATAATATATTTGACTCCTGCAATTTTGAAGGCACGTTGTAATCCATACACACCTTCGTTGCCTTGAATATCTCCAAGACCAGTTTCACATGCAGATAAGACCACTAATTCTGTATTGGATAAATTCATTTGCGATATTTCGTAAGCTGTTAAGACTCCATCTTCTCTACCTTCCAGAGTTGGTTTTCCTTGCCAGGCGACATTGCCTCCAGACATGATCAAACCTGAGCGAAGCATTGGATGATCATTCATTTTGAATACGCTTTCAGATGGACTGCCGTCTTTTGATTTTTGAGCAGTGTTTTTTGAATCAGGGAAAAAATAACCATGTGTTGCAATATGTAAAATCCTTGGTGATGGATTTTTATTTGAACCTAAATTTTTAAATGATTCTTCTGTGGCATCAAATCCTTTTTTCAATTTGGTCTGCACTCCGTTTGATTGCATAATTTTTTCAATAGAATTCACTTCGCGTTCTGTGCCCGCCAGGTAATTCCAACTACCTCCTCTCAACGTGTTATCTACATTACCAAAAGATAATTCCCCCCTGGATCGTGAAGCCATCAGGGGTTCATTGCTTTGAAACATACTGTCTTGCTCATATTGTATACCACCATACAAAACAGCATCGTTGTTGACATTTTTTATTGTAGTGGGAATGACCAATTGGCGAGTACTATTTAGTTCGATAAGTTTATATCTATCCGCTAAGGTTTCCGTTTCATTTATCGGAATGGCATCCAGATTAATTCTGTGCAATAATCCGCTTGGTGAAAAATAAATCGTATTGACATGAGTCAATTGTTTTTCAAGAGGTTTCCACAGAATTTCATACAATGATTTTCTGTGAGCTTCAACTGCAACCGCACCCCGGTCTGCAAGTGTGTATAAATTATTTACATAATCCGCCTTTCGTTCCGATTTTGAATTCAATAAAGAGTCAAGAGACTTTTCTTCAAAAAGACGAATAAATTTTGGTTGTTTGTATTCTGGCATAAGAAGCAAGGCAGCATACATTATGCTGTCTGATTTCTCTTGAAAACTAAACTTAAAATGAACAAACTCAATAGCGGCCTCTGATGGCTTTAATACCGCCTTTACATCCTGCCACTTGAGCTGACGGCTGGCGTCAGCATAACCTTTAGCCGAGCGAGCTAACTCTTTCTCAGCCCTATTGGCTTTCTCTTCCAATTCAGAGATACCTTTACGCTCAGTTACAGGCATTGAATATAAGGCCGCGAGGCGGCGGTGATAGCCTTTCAGGCT
>Ga0268298_10006700_pt1 | contig 10387 bp, 10 predicted proteins | sample WWTPWeurt_MetaG_FD_194462 | JGI IMG/M metagenome (GOLD analysis project Ga0268298, IMG submission 194462) | Activated sludge microbial communities from WWTP in Nijmegen, Gelderland, Netherland - WWTP Weurt | ecosystem: Engineered > WWTP > Aerobic digester > Activated sludge | place... | reverse complement strand
GCGTAGCGCAAACGGTGAGTGTATAAACACATAAACACCGATCTAAGGAGTTCTAAGATGGCAAGCACACGTTGGAACGTGGCGGTTTCCACCGAAACCGACCAGGCATTGCGGATGTTTCTGGCGAGCCAGGGCGGCGGGCGCAAGGGCGATCTGTCGCGCTTCGTTGAAGAAGCGGTACGCGCCCACATCCTTGAGCTGAGCGCGGAGCAAGCCAAGGCCGCCAACGTTGGCGTGAGCGAGGCAGACCTCGCCGCGATGGTGGGCGAGGCGCTTGACTGGGCCAAGGCGCAGTAATGAGGGTGGTGCTGGACACCAACATCCTGTTCAGTGCGCTGATTTCTCCGCACGGTGCACCGGATGTGATTTACCGCGCCTGGCGCAGCGCGCGTTTCGAGTTGGTGACCTCGCGCGCGCAACTGGACGAGATCCGGCGCGCCAGCCGTTACCCCAAGCTGCAGGCGGTGCTGCAACCCGCCAAGGTGGGGGTGATGATCAATAACCTGCAGCGGGCCTTGGTGCTGGAGCAGTTGCCGCGCCATTTCGAGGCGGATGACCCCGACGACGCTTTCTTGCTGGCCATGGCCGACGCGGGCAAGGCGGACTATCTGGTGACCGGCGACCGCCGGGCTGGCCTGCTGCAGCGCGGCCACCTGGGCCGCACCCGCATCCTGACCCCAGCGGTGTTCTGTACCGAAGTCTTGAAGGCCTGAGCCGGACATTTTCTTGGCCGCTTACTGCAGGCGCACGCGCTGGCCTGCCTGGATGGCCTTGAGCAGCTCGTCCTTGAGGCGGGTCAGGTAGGCGTCCACCTCGTCTTCGGTCTCGAGGTAGGTCTTGCCGGCGAGCTCTGCCGGCCGCAACAGCTTGCTCGGCTTGGGTGCCACCGCGGCGGGCGTGGTCTTGATGGCGGTGTCTTTGGCACCATTTTCTGCGGCCCTGGCGGGCTGCACCACCGGGGTGGAGGCGTCGATCATGCCCATGGCGATATCGAGGGCGTCGCCGGCCTGATCCTGAAGGTAGAAGATCTTCGGGATGCTGGTCAGCCCGGCAAGCTTGGTTTTGAACTCCTGCAGCTTGAGCAGGGCGCGGTTGCGCAATTGGGCGTCGGCATGGGCCGCGTCGAGCGCCTGCAGCACTTCGGCAATTTTGGCGTCGATGGACAAGAGGGCGTGTTCGCGTTCGCCCTGGGCCAAGGCTTCGTTGAGGGTGTCGACGGTGGCGATGAGCGGTTCGATCTGGCTCACCACGCCCCAGGGCGTGGGGTTGTCGCGGATGCTTTCCAGCGTGCCGAGGGCGACGGCGGCCTTGATGTCTTTCTCCAGGGCGTCGCGGTTGTCGACGTAGCGTTCGAGCGCATCGAGCAGACGCTGCCAGGTGGGGCGCTGGGTCTTGTAGAAGCTGGTGACGTCGTGGGCGTCCTCGGCGAGGTTCAGCCAGGCATCGCGGCCTTTGACCAATGCTTCGACGAACTCGAAGCTGTCAGCGATGGCCAGCTGTTTGCCGATGAGCGTGATGGCAGCATCGATGACGGCGAGGCCCGGGTGGTGCTTGCTGGCGGCAAGCGGGGCAAAACCTTTCAACTCGCTCTGCCAGCCCGCGAGCCGGCTGCGCGTGGCAGCAACGAGGCCGTCTTCGTCTTCGGGAGGCAGGCTGGAGAACAGCTCCTGGTGCAGCTTTCGCGCCCTCTTGAGGGTTTCCGCGTCGGCCACCTTGCGCTTGAGAAGGGAGACCTGCTTGAAACGGGCCGACTTGGTGAGCGGTTCGACCGCGGCCCTCGGCTCGAGATCGGCGCTGTCCATCATCAGCTTGATCTCGCCGGCCATGAACAGGCGGGCGATGAGCAGCACGACCTCCCATTCGGGCTTCCAGCCCCAGGGGATGCCGGTGAAGCGATTGACCACCTCGTCAAGGATGACACGGCTGCTGCTGGCCTTGAGCTGCAGGAATTCGCGCAGCTCGGCCAGGGCGAGCGGGTTGCCCTCTTCGCCGCCGAGAGCAAGCTTGCGCTGACTGATCTCGTCGGCCTGCAGGATGGCCCGGATCTCGGCAATTGGGTCGGGGTTGCGGTGCTTGAGATAGCCGAGCTTGGTGTAGGTGTTTGTGATGAGGTAGTTGCCGAGCTCATCGAACAGGCTGGTGGGGTTGGACGACTTGAGCTCGATGCGCTGGCCGAGGGCGTAGAAGTCGCCTTGCAGCAACATGGAGGAAAGCTGCTCCCGCAGACGGCTGCGGCGCTCGCGGTTTTCGTCCTTGCGGTTGAGCAGGATGGTGCGCAGCGACGGGGTCGCGTTGCTGGCCTTGGGGCTGTCGATGTATTTCTCGATCTGCCGGTAAAGGGTGAGTTCGATGTCGAAGCGCTCGCCTTCGGCCAGGCGGATGAGGGCGCGGCCGTTGCCCTCGCTGCTGCGCAGCACGGCCTTGGCGTCGCTGAGCAGGTCCCAGTCGTCGCCGAGGGGCGAGACGATTTCGACGGTGAGCTCGTGGTTGGCGTTTTTGTAGGGCGCGCCGTCGAGCAGGCGGTTGATGTCGTAATCGCCCTTGGTGTCGCGGTGGCGGATCCGGGTGTTGCCCTGCAGGATGTCGTCGAATAGCAGCTCACATAGCAAGCGGGCTTTTTCGGCCGAGGAGACTTCGACGTTGCCGATCTCGCGGGCAACGTCGCGCTCTTCGTTGGTGAGGAAGAACCACAGGTCGCCGTTGCGGCTCACCAGACGCTGCTGTTCAAGGCGGGCGAGGCTCTCCTGGATCTTGCGCTTGAGGGCGAGCTTGTCGGTGTCGATACGGTCGATGCACAGCGTGGCGAGGTTGTCGACGTTGGGCTTGACGATGTCGCCGATGTAGCGGATCAGGAACAGCGCCTTCAGCAGCAGGACGTCGTAGGCTTCGAGGGCGCCGTTGTCGGGGGCGGTGTCGATGGAGCGCTTGGCAACGGTGTCGATGAAGCTCTCGATCGAGGGGTAGAAGTCGTAGAGCGGGATAAGCAGACCAACGTCGTGATCCATGTTACGCACGGTAGCGGACTGGAATGCGTCGAGCAGCGAGCGCTCACCCCGCGACAGATGCTTGCCCGTCGCGCCGACCTTGCGGATCGATTCGAATATCTTCTGCAGCAGGGCGAACTGGAATGGCGCGTAGGGATAGACGGCCACGAACTCGGTGCCGTCCTTGTAGCCGCGCAAATTGACGGAGTTGCCGACAAAGGCGATCTGGTTGTTGATGATGTCGCCGGATTTTTCGAAGGTGTCGCGCAGCGCCTGGTGGGCATCTTCGGTTTTGGCCAGCAGGCGCTCGCCAATGACTTCGTCGGTGTTCGAGCTGGCGAGCGACAGCCGGGTGTGGAAGCGCCCCTGGATCTTGGAGAAGTCCTGCGATTTCGATTTGTTGGCTTCGCCCAGGGCCGCGTCGATGTCTTCCTGGCTGGTCACGATCACCCAGGCCCGGCCTTGCGTGGCCGTGCCGAGCTGCTCGGTGATGGTTTGCAGCGTGAGCATGAGCTGGGTGTTGTCGCCGATGAACTGGCCGACCTCGTCGACGAGGAAGATGATGCGGTGGCCGGCGGGTTTGGTGGCGAGGTAGTCGCGGACGAGCTTGGCGAAGGATTCGATGTTGATGCGGTATTCGTCGCGCGAACGGTCGAACCACTGGCCGGCGGATGCCTCGCTCTGCTTGAGCGCAACCGCAAGCGCATTGACGACGTCGTCACGCAGGAAGTCGACCGCGTCGCGCTCGGCTTCCCAGGGCGAGCCGTTGCTCTGCTCGAAGGCCTGCCGGAACGCATCGTAGGCACCCTTCTCGACCAGATAGCGCTCCATATGGGCGATGTGGGGCGCATCGCTGCTAAAGCCGAGTTTCTCGTTGAAGACGCGCAGGAAGACCTGGAGGATGACATCGCGTTCGTCCTTGCTGTCGGCTTTCGCGTCGATATTGAACAGGATCACGTCGGTACTGCCACGGACGGCGCGCTGTATGTCGGCAAGCAGCATCGGGTCCTTGATCTTGTGCTCGTCGAAGAAGGCCGAGGCGCGCCTGGGCTCGCCGGTCTTCGGGTGGGTTGCCTCGACGTTTTCCAGCAGGTAGGACAGGATCTTGATGAAGTGCGACTTGCCCGAGCCGAAGAAGCCTGACACCCAGACACCCATGCGGGTGGCCAGCACCGGATCGTTGGGGCTATCCGCCGCCGCCAGGTAAGCGTCGAAGAAGCGGCGGAAGTATTCGGTGAGCTGCTTGGTGACGACGTATTCGTCCAGCTCCTGCCAGACGCTTTCCGCGTCTTTCTGGTCGGCCTTGATCACGCCGTTGATCGGGCGGTTGATGGGTTTGGTGAAAAGCTCCCTGATCTTCATTTTTCTTGTCCGAGGATTTTCAAAGGGTTCAAGGCACCAGGCGGAAGGCGCGGTAGTAGTGGTCGTCTGACAGCTTGTTGAAGAGCCGCAGCGAGTAGCCATCGTAGCGGCCGGGGAAGAACACAAGGAGGGGCGTGTTCTTCATCAACGGGTGCAGTGCATTCAGTAAAGAGTGGCTGCGCACGAGAGGGTATGCAGCGCCGACACCTGTAAAAAGCATCAGATCGAGTTCATCGGGGCGGTGTTGGGCGACGATTCGTTGTGCCAGCTTTTCTTGGTTGAGAACGCCCTTGAGGGCGGCGAGAGCGGCGTCATCGCCCTTTTGAGCCTGCAGCGCGATGGCTTTGTCGAGTAGCTTCCTTGATTCGAGAAGCTCGATCACCAGCTCAAAAAGGTTCACGCGGGCATGGCGCAACGACGGCACGTGCCTTTGGAGGCCCGGCTCGATCACCTTCTCGAGCGTCTCGCGCATGAGGAGTTCCTGCTCGGGTGGGTATTCGAAAATCCAGAAGCCGATTTCGTTGCCGAGGCCGCGGTTCTGCAGGAAGTCATCCGATGTGATGCGCGGCAGGATCTGATTGAGACGATCCTCGAAAGTCTGAGTCATGGCGGTGGTCAGGGCTTGAGTTCCAGAATGGCCAGCGTGGCCCCCTCGGAGCGGGAGTTGAGGTAGCGCAGCACCCCGGGGTGCAGGAGTGGCGGCGTCAGGCGCAGGCAGCGGGTCGACTCGACATAGCGAGCCTCGGCCAGGATGCGCAGCGTGACCTGGAGCAGTTTTGCCCTGGTGCTGGCCGACCACGTGGCCACAGTGGGATCGCGCTGGGTGCAATCTGCCAGAAACGCCTCCCAGTCGGCGGGCGACAGCATGTGCTCGTAGCGCCGGAGGTGGCCGGCAACCACGTCACGCATGAAATCCCCCAGTAGTCGGCTGTGCTTGACCGACGCCGCAAGCAGAATCTGAAGCGATAGCTCCTGGTCGCCGTCGGCCACCAATCCCCAGGCCTCCTCGTCGAGGGTCTCGAGGCGGTTGCGAATCAAGCGCGCCTGGCGGCGGGCCGTTGCCGGTGATTTCTTTTGCAGGATGTTCTCGGTCTTGAGCGTCTCGAACCAGGTCGCGCTATCGGGATGCGTCAGCATCAGGCGTGCGACACGCCGGCTTTCGGGCAACATCAACGAGCCGGCCGAGATCTCCGCGTTGTAGAGGGGCGCTGTCATGCAGCTTCGGCTCCATTCGCTGCGACAAACCCGGGCGCAAGCACCGCGCTGTCGACCCCTTCCAGCACGGAGCGATCAGCCAGGCACAGATGATGGCGGGCGCTGTCGAGACTCCGGTCTGGCGAGCAATCCACGGCCCAGCGCAGCAGCACGTAGCCAGCCAGCGCTGCCGACACAGTGAGCGTCACCAGGCCGTTCTGCATTCGGTAGTCCGCCACGACCGCCTCGGGATGCTTGAGCCCCGGGTGCGGCAGCAGGCGCAGCTCGATGCGCCGATTCCATTGCGCGTCGGCCTCGATCCGTTCGTGTGATGCAGCCGGCTCGTCGAGTGCTTTCACCTTGTCGATTCGAGTGAGGACGAAATCGGCAAAGCGCTTTTTCTGGCGGTCGTAGGCGCGTACGTGCCAGCGCAGCCCGTTATCGGCCAGAGCCACGGGAACGATGACTTTCTTTGCGGCCCCGGAGCTGAGGGAGAGGTAGCTGATCTGCAGCGAATGGCCGCTGTGAATGGCTCGGGTGATTTCGCTCAGCATGCCGAAGTCGGGCTGCACGAGCTGGCCCGCCCCTTCGCAGGGAATCGAGCGGGCCACCATCGGCCCTTGTCCATCACCGATGCCGTGCAGAAACCACGCCAAAACGCGCTCCGCTGAGAACGGAAACACCGGCTGAAAGCGCGGCGTCGGGATGTAGGCCTTGATGTAAGGGTCGTAGGCGAGATTGTCCGGGGCATGCTGGCGGTACGCGTTCAGGTCCCGCGTTGCCGCCGCGGGCTTGATCGAGAAACGTGCTTCGATGTCGCCCCGGCGCAGCTCACCTACGAAATAAGCCTTCAGCTCCAGGTAGGCAAGGCGTTCTCGCTGAGAGTGGGACAGCGGAAGCTGCATCGGCACACCTGCACGTGGATGATTTGTTATGGATGGTAACAGGAGCGCTCAGTGGTACGCATCATTTTGATGCATATTATGCAAGGAGTCACGCTGGCGAGCGGCCACAGCGGAACTCGCGTGCATTCTCGACTAGATCGAGATCGACGAGGTTTTCTGCGTACGGAACAAAGAAACGGCCAGCCTTTGCATTGGCTGGCTGCTTCGTCTGGCGGTGTGGTGGTCATTCACCTCAGGAAGGGGCCCGGGCACCCTCCTGACGCACTGCTGGCCTTACTTGCCGGCACGCTCGGCCTGGTTCACAAACGCCCCTTTGAAATCCTCCGGGATGTAGCTGTCCACCACCGTCACCTTCCCCCCGACTGACTCCGCCGCGGCGCGGACGTTATTCATCGTGCGCGGGATGAACTGGCTCGAATCGCCGATCAGCGAGCGCCCGACTGCCGCGCTGATCCCCTGCGGGGTCAAGCCACTGCTCGCCCGCACGAAGGTCGCGTGGATATCGATGTGGTAGCCATCCTTGTAGGGCAGGACGCACAGGAAGAAGGTCGTCTGCTCACCGTACTGCGCCATGCTGGTGTTATCGGTAGAAACCGTCATCAGCGCATTCTTGCAGACTGGCACGCGGATGCTCTGGGCCTGGGACGCCAGCAGCGCGCCCATCCTGGAATTCGCAAACGGATCCTGGAGCTCGAAGCGCCCTGGTGTGGCCGGCAGCTCCGCGGGGGGAATCTCACGATTCACCCGCAGCTTGCTGGCACTCTTCTGCATGCCATCGAGCACCGCCTTCAGAAACTGGTTTCTATCGAGCATGGCGGGCTTGACGTCGTAAATCACGAAGGTCGACTCGGTGTGAACCGAGGGCTTCATCGAGGCACAACCGGTCAGTGCAAGGCCGAGCGCCAGCGCAGTTGTCATCTTGTACATGGTTTGTTCCTTATTCGTATTCGCTATGTGGGCCGTCTGCGCAGCGTATGAAACACCGCGGCGGCCCGGGTTCGGTGGGTCTTGCGACCGTAAAGCTAAGGATTCCTTAGTATGCCATAGCTGTCCTTCCTAAGAATCTCTTAGTCCTCAGCACGGAGGACGGGGATGGAAGAGAAGTCAGTGTTTGCCAGGCGGCTACGGGCGGCCCGGGAGGCGAAGGGCGTATCGCAGAAGCAACTCGGCATCCTGGCCGGGATCGACCAGTTCGTCGCCAGTGCGCGGATCAACCAGTACGAGCGGGGCAAGCACGTGCCGGACCTGCAAACGGCGCAGCGGCTGGCCGCGGAACTGAAGGTCCCGGTCTCCTACCTCTATGAGCCGGATGAGGAGTTGGCGGAGCTGATCCGACTGCTGGGCGGCTGCGCCCGGGACCAGCGCCACCAGTTGATCATCCAGCTCCAGACCCTCCCAAGCGCCTGAGTCTGGCGACACCCCGCCTATTGCTGCACCACATCACGCTGTCGATACAGCGCCTCGATACGCGCCCGGCACCGCGCATGCATCCGCTGGATCCCGCCCAGGACACTGAGCGGCGCGCGGCGCATCGCCCCGGTCCGCTCCGCGTGGCCGGCGTCGGTCAGCGCCCCCTGCAACCACAGGGCGTCCAGCAACTGGATGGCGAGATCGGCGCGGAGGAAGAGGTCCACATACGCGCTCGCCAGCGGCGTGCGGATGTCCGCGCTCAAGGGCTCGACCCGGCCCGGTTCGCCCGAATTCAGGCCGGCGGCGTCGAGTTGGGCCCGCGTCCAGTCGATCATCTTCTCGACCTTCCGGCACTGCTGCGCGACGCAGTCCTTGAGGTGCTGCAGTTCCTCCAGGGGATAGGCATCCCGCAGAACGTTCGGCGCAAAGACGCACACCGCGTAGAGGCGGCGACTGGCCTCTTCAAAGTTCCACTTCCAGACACCGATCAGGCGCGGATTGGCCAGATCGACGGTTCGGGTGATGCTGGTGCCACGCAGAGTCCGAGTGTGAAGACGAGTTTCAGGACGAGCGAAGCCATCATGTTGATCCATGAGAATCTCCAGGCAATTTCGAGGATGGGAATGACGGGACGTCCGCTGTCAAAAACAGCATACCGAAACGTCCCGACTTTCAAAGCGAGCGACCGGCGCCGCCGCGGGGGATCGCGGCGGCCCGGCCAGCCTCACTCCCGCACGACGTAAGGCCGTCCGCCCAGGTGGCGGTGATAGGCACCGAAGCCCCCGTCCCGCGCCGCGTTGCGGCTGACGAGATCGGCCTGACCCGAGAGACGGTCCACCGTCGACAGGATGTGCGCATCCAGGCTCAGGGGCTCCCGCAGCCCCAGCCAGTCGGGCGCCCCCTTGGCGGCGGTGATGGCGTGAAGGAGGGCGAGGTAATGGGCCTCGGGCACGATCACCCGGTGCTGGGCCCGGGCCGCGGCGATCCACTCGAGCACCGTATGCTTGTGCCCCAGCAGCGCGCCGCGCTCCGTCATCTCGTAGCGGCCCCGTACCGGATTGAACTGGTACTCCTCCGCCTTGCCCGCGTCGTGCAGCAGGCTCCCAGCGATCAACACCGGCAGATGCACCTCCGCGTGATGGCAGCCGAGGGTGCGTGCCCGTTCGGCGACTTCCAGCGCATGGCGGAAGTTGCCGTTCCGGCCGTTGTGATGCCCCTGGAGGGAACTCGGCCCCTCGAGATAACGCTGGAAGCGGCGGGGATCCCAGAACACCGCGTTGAAGAGGTGCTGCAGCGGTCGCCCCAGGCCCTCCCAGAAACGCCCGGCCCGCGCGACGAGCGCCCGGTCCCGGACCCAGGCGTGGGGCACCGTATCGAAGGGATTGAGGCTCGCCTCGGGCCGTTCCAGCTTCACCAGCCGCGCGATGCGGATCGCCCCCAGCGTGCTGGTCGGCCGACCGAGCCAGCGGATCGACACCAGGCTGCCCGCGGTCAGGCGGCTGTCCGGATGGCGGCACAGCCATTCGACGCGCAGCACCGCCCGCTCGTGGAACACGACCGCCACGTTGAGCAGGTTGCGTGCGTCGAAGGGCAGACGCTCGATCGACTGGATCCGGAAGACCGGCGGCAGGCGGTCGATGACGTGGTCCGGCTGCGGCAGTCGGCTCACTGAAAACACAGTTTGGCGGGCATCAGACATGGTGATGAGCTCCTTCAACAACGACGTTTTGTGCGGAGGACGCAAAGCGCTCACTCAGCAAGCGCTCGAAAGCAGATCCATCTTTGCGGGTCAGGTTGGGCACGTAACGGGAATAAACCTTGAACAGCATCTCGGTGCTCGTGTGTCCCATCTGTCGGGCGATCCACTCGGGGTTTTCCCCAGCGGCGAGCCACAAAGTCGCGGCGGTATGGCGGGTCTGATATGGCCGCCGCTTCTTAAGCCCGAGGTGCCGCAGCAAGGGGTACCAGATGCGCTTGGTGACGTTGTTGTGGTCCAGCGCGTGCCCCGTGCTGCTGCAGAAGACGAAACCCTTCAAGCGTCCGGAGCGAGCCAGCTGGCGCTTGAGAGCGTCGAACACCACCTGCGACATCTGGATATCACGCACGGACTCGATGGTCTTGGCGTCTTCCTCCACTACGCCGAGGACAATCGTTTCCCGCACGAGGATCAGCTGGCGCTCGAAATCCACGTACTTCCACTTCAGCCCATCCACCTCGCCGGTTCGCATCCCGGTGAAGAAGCGCACCGTGTAGTAATCGCGGAAGTCCTCCCTTACGGTGTCGAGGATTCGTTGCACCTCGGCGAGTGTGAAGGGTTCGACGTCGCTCTTGGGGATACGCAGCGGTTTGATGTTGTAGTACGGACTGGTAAATTTGTACCGGTCGGAGGCTTCTGCAAGGATCAGGCTCATCACATTCATGATGGCGTTGATCCGGCGGGGCGACAGCGTTTCCTTCTTCCGGCCTTTGACTTTGGCGAGTTCGGACCGGAATTGGAGGAGTTCTTCCCGCAGGAGGCTTCCGACATCCCGC
>Ga0268298_10006699_pt1 | contig 10390 bp, 11 predicted proteins | sample WWTPWeurt_MetaG_FD_194462 | JGI IMG/M metagenome (GOLD analysis project Ga0268298, IMG submission 194462) | Activated sludge microbial communities from WWTP in Nijmegen, Gelderland, Netherland - WWTP Weurt | ecosystem: Engineered > WWTP > Aerobic digester > Activated sludge | place... | reverse complement strand
AGGTTGTCAAAATGAAATCACGCGTCCAAGCAGTCACTTTTTCGCTGGGCGTCACGCTCGTTTTTTCTGCCCTGGTAAGCGATGCGGCATTTGCCGACTCAGCTCCAATCCCTGGCATGCAAAACTCTTCCGATAACGGTTCAAGTTTTTCAGGGACCTATTCAAGTCAAGCCCCCTTGCCAGGCGCTCCCAGCCAAACTAATTTTTTCCAAAATTTGAATGAAAAGACAAGCTCTATGCCAAAAGCGCAAGCACAAAATCCAATCAAACAGAATTCTCAAAAACAAAATCAACCAGCCCAAAATACCGCCACCGCCCCTGGTGGCTATTCTCTTTTGCCGATCACCTTAGATCAGGCTCAAGCAAGAATCACCGACTTAAGAGCAAAACTGGAAACGAACCCACCAAATACAATGCAAGAGCCAATCTACATAACTTGCGAGTGGATGCAAGAGCTGGCTAATTCGCACTGGAAAATGTATCAAGTATTCGACAAAAACGATTCGACCAAAGCTCAAGCCAAAGAAGAAAAGGCTTTGGCACTCGAATTCAGTAAATTAAAAAACAAAGCCAAACTGCTCAAAGCCGATTTGCTGATAAAACAACAAAGAGTTCCAGAAGCAATCGATCCCCTGGTTGAGATTGTCGTGGCTGAGCCTACTTCTTCAGCCGGTCAGGAAGCCTACAAACGCTTAGTAGACCTGGGTTTTTCAAAGTCTGTAGCCAGCACTGGAAATGCCATCTAGCTATAAGCAGCGAGTTCCGGGTAAAAGATATACAATGACTTTTACCAGGAGCAAAATGATGACCGAGCCAAGGCGCAGTCTAGTCGAAAACCTCACCCTTGCAAGCATTGCCATGATAATCGCAACGCCTCTTTGTGTTACTTTTGCACCAGCATTGCTTGCTAAACAATTCGAGCTCAACGCCGAGCAAAAAAATTATATGCCTGGCGATAATGGCGTGCCCGAATATGCGCCATATCCTACTTTTACGCCTCAAAAACCAGCTAAAAAACAGCCACCGCCGAAAAAACAACCACCGCTAAAAATAAAAGTCGAGCAGCAGCAGCAAATGCCGCCAATGCAACGACAGATGCCGCAAGCTCGTCCGATGCCACAACTGCGTCAAACACCTATGTTCAATTTGGGAACTCAAAAGTCTGTTGCCTTACCACCAAGCTTTCTTGGAAAGTGGGCAGTTCAAGGAAGTAAAACCAACTTCGAGGCAATTCAAGCCAAATATCAGGCTGCAAATGAAGCTTTCGCTCCTCAAACCCAGAATATTTGGATTCTTATGGGCAATCCCCAACAAGGATATTCTTTCAGCAATGAAGTGGGTGTCAGATGTCCACTGATTGTTGACAAGGTGGAAGGAAGTAGAGCATATATTCGTTATCAGCATCAAATGAAAAACACTATTGCTCAAGAGGCAATCGTGTTGGAAGTTTCACCAGACGGGTCGCAGCTTAACGGTATGGAGCGAATAACAATCGTGAAACCAGGACAAGGACCAGATTCTGGACCTAGAGCCAAAGTCACCTATCAGCTGAACGGTTTCAAACAATAGGACCTTTATTAAATTCTGGGTCTTGGCTTTCATAAAGCTATAAAATACACGGCATACAGCGCCTTGATGGAGGTCTTTTCGCCGTTATGAATTTTTTCGCCGTATTACTTCTAGTATTCAGCATACTCTTTGCCGCGCCCGACGCATTTGCAGCCGACAAAAAAGGCAAAGCTGCAAGCAAATCTGAGGATCCAATCGTGGTTATGGAAACCACCAAAGGTCCTATTAAGATGGTCATTTACAAGAGCGAAGCACCTATCACCGCCAACAACTTCCTTGGCCTTGTAAATCGTGGATTCTATAACGGTCTAACATTCCATCGTTATGAAAAAGGATTCTGCATCCAGGGCGGCGACCCCCAAGGAACCGGTCAAGGCGGTTCGGACAAAACTATCCCCCTTGAAAAATCACCAAACCTCAAACACGATTCGGCCGGAGTACTTGCAATGGCTCGCACAAGCGATCCAAACTCAGCAAGTTCGCAATTCTATTTCACTCTCGACGCTGCAAGCTTTCTCGACAATCCTCCTGGTTATGCTGCTTTTGGCAAAGTGACCGAAGGCTTGGAAAACGTAATGAAATTGCGCAAAGGCGACAAGATGACCAAAGTCTATGTTCAAGGCGCAGAGCCGAAAGCCAAAGGCAAATAACTCAAGATAAATCAAAGCAAGGACGAAATAATGACAAATACAGATCCGATCGTATTGATCGAAACAGCAAAAGGAAAAATCAAATGTCAGATTTTTCAAAATGATGCTCCGATTACCGCAGCCAATTTTCTTGATCTGGTTAATCGTGGTTTCTATAACGGTCTGACATTTCACCGCTACGAACCTGGTTTCTGTCTCCAGGGTGGCGACCCGGATGGTACCGGTCGTGGTGGCTCTGGAAAAACCATTCCGCTTGAAGTAAAACCACACCTAAAGCACGACGAAGCTGGCATTATGTCGATGGCTCGCACCAATGACCCTAATTCAGCTACATCGCAGTTCTTTTTCACTCTAGGCAATGCATCATTCTTGAATATGCAGTATGCCGTCTTTGGAAAAGTAATCGAAGGGCTCGAAATAATGATGTCACTTCGCGCTGGTGACAAAATGGACAAAGTCACTGTGATGAACGCAGTGCCGAACGCCTAATTCGAACGAAATCAAACGAGCTAATTCGTAAAGAAGGAGGGACCTGATTGTCGCTCCTTTTTTATTACCAAGCTCTCTCCACCACCTAGAATGACACCTTTTTTCGCCGATCAAAAGACTGACTCTGACTGCATTTCAAAACGCCGAAGTGAGAAAAGCAGCTCATTTTTACTTTCTTTTGACAGGCTGAGCGATTGAGACCAATGTACTCAAAACATCTCTGTCGTTAGTAAATTTGTACCCTTTTTCTAACAATCCAATTCTGAAACACTGTCACAGACGGCGTTTCAAGACTCTATTTCCGGGTACATTCTAGGCAGGCAAAAGGTGATGCCAATCAGCTCTAAACTGAAACTGATAAACCAGACCGAAAATGGCAAACTAGATTTTGATATATCGACCCGATGCCCAGGCACCGCCGCCAGCACCCACAGCCATTCCCAGAGCAAGCATAATTAGGAAAGTCTCGACCAGATTGTAACCAAGACCAGTTGGCATTACGCTTGCAAAGCTCACAAGCTCATTTGAGATATAGGGTTTGATAATATAAAACTCTACGCCGATTATTACAACAGCGGCAAAGAGAGCTGATACAGCGCCATAAAATGCACCCTGAAGCACAAACGGACATTTTATATAGAAGTGTCCAACGCCCATCAAACTGAGAATTTCAATTTCCTTGTGACGTGCCTGAATAACCAGGTGAATGGTGTTTCCAATTACTATGAGAGTAGCAAAGGCAAGAACAGCAGTTACTGCCACACCTGCAATCTCGAAGAAATGTCTGACTTCGTTAATGCGTCTTGCCACCATCATTGGGTAGCGAACAGCCTCAACACCCGAAAGCAATTGTAGTTTTGGAGCCAGTTTTTCTACTTGCTCTGGTTTGGCTACACGAATGTGCAAAGTATTTGGAAGTGGATTGGGAATCGATGCAACTTTCATTGTTTTTTGCATCTCGCCCCAGGACTTGTTTTTATCGATTACTTCAACCAATCTGACTTCGACAAACTGACTGATTTCTTGAGCTACTTTTCCTGGTTCGAAATTGTCTTTCAAGAAAGCAGAGATAACCATTTGCGAACCAAAATAATTGACCACATCTTTGAGTGTCATAGTCAATTGCAGTACGCTGCCGAAAATAGTCAATGCAATAGCCAGAATGCTTACCACAAGCCAGTTCGACCATCCACTGTGCTTGATACCAAGCATTGTTTCAACACAAATGCGCCAGAATACTCTCAGGTGTCTCATACTTGAATTTGTCCCTGCACTTCGTAGAATCCACTATCGACGTCGGTTGCCACTTCGCCTGCGCGCATAGAAATGACGCGTCGACGCATTGTGTTTACGATAGTGTGGTCGTGAGTTGAAATCAAAACTGTGGTGCCACGCTGCGAAATACGAGCTAGCAATTGCACGATCTCCAAAGAGGTTGCAGGATCAAGGTTTCCTGTCGGTTCATCTGCAAGTAGCACGGGCGGACCGTTCACGATTGCGCGAGCAATACCGACACGCTGTTGTTCGCCTCCAGACAATTCGTCTGGAAAAGCGTCTTGCTTATCTTCTAAATTCACCACATTTAGTGCACTATTAACACGCTTGCGCACTTCTTTTTCGTCTACGCCATGCGCACGCAAAATGTAGGCGACATTGTCGTAGGCTGTTTGTCTTGTTAGCAGTTTGTAATCTTGAAAAATAATGCCAAGACGTCTTCTCAAAAGTGGAATTTGAGGCGACGATAACTTGTTTAGATTTACTCCGCCAATAAAGACGTTGCCAGATGTCGGCGTTTCTTCGCGGTACAAAAGACGCATCAATGTGGACTTTCCAGCGCCCGAAGGACCAACTAGAAAGGCGAACTCGCCAAGCGCCACATGGAGGTTGACGTCCTTGAGGGCGAGCCGACCAGCATAACTTTTAGAGACGTTTTGCAGTCTGATCAAGTGAAAAAGTTCCCTTAGGAAGACCGAAAAATCATAACACAGTAGTTAAGAGGATAAACCTTGAGTAACCGTCTGTAGGCTTATCATTATCTAACTGTCTGTATATAACAATTGGCGCAGACGCCCGCCTCCCAATGCAAACGCGCTACTGGCAACCGACAAGAGGGACATGTAGGACAACCATTTTGACGATACCATTCGCGCAAGTTTAACTCTCTTTTATGCACCATCAAAATGCGATCAATCAATTTTGGGTCAGTGACTTCGTCATTAATCAGCGCGATCTTAAGTGCTTCTAATTCTCGAAGGTCTTCTGGCTTCAAGTCTACTTCACGCTCGATTTCAGCGATATCAGGAATATTGATGACCTTGCTGGCTTCTTTTATAGGATCTTTGATTTCTTCGTCTTTGACATATCGAGCTAATTTAATATCAAATCGAAGACCAGAAACTTTGACATTCATTCCCTTTCCGGCTTTATAGAGCTGGTCTTGAATCTGGATTTTTTTGAGACTGAGTTCTTGGGCGCACGAAGCATCGCTGCACGCAACAACCATGACGCCTGCATGGTCAAAAAAAACAGGTCGAGACAAACGAGCCAGGTTCTCACCCACAATATAGGGCCAGAGGCTGAACAGACTGTGCTCACGCAGACGCTGATCCAATTTGATATCCGCCACAAGCGGTCCAAGTACGTCGGACAAATTAGTAAAGCTAGATTTCTTGCGTCGTTGAGCCATGTGAAAATGATAAGCCAATCAGAGGTATCAAAGTATATAATCCTTGCCATGTTGAAATCACAAAAACTCATCGACCAACTGCAAGAACGCTTCGACCCGGCTATTGCTGGAAACCATACGATCGCGTACGTTTTCAATGTCACTGGAGAAGAAGGCGGAATCTGGCTTTTGCAAATAGCAAACAAAGCTTGTCAGTTTGTTTTGCAACAAGAACTGCCTGAAGATCCTCGCATTCCTTGCTATATCACTATAGATACTCGCGATCTGGAAATGATTTTAGATGGTCGCATGACCGCAATGACAGCCACTTTAGCTGGGATGCTCGCGGTCAAAGGCGATATGAATCTTGCCATGCTTCTTGTGCCGATGTTTTTTGAAAGTCTTAAGAGGACTCAAAGCGTCCAATCATGATATCAGGATCGGCTTGGGCGCCCGTCCAGATCTTGAATGAATCTGCGGCTTGAAACGCTAGCATCAATTTTCCGTCGCACGAATTCAGCCCTAGCTTTTCAGCAGCGGAAACAAATGGTGTCTTTTTCTTATCGTCTTTTGAATAGACCATATCAAATACAAAAGTATTTGCCGGTAGTTTTGATACCACTCGATCAAAAAATACAAGCTCGGGAGTATTCTCTTTGGACTGACCAAGGGGACTTGCGTTGACAAAAAGAGTAGACCCTTTTTTAGCAAATGGTGGCTTTTTTAAGAATTCTGATAGTTCGGTTATTTCGAGTGGTCCAAATCTTTCGGGCCATTTTTTTGCTTGCTCTGTATTGCGAGTGACAATGTGTATTGGCGCATCTATAGCGAGCTTGCTTTTTATAGCGCATCTACAAGCTTTGGCAGCTCCACCACTTCCAAGAATTATTATGTTGTCGTAGTAAGCATATTCGCCAGCGTATTTTATAAGTGAGTTCAAGAAGGCAGGGGCGTCGGTATTGAATCCGATCGCTAATCGTGTCTCTTCATCAATTTTGACAGTGTTTACAGCACCAGTGTATTCGGCGTTCGAGTTCAAATCATCCAGATAAGGAATAATTTTTTCTTTGTACGGAATGGTCACGTTGAATCCGGCGTAACCCTCCGCTTTAAGCCGTTTGACGGTTACGGCTAGGTCATCTTCAGCCACGTCGAGCAACTCGTACTCACCTTCCAGCATAAAATAATCAAACGCATTTTGATACAACTCGGGTGATCGAGAATGACCGAGCGGATGACCTAATAATGCCAGTTTGTAAAAATCCAAATCGATGATTTTTTATTTCGCGTAATTAGTCTGTTGCACAGTGGCAACGCGCATACGTTTGATTCCCAGTGCAGAACATGCCTGCATGATGTAGACGACATTCTTTTGTTTGCACTCGGCATCAGCATTAACTGTAACCGGAATATCTTGCACGCCCATTTTCTGAACTATTTCGCCAAGCTTGGCTTGAATAGTAGCTTCATCATTAGAAGGAAGCGCTTTGCCCTGGATTGCGACTTTTCCATCTGTACTGACGTCGATCATTATTGTTTTGGTGCGAGAATTTTCTTTTTGCGCATAAACAGTCTCAGGCGGTTTGATCTTGAGTTCAGACTTATCGATCAAAGGCGCAATCAAAATCATGATGACCAGAAGCACCAAGAACACATCTGTCAAAGGAGTGATATTGATGTCAGTGAATGTCTCACCAACTCCGCCCATCGACATAAGACGCTGTTATCTCCTAAAGGCTTAGTGGCTGTCCCCACCCTCGGCTGATGCAAAGCTGAGGAAGAGTAGTTTTAAAAGTTGGAAGTCATCGTTGAAACGTTTGACTGTATTGGTGTACCAGTTGTTGAAAATAACAGCCATAATGGCAACAATCAGACCATAACCTGTAGCGATAAGAGCTTTAGCTACACCGATAACTACAGTTGATGTACCGCCACCGGAAGCACCCAGTTCGTCTAGTGTGAACACAACCCCAACTACCGTTCCGAATAGTCCGATGAACGGGCTGGTGGCACCGATGGTACCAAGTACAGCAAGATGTTTTTCCAGTTTGCGTGATACCAGTGAGACTGTAATATCGAACGCTTTGGAAAAGTCTTCTTTCTGCTCTGCCAGGAGTCGAACACCTTCTTCTGCAACTTCACCAATAACACCACCAAGACGACTGCAGTTTTGCTGAGCCTTTTGAAGGTTGTTATTTTCCAGCTCGCGCTGAAGTGTGTGAATGAAAGCTGTTACGTCGCGCTTGTTCTGGTTGTAATACATCCAGCGCTCGACGATACAGGCAAGTGTCGCCACCGAGCAAATAGTAATAGGAATGGAAGCAAACCAATCACTTATCATGAATTGAATAAAGTAAGTTAGAAATTTGTTTTCCATTTCTTCTCCTGACTCAGTTACTAACTCTTGCTTACTGTAGCAATCGCCTACCGCATACCAGAGTTTATCAGAATCGACGCAGCTTGCCGACCCCACCACCAGCAAAGACGTTGTAGTCGAATGTAAACTGTATATCTACATCGGACGGAGCGCCGTCGGGAAGCGGTCTGAAGGGAGCAGCGTTTTCAATTGCTTTCAAAGCTGCCTGGTCGGCGATTGCAGCACCCGAAGATGTTACAAGACGCAGGTTTGACATCGTGCCATTTGCATGCACCTTGAATACCACTACAACTCGTTTACTTTCGTTACCCTTGGGTGGGAACCATGCACGCTTGATTCTTCTTTGCAAGTCTGCCATGTAAGGACCAAAATCCACATCTTTTTCAGCGCCCACTGATGGACGTCCGGGTTTGGCGCCAGGAGGTGGATTGCCGTCATGACCTTCTTTGCCGCCAGAACCAGGAGTACCGGCTCTGCCGCCACTAGGAGATCCACCACCACTATCGGCTCGGGGAACTACAGGACCTGATGCAAACGGGTTACCGCCGCCTTCAGTACCACCGGGTCTTCCACCGCCTGCGCGAGTTGGAGCAGGAGCGGGACCTGGATCACCACCGCCTTCTTTTCCTTTGGGACCACCGCCACCACCTGCAAATACAGGGGCTGGAGCGGTTCTGCCACCACCACCAGAAGTGCCACCAGTTCTGATGCTAGAAATTGGAGCAGGAGCGGAGCCAGCATTGTTTGTGAATGCTGATGCGACTCTTGGAGCAGCACTAGGTGCGCCGACCTTGTCCATTGTGATAGGCGCAGCCACAGGGGATGGAGCTGCTTTAGGCGAAGATACCGGAGCCGCAAATGGATTGGGCATCGAGAACGGTGACTTAGGAGCCGGAGTTGGAGACGGTGCAGGCGTTGGCGAAGGAGTCGCAGTTGCCATTGGTCTTGGAGTCGGGCTCGGGGACGGTCTTGGCGACGGAGACGGACGTGGAGTCGGCGAAGGCGTCGGCGACGGACGTGGTTCCGGTCTTGGAGCAGGTGCTGGAGACGGAGAAGGCGACGGCTTAGGCTGTGGCGATGGTTGTTTCATCGGCTGAGGCGAAGGTTGTTTTTGAGGTTGAGGAGTTGCAGTTTTCTGCGGTTGCGCAGCTGCTTTAGGAGCTGGAGAAGGCGGAGTTATTTTCTTTGTAGGATCGTGTTTGCCACGATCTTCAGAATGTTTTTCCGCTTTTCTTTTATACGTCTTTTCCTTTTTCATTTCTTCCTGATTTTGAATAAATTCAATATCAGTTATTTGCACTCTGGGTGGTGGCGGAATCAAAAAGAAGAAAGCAAGGATCAAGCAAGTAGCCATGAGACATGCGTGCAATAAATATGAGCCGCTTGTAGCTTCTGGAAATTCCATCACAGCATCGGCGTATATGTGTTTGCGCTGCAAGCGTGCGGCATGATCGTAGGCATCTCGCATAGCGTATGCGATAAAAGAAACAAAAAGCCCGATGAGCACAAGCGATACCGGACTACCAAGATTCATTTGCAACATCGAACCAATTAGCATTTTGTTTGGCGCGATATTGAAAGTCTGACCAAAATTGGTGATGGCACCCAAGATGGCAGAATTGAAAATCAAAAAGAGGAAGAGACAAAAGTTTATTAATCCGGCGCCAAGGAATAAATATCCCTTTCGCATTTCGCCGTTATAAATTTGACCAAGTCCAGGCAATATAGACATGAAGCCTGCGGTCGAAGGATCTCGATTAGTACGTGCGTTTGGATTTCTTGAAGAGCTAGTCATTTTCTTTTCGCCATCTAATATTCTTAGCTATTATTAAGCACTGTCAGTATAACACCTTAGATGTTTGGCTTCCCGCTGGAAACCTCGCTCGGTTTTTCAATCTCAACTGATGCGCCCGTTAACTTTCAATATAAATGGAAACACCATTATTCGCACGGTGCTTTTGAACAGTTCAAACCAAGGGTTTTCCCTATGGTTTAGACCGAGACTACATGTTCTTATTGACGTCTAACTCTTCAGCGAGTTCGATTTTGAGTTCGTCGCCAGGGCGTACGTCTACTCGCTTTCCTTTCTTTGCAAGCAAAATTGCAATACCGACTGCCGCACCTACACCAGCACCAATCAAAGCACCGCCAGCGCGACCCATGCCGCTAGAACTGGATGAAGAACTCGAACTGGAACTACCAGCGGCAAGCGCACCAATACCAAGACCTACTGCCATTGGAAGAGCAACTGTACCGGTGTCGAAGGCGATATCTTTCAAACCACGTCTTGCATGTACAACTCCACCGCGTGCTACCAATGTGGCTACCAGCGGGATTTGTCTGTCATCAGGGGTGGTGACCGTGTCGAATTTAAGTGCCACAGATCCAGAGCGACTCATATGTTTGGGGGCGTTCAACTGAGCGATTCTTCCTTTGATTACAGAACCGGCAGGAATAAGAGTCGAGCCGTCGATAGAAAGATCTTCAGATGTACGAGCAGTGAATTCATCACCCTCTTGGCTTGTATCGCTGTCGATTGCTGTATCCATAATTATAGGAATCTTGGTTCCAACTGGAACGACACGAGCATATCCTTTTAATAGTTTTCGCTCGCCGCCTTGCTCAGTACTTGTAGTAGTA
>Ga0268298_10006698_pt1 | contig 10390 bp, 8 predicted proteins | sample WWTPWeurt_MetaG_FD_194462 | JGI IMG/M metagenome (GOLD analysis project Ga0268298, IMG submission 194462) | Activated sludge microbial communities from WWTP in Nijmegen, Gelderland, Netherland - WWTP Weurt | ecosystem: Engineered > WWTP > Aerobic digester > Activated sludge | place: Netherlands... | reverse complement strand
GTGCTGGCCTTCCCGGTGGTGCGGGCGGGCAGCGAATCCCGCGGCCGGCTGGTGGTCGACGCCGCCATCGCGATCGTGGCGGGGTGCGCCATCACCTGGCTGCAGGTGGGCCGCCCGCTGGCCGCCGTCCCGATGTCGCTGCTGGAGCGCCTGGTCACGTTCACCTTTCCCGTCGGGGACCTGGTCATCTTCGCGGTGATGGTGCCGCTCCTCCTCGAACGTGTCGGGGGGGCCGGGCGGGCGCTGCTGCCCCGACTGGCCACCGGCCAGCTGCTCTACCTCGCCGGCGACCTCGGGTACCAGCTCAATGCCCGCTCCCCGGCCTGGATCCCGGTGGACTGGCCCGACCTGCTGTTCCTCGGTGGCTACGCCGTCATGATCTGGGCCATGGAACGGGCCGGCGACGCCGAGGGGCCCGGCGCCCCTGATCGTGAGCCGCGCCTGCCGCGCAACCTGCTGCCGCTGCTGCTCGGGGTGACGGTCTACGGCCTGCTGATCCGGGAGGCCGCCCGGGCCGGCGCACAGGTGGTCTGGGTCCTCGCGATTGTCACGGTGGCCGTGACCCTCCTCATCCTGCTCCGGGAGATCCTCACCGAGCGGCAGAACGCCCGGCTGGCCCGCGCGCTCGAGGTGTCGCGGGGGCAGGCGCGATTCCTCGAGGTGATCCGGCACCTCACGGTGGGCGTGGTGGTCCAGGACGCCCAGGCGCGGTTCCGCCTGGCCAACCCGGCGGCGCTCGAGCTCCTGGGCCTGACCGAGGCGGAGCTGCTCGAGCGCACCTCGTTCGACCCGGCATGGAACGTGGTGCATGAGGACGGGTCGCCCTTTCCCGGCGAGACCCACCCCGTGCCGGTGGCCATCCGCACCCGTCAGCCGGTCCACAACGTGGTCATGGGCGTGTACCGTCCGCGGGCCCGGGACCGCGTCTGGCTCCTGGTGAACGCCGACCCCTCCTGCCGGCCGGATGGTGCGGTCGAAGAGGTGCTCTGCAGCTTCCAGGACATTACCGAGCGCCGGACCCTGGAGGATCGCCTGCGCCACTCGCAGCGCATGGAGGCAGTGGGGCAGCTGGCCGGTGGCGTCGCGCATGACTTCAACAACCTGCTCACGGCGATCATCGGCTATGCGGCGCTGGCCCAGGCCGACCTCGCGCGCGGGGCGCCCCGGTCGGAGGATATCGAGGAGATCCGGAAGGCCGCCGACCGGGCCGCGGCGCTCACCCAGCAGCTCCTGGCCTTCGGGCGCCGCCAGATGCTCCGGCCGGTGCTGCTCGACGTGAACCTGGTGGTGCACGAGGCCGGGCGGCTGCTCGCTCGGCTGCTGGGCGAGGACATCCGGATCCGGACCGAGCTGGCGGGCGACCTCGGGCTGGTGAAGGTGGACCGGGGCCAGCTGGAGCAGGTGATCGTCAACCTGGCCGTGAACGCGCGTGATGCCATGCCCCGCGGCGGGACCCTCAGCATCCGCACCCGGACGGCCCGTGCCGGCGCGCCCGGGCTGCCGCCAGGCATCGAGGTGCCGCCGGCCGGCGGCGTGCTCCTGGCCCTGCAGGACACCGGGGTGGGGATGGACGAAGCCACCCTGAGCCGAGCCTTCGAACCGTTCTTCACCACCAAGGCCCTCGGCAAGGGGACCGGACTCGGGCTCTCCACGGTCTACGGGATCGTGCGACAGAGCGGTGGTGACGTGCGGATCGAGAGCGCGCCGGGCCAGGGCACGACCGTGACGGTCTGCCTGCCGCTGGCCGCCGACGGCGACGCCGCGGGCGAACTGACCCCGCTGCCCTTGCCCAGCGGGGGGCAGGAGACGATCCTCGTGGTGGAGGACGAGGAGGCACTGCTCCGGGTGATGCAGCGGGCGCTCGAGGGGCGGGGCTACCGGGTGCACGCGGCCAGCACGCCGGACGCCGCGCGCCGCTGGCTCGACCAGCACCAGGGTCCGCTCCACCTCCTGCTGACCGACGTCGTCATGCCCGGTGGCAGCGGCCCGGAACTCGTGGCCCACGCCCGCCAGGCGCGCCCGGGACTCCCGGCGCTGTTCATCAGCGGGTACGCCGACGAAGCGACCCTGCGCTATGGCCTCGACCAGGAGAACGCCACCCTGCTGCCCAAGCCCTTTTCCCCCGAGAAGCTCGTGGCGCAGGTCCGCGAGGTGCTGGACCGGACGGGCTGAACGGCGCCACGCCGATGACCTCGCCCGAGCACTTCCTCCGCGACCTCGCGGTGGTGCTGGTGACCGCCGGGGCCACCACCGTCCTGTTCCAGCGGCTGCGCTGGCCGGTGGTCGCCGGGTACCTGGTGGCCGGCGTGATCGTGGGCCCGAGCGTGCCGCCGAGCTGGGTCTCCGACGAGGCCAGCATCCGGCTGCTCTCCGAACTCGGCGTCATCCTCCTCATGTTCTCCATCGGGCTCGACTTCCGCCTGGGCCGCCTGGCCCGGGCGGGCGCCACCGGCGCCGTGGCCGCCGTGGTGGAGATCGGCCTCATGCTGGCGCTGGGCTTCGCGGTGGCGGGCCTGTCCGGCTGGAGCCCGATCGGCAGCCTCTTCTTCGGCGGGGCGGTGGCCGCGTCCAGCACCATGGTCATCGCCAAGGTGCTGGAGGAACACCCGGTCGAGCCCGAGCTGCGCGAGACGGTCTTCCAGCTCACGCTGTTCGAGGACCTCGGCGCGATGCTCATCATCGCGCTGCTTACGGCCGCGGCCTCCGGCGAGGGGCTGAGCGGCGGGGCCCTGGCGGCGGTGGTGGGGCGCCTGGTCGGGCTGCTGGTCCTCTTCCTGGTGGCGGGGCTCGCCCTGGTGCCCCGCGCCGCCCGCGCCATCATCGGCCTGCGCAAGCCGGAGACCATGCTGGTGAGCATGGTCGGCTTCGCGTTCCTCATGTCGTCGCTCGCCGGCCTGGCCGGGTTCTCGGTGGCGCTCGGCGCCTTCCTCGGCGGGCTGCTGGTGGCCGAATCCGGCGCCGGCCGCCTGGTGGAGCGGGAGATCCGCCCGCTGCGCGACGTCTTCGCGGCCATCTTCTTCGTGGCCACCGGCATGCAGCTGGACCTCCGGATCCTCGCGGAGTCCTGGGGCCTCGCCCTCGCCATGCTCGGCGTGGTGCTGCTCGGGCGCCCGGTGGCGATCACGGTGGGGGTGTTCCTCTCCGGCCGCTCACTACGCACCGCGGTACGCGCCGGGCTCTTCACCTCCCAGATCGGCGAGTTCTCGTTCATCCTGGCGGGGGTCGGGGCGGGGTTCGGCGTGGTGCCACCGGCGTTCGTGGCGGCGGCGGTCACGGTCTCGGTGATCACCGCGCTGCTTTCGGGGCGGCTGGCCCGCGCGGCGGACCCCATCGCCCAGTGGGTCGATGCCCGCCTGCCCCACCGGGTGCAGATGGTGGCCTCGCTCTACGGCGCCTGGGTCGAGGCGCTGCGCACGGCGCCGGCCGGCCGTTCCCCCTGGGCCAGCGCCCGCCGCTCGGCCCGCTGGCTGGCGCTCGATGCCGTGGTGGTGGCGGGCCTGGTGATCGGCGGCGCGTGGGTGCGGCACCACCTGGCCGAGCTGCTGCTGGCGCGGGGCGTCTCGGCGACGCTCGCCTCCTGGCTGATCGCCGGGGTGACCGCCGCGCTGGTGAGCCCGTTCCTCTTCGGGATCCTCCGGATCACCCGCGGCCTCGGCGAGGAGCTGGCCGAGATCGCCATCCCGGGGCCGGGTCCGGGACGGGTGGACAACGGCCGCGCGCCGCGCCGCGTGCTCGGTGTCGCGGTGCAGATCGTGGCCGTGCTGCTCACCGCCGTGCCGCTCCTCCTGGTCACGGCGCCCGTCCTGCCGCCGCTGGGCGGCCTGCTGGTGCTGCTGCTGGTGCTGGGGCTGCTCGGGATCGTCTTCTGGCGCCGCACCACCGACCTCTTCGGCCACTTCCGCGCCGGCGCCGAGGTGGTGGTGGCGATGCTGGCCAAGCAGTCGCACGCGGAGGATCCCAAGATCGACCGGGTCCGTTCCCTCCTCCCCGGCCTGGGCGACTTTGCGCCGGTGCGGGTGGGGGCGGGCTCGGAGTGCGCCGGCCGGACGCTCGGGGAGCTCAACCTGCGCGGCCGCACCGGGGCGACCGTCGTGGGGCTGCTGCGGGGGGAGGAGCAGGTGGCGTTCCCGGAGGCGCACGAGCGGCTGGCCGCCGGCGACCTCGTGGCGCTGACCGGCAGCCACGACGCCATCGACGCCGCCACGATCATCATCACGGGGGAGGGTGCGTGAGGTACCACCTGCTGCTCGCCGCCACGCTGCTGGCCGGGTGTGGCCAGTCGACCGCCACCCTGCCGGCGGCGCTGGAGGAGCGGTTCCAGTCGGAGGGCGTGGCGCGGCGCGCTGACGACCAGGTGTTCCGCTATACCTACTACTCGCGCAGCACGCGGGGAAACCGCTGGGAGGACCGCGACGCGTCGATCATCGTCACGGCGCGGAGCGTCTTCGTGCACAAGAACGGCACGGTGGGGCTCGACCTCACCCCCGCGAGCCGGAAGGAGAATGCGGTGCGGCGCGAGGGGGATCGCGTGGTCATCAGCTCCGGGAGCGGCCAGTCCCGGGTGAGCTGGTCGTTCCGGCCGCCGGAGGATGCCCCCGGGTGGACCGAGGACATCCGCCGGGTCCTGGCCGCCGCCGACTCGGCCCGCTAGGCGGCGCCGGGCCTACTCGTAGCGCAGCGCCTGCATCGGGTCGACCCGGCTGGCCCGTCGCGCCGGCAGGTAGCCGGCGCCGAGCGCCACGGCGGTGAGGGTGAGGAGCGACGCCGCGAAGACCACCGGATCGTGGCCCTGCATGCCGTAGAGCAGTGAGCGCGCCGCGTAGCCCGCGCCCAGGGCGGCGAGCGCCCCGAGGGTCCCCCCGACGGCCACCATCATGCCCACCTGCCGCAGCACCAGTTGCCGCACCGCGCCGGCATCGGCGCCGAGCGCCATGCGGACCCCGATCTCCCGGGTGCGCTGGGCCACGGTGTAGGCGAGCACCCCATAGAGGCCCACCGCGGCGAGCAGCGTCGCCAGGGTGGCGAAGGCGGTGGACAGGATGCTGATCATCCGGTCGAGGAAGATGTTCTCCCGGATCTGCTGCGGCATCGTCTTGAGTTCCTCGATGGGGAGTCCCGGGTCGATGCGCTTCATCAGGGGCGGGATCACCTTGAGGATCTGCTCCGGCGCCAGCGCCGTCCGCACGTAGAAGTTGAGGCCCCACACGTTGCCGTCCTGCCGCCAGGGCGTGAAGAAGAGCGGCGGGATCTCGTCCTTCACGTCGCTGTACTTGGCGTCCTGCACCAGCCCGACGATCTCGATGTTGAGGGAATCGGGGCCGCGCTCCGACATGAACTTGCCCACGGCGTTGTTCCCCAGGTTGAACTTCCTGGCGAACGCCTGATTGACCACCGCCACCCGGGCTCCGCCCAGGCGGTCGGCGTCGGTGAACTCCCGCCCCGCCAGCAGCGGCATCCCGAAGAGGGAGAAGTAGCCCGCCCCCACCCGGTTGACCCGCGAGTTGTTGTCCACGTCGGGCCCGCTCGGGAAGCCCTGGACGTGCACGTCGGTGCCCCAGTTGCTGCCGGCGAGCAGCGGCACCGACGAACTGGTGACCCCGGTGACGCCGGGCAGCGCGGCCAGCTCCTGTTCCACCCGCTCATAGAGCTGGGCGGAGGCCAGGCTGTCGTAGCCGGTGCGGGAGGGGCTGATCGCGAAGGTCACCACGTGGTCCACCGTGGCGCCGATGTCGACCTTGCTCACGTTCACCAGGCTCTTGAGGAACAGGCCGGCGCAGATGAGCAGGCCGGACGCGAGGGCGATCTGCGCCGTCACCAGGCCCAGGCGGAAGCGCGCGGCCCCCCGGTGCCCCAGGATCTGGCCGGCCCCGGCGCGGATGCTGGTGATCAGGTCGGCGCGGGTGCTGTGCAGCGCCGGGAAGAGCCCGAAGATGAGGCCGGTGGCCACCGACAGGAGTGCCGCGAAGGCGAGCACCGACGGCTGCAGCGTGAATTGCAGCGCGAGCGTGGCCTCGGATGGCAGCAGCGCGGAGATGCCGTCCAGGGTCCACCGCGCCACCAGCAGGCTCGCCGCGCCACCCAGCAGCGCCAGCAGCACCGCCTCCGTCAGCAGCTGGGCCACCAGCTGGCGCCGTCCCGCGCCGAGCGCCAGCCGCACGCCCATCTCCGTGGCGCGGCCGGCGCCCCGGGCCAGCAGCAGGTTCGCGATGTTGGCGCAGGCGATGAGCAGGACCACGCCCGTCACCCCGAAGAGCATGTAGAGCGGCACCCGCGCCTGCTCGTGCACCGAACTCTGCCCCTGCCGCCCCGGCAGCACGCCGACCTGCTTGGCCTTGAAGCGGGCCATCGTCGCCTCGCTCATCCCGGCCTGCAGCGGGGCCTCGACGTCGGCCAGGATCGGGGTGTACAGCCCGTTGAGCGCCGCGCTGGCCTGTTCCAGCGACACCCCGGGCTTGAGCCGCCCGAACACGTAGGCCCAGTAGCTCCGCCGGTTGTCGAACCCGCCGTAGCCCAGCAGCGCCTCACGCATGGTGAGTGGCACGTAGACCAGCGGCCGCGCGCCGAGGGTGGTGCCCTCGAAGCCGCGCGGCGCCACCCCGATGATCTCGAAGGGCTTGCCGTTGATCACCAGCGTCTGGCCCACCACCGCGGGATCCGAGGCGAAGTGCGCCTGCCAGTAGCTGTACGAGAGCACCGCCACCGAGTGGCCGCCGATGCTCTGGTCCTCGCCCGGCCCGATCAGCCGGCCGCGGGCCGGGGTGAGCTGCAGCGTGGGAAAGTAGGACCCGGAGATGAACACTCCGTCGCCGGTGAGCGGCTCGTTCTGGTAGGAGAGGCTGGCCCCGAACAGCACGTGGGCCGCGAGCCCGGTCATGACCGTCTGACCCCGCTCCAGGTCCCGGAACATCTGGTAGCTGAAGATCTCGTCGCACCCCCCGGCCTGGTTGCACGACTGCGACCCCGGATTGGGCCCCGGGGCGGTCAGCCGGACCAGCTGCTCCGGAGCCGGCACCGGCAGCGGCCGCAGCAGCATCTGGTCGAAGAGGGAGTAGATCGCCGCATTGGCCCCGATCCCCAGGGCCAGGGAGAGCACCGCGACCGCGGTGACGAACGGGGTCCGGAGCAGGGTCCGGAGCGCGAGCTTGAGGTGTTGCATCGAGGGCTCGTCGAGGGGGAACGGAGGTCTGTCCTGGGCTCCCGGACATGACTGTGGGCGGACGTCCGGGGTTTCAGGTTGGACCGCGGAGGGGCGGAAAGGGTTGCAGTCCCGGTGGCGGGCCGGTCAGCGGAGGGGGTGGGTGTAGCGCATCTCGTTGGTCCGGACAAAGCCGAGCCGCTCGTAGAGGGGCCGGCCGGCCTCCGAGGCGTGCAGTACCAGCCGGTCCAGCCGCTCCGCCCGGGCCCAGCCGAGCACCGCCTCCATGAGGGACTCCGCCACCCCCTGGCGGCGCCAGCGGGGTTCGGTCCACACGTTGAGGACGATCGCGTGCCGCCCCTCCGCCACCCCGCCGGTCCCATCGGGGTGCGGCAGCACCTGGCGCCGCTGGGCCCCGGCCCCACCCGCGATGGCCTGCGGCGCGTCCGCGGGTGCCACGAGCCACCCCACGTACTCCCCGGTCGCCAGCATCGGCTCGAGCAGCGCCTCGGTGTCGGCCACGAGGGCCGGCATCGCGGCCTCGGGGAGCTGGCCCATCTCATGGAACATCAGCGCCCGGTGGGTCGCGATCTCGCGGGCATCGGCCACGGTGGCCTGGCGGAGGAGCAGTGACATGGGCGCGTCCCCGGCCTACGACTGGAAGAGCGTGGCGAACCGCCGCTTGAATTCCGCCTTGCGGAGCTCGGGGCCCTCGGCGGTGAGCCCGGCGCAGCGGTGGGCCGCGTGGGCGTCCCATCCCTCCGGCCACCGCACGAAGACCTTCTCCCCGCAGGCCGGGCAGAGCACCCGCTGGTGGGTCAGGTGATCGGCGGTGAGGCTCGCGGCGTTGGTGATGGTGCCATCGGGGCGGCGCTCCACCGTGGCGCCGAGCGGGGTGCGGAGCGCCTCGTCGAGGTGGGCCTGGAAGCAGGAGGCGTGGCAGAAGTACTCGCTGGCGAGCCGGTCCCGGGCCTCCGTGCCGCGCTCGAACGACAGCCGGCAGGGATCGCCGTCGGCCACCCGGATCGGCTGGCCGCAGAAGCAGCAGGGATCCCAGTGGAACTCGGTGCGGGCGGGCTTCATCGCGGCCAGCAGCTCACGGATGTTCATGGCCGGGCTCCGGGCGCGGACGAGAGGCCGCGGGTCGACTCGATCCACCACGCCCACGGGACCACGATCCAGCCCACCAGCGCAAAGACCGCGAGCCCGGTCACGGACGGCGGAGGCGGGCCGAAGGGCCCCGCGGCCCACATCCCGGTGCACAGCAGGACGAACGAAAAGAACGCCGCCCGTCCCGCGCGGCTGTGCGTCACCGTGCATCGCAGGTAGATCACGAGCCCCGCCACCCACAACAGCCCCTCGACCAGGTAGGTGCCGGCCAGGGAATTCCACAACGACAGCCCCAGCCGCGGGGAGGGGCCCGGCCACAGCGGCAGGTCGGGGACGTGGGTGATGACATCGAGCACCCAGTGGCTTCCCACCAGGAGGACCAGCACACCGAGCGCCCGCCGGTCGACGCCGCGCCACCGCGCCAGCCCCGCGAGCAGCACGCCCCACGCCACCGCCGTCACCAGGCTGTGTGACCAGGGATACGACTCGAAGACCAGCGGGTTGAAGGCGGTCGCCCCGGGGCGGATCTGCACCTGCTCGACTCCCGCCAGCAGGAAGAGCGGCCACACCAGGTCGAGCGCGGTGACGGCCGCGATGAACCAGGGCAGGGGAGTGGTGGGGCAGGTGCGCTTGGCCGCGAAGCCGAGCGCCAGGTGACCGACGAACATGCGCCGCTCTGGAAGAGTGTGGAGCCGTCAGTGCCCCGGGGCGGAGAGCTGCGCCGTATGGTGCCGGTTGTGGACGGCGAGGAAGCGCAACGCCTCGGCCGGACTCAGGCGCCCGAAGACGTGGTGCGTCACGCCGTCGCCGCCCGCGCCGTGGCGCGCCGTGAGCGCGGCACTGACGGCGGCGGCGCCGGCGTCCAGCGCGGCCAGCACCGCCGCGCGCGGGAACGGGCCGTCCCCGGGCCGCACTTCGCGTGGGGCGCGGGCGTTCGCCGGGATCCGGCCCTGGCGCAGCACGCCCGGCAGGAAGCGCAGGCGGAGCAGCGGCCGCAGCCACCAGGGCGTGCGCAGACGCAGCCCCGTGCCGCCCGCCAGCTCCCGCCCCAGCACCTCGTACGAAAGCCGCAGGTGTTCCGCGACCTGGGCCGGCGTCCACTTCCCGGGGCCCAGCGGGGCCTCCCAGGCTTCGGGCGTCCACCGTTCGGCGGCGGCATGAAACGCCGCGAGGGAGGCGGCGTGGTCCGCCTGCAGCTCGCTCCAGGCCACCACCGGTGACGTCACGGGGTGGGGAGGTGCGCGGTCTGCTCCGCCACGCTGCGGGTCCGGTCCGTCTGGACCTCCCCGGTGTGCGCCGTCTGCGCCGGCTCGAACAGCGCCAGCCAGCACTCCTCGAGCGCCACCGGGCGATGCCGCACCCCGCGCGGCACCACCAGGCACTCTCCTTCGCGCAGCACCACGTCGCCCTCGCCGAACTGGATGCGGAGCGAGCCCTTGATGATGAGGAAGAGTTCGTCCTCGGCCTCGTGCTGGTGCCAGACGAACTCCCCCTGGACCTTCACGACCTTGAGGTACTGACCATTGAGCGCGGCCACGACCCGCGGGGCCCAGTGCTCGCGCACCTGGCCCAGTTCGTCGAGGAGGCTCGTCGGGGTGGGGAGGGACATGCTGATAGCATAAGCCGCCCCGGCCTGATGGGCTACGGGTCCCGCCCGGCTTGTCCTGACGCGGCCCGCTCGCGCACGTAGTGGGCGCGGCGGTACCCGACCGTGAACCCGAGCGCCTCCCAGTGGTCGTAGGCCGGGCCGCTGCGGCCGGGCTGCACCGCCGCCAGGTCCGCCACCGCCAGCTGCGTCTCGCGCCGCGCCGCCAGCCCGAGCAGCGCCCGCACCAGGCGGTCATCGTCGGCGAACCCCGGCGCCATCACGCCGGGCACCGGCGCCTCGATGCCCAGCCAGGCCGTGCGCTGCGGGCCGAGGTACATGCTGCGCGCCGCCCGGATCTCGTCCTGCTGCACCAGGACGGCGTGGTGCCACCCGTCGCGGCCCACCAGCTCCTGCAGCCAGGGCGCGGTGGGCAGGCCATACCAGCGGTCCAGGAACCGCGTCCACCGCGGGGCCATCCGGCTGTCCACGAACGCCACCTCGGCGTCCTCCACGGCGTGCCCCGCGAGCGGGGCCGTCCGGAACACCCGGTCCCAGCC
>Ga0268298_10006697_pt1 | contig 10391 bp, 6 predicted proteins | sample WWTPWeurt_MetaG_FD_194462 | JGI IMG/M metagenome (GOLD analysis project Ga0268298, IMG submission 194462) | Activated sludge microbial communities from WWTP in Nijmegen, Gelderland, Netherland - WWTP Weurt | ecosystem: Engineered > WWTP > Aerobic digester > Activated sludge | place: Netherlands... | reverse complement strand
GCGTGGCGCAGGTGTGCGGCCTGGGCCAGGGCGGGGGTGTAGATACGGGCCAGGAGCGCGTCGGCGATGATCGCCTTGGCCCGGCAGTCGTTGAGCAGATAGGCGAGCTTCTCGCTCTTGGTCTGCGGGTTGATCGGCGAGAAGACGGCGCCGGCCTTGAGGATGCCGAAGACCGCCAAGCAGCTCTCCAGCGAGTTGTCGAGGTAGACCAGCACGCGATCGCCGCGGGCCACGCCCAGCCGAAGCAGGGCGTGCGCCAGCCGATTGCTCTGCTCGTCGATCTCCCGCCAGCTCAGCCGCCCTTCCCCGCAGATCAGCGCGGTCTTCTGCGCCGCGCGCTCGGTCGCGCGCTCGAGGTACTCGTGCAGCAGGGTGACCTGCCCAACCCTCATTCGCGGCCCAGCTTGCGCTCGACGTAGGCCACCAGCCGGTCGATCGTGTCGAAGTTCTCGGGCAGCGCCTCCTCGTTCTCGACCTGCAAGGAGAAGGTCTCCTCGAGGAAGAGGATCAACTCCATCATGCGGGCGGAGTCGACGATCTGGGCGCGCTCGAGTGAGGTGTCGTCGGCGAGCTGGTCGGGCGCGGCGCCGTCGAGGAACTGCTCGAGCACGAAGCCGCGGAGGGTTTGACGCACGTCGATCATGGGGCACGTCGCTCACGGTGAACAGGCCGCGACGGGCGGCGCTGAGTGGCGGCAGTATCGAGGTAAAAGGGGGAGCTTTTCAACCGTCGGTTGCAGCGCCAGTGGGTGGCAGGACCGTAACCGCCGGCTGCGCTGACCGCCGGCGGTGGTGTATGGTGCGCGCGCAGCGATGGGGATGCGTGCGATGCAGGCGATGAGCACAGCAGAGGCCGGAGGCGGGCCGCAGGACGCCGACCTGCGGGCGGTGGACGAGGTGGCGCAGGCGCGCCGCCAGATCCTGGGCGAGCTCGACCGACGCATCGTCGGCCAGCGCCAGGTGATCGATCAGCTGCTGATTGCCCTGCTGGCGCGCGGCCACTGCCTGCTCGTGGGCGTGCCGGGCTTGGCCAAGACCTTGCTGATCTCGAGCCTCGCCGAGCTGCTCAACCTGAGCTTCTCGCGGATCCAGTTCACGCCGGACCTGATGCCCTCGGACATCACCGGCACCGATGTGCTGCAGGAGAACCAGCACAGCGGCGAGCGCTCGTTTCGCTTCATTCGCGGTCCCGTCTTCGCCAACCTGGTCTTGGCCGACGAGATCAACCGGACGCCGCCCAAGACGCAGGCGGCGCTGCTGCAGGCGATGCAGGAGTACCGCGTCAGCGCGGGCGGCGAGACGCACGAGCTGGCGCTGCCCTTCTTCGTGCTCGCCACGCAGAATCCGATCGAGCACGAGGGGACCTATCCGCTGCCGGAGGCCCAGCTCGACCGCTTCATGTTCCAGATCGACGTGACCTATCCCGAGGAGGACGAAGAGGTGGCGATCGTTGGGCGCACGACCAGTGCGCACCACGCGCCGCTGGCCAAGGTGCTCAGTCCCGAGCGCATCCGCGCGCTGCAGGAGTTCGTCTTGCGCGTGCCGGCGGCGGATCATGTGCTGCGCTATGCCGTGCGTCTCTGCCGCACGACGCGCCCGGCCGCCGAGGCCGCCTCGTCGCTGGTGCGCGAGTACTTGGCCTGGGGCGCCGGTCCGCGGGCGGCGCAGCACCTGGTGTTGGCCGCCAAGGCCAAGGCGCTGCTCGACGGGCGTTACGCCGTGCGGATCGCTGACGTGCAGGCCTTGGCCCGGCCGACGCTGCAGCATCGACTGGTGCGTAACTTCCACGCCGAGGCCGACGGCGTGAGCACGGCGCAGATCGTCGACGACCTGCTGCGGCGCGTGCCGGAGTGAGTCAGGCACAGGGCGCCGCCGGTCCGACGGGAGGGCCGGAGGCCACCGCCACGGCGCTCGATCGACAGCTGGATGCCGCGGCCCTCGCGCGCTTGGCCAGCCTCCGGCTGCGGGTGCGGCGCGTCGTCGACGGCGCGCTGGCGGGCCTGCACCGCTCCCGCCACCACGGCGCCAGCGTCGAGTTCGCCGAGCATAAGGAGTATGCGCCCGGCGACGATCTGAGACGCCTCGATTGGAAGGCCCTGGGAAAGTTCGATCGCTACTACGTGCGCGAGTACGAGGACGAGACCGAGCTGCGGGCCTACCTGTTGCTGGATTGCAGCGGATCGATGGGGTACGGGCGACCGTTGTCGAAGCTGCAGTACGCGGCGGTGTTGGCAGGGTCCCTGGCCTACCTGCTCAGTCGCCAGCGCGACAGCCCGGCGCTCGCGGCCTTTGCGGACGACGTGGTCAGCTATCTGCCGCCGCGAGGGCGTTCGACGCACCTGGCCGTGTTGTTGCGCGCGCTGGACGCGCTGCGGCCGGTGGGCAGCACGGACGTCGGGCGCGCGATCGAGCGGTTGATGGAGCTCTGCGGGCGGCGGGCGGTCGTGACCGTGATCTCCGACATGTTCGACTCCGGTGGACGGGGGCTCGCGCTGCTGCAACGCTTGCGCGCGCGCGGGCACCAGGTGGTGCTGTTTCATCTGCTGCATCAGGACGAGCTGACGCTGCCCTTCTCCCAGCTCACGCGCTTCGAGGCGATGGAGGAGACGCGGCACCTGCTCGTCGATCCCGCGGGTGTGCGGCAGGCGTATCTGCGGGAGTTCGAGCGCTTCTGCCAGCAGGTGCGCCGCGCCTGCCGCGAGGCCCAGGTGGCCTACCGGCGCGTCAGCACCGCCGACCGGCTCGATCGCGTGCTGGTCGAGCTGCTGCGCGGCCGGCTGGCCGCCTGAGCGGGGAGAACGCGACGCGTGAGCTGGTTGGCGCCAGCGCTGCTGTTCGGCACGGGGCTGGCGGTGGTGCCCTTGATCGTGCATCTGGTCGGCCGCCATCGGGCGGCGCGTGTCCCCTTTGCGGCGCTCGACTTCCTGCTGCGCGCGAACAAGACCCTGGCGCGGCGGCTGCGCTTTCGGCAGCGCCTGCTGCTGCTGCTGCGCACGGCCTTGGTCGTGGCCCTGGCGTTGATGATGGCCAAGCCCGTCTGGGAGGTCGTGTCGGGCTTGCCAGCGCTGCACCTCGGCAAGCAGAGCGTGGTGCTGATCATCGACGATACCCCGAGCATGCGGCGCGTGGCGGGCCAGGTCACGCTGCTGGTCCGCGCCAAGCAGCGGGCGCGCGAGCTGCTGCGGACGATCGCGGCCGGCAGCGAGGTGGCGGTGCTCTCGGTCAGTGATCCCAGTGGTCCGCTGGCGCTGTTGTCGCGCGACCGACGCCGCGCCTGGGCGGCCCTGGAGCGGCTGCAGCCCGGTTTCCGCCCGGCGACCCTGGCTCCGGCGCTCGAGCAGGCGCTGCGCTTGCTCCAAGAGGAGGCGCCGGTCGGTGGTCTGGTGCTGGTCCTTTCCGATTTGGCGGCGCACGGGTTGCCGGCGGCGTTGCCGGCCTGGCCGTCGAGCGTCGCGCTGCACCCGATCGACGTGGCGGCGGGGCTGCCGCGCGGCAATCGTGCCGTCGTGGAGCTGAGCGCGGCGCCCTCGGGCGCGCCAGGACGCCGTTCGATGCGGCTCTCGGCGCGGGTCTGCAACTTCGCGCGGGTGCCGTCGCGCACACCGGTCTTCCTCTTGATCGACGGCCGCCGGTTGGCCCAGGGGGAGCTCGCGCTGGCGGCGGGTGGCTGCGCCTATCAGCACTTCCAGCACAGCTTCGCGCAGGGCGGCGCGCACGAGGTCGCTGTGGCGCTGGCGCCCGATGCGCTGACCTTCGACGATGTGCGCTACCTGCGCGTGGAGGTCGCCGGCGAGGTGCGGATGCTGCTGGTGAACGGCGATCCGTCGCCCGTTCGGCAGCGTGACGAGCTGTTCTACCTGCAGGCCGCGCTGGCCGCCGACGGGGGTGATCGGCAACGGGTCGTAGCGCGCGCCGTGCGGGCGGACGACTTCGATGCGCGCCAGCTCGCCGCGTTCGACGCGGTGGCCTTGTGCAATGTGCGCGCGCTGGCTGCGGCCCAGCTGGTGGCGTTGCAACGGTACGTGGTGGGCGGGGGGGGCCTGCTGATCGCCGTCGGTGATGCGGTCGAGGCTGAGCGCTACAACGCGATGTTCGGTGCGTTGTTGCCCCAGCCCTTGCGGGGCGTGACCAGCGCGACCGCCGAGGCGGCGAGCGAGCTGCATCTCGGCGCGCTGGATGCCGAACATCCGCTCGTGGCTTCCTTGGCTCGCGAGCCCGGCGGGGCGGGTCTGGCGCGGGTTCGCGTGCGACGGGCCTTTCGGTTGGAGCCAAGCCCGCGCGGAGGGCAACGGGCCGTGCTGCGCTACGACGACGGGTCCCCGGCGCTGGTGGAGGCCCCGCTGGGGGCCGGTCGCGTGCTGCTCTGGACCACCACGATCGATCGTGACTGGACGGACCTGCCGATTCGCCCCGGCTTCCTACCGCTGATGCAGCAGGTGGCGCGGTACCTCGGTCGAGCCCCGCTGGCTGGAGCGCATCACGACGTCACCGTGGGGATGCGCTCCGAGGTGACGCCGCCGCCAGGGACGACGGAGCTCCGGCTACGGATCGCCCCGGAGGGTGCGACGCGGCGCTGGGGCGGGGCCGCGCTGCGCGGGGGCCGGGTGATCGAGGTCCTGGCCGATCAGCCGGGCTTCTACCGGCTGAGCGCGGTCGTGGGCGACGAGGTGCGGCCGCTGCAGAACGAGAGCTTCGCGGCCAACGTGGACTTGGCGGAGTCGCAGCTCGCGGCCGGCACGTTGCCGGCGCGAGCCGCGCGTGGGGGAGCCACCGCGGGTCCCGCGCGCCAACAGATCGAGCTGTGGCACGCGGTCGGGCTGCTCGCCCTGCTGCTGTTGCTCGGCGAGTCGTGGCTCACGCGGCGTGGCTGAGCTCCTGGGCGGCGCCAGAGCGCTAGCTCGGTTGATGGGTGAGCTGCTGGCATAGGCGCGCGTGGCGCTCGCGACGGGGGCCTCGGGGTAGCGCCTGCGCCAGGCCGCAGTGCAACTCGGGGACGAAGGGGTTGACCCGCAGCGCGACCTCGAGGTGCGAGGCGGCGGCCTGGTGATCGCCCGTGCGCAGGTAGGCCACGCCGATCGTCGTCTGTGGGCCGGCCAGCTCGGGATAATAAGCCAGCAGTGGCGTCAGCGCCGCGATCGCTTGTCCGGGTGCGTCGAGCTCGAGATAGGTGCGAGCGAGCGCGTTGGCGACGAGGGTGTCGCGCCCGCCGAGCAGCGCGAGCGCCTTGCGGTACTCGACGACTGCCGCTGCGCGTTGCCCGCGCTGCCGCAGCATATCGGCCAGGCGGAAGAGGTCTTGGGCGCGGCGCGCGCGCAAGGCGCGAATCTGCTCTTCGTGGCTCGGCTCGGGGCCGAAGGTGAGCGCGGGGGGCACCAGCCCCGGGTAAGGGCGCAGGCCCAGCCGCGCGAGGTACTGGCGCCAGGCGCGGTCGAAGGCGCGGCGGTCGAGGCCCGCCACCAGGCCGATGGCCTCCCACGCCTCGGCCCCGTCGGCGATCGCCTCGACCAGGCGGCGCGGGGCCGTCGGGCCCTCGCGCGCGACGAGGAAGCTCATCGCCGTCTGGGCCTGGGCGAAGGCGAGGGCGGTGGCCTGCTGGGTCGGCAGCTTGGCCATCGAGGGGTGCATTTGCCCCCAAGCGATCAACCGGCGGCGCGCCAGGGCCTGGTCGAGGAGATGCTCCTGAACCGCGGACAAGGGCGGCGGCGCCGCATCGTCCGTGCGCCAGCGGGTCTCGAAGAGCTTGGCCAGGCCCTCCTGCAGCCAGATCGGCAGCTGATTGCGCGCCCTCCGGCTCAGCACCAGGTGGACGTACTCGTGGCTCAAGGTGTCGAGCCAGGGGTAGCCGCGCGGAAACGCCGCGGGACTGACCACCATCAGCCGGTTGTACTTGCAGATCGCGATCGTCCCCGAGCGGCGGATCTCGTCGACCGTCAGCGGCGAGGCGCGGGCCAGATCGTCGGGCGCGCCGTAGAACTCGACGACGATGGGTTCATGGGGCGCGAAGCCGAGATCGCGCGCCAGCCGCCCGCGCAGCGCCTCGAGCGCATCGCCGGCGAAGGGGGCGAGCAGCTGATCGCGCCCGCGCGACGTGCGGATCACGAAGTGACCGCCCGCGCTGCGCGTGCTGACGAAGGAGCGGACGAGCTCGGCGGTCGAGCGTGCGACGGCGGCCAGTTCGCGGAGCGGCGCGGGCAGCAGCCGGCGGGTATCCGCCGCCAGCGCGCGCTCGAAGAGGCTGACCGCAGCCTCGTGATCGCCGCGATGAAAGCGGACGCTGGCAGCGGCCGCCAACACCTCGGGCTGCTGCGGTGCGCGGGCCACCAGGGGTTCGAGGGTCGCCTCGGCGGCCTCGATCTGCCACTGGGCCAGGAGGAACTCGATCTCGAGCGCGCGCTGGGCGGGGCTGCCGCTGTTCGGGCCGGCCTGCGCGAGGCGCGCCAGCGCCACGCCGTGCAGCAGCAGCCAGCAGGGCAAGGGCCAGCCGGAACGGCCGCGACGACGGTCGCTCATCGGACCAGCTCGCGGTAGTACTGTTTGACCTGCTGGGCGTAGCTGCTCGGCGCCGACTCCGCCATCGCGTCCAGCAGCTCACGGCGAAAGGCCGGCGGCGGCGCGAACGACTCGGCGCCGGGAATGGCCACGCGCTCGCGCTCGCCGCCCGCACCCTGCGCGGGGCCGGGCCGACGCGACTGCTCGAGCAGTTGCTGCAGCTCGGCCAGCTGCTGCAGCGCCCCCTGCTGCGCGCTGTGCGCCCGTTGTGGCTCGAGCCCACCGAGTTGGCCGCTGGCGTCGCGCATCATCCGCCGGGCCTGTCCCAGCAGCTCGCGCCCGCGTTCGCCGAGCAGATCGCCGGCGGCCTCGGCGTCCCGCGTCCGTTCGAGGCCGGCGGCCCGCCTGGCCAGGCCGCGCTCTTGCTGGGCCAGCTCGCGCAGCTGTCGGCGCTCCGGCTCTCGCAGCAGGGTGGACGGTCGTGGCAGCGCTTGTTCGAGGTCTTCAGTGATCTGCTGCGCGAGGGCGAGCGCGCGCTCGACGTGCGCGATGGCGCGATCCTGGGGCTCGCGCCAACCGGGCACGTCATCGCCCAGCGTGTCCTCACGCAGGTCGGCGTCGACCTGCTCCAACCCCTCTGCCAGACGGTGCGCGAGCTGGGCGGCCTGGTCGAGATCGTGCGCGGCGAGGCGCTCCTGCAGCCAGCCGGTCCAGCGCAGCGTGCGCTCGATCTCCTCGCGATGGTACGAGGCCAAGCGCTGGGGCGCGGTGGTGCGCAGGTGGCGCCGCACCTGCTCGGCGCGCGGCTGCTGGCGCGCCACTAGCCCCGCCAGACGATCGTCCAGCAGCTGCGCGCCGCGCTGGCGGTAGCTGCGTACCAGCGACTCGGTGGCGCCGGCGAGCTGTCGCTGTTGGCGCTGCAGCTCGTGCAGTGTGCCGAGCGCGGCGTGCCAGACGCGCTCGCGCTCGTCGAGGCGCGCCGAGCGGAACTGCTCCACGTCCGCGTCGAGCAGGCGCTGTAGTTGGTCCAGCTTGCCGTCGAGCTGCGCCAGCAGCGCCTCGACGCCGCCGAGCTGCTGCGCCTTGAAGAGCCGGCCGAGCTGCGCCAGGTCGCGTCCGACCGCGAGCCCTTCGACGGCCGAGGCGTTGAGATACTCGTCAGGCAGCGTGGCGTGGAGTCGGTTCGTCGCTTGCGTCAGCTGCGTCGCGCGCTGCCCCAGGCGTTCTATTTCGCGGAGGATCCGCGCGCGCAGGGTGGGGCTCGGCGCTTCGCGCCAGCGGGCGATCAGGGTGGCCAGTCGGGCGCGGTCCGACTGCAGCTCGCGGGCGGTGACGCCGAGCGTTTGCAGCTGCTGCTCATCGAGCAGGTCGGCCAGCAGCAGGGTGTCGTGCTCCAGCGCGACGATGCTGCGGCGGTAGTAGGAAGGTGGCGCGGCGGTGCCCGTCGGCGCCGATCGAAGCAAGGCGTGCCAGCGCTCGACGAGCGCCGCGACGCTACGGACCACGACCGCGGAGACGAGCGGGTCCCGTCGCAGTTGCTGACTGAGCGCGCGCAGCGCGGCTGCCCAGCGCGTTTGCTCCTCGAGCAGCGCGGCGCGGCGGGAGCCGCCGGGTGCGGGCGCGGGCAGGTATCGCAGGGGTCGCGGCCGGCTGCTCGGCAGCAGCAGGTGCTCAGCGAGCAGGACCAGGGCCTGCTCGAGCAGCTGGCGTTGCTGCGCCAGCGTCTGCGCGTGCTGCTGCTCAGGATTGACGATGGTCAAGCGCTGCACGCTCGAGCGAGTGCTCGTCGGACCGTGAATCACGTCGTTGTCCGTCGCCTCGATCCAGTAGCGAAGCGTAAAGGTGCCGGCGAGCTCGAGCTCCCCGAGGTCCCAGACGTGCGTCCCGCTCGCGTAGCGGGCGGGCGCGCCGATGACCGGGTGTTGCCACAGCGTGCGCGAGGTCGGGGGTTGCGTGTCGATGCGGTAGACGAAGCGCACCTGAGAGAGGCCCCAGTCGTCCTCGGCGCCGAACCCGAGCTCGATCTGCTGGCGCGCGTTGACGGCGGTGTCGTTGGGGGGGCCAACGAGGGCGACCTTGGGGCCCAGATCAGGCTCGATCTCGATCCGGCGCTCGACCGGGTCCCGCAGCGCGCGCGCGCCGCCGGTCAGCAGCTCGAAGTGGTAGCGCGCCGGGCCGCCGACCGTGAGCACCCCGGACAAGACACCGTGCGGGCCGACGCTGAGCGGCTGTCGCGACGCCAGGCCTCCGTCGCTGCCGCGGACGACCAGATCGGCGTGGCTGACCGGCACCGTGCTGGTGGCCCGCACGAGCACCTGCGTGCCCGGTGGGGCGGTGATGTCGCCCGTGGTGTCGGGGACGCGGACGACCGCGCGACCCATGTAGGCCGGATACCGGTACTCGAGCACGATCGCGCCGACCAGCGGCTGGCGCGCCACCTGCGGCGCCGCCCGCACGGCGTCGACCAGCTGGCGGGCGGCCAGCGCCCAGTAGCCCGGGTGCCAGGCGAGGGCGGCCGTCCAGGCCAGCGCAGCACCGCCGCCGAGCAGCGCTGCCGGGCGCCAGCTCGGGGGTGTCAGGACCCCGGCCGGCGGCAACTGGCGCAGCGCCTCCGAGGTCTGGCGCGCGAGTGCGGCCAGGAGTGCGGGCGAGCAGGTGCTCGGCGCGGCGCCCGCGAGCTGAACCGACGACAGTAGGTCGCTCCGCAGGGCGCGGTGCTGCGGGCCGAGCCGCCCGACGAGTCGCGCCGGATCGCGCCAGCGCGTGCGGAGGCGCCACCACGACCACGCCAGGGAAAGGAGCCAGCCGGCAGCGGCGAGGAGCGCGGTCAGCTGGGGGCCGCGCGCGCTCTCCGCTGCCGGGGTGAGGGCCAACAGCGCCAGCGCGGTCAGCGCCGCGGCGCCGGCGAAGAGCGCGAGCAGCGCCGCGCTTTCGGCGCGCCGCACGCGCCGGCGCAGACGCAAGATGAACCGATCAATTTCGCTCGAAGGGTGCACGGGGAATCCGGCGCGAATATAGCCGAACATAGCATCGGGTAGGCCGGTCCGGCGGCGTGCCGGGTCATGCTATGAATCGGTGGTGCTCGATCGACCTCGTGCGGCAGTGAAAGGGCTGGCGCGGCGAGCCGGCCTTGGCAGGCGCCAGGCCGCGGGCCGGGGGTGGCCGTGGCGGCGGCTGGTCGTCGTGGCCGGCGTGGCGCTGGTGCTCGCGTTCGGCGCCAGCCTCCCCCCCGTGGCTCGCTGGTACGTGCGCACGCGCGTCCTCGGGCGCGTGGCGGCGCGGCTCGGGCGTATGGTGCGCGTCGGGCGCGTGCGGCTGGGCTGGGGCCGCTTGCGGCTCGAAGGCCTGGTGGTGAGCGGGCCCGCCGATCCGCCTGGCGCCTCGCTGCTCGAGGCCGAGGCGGTGGCGGTCGCCGTGCCCTGGCGGGCACTGTGGGCTCCGCGCTGGAGCGGGGTGCGGATCGTGCTGGAGCGACCGCGCTGGAAGCTGTGGCGGCGTGCCAGCGGCACCGACAATTTCTCTGACCTGCGCGCGCGGTGGGGCGGGATGCGCACGGCCGCGCCCGCCGCGGCCCTGGCCCGCGTCGGACCCGAGGTCCAGCTGCGCGACGGTCGGCTGCGCATCGACGATCAGCGCCGGGGCCTCAGCCTGAGCGTGGGCCGCCTCAACGCGCAGTTGGCTTCCAGCGGCGAGCTGTGGGTCGTGGCCGATCGCGTCGAGGCGCGGCTCGGGGGCTGGTCTGGTCGCCTGTCGTTCGAGCGGGTGCGCGCCGAGCGCGCGGCGGGCGCTGGGCTCGCCGCGCTGCCGCTGCTGCGCGTGCAGGGCGGGCGGGCCGAGCTCCTCGCGCCGCTCACGCTCTCGGGCATCTCCGGCACGATGGGGCCGCGCGCTGGGAGCGAGGCG
>Ga0268298_10006696_pt1 | contig 10391 bp, 12 predicted proteins | sample WWTPWeurt_MetaG_FD_194462 | JGI IMG/M metagenome (GOLD analysis project Ga0268298, IMG submission 194462) | Activated sludge microbial communities from WWTP in Nijmegen, Gelderland, Netherland - WWTP Weurt | ecosystem: Engineered > WWTP > Aerobic digester > Activated sludge | place... | reverse complement strand
CCCATAGAATGCGACTGAACATGTCTCGCCCATAGCGGTCTGTTCCAAGGTAATAGCCGGGGACTTCAAAGGCCGGGTAAGGCGGCACACGGATTTTGCCGTCCACTTTAAGGGTATAGTTCTCCTTCATTGGATTTTGCGGCGCAAAGGAGGGACCAAAGGCGGCCAGGAAAAGCATGAAACCAACCAGAATTGCGCCGATCAGTAAAGGCCAATTTGTTTTTTTGCGCTGTATCCTCATGATCGCGCGCCTTGAAATTTCATTTCTGAATCTGCGCGCAAACGCGGATCGATCAGGCGGCTGAGGAATGTTGCCAGAAAATCGATCAGGAGAAATACTCCGACGAGGATAGTTAACACGGCGGCGATCATTGGCGGCGCAAGCAGGTCACCTGAAAGCGAATTCCTGCTTAATAAAGTTGAAATTAATCTTCCCATGCCGGGCCAGTTAAACAATCTTTCGATGATGATCAATTCGGCGATCATGACCCTCAGGGACGCGGCGATGGTCAGTACGACTGTCGCCAGGATGCTGCGGAAGGCAAATTTTTCTTTGATGATTTTGAAGGGATGTCCGAAGCTCATTGCCGCGACCACGTATTGTTTTTCCATTTCCTCTGAAAGCAGTCCCGCGGTCACTTGTGCGATCTTGACGGTTGGCTGGATGGTGAGCGCCAGCACTGGAAGGATCAAATGCGCATCCCAGCCAAATCCCTGAAAGGGAATCAGCGGCGTTACGGATGCTGTCACATAGATCGTTATGATAATAAAAAGCGCGATCAAAAGAATGGCGATGTAGAAACTCGGTAATGCCAGTCCGATGGTGGAGATCAGTGTCAACCACGAAGCGACTCCGCTGCGGAAGCGGCGTACAGCCAGACGCCCAAGTGTGATGCCAAGGATAACGCTGATCGTGATGGCGATTCCCAACAAACCAAGACTGGCTCCGCCAAATCTGGAAATGGCTTCAAGCACAGGCTCGTTCGTAAATGTTGAACCAAAATCGCCTTTGAAAATATTGCCCAGATAGTCCAAATAGGCAGGCATAACGGGCGGCAGTTTATTCGTCCCGAACGAATAGGGATCGCTGGCTGTCACGATCGGTGCGGTTGCAAAGGCAAAGGCAAATCCGATAAAGTTCGCGATCACTAATGTAATGGGAAAAATAGTTATGCGGCGAAGCACAAACTGAAGCATGGACTCTCCGATGCGTGAAAACTGTAATATGTTTCCGCCATATTATAACTGGCGGATGCTCTTATAACTTTGGACATCCGCTCGAATCAGCCGTCCGTTGAATCCTGATATAATTTCGCCGATGAATTCGAAACGTTTCTTTCTTTTGTTGATCTTGGCGGGGTTATTTTTACTGGGATTGTGGCTTCCTGCGGGCGCCGCGCCCCAGATGCAGCAACCTCCCACACTTACGCCCGGAGCGGATGGCCGTACTATTTACATTGTCCAGGCGGGTGATAATTGTACGCGTGTGGCATTCCTGAACGGAATTTCTGTTGACCAGCTTCGCCAATTGAATTCAAAATTAGATGAGAATTGCACGTTGATCGAAGGACAGGAATTGCTGGTTGGGATCATCGCGGTTGTTGAGACCCCAACCGTCTTGGTGTCGCCGACGGTGTCGCCTTTTACAGCAACGCCCACTCCGCTCATTGGTACAACAGAAGTATGCATTTTGCTTTTTAATGATGCAAACGGTAACGCGCTTCGAGAAGAAACAGAGCCGGCCGTTGCGGGCGGCGCGGTTAGTTTGACGGAAAATAACGGCGAATATTCCGCCCAACTGGATACTGTCATTCCCGCCGACCCCGCGGTATATCAGGGAATATGTTTTTCAAACATCCCAGAGGGCAAATACACCATCTCAATGGCGGCTCCTGATAATTACAACCCGACGATGGAACTGGAATATGTGCTGGATGTGAAGGCCGGTGACCGCGCCTTTGTGGATTTTGGCATCCAGTCAAAGGATATCGTTGTTGATACAAGTAATCAGGAACCTGAAAGCAGCACAAGCGGCAGTTCCCCTTTGTTCGGTATTATTGGAGGATTGCTGCTTCTCGGTGGGGTTGGACTGGGATATTATGCTTGGCGTTCAGGCAGACCTGAAACAAAATTAAGCGGCGGCATATTGAAAAAATGACAGGCGGATGTTATAAACATCCGCTTTTTTTTATCTTGAATGTCTTTCGATGAATGGGGGAGTATCCGAGAGCTTTGATCTTTTCTAGATGAAGGGATGTTCCATAGCCCTTGTGTTTTGAAAATCCGTATTCCAAATGAGCAATATTCATCACACGCATGATGTCATCCCGCGCAGTCTTTGCGAGTATGGATGCTGCTGCGATGCTGAGGGAATGCTGGTCGCCTTTGACAAGAGCTGCTTGAGGAACATCCAATTCAGGGAGTTCGAGGCGGAAATCTGTCAGTAAAAAATCGGGAAAATAATGAAGCATTTCCACTGCGCGGCTTGCTGCGAGGCGTGTGGCCGGCACGATTCCCAAGGTGTCAATTTCATCGGCGGATGCAAATCCAATTCCCCATGAAGTTGCCGTCTCTTTGATCTGCGGTGCGAGTTGATCGCGTTTGCGGGGATTCAACTGTTTGGAGTCGCGTACCCCGCTCAGGGTTTGAGTCAGACGCGGGTCGTTGCACGGCAGGATGACTGCACCCACACAGACGGGGCCAGCCAGTGCGCCGCGCCCGGCTTCGTCCATTCCAGCAATATATTTGTAAGTCTGCCAGAGTTTTTTTTCGTAAACGAGGTCAGGAGGTAGGTCCATATTTTCCACGCAGGGCGTTGATGTGAATACGGAAAATATCACTGATCATGCGCAGCGCATCGTTGACCGCTTTTACCTTGCTATCTTGATCAAAATACCATTGGATCGGGATCTCTTTGATCCGCAGTTTTTTTCGGCGCGCAAGATATAACAGTTCTATATCGAAAGACCAGCCTGTCAGTGTTTGCAGTCGAAAAAGGTCCCTGGTTGTGTCGGCGTGAAAACATTTGAAGCCGCATTGTGTGTCGTTCAGTCCGGGCAGGATCAATATTTGAATGGCAAGGTTGATGGCGCGTCCGCCCCAATGACGGTAGGCAGGTTCATGATAACGTATCGCTCCGTGCGCCTCCCGCGATCCAATCGCAATATCAAAACCTTCTAGCCCGGGGGGAAGGAATTTATGCAATTCCTCTATCGGCATGGAAAGGTCGGCGTCGCAAATAAAATGATATTCGCCGCGCGCCGATAATATACCGCGTTGAATGGCGTTGCCTTTTCCGCGTTTTTCTTCGTGGATAACTATCAAAGATGGGTGTTGGGCAGTGAACTCCAGGGCCAGTTCCAGCGTGCGGTCTGAACTACCATTTTCAACAATAATGACTTCGGATGAGTAGGGTTGAATTTCCAGGTATGCAAAAATCTGCCCCAGCGTGCGGGGCAGACGGGTTTCTTCATTATGTGCCGGGATGATGATGGATAAAAAAGGACGGGTCAATGCAGGTTTATTGGGTCAGATAAATGACAACACCAGCTCCAACTACGACAAGACATTCAACAAGGAACATGCCGATCAGCAAAATAAGCTGCCGGGTGCTCAAGCCAAGGATCTTTCCCTTGTTGGCATCAACTTTCGTTTTTGGCGTTGGGCCGGATGATTTTAATTTTGGCGCGACAGGTTGTGAAGTGGGAGGCGCTTCTCCGTCTTCAAACGCGAAACCAAGTTCGCTGGCGTTGAAGGGTTGGGATGTTTCTGCGGCATTGAATATCGCTTTGGCGCGCGAGACAGGTTGTCCGCTTGCGGAGGGGAGCGCTGTCGCTGGTTTGACTTCGTCGATCGGACGCGGATCAACCAAACGGTCGGCGAGATCGTAAACATATTCATTTCGCCAGATGGGGCGTGCCTGTAAGATCGAACTCCCGAATTGCTTGATGGCATCGCTCATGACCACGCGTGCCATGGGCCGTAAGGAATCAATATGGGCACCGGGATCGGTGGCGATCAAGACCGCTTCGGCCGGCACAGACATGTCAACTTTTTGGATCTCAAGATATTTTTGGAAAGCCCGCGTCAATTTCCAGACGCGGTCAATTAAATTTATACTGGCTGGCAGTCCGCGCCCGTTTATGACCGTGTTCCATTGATCGCCTTTGGCCTCGAAGAAGCCTTTGATGGGCGTCACATAGATCACTGAAATACCGCCGTGACCGATCAGGATCAGCGGGATGACGATCTCGCTGTCCGGCAGGGTGAAGTTACGGATAATCACAAACCCTTTTTCAAGGATGCGTTCCAATTGCGCGATGACAGCTTTTTGGGCTTCCAGTTCGGCGTACCAGTTGAACCCGTATTTCAATGTCCCCTGAACGCGGGCAAAAAAACTGATCTGGCCTTGGGCATCTTGCAGCGGGGTCTTATCTATGATTTTCATAAAAATCCATTAAAAATTTGGTGTTTCTCCAAGTTCATCACGGGTTGCGTTTTCGCGGGTGGCGAGCAGTTCGCGGTCAGTTTGTTTTACGATCATCACAGGTTTTCCCAACTTAAAGGTGCTTGCTTTTAGGTCTTCACGCGTGCCGAGAACGTATTGTTCACCTTTTTGGAGACGTTCCAGCAATGTTTTTCGATCCACCAGAACACGGTCTGAAAAAGTAGCCCCGCGCCGCTCGTAAGCGCGCACCAATAAGATCTGTCCATTTTTGTAACGCGCCGCTTCAATGACTCCATCAATTTTTTTGCTCATCAGATTTCCTCTAGGGTAATTTTAGCACAGACGGGTTTAAATTATAAAGGCAGGGAGACATGGAAAGTTCTTTCCATGTCTCCCTGCCTTTATGTCGGGGCGAGAGGATTCGAACCTCCGACCTCTTGCTCCCAAAGCAAGCGCGCTAGCCGGACTGCGCCACGCCCCGATTACGAGGGGAAATTACCCATCATTTAAGTACTCTCCTAGAAGAGTAAGAGGTGCAATTCTACGCCGAAAGACGATAATTGACAATAGAAAAACGCGTGCATTTATGATGCGCTTGTTTTCCGTTCATTCTTTTTGCTATAGATAACACGGAGTTCGGAATTTAAGATGTGCCGTGAGAAAAAAAACTTGGTGTTTAGCAACCAACCTGCCCGATGCTTCCTTGACCTTGCGCTATTACCGCAAAAGGATGTGGATCGAAGAGATGTTTGCTGATTTCAAAAACATGGTTTCGATTTGGAAAGCACCATGCTGCGCAATCCACCACGTTTATCTCGGTTGACTCTGGCTCCTTTCTGTTGGCTGTCGCACCATTCGATCTGGGTTACGCTTCATTGATCGAAAGTTGTTACATTCTCTGCCTTTTTCATTGCCTTTATCGTCGCGTTATTCAAACTGTCAGGTGACTAGGATAATATCATTCGTTCAAATTCATGTCATCTGTCGTATGTCATCAAAAAGCATGTGCCCTGGTAGTGTCTGGCGCCAGACACTGTGATACATCTTTCAGGTTTGGGGTAATGACTTCCTTGACGCCAGAACAAATGTTCTGTAAAATGTTTTCAAATGTCTATCTGGAAACGCTTGATGCATCTGATAGACCGACGTCCTAACGCCCGCCCTCGGACCTTCCAGATCAGTGATAGTGTCCACACTACATTGATCACACTTGCACAACAACGAGGCCGCCCTGAAGATGAAATTATCACTGAACTCCTGGCCGCTGGTCTCACTCAACTCTACTCCACCGATGAGCTTTACCTGAAATGGGAAACTCTGACGGCACGCGAGAGAGAAGTTGCTGCGTTGATTTGCCTGGGGTACACCAACCGTCAAGCAGCAGCTAAGATGAATGTCGTGCCCCAAACAGTGAAATTCCACACACATCACATTTACGAGAAATATGGAATAAAAAGTCGATCCCAATTACAGCAACTCCTCTCCGAGTGGGATTGGAGCGAATGGAAGGATCACTGGAGGGCCAATGGGTAGGCAATGTGCGCACCTATACCCCTAAATGTGCATCCCTTTTATAACCTAGCCGTATCCTAAACCTGTTAACTCACCATTGGTGAGTTTTCTTTTTAAGCCAATGCCAGTATCTTATCGGCATGAACATACTTCCCATCTTACACACCGGCAAGCTGATCGTTATCACCACATCGCATGAGACACGCGAACAGATCACCGTCCTCACGGCGGAGCTGGCGCTGCGTGGCGCGGTGACCATTCTCGATGGAGGCAATCGGTTCGCAGCTTATCAAACGATCCGAATGCTGCGAAAGAGAACGCACAAGATTGAAGAAGCAGCCAATCGTATTTTCGTGCGGCGGGCATTCACTTGTTATCAAATGCTGACGCTGTTGGAGAACTCACCGCCTCTTCAGCAGCCCTATATCGTCCAGGATATATTCGCAACCTTCTATGATGAGAATGTCGAGCTAAAAGAAGTCGATAGGCTTTTGGATCGCTGTCTTGTTCAGCTTGACCGGCTGCGGTTGACAGGTCCGGTTGTCATCACGATGAAGCCGCATCCTGATCGGTCTTTTCTTCTTGAGCGCCTTCTTGCAAAAGCTGATCATGTTTTTGAACTTGAAATTCCATATCCCGTGATCTCTCAGCCGGCTCTTTTCTAATGGGACGCACACTTCCTTCCATCACTCAGGAATTTCTACTAGAAGAGGCGTCTTTCGCCAGATTTCGGCGCGCCCTGCGCAGGAGCGATCAGATCGTATTGGATGATCTATTTGCATTGGCGCGCCAGCACCTGGCAGCCACTGCGTATGCTTCCCACGCGCTGCCATTTGAGACGCTCCTGCTTTGTATGCTGCTTGAGGAGCACAAGGAAGTGATGAAGTTGAAGCAGCATTTGGCGGCAATCCGCAGCGGCAATGAGTAATGAGCTTCACGGCTGGTTGCTGGACATCCTGCCAAACGAGCAAGGCTTGACGATATGGATACTGGGGGAGGATGGAAAACGCCGCGCGCTGTCCCATGACTTTCCGATCGCCTTTTACGCGGCAGGGCCGGCAGAACAGTTACGGGCGCTCTGGAAGTGGTTACAGCAGCAGCCTGAAAACCCGAAACTATCCCGTGAAGAGAGACGCGATCTGTTTACTGGAAGTATTCCTGTTCTGGCTGTGGAGTTGGCTTATCCATCTGATCTACCTCCACTCTTCAAGCGGACATCCCAGGCATTTCCAGATCTAACCTACTACAACGCCGACATCCCGATCTCCCTGCGATACGCCGCGCGATATGGCGTATTTCCACTGGCCGACTGCGAGATCAAAATTGGTCCGTCAGGACACGTTGCAGAAATTCGATCCACTCAATCCGCATGGGAGGTTGACCTGCCACTACCGCCGCTCACCATTCTCGGTCTGGAGCCTGAATGTGATCCGTTCCATGCCGCGCCAACCAAGGTATTTATCCAGACGCCAAAGGCTCGTTTCTCACTGGATCTGGAGCCCGCCCGCGCATTCATGATCGGATTGCGCGCGATCTTTATTCGCCATGACCCTGACCTGCTTCTCACGGCATGGGGCGACACATGGCTGTTACCCAAACTCCTTGAGATGTCCAAAGAGACTGGCATTGACCTGCCCCTCAGCCGCGATACAGAACAATCTATCAAGCATCGAGAAGCGCGCACATACTACGCCTATGGGCAGGTCATCCATCGCGGACAGCAGGTCCTTCTGGCGGGACGCTGGCATATCGACATCCACAACGCTGTGATGTATCACGATTATGGATTGGAAGGGGTTTGGGAACTGGCGCGGGTAACTGGGCTTCCAGTGCAGACCGTGGCGCGGGTATCGCCGGGGACAGGCATCTCATCCATGCAGATCGTGACAGCGCTCACGGAAGGAGTATTGGTTCCCTGGCACAAGCAGCAGGCAGAACATACCAAATCGATCATGGACTTGGTCCACGCAGATATGGGCGGACTGGTCTTTCAACCGACCATCGGCCTGCACAAAGATGTGGCTGAGATCGATTTCATTTCCATGTACCCAAGCATCATGGCGCGGTTCAATATTTCCCCGGAGACCATCCTGCCCGGCATGCGCGATGAAGACAGCGGCTTGCCGGCAACATCACCCGAGCAGGGACTTATCCCCAAGACACTGGAGCCGCTGCTCAAGAAGCGCATTGCGATCAAGATGCAGCTGCTGACCATGTCCAAATGGGATATGCGTTACAAGAGTTACAAGGCTCGATCTGCGGCGCACAAATGGCTGCTTGTGACCTGCTTTGGGTATCTGGGATATAAGAATGCGCGCTTTGGCAAGATCGAGGCGCATGAGGCTGTTACCGCGTACGGAAGAGAGGTACTGCTGAGGGCAAAGGAAGCGGCGGAAGATATGGGCTTCACCGTCCTGCACATGTATGTGGACGGACTATGGGTGCAGAAAAGCGGCTCGAACAAAGTGCAGGACCTCCAACCATTGCTGGACGAAATACTTAACCGCACCGGCCTGCCAATTGCGCTGGATGGGATCTACCGCTGGATCTCATTCCTGCCTTCACGGCTGAACAAGAATGTTCCAGTGGCAAATCGTTACTTTGGTGTGTTTCAAAGCGGGGAGGTCAAGTGCCGCGGGATTGAACTCAGGCGGCACGACACACCCAAGTTCATTTCTGAAGTTCAAAATGAAGCGCTGGAAATTCTGGCTCGATCCCCTGATGCTGACCACATATCCGAGTACCTGCCAAAGATCCAAGCCCGGATCGATGGCAAACTTTACGATCTGCGGCACCAGCGTATCCCGCTTGAAAAGCTGGTCGTGCGCCAGACACTCAGCCGGCCCGTGAACGAGTATCGTGTTCCTTCCCCAGCGGCGCTGGCCGCCAGGCAGCTGGAAGATGTCGGGAAGTTCCTCAGACCAGGCCAGACCGTGAGGTTTATTTATATTCTTGGCGTGCCTGGTGTTCACGCCTGGGACCTGGAACAAACCCTTGATCCCAAAATGATAGATGCGGGCGTTTACAAAAAGCTGCTGGACCGGGCGATGGAAACAGTGCTGCAGCCTTTTACATCAACTCAATTTCAGCCGTCTTTCCCATTGTTCGTATCTGACATCAGACACTGAAGACTGCATGACCAAACCTACTTGAAGAAATACGCTAAACTGAGCAGCGAAAGGGTCAGGGTGAACCAAAAGACTTCCAGGATAATCGCCAATGCCAAATAGACCAGAAGCGTATCCGCTGTGCGTTTGCCAACTTTTTTCACCAGCGTGTCCCATTCATGCGTTAGGACTTTGGATATTTCACGAAATGCTTTCAACAGGGTCGTTAACATGGAATACCTCCAGCTCTTTCCGTATCAATATTTGTTCTGATTTGCTTTGCTCTCCTCTCAAATCTCAAAATTTTCCCGCTTGAAACAAGACCCGTCATCACAGCACACGGATGCTGCAATGACGGGAACTGTCTATTATTTTTTGTTCCTTCTATTGCGTCTTGTGGAGATGAGCAGTTCGCGTTCTTCAAGGCTCAACTTCACATAGTCGTTCTTCTCACGATTTGTCCCGCTACCGGGCCATTGGATGCCTAGTTTCTTGCTGAACTTCATGGCGGAGGCTGCGACCTGGGTAAGCAAGGCGCCGGTCAGTAGGACAGGGTTCTCGCTCAGAAGGTCAAAGAGGGATTGTTGGGCTTTGAGGATCGCCAATTCATTGTTGAGACTTGCAAGCTGTCCGTTCAGATCCTTTATTTCAGCCTGTAGATCTTCAGCCTTTTGCTGCAAGGCCTGGATCGTTTGCGCATCTTTCTCGCCCTGATCCTGGCATGTGACCAATTGGGTTTGAGCCTGCCCCAGTTTTGTATTTAGGTCATTGATCCTATTCATCAGCGATTGGACATCCTGCTTTGTTTGCAGACTATCAGAGAGAACGAACCCAAAGGCGATCAGTATCACGATGATCAAGAAGATTAAGGTTCCGGCTTTCATGCTGCACACTCCTTTTCAGTTGTTTATGCGATGAATGTTTTCCTTTCAGCTTGTGATCACGTCTACATAATAGCAACCGGCCAGCGCAATGTATATTCCTTTTCAGATAAAAAAATTGAGCGGCTTATTGGGCCGCTCAATTAATCGGATGAACTCCTATGATTAACCACAGTCAGGTTTGGGAGTAATTCAGTTCATTGTTGTGAGTACTTCTCTTTTCGGTAGGACCGCAGTAAAGAGTGGTCAAAACCCATAACGAGACATCCGAAAAAGTAAACGATTAGGCAACCTGCCGCGACCCTGTTTTTTGATCCAGGGTGGCGGCGGTGTTTTAGTAGTGAACAATTCTTCCAGCGACCAGCGGTGATCGGTGAGATGAGTTGCGAGAGCGGGAGTACGTTGCACCCAGCGAAAACCATACCAACCCACCGAGAGACGCAA
>Ga0268298_10006695_pt1 | contig 10391 bp, 10 predicted proteins | sample WWTPWeurt_MetaG_FD_194462 | JGI IMG/M metagenome (GOLD analysis project Ga0268298, IMG submission 194462) | Activated sludge microbial communities from WWTP in Nijmegen, Gelderland, Netherland - WWTP Weurt | ecosystem: Engineered > WWTP > Aerobic digester > Activated sludge | place... | reverse complement strand
TAGGATTTTTTAATTACAGCCAACGTTTTCGGGCTTTGCGTTCGGGCGGGTTTCGGAGCACAAAACTGTCTGCCAGCAATGAATTTGAATAGAAGCACAAAGCTCCAAGTTTGCACGGCACCCCGCCTGACGCAAAACCCGTGTTAGCACCAGTTTTTATTTTGTTAGACAGTTAATAACATTAAAAAATTCTTCTTGATTGTCGGTAGTAAAATCTTTTTCTACATAACTGTCGCTTGTCCAAACTCTCATTGTCTGTATTTTTTTAGTTTTTAATTCTTCAAGTTCACTTTTCTTTCCAAAGACACCTCCGAAATAAACTGTTGAGTTACCTTTGCAGTTAAATTTGCCGTTATTGCTTAATACTAATCTACTTCCGTCTGTAAATAGAATATTAATTTTTGCTCCTTCGTCAATACAACTACCTGCACCAACAGCTTGAATTGATAGAATTACACCTCCTTTTGAACCTTGCATCATAAAAATACCAAATCCCTTTTTTCCTCCGTCTGTCGAAACTATAATTGTATTTTTACTTGCAGTAGATGTGCTACCGTCCATCTTGTCCGTTTCAGTAGAAATCCAATTTGAGCAGTCGTTTGGGTCTAATGTTTTTTGAACGGTTTTGACTGTGTCGGCATATTTCCAAGTCCCATCGGAATTTAGAATTACTTTTTTTCCACTTTCAGTTGTCGCTTTTTGTGTCTGTCCGTAAGCGAAAGTTGCAGTTATTAAAACTGTCATTAAAATTGTCGTGATTTTTTTCATACTGTCTATTTATTTGTTTTTAAAATTGGTGCTAACGTTTTGCGGCTTTGCGAAGAAGCGGATTTCGAAGCACTAAACTGGCAATAAACCACAAATGTTAATACGAGGCAGAATGTTCAATTAACCACTGAACCCGCTTTTTTGCAAAACCGCTGTTATGCCTTCGTTCTTCTTCTCGGTATGTTATTTGTCTGCCCATTTGTTGTGTCTTGGTGCGTTGGCAAAGCAAGCTCTTTTGCAATTTTGGCTTTGTGCGGTTGGCTTGTGCGAATTGCAAATGTGCTTGCTTTAGCGTTGGCATTTATGTTTTAAATCCTATTCTCGGTCTGTCGTTATTATTGTTGTTTTCTCCTTCCATTTTTGCTTTAATAGCTAAATAGCTGTTCAATTCCTGCAAAGAAACTGATGGCTTATTATTTTTTACAGTTTCCAAAACTATCAATTTTGTAATTCTTAAATTGTCTTTCAATGCCTTTCTTGAAGCTTCGTCACATAAAAATTTAATGTCGCTTGAAACATAGTTTTCGGTTGCTTTGGCTAATTCGTCATAATTCAAGCCGATTTCTGTCGGACGTTTTTTTAAGTACAATTCAAACATCAATTTTCGAGCTTCAAAGTCTGGCGGTGGCAAATAAATATGTTTGTCTAATCTTCCTGAACGTAAAATTGCTGGGTCAATTGCATTTGGTCTGTTGGTTGCACCGACAATAAAAATACCAGCATCGCCACAATTATTCATTTGTGCTAAAAACTCATTTACTGCACTTGTGTTCATATGGCTGATATTAGATGTATCTCTATTTGGAACAAGTGCATCTAATTCATCAATAAAAATTATACTTGGTGCGTTTTGTTTTGCTTCGTCAAACAAGTTTTTAATATTTTCCTGTGATGCGTTGACAAATTTGCTTTGAATGTCAGAAGGTTTTATTTGATAAAAATTAAAGCCTATTTCTTCCGCCATTTTCTCTGCAAAAAATGTCTTTCCGCAACCTGGCGGACCATACAACAGCATTCCATTTGGAATTGTTAAACCATACTCTGCATACTTTTCCTTTTCGTTTAAAGCATCAATAACGTCTAACTGAATTGTGTTTTTTAATTCTTGCATTCCTGCAATAGCTGAAAATCCTTTCCCTTTTTTATTTTCTTTTGGTTGAATTTTGACAACTTTTTCTTCAGGAATTGAAAGCTCAACTTCTAATTCTCCGTTCAAAGTTTGGATGAATTCTTTTACAGATTTAAAACGGTTTTCTGCTTTTGGCTGTAATGCTTTTTGGATTATATTTTGTGTTTGCTCGTCTATCTTATCAGAAAACTTTAAAGGCTTTTTTCTTTCGTCTAAAATGACAACTTCTAATTGTATTTTATCGGATTTGTATTTTGAAATTTCAATAAAATAGGGTGGTAAACCTGTCAGTAAATGATAATATAATGCACCAACAGAATAAATATCGCTTTGGAATGAAAAGACTTTATTAAAAGTTTCATTTGCTGTATAGAATAAATTCAAACCATCTTTTAAAAAATCTTTGTTTGATTGCTTTAAAAAACGAGCATATCCAAAATCTATAATTTTTGGAATCGTAACCTTGCCTGATAAATCTAACATAACATTTTGGTTGGTAATGTCGTTGTGAATGATTTGTTTGTTGTGTAGATAATTTAACCCATTTAAAACACTCAAAATGATACTTTTTGCTTCATATATATTCAACGTGTTTTCACGTTTCATTTTATCTGCTAAAGTTTCGCCACTAACAAAATCCAATACAACATAAGCTAATTTTTGGTTGTTAATTACGACATTACCGCTATCGGTGTACTTTATCAAATTGGAATGTTTGATTTGTTTCAACATTTCAATTTCCAATATTTCTCCGCTTTCTGTAAACTGTGTACGATGTAATTTGGCGAAGTCAAATAGTTTTAAAATTTTAGTTTCTTTCGCTTCATTTTGAACACGATATGTTTCAGCATAGCTTCCCTTTTTTAGAAAAAAGCTAACCGAATATTTGTCGTCAATGGATTGTCCTTTTGTTAATATAGATTTATTCATTTTTTTGCTTTTTAAATAAACTCAGTAACAAACCAATTCCCACAATAACATCTACAACATTCCAAATTTCTCTACCTAATGAAACTTTAAAAAATGGTTGAAAAAGCAATGCTAAAACCCCATAAACTATTGTTTCTGTTTGTTTTTCTTGTTGATTTGCTTGATAGGCAAGAATGCCAAATCCAATCAAAGCAGCAAATCTCACGAATTGATAATAACCATAAGGCAAAGCCAAAAGGCAACCAAACATTAAAATCGCTAAACCTATTTTGATAATTTTTTCCATATTTAGTTATCCTACCAAAACTGAATCGTCTCCGCTTGGTCTTTCTGTATCTGGTAATAAATTAATTAAGTCAATAACAATAGGATGTAAATCCTCTGTTGTTGGATTTTCCCCGATTTGTTGCAAACCTTCATTTAGTAATTGTCTTGCTCGGTTGCTATCTTTCCAATGGTAAGAACCAAAATTTTGATTATGTTGTCTGATGAAATTAATTAGTTGGTAAACTAATGTTAGTTGAAAAAATACAGAATGTATTTCTTCTGCTAATGCTTTCCCTAATTTAATATCCTGCGTTTTCAAAACCTCTTCTAACTGGTTTTGCAATAGATTTACGATTTGCGTTGAACGGTCATTCCCTAAATCTTTATTTGCTTTCTCTAATCTATAAAACTCCTCTTTTAGTTCTTCTTCTAATTTTGGCCATTCTGTGGTTTCGTTTAGTTCATCAATAGTTTTTAGTGTTTTTCGAAGGTTAGTTAAAACTTCTTGTTTACCGTCCACATCATTTTTACTATTGTCAAATTTTCTTTCTAATTCAGTTAAGTCATTCTCGATTTTTTGAACTTTGTCTCCATGTGTTCCTTCATCTTTTAATTCTTCGATATTTCCTTTTGCTTTACGAATTTCATTGGATAGCCATTTAGTTTCAACCGTTTGAACGGTATCAGTAGGCACTTCAATTTCTGCGGTATGGTCTAAATATGGGAAAAATGCTTGAATAGAAACCTTTTGTGATTTGTCTATATTTATCATCAAATCCACATCGCTATTTTCGGGCAATAATGCTGGTAAATCTGCACCGCTAATGATGATGTCATAAACGTGTTCGTTGTAGATGGCTCTTGTTCCGTCTGCACCGTGTTCGCCTTGATATAATGGAATTTTGATAAAATCAGTATCCATTCCAGGACGAATTTGTTTTTGAGTTTTTAGTCCGTTTGCTGTGCCAGTTGCAGGTAATGATTTATTTTGTTCTAATCCTGAAACTTGCTTGAATTCAATTTTTCCTGATTCTCTTCTTTTAATTTCAATACCCCAATTAAGTGTAAGACCTTGCATTGAATTTAATCCGCCAATTCCTTGAATTATCGTAAACTCTTTGGGTTCACTTTCTAAAATATTTCCTTTGTCGTCAAACAATAAAACTTCAAAACCATTGGTTTTACCTTCTATTAATTGTGTTTCAATGACTTCGCCAATTTCGTTAATTTCAACTTTTCCGCTTGACCAAGCTTTATCACTTCGTGTAATTTCAGCAAAAACTTTTTCAGGAATCGTTCCTTCTGTTTTATCAGCTAAAATTTTCAGCGTTACAAATTCTTCTAATTCTACCGTTGATGCTTCGTGTCCGATTTCAATTTGAATTTTCGATTTATCTCTTGTTTGCTCTTTTATCTCTTCCGAAATACTTACGGTAGATGCGTACAAAGCCGCTCCTTTTGATACTACTGTCATTGGGTCAACGGTAGTGTCGGGTTTGCAAATTTGTTTCTCCAACATTTTTCTGATGATGGGCGAAAAAGTTGGACCTCCAACTAAAATCAAGGAATCTAAAGACGAACCTTTTAAATTGTTACGTTCTAAAAGTTTTTTTGAAATATCAACTGCTTTTTGAAAAACAGGCGATAATACTTTTTCCAAATCTGCTTGTGTTATCGTTAAATCAATTTCAATATCTTCTCCGTCATCATCTGTTCCAGAACCTTCTTCTTTGTATAAATTGAACTCACTTTTAAATGAAAGTTCGTTTTTCAATTCTTCTGCAAAAGACTTTAAGGCTTCTCTGTATTTTGATTTTTTATTGTCATCATCTAAAATGTCATCTATTGAAAAGTTTTTTTGAATATGTGGAATTATAATTTCATCAACGATAGCCAAATCCAAATTTTTACCTCCCAAATAATTATCGCCTTCCGTATCTGTAACTTTCATAATGCCGTCTTCCACTTTCAATAAAGCTGCATCAAAAGTTCCACCACCAAAATCAAACACCAACCAAAAGCCGTCTTTCTTTTTGTTGTCCAAACCATAAGCCATTGCAGCCGCAACAGGTTCTTGTAAAACTTCTGCGTGTTCAAATCCTGCTAACTTTGCGGCTCGTCTTGTAGCGTCAATTTGATTATTCTTAAAAGCGGCTGGAACTGTAATTACTACTGCATTTACTGCTTCATCAGTTACAAATGATTTCAAAGTTTTTAAAACCTCTGCCGACAATTCTTCTGAACTTAAATCTTTATCTAAATTGGAACTAAAATACTTTTTATTAGTTCCCATTGTTCTTTTAAACTCGATAAAAGCGTTGGTTTCAATATCTTTTGACAAACTTGCTTCTTGTTCACTTCTGTAAACAGCGAATGCTTTTTTGCCTGCTAAAACACCTTTTTTGTTGTAAGCGATACAAGACGGCATCGTATCGTCCAGTCCGTTAACTTTTATAATTTTAGCTTCTCCGCTTTCAATTCTTGAAATTGCTGAATTGGTTGTACCCAAGTCGATACCATAATCTATTTTTGTTCTTGCCATTTTTATTTTTTTTGAATATTTTAGTTTTGTGAAACATCTACTTGTGCTCTTTGAATAAGAACACCATTGAAATTCACTTGTGGTTTAATAACTGATGTGATGATTTTTCTTCCTGCTGTCAGATTTTCATCTGTTATGAAATTGATTACATCAATATTCATTCTTTCGTCATAATCTTTGTTGAGAAGATTAATCGTTTCGTAGCCACTGGAAGCAAAATTTGCTTGTATTCTTTCAATACCTTTTACAAGTGGTTTTAGTCCTTTGGTTTCTTCATCCATTTTTGAAATATTCTTTTGCATTCTCACAATTTCATCAGCCACTTTTAATGCCAAAGAATGGTCGATTTCAGTATTTGAATTTGCAGAAACTATTTGTTTTTCTTCTTGTTTCAATTTCAATTGAGTGTCCAAAACTTCAATCAATTTACTATCTAATTTTATGCTTTCTTCTTCCAAAGATTTTTTGGCATTTTTAATTTGAGTTTCCACATCAGTTTTACTGTTTTGGATACGCTTACCTAAAAGCCAATATAAAATACCACCTAAAAGCAAAGTTACCAAAGTGGCAATAATCCAATATAGTCGGTTTGTGCTTACATCTTTATCTAACTTCGAAATGCTATCTTTCGCAGTAGTTTCTGTTTGCTGAATTTTTGTGCCTAAATCATTTGCAATGGTTTGAATGTTTTGGACATTCTCGGCTGTCCTTGATTTTAGACTATCAATTTGTTTTTCCTGAATTTCGGTCTTTACAGAAAGTTTTGCCAGTTCTTTTTTTTGCTGACTGATTTCAACTTGTTGATTGCTTAATTTTTGGGTTAGTGAAATGATTTCCTGCTGTTGCTTTTGCAATTCAGGATTTTTTTCTTGTGCAAAAACTGTAGTTGCACAAAGAAGAATGGGAATGAGTATAGTTTTTTTCATCTTATTATTTTAATAAATTGATTTAGTCCTTTTCTAATAAGGTTATTTATGTTTTTCTTGTTTTTTAAAATTTCCACAAGTTTCGGTGAAATAAAATAGTACGTTTTAATAAAAAACCTACCTGCAATAGTTTTTCGCAAAATTTCATCTCTAAATTTTCTTAACTCTAAAACTTGTGGATGTTCATAGCTTCCGTATGCCATAGTGGCGATATAACAACCATCAGTAGCTTTCCCAATAGTTGACCCAACTTGTTTGGCGGTTGATTTAACTTGTTCTGCTTTTACATCCTTCCAATAACAAATATGTTTTACCTTATTTATTTGAAACGGGCCAAGTTTTGAGAATAAAAAATTGACAAGTTCTTTGTACTCGTTTATCTTCGTTTGATTTGTACAACTCTGAATTTTAATAATATCTCTTGTTGTAATACTATCACTTACAAGTTCAACTACTTTATCCCAATTAAGACATTCTGCTTTCATTTTGTCTATTTTAGAATAATTGATTGTCTGATTATATGACATTGTCATTCTCATCTTCGCAACCTGTACATCAATTTCATTGATTGCTTTATCGTAAGCTATTTTTATGGAATTCAATGTCGAAATAGCTTGATTAAGATCTCTGTCTTTCATTCCTTCAAGCGTACTAATATTTTCCTTTGCTTTATTTTTAGTTGCATCATTTACCGATATGTTTTCGGCTAATTTTGCCAGTTTCATAGCTTCTTCAAGATAATTGTTGCTTTTTTCTTGCTCTTGGCTTTCATTGAAATAATCAACAGAACATTGCAATATTTCTTTCGCAATATTATCAGCCAACATTTTGTATTGCAGATTGGTATTTCCTACAATTGATTTTAAAAGTGTTAATTCGCTTTTGGTTTTACTGTATAAATCTGTTCCAAATTTATAAGCATTGCTTTTGTCCTTTGTGCGTTTTTTAGTGCATTGTTCAATTTGAGTTTCAATTTTATGAATAGGTTCTTCGGTAAACTTTTTAGAAAGATATTTTTGTGTAGTTCCGTTGCAATTGCTGAACAATTCTATTGTTTCAGAATTTGAATATTTGTTTTTGAATTGCGTTAGCAATTCATCAATTAATATTTCAATTTGTTTGTTTTTATCAATAGAAAAAGTTTCATCAGCAACAGTATGAACAAAATCTATGAAATTTTCAGATTCTATCAGTTTAATTTTGGCTGTAATTCCTTGTTTAATTTCTTCTTTTGAATCTTCCAATAAATAAAGTGTCCCAATATTGTTGAAAGCTGAAAAGTTTTTAGATGTAACTTCTTTTTCGTCCGTTAGTTTATCCCAAATTTCAATAGCTTTTTCTTTATTTCCTGATATTAAATGTTGGATTGCAGTATTGTCAACTGGGTTCAAATTTGTAAACCAAAATAAAGAATGGACTACTTTATTCTGATTTTGTTCGATGTCAGAAAAAGCTTTGTCGATGATGCTATTCGTCCGTTGAAGCGAATTGAGAAAAGAAAAATCATATTCAGAAGTAATTTCTTTACCAACTTCGCTGAATCGTTTGATTTTACTTTTTTGTTTCAGAATATCTTTTTCAGAACAATTGGCGAGAATTCCAGCAATTCTGTAGGGATTATTTAGTATTGATTTCATCTATAAATTTTACGGTTTCGCAAGTTACTTTCATTTTTTTAATTGTCCTTACGGTTTTCCGTAATCGTGTTTGTTGAACTTTGTCGGTGCGGTTGGGGCAAAAGCAAATGTGCTGCAAAGCGTTGGCTTTGTGCGGTTGGTTGCAGCTCTTTTGATTTTGCCGAAGCGTTGGCTTGTCTTTCTGTCATATTTCTGTCGTTCGTTTTTAGCACTGTCGTCTTTTTAGAATGAGGCATAACGTGTTGCGGCTGTTGCGGTGTGCGGGATTTGGGTGAATAAATTGGATGTTTAGTATAATTTAAAAGTAACTCAAATTTGCCAATGAACCAAACTGCCCGCATAACGCAAAACCGCTGTTAGCGGTTCGTTGTTTTTCTTTGTTAATGTTATGTCTGTCAATTGTGGCGATGTCTTCTTAGTTAGTTAAAGTAAATTTATGCTTGATGCTAATTCATCGGCACTTCTGCTGTCTGTATTTCTAACTATTTCTAATTCTCTTAAAGCACTTGCCTTGTCGCCAATTTCTGCATAAGTTTTGCAAATAGAGTAATGTGCTTTAAGATAATCAGGTCTTAAACTGATTGCTTGTTTGTACGCTACAATAGCGTCTTGCTTGTTACCTTTGTTAATATAAGCGTTACCCAAGTTAAAATGTGTTTCGGGTTTAGGTTTTAGTTCAATAGATTGTTGATAGGCAATAATTTCATTGTCATGGTCTCCTAATTTTCCGTAAGCAAGAGCAAGGTTGAAAAATGCTTCTGGAGTTGGCTTCTTGCTAATCTCTTCTTTAAAGGCAGTTACAGCTTTTTCATATTCACCGTCCACATAAAACTTGCGTCCAACATTACTGATACCGATATACCAAAATGAAAAGTATATTGAAGAAAAAAACCACAACATTCTGAGTGGTGTTGTCATGCTTAAAAGTCCCAAAATAAATGAAGATGGAAGCATCCAAAGTAAGTGAAAAGGAGAGATGTGAAGTAATTGTATCAATATTAATGAAACTGTCATAAGGAATCCTTGCAACTCCATTGCCTTCTCTGTGGATTGTTCGTTTTGAGCTTTTTCGCGGATTTGTAAACACCAGCCCAATGTGATTAAAATACTTAGTCCATAAACGATGTATCCTATTATGTTCATTTTTTATTTGTTTGTGTTAGAAGATTTATTTATCAAAGGTGTAGCGTTAAGTAGAAAACCTATTCCAATTAATGGAACAGAATAATAGATCCAAAAATAATTTTCATAAACCATTGAAAATATTAAAAGTATCAGGTTTAAGATTTGTCCGATTATGTAGTAAAATTTGTTTGATGAAATATAAAAAGAAACAAGATTTACAGATAGAAAACCTATAATACTACTAGAAATGAAAACCGATAATCCTGTTCTGTTACTTGTATAATCTCCTTGCATAAGTGAGCCAATAATGTTGCCAATTGATGAAACGAGATTAAATACGATTGGAGCTAATATTATTACGACAACTCCTTTTATTATTTCTTTATATGATTTCAAGTTTTGTGAATTTTATATTAGTTACCATAATTTCTTGTTGGTCATTTCTGAGTCTGTAGCCTGCTATACAATGACCGCTAACGTTTTGCGCGTTTGCGATGAGCGGGATTTAGAAGTTTGATTTTCATAATTGTTACAATTTAAAACTAACTGAAATTTTCCAATGAAGCAAATTGCCCGCTTAGCGCAACCGCGCTGTTAGCAGTTGGCCACATCACGTCATAACAACCGTCAGACTATCGTCCTACGATACGTCTGGCGAGTTGGATGCAATACAGCCCAACAAAATGAACAATCTAGAGAAATGTATTTTGTCATGTTGTTATTACGTAAATGTCTTGGTAAACAATGCAGCGATTGTTTGTCATAATTGTCCGCGACCGATGTTGCGTCATAAATGTTTGATTGTCGTGGCGAAAGCGTCCTGCGAACAAGTCCGTTTATGTCAGCAAAAGGGTAGGAGCGTTACCGCGAAATTGTCCGTCCGGATGCGATATTTTTGCGAAAAAAGTCTTTGAAAATAATCTGTCGTAAAATCGTCAGAATGGCTTACTGCTAACGTTTTGCGCGTTTACGCTGTGCGGGATTTAGAAGTTTGATTTTCATAATTAGTTACAATTTAAATCTAACTGAAATTTTCGAATGAAGCAAATTGCCCGCATAGCGAAAAC
>Ga0268298_10006694_pt1 | contig 10392 bp, 7 predicted proteins | sample WWTPWeurt_MetaG_FD_194462 | JGI IMG/M metagenome (GOLD analysis project Ga0268298, IMG submission 194462) | Activated sludge microbial communities from WWTP in Nijmegen, Gelderland, Netherland - WWTP Weurt | ecosystem: Engineered > WWTP > Aerobic digester > Activated sludge | place: Netherlands... | reverse complement strand
GCACCGAGATCTCTGTGAGCGGCTGCATGATCGGCTTTCAGCTTGATAGCTTGCTTGAAGGAGGCGATTGCTTCTTCCGGTTTGTCCGTGCGCAAAAGAAGTTGACCCAGCCTGTGGTGTACGTCGGCATTGTTGGGATCGTGTTTGACTGCGTCTTTCATGGCTTCGGCTGCTTCTTGCATGTTGCCTTCACGCATGAGCACCCGAGCCAGTCCAAAATGGGCTTCGGACTCGTTGGGCTCGAGCTTGATAGCTTCTTTGAATTGCTCTTCCGCTTTCTTGAGCTGACCTTGCATCAAGTAGGCTCTGCCCAGTTTGACGCGGTTCTTTTGGTTCTTCGGATTTTGCTCGATTGCTGCTTCGTAGCGGAAGACGGCATTCTTGATGTCTTCTTCGTCTTGATCGACAGCCTGGGCTCCTTGTGGAAATGCACCGTTGGCGGCGAATGTCGAAAGTGCCAGCATGGTCAGCAATTGACGGTATCTCATTTGGTTCTACTACCTCACAGTCAGCTTTTGTCTTTGTTTGGCTGCCTTCCCATTCAGGAGCCTTTCCAGTGCGGCTCGTGTTTCGGGAGCCTTGGGATTGATTTGGATCGCCTGACGGAAAGCCTCTATTGCTTCCGTCTCTTTGCCTTCTTTTTCCAAGGCTTCGCCGAGCGTCAGATATGCCCAGTGGTTGGAAGGTAAGCACTTTATCGCCAGTTTCTCAAGTCCCACAGCAGATCTTGTGTCGTTTTTTTGCAATAGACACCGCCCCAGCTCGAGATAGGTGAGAGACATTTTTGTGTCGTCCGGCCTCGGTTTTAGCAAAAGAATCCTGGCGAATTTCTCTTTGGCTTCGTCGATATTGCCTTTCTGTCTGAGCGCTGCTCCTAGATTGAAAAGCGACTCAACCGAATTGGGATCCTTCTGCTCGATGACGCGAAACTGCTCTATTGCTTGGTCTATGAAGCCGATTTTTTGCAGGCAAATGCCTAGATTGCCTCGCGATGCAAGATCTTCAGGTTGTGCATCCACGACTTGCTTCAACTGGCCGCCGGCTTCATCGTAGCTGCCGCGCTTCATGAAGATAGCCGCCATTTCTTTTCTCGAGTCTATCAAGGCTGGATCGCGATTGAGGGCTTCTAGAAATTCAGAGATCGCTTTGTCATCGTTGTCCAGGCGCGCCAGTGTGCGAGCGTACTCGAAGTGATTGACCGCGGATTCTGGGTTCTTATCGACCGCTTGCCTGAATACTTCGCAGGCTCCCTGAAATTGACCGGCAAGAAAAAGTTTGCGACCGGTTTCCAGCAGTTTTTCGCTGGGGTCTTCTTTGGCCTTCACGCTGAAAAACTGCGGTTTGCCAAGGGCGGATTGATTTATCGGCAAAAGCACCGATGAGCCCGCGTATATCGATAGTATTAGTATCGGCAGCTTGGCGTATATAAAATGATGGTGCTTTGTTCTGCTTTTGGATTTCATCTGGTTGGCTCTTTTGCCCGGAGCGTCGATGACAACAGCGATTCAGCTTAAGTCTTGTGAAGTCGCCATTATATGAGGGCACTTGCCGTCAAAACCTATGTCTCCCGTATCTAATCGAAGTTGGTGCTTGTAAATGCCGCCCAGATTCCGATTTGCCAGGTATAAATCGCTATAACCTTGGTTCAGCTAGTAAACTTGCATTTGTAGTCGTTAATAAAGCTGCTTTGCAGCCCTGGGATATTCAGACTAAAAAAAGGCGCCCCCTTCAGGTATCCAGCCAGAAATTCATGGACTTTTCCATCTACGTAAATCGTCTATTCGGCAGCGAGTCAGCCATTCTTTGGAAAGTGGCGATGCCGCCTGTGCTCTATGGCTTGCATGGATGGATTGCCACCAGAATGGCTGTGGCTGCGCTCTTCCACCCGTATCAGACATGGTATTGGCCGGGCACGAAGATTGCCATGCCTTTGACTCCGGGAATTTTTCCCAAGCGCAAGAATAAGCTTGCCGAGTCTGTAGCAAAGACCGTTACAGAGACGCTACTGACGCCCGATGATATTTCCGTCAAGGTGGAAAGCCTCGTCACTCAGGAGAATCTCTATCTCGCCTCGGATGCATTCGTCGATGCCGTGCTCAAAGAATTTCGCGACACGACCAAATTGCACCGACTGGCATCGGAGCTTGCCGAACTCAGCCCGGCCATGCTCCAGCACCTGGTCGACTCATCCATTGAAGGGCTTGAGAAGGGGCGCGACCGCAACGTGCAGGTGATAGTCGAAAAAATCTTCGACCACATGATACTGCCCATGCGTATTTCGCTCGAGCAAGCGACAGAGATGTCCTCGCGCATCATGGAGGCATTCATTACTCCTGAAAAGGTAAGAACCCACCTGATTACGCTTCTGTCTCCACAAAACATCAATGCTCTCGATGAGTCTATTCAGGCGCATGCCGGTGGTCCATATAAATTATTGGCGCGAATCATAGGCGTGAAGCGGGTTTGCTATGAGTGGCGCAACTTCATGGAAAAGGAACCGGAAGAAAGCACCCGCGTTATCGGTGATTTGATCAAGCGCTTTGGAATTCGCGATCAGATGGCTATTCAGATAGCTAATTTCGATTTGCGCTCCATGCCTCTGCAAAATATCGCCAAACTGAAAGCCAATGTAGTCAGCTTTGTGGAGAATTTCCTGCTGCACAATCGTGAATCGATCATGGAGGCTGTCAAGGTTGGAGAGGGCGCCGCTATGAGCACCGTGCGCTCAGCAATTATTCGTTTCAATCCCGAGTCCATTCCTGAAAAGTGGCTGGACAGGACCAAGCAGAACGTTTCTACTTTTGCTTATTCGTACCTGCACAGTGAATTGCGGGTCCTTCTGGGCCGTTTGATTCCGCAGCTGGGAATAAAAGATTTGATAGCAACCAAAATCTCGATGTTCTCATCCGAGAAAATGGAAGAATTGGTCAAGAGCATTTGCGCCAAAGAGTTGCAGGCGCTTGAATATTTCGGCGGAGCCATCGGTGTAGTCTTAGGGTTTGTACAGATACTTATCAATGCAATAGCTCCATAATCGAATTCAGGGTAATCGGCTGGACGGTGCCACCATATATGATGCGAGGCGGAAGGCGCGGATATGCAAGAGCTTTAGAGGCGAAAGCCGGCTATCGCTCGCCCGTGCCCCTTCAACCCGCCTACTTTCACATCAAGATCCCTGCCAATTTCAGGGATATGCTCGTCGGTCAATGGATAAGCGGTATCGGTAAATACTATGTATTGCGCACGCTCGGCACAGGCGGCATGAGCGTTGTCTATGCGGCCAAGCATCTTGAGAGTAAAAAAATATATGCCGTGAAAACTTTGCGCATGCAGGCGGCAAGCGACGAGCTCACTGTGAAGCGATTTCAGCGCGAGGCTGAAACTCTTACTTACCTCAATCATCCCAATATTGTTCGCATCCATGATTATGGCAAGACCAGCAAGAAACAGCCGTTTTTCATCATGGACTTTCTAACCGGCGACAGCCTGAATGATGTTCTCAAAAAGGAGAAGCTGATCAGTTATGAGCGCGTTCAGACCATATTCATGCAGGTCTTGGCCGCCGTGGCTCATGCGCATAAACAAGGCCTGGTGCACAGGGATCTGAAACCGGGCAATATCATGCTGCTCAAATCAGGGCAGCAGAGCGACTTTGTGAAAGTGGTGGATTTCGGCATCGCCAAATTCGAAGAGGAAGCGCAAAAACTGACGCGCATGGGCGAAGTCTGGGGCAGCCCCATTTACATGAGCCCCGAGCAGTGCATGGGCGGACAACTGGACCAGCGTGCAGACATTTACTCGCTGGGAATTGTTATGTATGAAGCGCTTACCGGTGAAGTGCCCTTCTTCGGAAAGAACTACGTGGAGACGATGTCTAAGCAGATTGGCGAGCCTCCCCGACCGCCTTCTCAGATGAATCCCCATGTGAAGATTCCTGAGAAGCTCGAGCGCTTGATAATGCGGGCTCTGGAAAAAGAACCAAATAAGCGCTATCAGCGTGTCGAGGAGATGCTCGACGATCTGCACAAGTCAGTGGAAACGCCCCGGAAAAAACAGGCGGCACCGGCGGCTGAGCCTGCCAAGGCAGCTGTCAAAGAGAAACGCCCATCCAAGAAAGACCTGGCCACGACATTGCCGGAAATTACCGAGGCGCCTTCACCTTCCAATGCGCTAACGTCGGGAGAATGGCAGAGCTTCGACCCGAGAGGTGATTCGAATAGCGTCTCGAAAAGCGCGTCGATGCGCCGTTCGCAAGAGAACATGCAGCCAGCGCCGCGCCGCGACTCGGTGGAAATCAACCGGGAATATACACGCGATTCGATGCGCACTTCTCATACTCGCGCCCGTGCTTACGGCACAGGCGATCCGCGCCAGAGCGGTTCTCGCTATTCCCGTATCAGGTATGAGGAGAAACCTACTTTTACGGGTCTTGTCGTAAAAGCTTTGCTGATTGCGCTCTTTCTCGGGCTTTCGCTCGGCGTTGTCACCATGGGCGTGTTTTTCTACAACGCCGTTAAGAGCGCACGCCCCAATTTGCCAGTTATCAAAGTCGATGAGTCAGAGCAAATCAAACTTGACGATAATCATGGCGGAGAAAAAGGCGCTCCCGGCTCGAAAAACCAGTAGTCTATTCTCAGAAGCCGCAGCCTGTCGCAATTATCTAAACTTTACGCGGCTAGCCTACAACATGGCAGCCTGGTGTGATTCCGGCTATCATTCTTATCTGATGGATCGTATGGGCAGAACGACAACGCGCGCGGCAACCGCGTGCCACTTATGCACTGAGGAATCATGGTTACCCAAGGAAAACTCTTAAATAAAGGCAGCGCGAAAAGTAAAACGGCGGGCAAGAGCCCCAGCAAAACCACCGTCAGAGGCAAAAACGGCTCAAAGTCCACTGCAGAGGTGAAAGAGAAGGGTAAAGGGACAAGGAAAGTTAAAAACCTAACTTGCAGTATATACACGCAAGACGCTACCTTTACAGTCGACGAAATCAGTCAGTTCAAACCTCTTGGTGATACACGAAAAGTCGATATGAGCGACAAAATTACAGTGCGCGGTGCCAGGCAGCACAACCTCAAAAATATCGGGCTCGATATACCGAAAAACAAACTTGTCGTTGTCACAGGAGTGAGCGGCTCAGGCAAGTCCTCCCTGGCTTTCGACACAATTTTTGCCGAAGGGCAAAGGCGCTATGTCGAATCACTCTCGGCATACGCTCGCCAGTTCCTCGGACAACTGGACAAGCCGGATGTCGACGCCATTGAAGGTCTGTCACCAGCAATATCTATCGACCAGAAGTCGACCAGCCATAATCCTCGCTCCACAGTCGGCACGGTTACAGAGATTTATGATTACATGCGCCTGCTCTATGCGCGCACAGGCATTCCACATTGTCCAGAATGCGACAGTCTGATTAATCCACAGACTATCGATCAGATTGTCGACCAGGTGCTGGCTCTTCCTGAAGGTACAAAAATCCAGATTTTGGCTCCAATCGTTAGCGGTCGCAAAGGCGAATATCAATCGCTCTTCGATGATTTGCGCAAGGAAGGCTTTGTTCGTATTCGCATCGATGGAGAAACTCTCCAACTTGAAGACGAGATCAAACTCGATAAGAACAAAAAGCACACAATCGAGCTGGTCATAGACCGCCTGGTCGTTCGCTCGACTATCCAGTCGAGATTGGCGGATTCACTTGCTCTGGCGCTTAAATGGGGCAAATCGATTGCTCTAGTCGATATGGGCGATAAGCAATTGTTGTTTTCGGAAAAACTTGCTTGTGCAAATTGCAATGTCAGCTTTCAGGAAATTTCCCCCCGCATCTTCTCTTTCAATAGCCCATATGGCGCCTGCCCCGACTGTCATGGGCTGGGTTCCACTTTCGAGGTGAATCCGCGTCTGGTTGTTCCTGATCCCAAGAAAACTTTGCGCGAAGGCGCTGTTTATCCGTGGGCGAAGACAAGTAATCCTTATTACGAGCAAATCCTCGAGTCGGTCGCGAAGCACTTCAAATTCTCTATGAATACGCCCTTTGCCGAACTGAGCAAAGCGCATCAAGAAGTGATTTTGTACGGCACCGGAGAAGAAAGAATAAAACTCCGGCACGAGTCTTATGATGCCCGCGAGATGTGGGAGTACAAGAAGCCTTTTGAGGGCATCATCAACAACCTCAAGCGCCGTCATGAAGAGTCGCAATCCGACCGCGTTCGCCAGGAAATTGAAAACTATATGACGCAATTGCCTTGCACCAAATGCGATGGTGCACGTTTGCGCAAAGAGAGCCTGTCGGTCAAAGTCGGTGGTCTGTCGATTGCCACTGTTTGCCGTCTTTCGGTCGCCAAAGCAATTCAGTTTTTTACCGAATTGCCTGACAAAATGTCCGAGCGCAATCGCACCATCGCTCATCAGGTGCTGATTGAAATCGGCTCCAGGCTGCGTTTTCTATCGAATGTAGGTCTCGACTACCTGACCCTGGAAAGGCAAGCAAATACCCTGTCCGGTGGCGAAGCCCAACGCATCAGGCTGGCAACCCAGATTGGCTCCGGGCTGTCGGGGGTTCTCTATGTCCTGGACGAACCATCCGTAGGTCTGCACCAGAGAGATAACAATCGTTTGATAACGACGTTGCAGCACTTGCGCGATCTGGGCAATACCCTTCTGGTTGTGGAGCACGATGAGGATACGATCCGCCAGGCAGACTGGATCATCGATATCGGTCCGGGAGCCGGTGTTCATGGTGGTTATCTCGTTGCCGAAGGCGGAATGGACGAGATTTGCAATGCAAAAGATTCAAAAACCGGCGCTTATCTTTCCGGTCGTAAACGTATTGAAGTGCCGCGCAAGCGCAGAGCCGGCAACGGTAATGTAATGAAAATCGTCGGCGCCAGACAGAATAATCTCAAAGGCGTCAATGTCGACATTCCTCTGGGCAAATTCGTCGTCGTTACCGGTGTCAGTGGATCCGGCAAATCGACTCTCGTAAATGATTTGATTTACGAGTACATGCGCCACCATCTGCACGGTACTGTGGCCAAGCCGCCAGGCATCACGAAGATAGAAGGGCTGGACCCGATTGATAAAGTGATCGACATCGATCAATCTCCTATCGGACGCACTCCTCGCTCGAACCCTGCGACTTATACAGGCCTTTTCGATGTGATTCGCGAAGTCTTCTCCATGACCAATGAGGCAAAAGCTAGAGGCTATCTGCCCGGACGCTTCTCTTTCAACGTCAAGGGCGGGCGCTGCGAGGCATGCGGCGGCGAGGGCATGAATGAAATCGAAATGAATTTCTTGCCTTCCGTATTCGTCAATTGCGAAGTCTGCAAAGGCGCTAGATACAATCGCGAAACTCTGGAAGTGAAGTTCAAATCTCGCTCGATAGCCGAGGTTTTGGAGATGACGGTGGAAGAAGCGCTCGAGTTTTTCTCGAATATTCCGAAGGCAGTCACCAAGCTGACTACGATGATGGATGTCGGTCTCGATTACATCAAACTCGGTCAGCCCGCCACCACTCTTTCCGGCGGCGAGGCTCAACGCGTCAAGCTGGCCGAGCAACTGTCCAAGCGCTCTACCGGCAGGACTCTCTATATCCTGGACGAGCCGACCACCGGTCTTTCCTTTGCCGATGTGGACAAGCTTCTGCATGTGCTCAACAGGCTGGTTGACGGCGGTAATACGGTGCTCATCATCGAGCACAACCTTGACGTCATCAAGCAGGCCGACTGGCTTATCGACTTAGGTCCTGAAGGAGGAGAGTACGGCGGCACAGTAATTGCCGAGGGCACCCCGGAAGATGTTGCTCAGGTGAAAGGGTCGTACACCGGGCAGTTTTTGCAGGCTGTTCTCAAAGGGGCCAAGGCGATGGCCTGAATAAAGGCGCCGATATACGAGGACCCTATAAAAAATTGGCGTAATACCTACTTCTTAACTTCTGCCAAGAATGTTATTCTTGCCAATTGAGTCGCCTAATTGGCTTTTCGAGGCAGGCTCGATGGGAAAATCGTGAGCGAAGAAGCAAAACAATCCGGCCCGGCCGATCCGGTTTTTGAGAGCCTGCGCAAGCGTGGTCATCGGATCACGACGCAACGTGAGACTATTTTGCAGATTTTTCGCGAGCAGGCTCATGGTCATCACCTGTCGGCCGAAGAACTGCACATGCTGCTTCTGGAGAAAGGCTCTAACGTCAGTCTGGCTACTGCTTATCGAACTCTCAAGCTTTTGTCCTCTCTGGGATTGCTTCGCGAACTGGACTTTGCCGAAGGGCATAAGCACTACGAGCTCAAACAGGACACACTGCCGCACCAGCATATTATCTGCATCGGCTGTAATGTCACAATCGAGTTCGAAGACCATTTTCTCGAGGAAGCCGGTCAGAAAATCGGAGCCCGGCATAATTTCGAGGTTATAGACGCGCAGTTCAAAATATTCGGTCTTTGCCCGGCTTGCAAGGAAGCGCAGAAAAAATCGGGGCAGATGCCTTCTCGAATGCAGTCAGAGCGCGAGAGGCTGCGTGCCGGAAGGCGCCTTAAGGACGGCTCGAGCGACAAAGCTTGATACCAGTAGAAGGACCGCGATTTGGCAAGCGAGAAATTGACATTGTCTGACGCCAAGCAAGGGCAGAAGCTTATGGTTGTAAGAACCGTAGGCGAGGAGATAACCGTGCAGGCTCTGCGCTTTGGAATCGGCGAAGGAGCGGAGCTGACGGTCGAAAAAAGCATCAAGGGCGGACCCGTCATAGTCGTACGCAACCATCTGGAAATAGCTATCGGTCGAGCGCTGGCAGAAGCAATTGAAGTCAAATATGTCTGATTCGGCAAAAGGCAAAACAGAGATTCCTTTTACTCTGCGCAAAGAGATCGCCTGTCCTCATTGCAACCTGGCTGTAGAAGTGCCGCCGGGAGGGCTTATCAGTCGAAATTGCTCCCGCTGCAACGGTCAGCTGCCCGAAACAGACGTTTGCAGCTCGAGCGGGTCGAGCTGCTTCAGCTGCTTGAAAGCCGTGGGCGCCTCCGCTACACCCTGCCATGAGGAAGGACGGGAGAACCCCTTGAATAGTGAGGAAAGCTCGTTAAATGTGGTACAGAGAATTTGGAATTACGTGAAACGGCGTTCTTCGTCGTGATGCTGTGATGCCTGCAAAGCTCCATTTGGCGCGGTTGTCCTGTAAGATAAGACTGGAAACCTCTCGCGAGGGAGGGCAGCTCGGTAAACGCGAGCAAATCCGTAAGCCCGACGTGAAAACGAGCTCTTTGCGCACTTGAGCGCTTGGCGCGGTAGAAGGAAACTAGGCTCTCGATGAGCAAGCCACTCAATCCCTGGAAACTCTCTGGATATAAGCCCGGTCAGAACGTGGTCTGCAGGATCATGAACGCTGAGCCCGGTGGCTATGCCGTGCTCATTCCTAAAGACAATCTGCCTGGCTTCCTGCCCACCCAGGAGCGTCTGCGCCTGGGCGATGAAGTTTTAGCCACTTTCGTATGTGTTCACAATAACCGGATTCTTCTTTCCGCACGCTTTTCGACCAGCAATCAAGCCGTCCAGGGGGCGCCTTCCACTCAGACAGTCAAGTGGGAAGAGCAGCTCGACAGTATCAATCAGACCCCTGAGCCCGGCCAGGCTCAACAACCAGGACCTGATGCCGACCAGGCTTTTAGCGTCTGGGCCTCTCAGCAACCGACTCGCAAGTTTCATCTGAAGCGCGCCATCGACCTTATCTTGCCACCCATTCACGTTGACAGTCTCAATCAGTTCAAAATTGCTGATTACGACCTCGAATGGCTGATTACCGACCTGGAAGGCGGCATGCGCACTGGTTGTGTTAAAGCGTCGTCGGAAGACAGGCTCTCGCGCGCGGCAATGCTTTTGTACCGCGGACGGGCAGTAGGCTGTATCTATGGCTGCAAGTCGATGCCTGACACTCTGCCGACCGAGCAGTCGCTGCAGACGATGCTCACTGATTTGTCTTTGCCAGAGACCAAAGTGATGATTTACGACCTGCCGGAAAATGTCACTCTGGCTATGTCGGCGCTCTTCCTTGGCTATCCGGTGACGCGCTCGGATGACTATGATGCGCGCTCTTACATGGACTACATTTGCAGCTGGTTCGAGAGTAAAGGACAGACTGCCTGTCTGGCCATCTCGCTCAAGCAGACTATGGCTACCTGTCTTGTCTTCATCTACAAAGGACAGTTCTGCGGCGCTTTCTACGTTGAAGATCAGAAGTTTACTCAGGACAAGCAATTTGTCTACGAGCTATTGCGCAATGACCCGAGTGCCAGTGTGGAAGCCAGCATTCTGCCTCCGGAAATGACATCATCGGCGGTGCGCTTCGGTTTTAGTCTGAGCATGGCCCGCAAGGCTTGATTTCACTTTCTTAGCAAAAAGAGA
>Ga0268298_10006693_pt1 | contig 10393 bp, 9 predicted proteins | sample WWTPWeurt_MetaG_FD_194462 | JGI IMG/M metagenome (GOLD analysis project Ga0268298, IMG submission 194462) | Activated sludge microbial communities from WWTP in Nijmegen, Gelderland, Netherland - WWTP Weurt | ecosystem: Engineered > WWTP > Aerobic digester > Activated sludge | place: Netherlands... | reverse complement strand
GGCCGTCAACCGAGAACTGCACACCCGTCGCCCCTGTTCGTCCTCAAGCTCGATCTGCCACACCTGCGTTGTGCGGCCGATGTGCACCGCGCGTGCAGTGCCAGTCACCCAGCCAGCGCGAGGACCACGCAGATGGTTGGCATTGACCTCCAGGCCCACCGCCCTGCATCCCGGCGCTGCAGAAAACGCCGCTCCACAGGAGGCCAAGGTCTCGGCCAAGACCACCGATACACCGCCGTGCAAACGGCCCATCGGCTGACAGGTGCGCTCGTCCACAGGCACCCGCCCGCGGATGTAGTCTGGCCCCACTTCCACAAACTCGATGCCCAAGTTGGCCACCGCAGTGTTGCGGTGCAAGTCGGTGAGGATCTCGACCGAGATAGGTTGTGTCCAGAGGGTGCTCACCAACACACCACCGAGATCTTTACTGCCCGCCGGAACAAATGCCGGGCCGCCCCAAGCTCGGGCTTGATGATCACTTCACTGCCGCCGATTCGCGACGCTGCTGGAAGAACTTGGTGATGCGCTGCTCCGCGTCCGCGCCCGTGAGCGAGGCGGTGGACATTTCGGCGTACAGGCCTTCGCTGTGGCCCATCTCGGCGATGCGCGTCACTCCGTTGATCACCGCGTAGTTCGACACCGGTGAGTTGGTGGCGATGGCGCCGGCCAATTCCATGGCCTTGGCCAGGCCCGCGCCCGGGTCCACCACGTAGTGCGCCAGGCCCAATTGCAGGCCCTCTTCGGCGCTGTAGCTGCGACCGGTCAACATCATTTCCACCATGCGGCCTGCGCCGATGATGCGCGGGATGCGCACCGAGCCGCTGCCGCCGACGAAGATGCCGCGTTGGCCCTCGGGCAGCTGAAACTGCGTGGTCCGCTCGGCGATGCGAACGTGCGTGGCCGAGGCCAGCTCCATGCCACCGCCCACGGTGGCCCCCTTGAGCACGCTGATGACCGGGATCTCGCCAAATTGGATCAGGTCAAACGCCCGGTGCCAGGCGCGTGAGCGCCGCTGGTCGCGGATCACGTTGCGCTGGGGCTCGCGTGTGGCCAGCATTTCCATCAGGTCCAGCCCTGCGCAAAAGTGATCGCCGGCTGCGTGCAGCACGGCCACCCGTGCCGCGGGGGGCGGTGCCGAGAAGAAGTCATGTAGTTCCGCAATGAGCTGGTTGTTGATGGCGTTGCGCTTGTCAGCCCGGTCGAGCTGCAGGACGGCGATCTCACCATGCTGCTCGACGCGCAGCAAAGAAGTTTGGGTCATGTGGATAGCGCAGGGCGCCCTGGAGGGTGATTGGGCCGGGCTTCAGTCGATGGTGATGACATCGGCGTCCGGTTCGTCGGCAAACAGCCGTGCCACGTCGGACGCGCGCCGCTCCAGCACGCGCCGCTGGTTGATGTAGCCCTTGTCGGTGATCTCGCCCTGGCCCATGTCGGCGGGCTCGGCCAACAGCAACACGCGGTGAATGCGGCGGCTGCTGCCGCCCTCTTGCGCGTTGTGTGCCAGAAATGCCTGCCGAACCGCTGCGCGCAGCCATCGCGCACGCACCAGGTCGGCCGCGCTCGCATCGGGCGTGCCCGCGCGCTGCCGGCAGGCGTTGAGGTTGGGCCAGGCGAGCAGCGCGAGGCAGGGCTGGTCAGCACCGGCGATCACCACGTCGGCCAGCAGCCCGGCCGCTGACTCGATGGCCTCGACCCGCAGCGCGCCCACCCGCACGAAGATGCCCGACTGCAGCTTGAACTCCTCCGACACCCGGCCAGCAAAGACGAGCCCCTCATTCACATCGTTGGGATCGGCAAACTGCACCGCGTCGCCCATGATGAAGTAGCCCTCGTCATCAAAGGCCGCTGCGGTGGCGTCAGGGCGGTCTAGGTAGCCGGGCGTGTTGGCCGGGCTGCGCACCCGCAACTCGAAGCGCCCTTCACCCAAGGGCAACAGCTTGAGTTGCACACCAGGATGCGGCAGGCCGATGCAGCCGGCCGACTCGGTGGCCCAGTGCGACATGGTGACGCTGGCGGAAGTCTCGGTGGAGCCGAACGCCGATGTGAACGGGATGCGCATGCCGGTGGCCTGCACCGCCAGCGCCTGCATGCGCTTGAATATGGAATCGGGCATCTTGGCGCCGGCATAGCTGACTCGCTGCAGCCGGCGGAAGAAGCAACTCGCCAAGGACGCATCCTGCTCCAAGGCCTCGACCAGCATGGTGAAGCCGATCGGCACGCTGCCAAACTGAGTCGGGGACACCTCGCGCAAATTGCGCAGGGTTTCGTCAAACAAGCCAGGCACCGGCTTGCCCTCGTCCAGCCAGGCAGTACCGCCTGCGGCCAGCGTGGTGGCAAACAGGATGCTGCCGCCAGCGACATGGCTCCACGGCAGCCAGTCCAGCAACTCGCGGTGCGCGTCTTCGCTGGATCGGATTTCCATCTGCTCGTGCAGGGCGGCGCCGAGCGACAGCATCTCGTGCGTGATCGTCACCGCCTTGGCCTGACCTGTCGAACCGGAGGTGAACAGGTACTTGGCCACCGTCTTGGGCGCGATGGCGGCCGTGGATGCGGCCACTTCGCCGGTCGGCGCGGTGGCCAGCCAATCGGCCCATCGGTGCAGGGGCTGATTTGCGACGGGCACCGCCAAGGGATCGTCGACGCAAACACGCTGCGTGTCAGCCGGGAGCAGCAAGCCGCGCAGCGCGCGCTCGAACTGGCGCCCGTTCTGCGCAAAGACCACGGCTGGCTTCAGCACATCTGCCATCGCTTGCAGCGTGGTGAGGTTGGTGGTCAGCAGCGAGTACGCTGGCGTGACCGGCGCATAAGGCATGCCAGCCTGCATGGCGGCCAGTTGCAGCACTGCATGCTCCAGCGAGTTGCCGCTCAACACCATCACGCAGCGGCCGCGGTGCCGCATGCCCAGCAGCGCCTGGGTGACAGCGTCGACCTGGCGCTTGGCCTCGCCGTAGCGCAGGTGCTGCCATTGCCGGCCAGGACCGCGCCGCTGGGCCAGCCAGGTGCGGTCGGGTGTTGCAGCCGCATGCTTTGCCAAGATTGCCGGCAGGTGTGGCAGGTCAGCCTTCAGCGGCAAGCGGCTGTGCAGCAGCAGCACACCGTCGGGACGGCGCTGCAACGCAACGTCCCGCGCGATGAACGGGTGCGGCTTGAACGGCACGCCGCGGGTGTTGGCAGGCTCGGCACTCATGCGGCGATCCGACGCACAGAGACGACCAGGTCACCCAGCCTCATTTGGGCGCAACAGCGCGAAAGGTATCGAACTCGACGTTCAGGAGTTGGCCGTCACGACGCTCGACGCGGCGAATGTGGACGTCCTGGGTGATGTCGCCTGTCAACTTGTCGAGGGAGATCCGGCCACGCGGGCCTTCAAATGATCGGCCCTTCGCAAAGGCCATGAACTTCTCGCCATCAAATGGAGCGTTGCCCTGCGCGGCAAGGCCGTCGTAGATCAGGCGCAAAGCATCCCAGAATGCAACTTGGACCGAGCCCAGCCGGGGGCTCTTGCCGTACTGAGCTTGATAGTCGCCGACGAACTGCTTGGACAGCGGGGAATCGTGCGAGGTCGTGTACCACCCGGTGGTGATGACGCCAAGCGCCGCGTCGCCGATGACCTCCAGGAGGCTTTCGTCAGTGAGGTCGCTCGTACCAAGCAACTTGACACCGCTGCCCCTCAAGCCACTGTCCGAGAAGGACTTGACGAACTGGATCACCAGGTCACCGACAGGCAGGAAGACAAACACGGCGTCAGGCTTGGCGTCCTTGATGCGTTGCATGTAGGGCGAGAACTCCGGGTTGCGCAGCGATATCCGCGTGGTGCCGGCCAGGCTGCCACCCGCCTCCGCAAATGCCTTGGAAAAGATCTCTTCAGCCTCGTGGCCCGGCGGAAAGTCGGCAACCACCAGGTAGGGCTTCCTCACCCCGTTCTTCAATGCCCATTGCGCCATGGGCGCGACGACCTGGCGCGTGACGAAAAAGGTGCGCAGCAAGTACGGCGAGCGTTCGCCCACGATCCCGCCGGTGGCCGCTCCGGCCAGAATGGTGGGCACTTTGGCTTCGTTGATCAGCGGCGTCACGGCGAGCACGTTGGCCGTGAAATCGGGGCCGATCAGAATCTGCACTTTCTCGCGCACGATCAACTCTTGGGCCAGGCGCTTGGCCACCTCCGGGTTGGGCCCAGTCGTATCGCGGCGCACGAACTCGACCGCCTTGCCTGCCACCGAGCTGCCGTACTTCTGCTGAAACAGCTTGATCACGTTTTCGGCCTGCTGGCCGGCCAACCCCGACGGGCCAGAGAACGTGGCCAGCACGCCAACCTTGATCTTCTCCTGCGCGATGGCCTGGCCGGCGCTGATCAAGCCAATGGCCAAGAAGCTGCTGACACAGGCAATTCGTTTGAGGATGTTGGACATGTCTGTCTCCTTGAGTGCGCCATTATCATCAGGGCACCTTATTGTCTCATTCGAACAAACCCTAAAGCTCAGCCATTGGCCTTTACGTGCATCGCTCGGCCGCAAGTGCTGCCTGTATCGGCAGCCACCCGATGCCTGTGGTCGCGCCAAGATGTCGAGCCAAGATGGGGTGCCCGTAAACTGACGCTTGTCGTGCACACACTGCTGCCTGCAATTCCAGCTCCACCTGCCCATGCCAGATCAAGACCTACCGCACGCCTTCTACCGCGTGCTTCGCTTGCACCAACTGGTGGGCGCCAGCCTAGAAGCCGCGCTGGAATCCGTGGCGATGACCGCGCACCAGTACACGGTGCTGAGCCTGATCCGCATGCACTCGCCGGTCAGCTCGGCGGAGATTGCGCGCAAGCTGGGCATCACCGCACAGTCGGCCGGCGAGACCATCAAATCGCTGGAGGCGCGCGAGTTGGTCAAGCGCACGCTGCTGCCTGAGAACCGGCGCACGCATGCGCTGGGCCTGACGCCTCAAGGTCGACGTGCCCTCACGCGCGCCGACAAGCTGGTGCTTGCGGCGGAGGTGCGCTTCTTTGCCCGCCTGTCGGACGCCGAACGCAAGGCCTTCGATGGGGCGATCCAGCGTTTGCGGCATCCCGACGGCGCCAACCCGGCCCAGGGCACCGCCTGAGCGCCGCCCGGCGTCGGATGTGTTGAGCGGGCACCGGGCGCCTCAGCCCCCCAAGCCGCGAAACTCCTGCGGCTCCAAGCCCATCGCATCCGCAAATGCCTGCCGCACCTCGTCGGGCTGGCCGGCCTGGAACACGTAGCTGGTGGACATCATGCGCAGGCGCGGGTTGCCCAGGATTTGCGCGGTGGTGTAGCCATCGCGCACGCCGGCCAGGTCTGCATTGGGCAGCGGCACCCGCACATTGGCATCCGGATCGCGACACACCGCCTTGGGGTCCTGGCCGGCTGCCACACGGTCCATGTCGTCGAAGAATCGGCGCCGAATCATCGCGATGCCCCGGTCGCTGGCCGAGAGTGTTTCCTTCGTGCGGTCGGCGATTGCGCCCTGCCCCACCCAGGCGATGAAGTCCTGGTTCATTACGTGGCTGTCGATCCAGCGCCCATCGGGGTGCTTGAGCGGGCCCACCCACGTGGGCACCGATGTCTGCACGTAGGGCTCGCGTTCACGCGGCACGCGCGTGAACTTCCAGGTGACGCTCAAGGTGTTGGTGTCATCGATCGGCACGCGCCACTCGAAGTGCTCGCCCAGAAAGAAGCCGTTGGGCCACAGGCAGACGCGGCCGACGGTCCACATCGGGTCCTGCTCGGTGGTGTTCTCCTTCACCCGCTTGTAGACGAAGCCGTGCTCGAACTCCTCGAAGGCCACCTTGAGGTGCTTCGCGCCATACGGGCCTGCGCTGCCGCGCAAACGCTGGCCCCAGTTCTCGTGCATCCACTCGAAGTGCACCGGGTCGATCGAATTCTCCTGGCACTGGAACCAGTTGCACGGCAGCTCGGAGATCACCACCTGAACAAAGCCGTTGGGCCAGGAGAAGGCCTCCCAGTCGGGCAACAGCGGCGCCGGCAGTGGGCCGAGATAGGCCCACAACAGCCCGCCCTTGCGCTCCACCGGATAGGCCTTGGTGCGGATGCTGACCTTGGTGTTGCGGTCCGGCGCGGCAGCATCCTCGAAGGGCTGCGCGATGCACTGCCCGCGGACATCAAAGCACCAGCCGTGGTAGCTGCAGCGTATGCCATCGGCCTCCACCATGCCGTGCGCGAGATCGGCGCGCCGGTGCGGGCAGCGCCGGTCCACCAGGCCGTACTGGCCCTGCAGGCTCTTGTACAGCACCAGGTCTTCGCCCAGCAAGCGCACCGGCTTGATCGGCACGTTGTCGAACTCGGAGACGCCCGCGATCGGCATCCAGTAGCGCCGCAACAGCTCGCCCATCGGCGTGCCCGCCCCCACCTGGGTCAGCCTGCGGTTCTGCTCCTCGGTCAACATGCCGGGCTCCTCATTGCCAAGCAGCGAAGCCCAGGCCGATGCCCGTGCCCAGCGGCGTGCGGTGCACCGGGATGTAGTCGGACTGCACGCAGGAAAGGTGCGGGATGGCGCCCATCAACATGATCCAGTTGCGGATCTCGGACGAGCCCGACAGCAGCGCCTGTTGCGGCACCTGCGCGAGCGTGGCCAGGTCATGTTGGCGCATGGCCTGCATCAGTTGGCGATCAAAGGCCTCTTCGCACAAGAAGTGGCTCAGCCCGCCCGAGGCCACCACGGCGATGCGGGCCTCGCTGGGTGACGCGGCCAGCGCCGCGGCGATCTTGCCGCCGATCTCGTGGCAGCGTGCCGCCGTGGGCGTGTTGGGCGGGAAGTAGGTGTTGAGCAGCACCGGCAGCATCGGCACCGGCACGTCCTTCATCAGGCGCTCGAGCACAAAGCCGAAGGCGTGCCCGAAGGCGCGCTTGTCGGGGTCGGCCACCCGGTCGGACGAGGCCACGTCGACACCCTGTCGGATCAGGCCGTGTACCAGTTCCAGGCCCAACGCCGGCGCAGCCGGGTAGCGGTTTGGCACGTCCATGCGGTAGCCAGCCCAGAAGGCCTGATCTGCCCAGGGCGGGCCCTTGCGGCTTTCCATGCCCGCCATCACCACCTCGTCGCCACGGTAGACCGCCAGCGCCGGCATGTTGTCGTGGCCGAACAATTCGCCCTGGTCGTCGCCGATCACCATGACGACATCCGGTTTGGCCGCCTTCAAGGTGGCCGCCAGCCGATCCAGTGCGGCCTCGGCCGCGCGGGCCAAAGCCTCGAAGCCCGCCGGATCACTCTCTTTGACGAAGGGCTCGCCGCGCTCGGCCACGAGTTGGTCGTAGGACAGCATTCGGCCGTCGAGCGTGTTGAGTGCAGGATTGCGGCGATCGTCGGCGGACCGGAAAGCCCACTTCTGCGACTCGAGCAGCAACAAGGGGCTGTGCGAGGTGCCAATGCCCAGAATGATCTTTGCCATGGTGTGGTGATCCCGGGCTCAGAAGCTGGAGGCCTTGCGGGCGCCTTCGACGGTGAGCATCGCGCTCACATCCACGGCCTCGGCAGGCGCGCCTCCCTTGGCCTTCAGGCGGGGGAACAGCCGCCTTGCGTTGTGCTCGTAGATGTTGGCGCGGTCTTGCGCAGTGAGGAAATCAATGTCGTCGACCAGGGCCTTGATGTCGTCGAAGGCCCGCCCGGTTTCGGGATTCATGGCCGTGCCCGAGCCCGGGTTCTCGGTGCCGAAGACCACGCGGTCGCTGCCCACCAGCTTGACCAGCATCGCGATCGAGTCCTTGGAGTGGATCACGGTGTCGTAGTACAGGCGCTTCAGGCTGTCGTCGAAGCTCTCCTTCAAGGGCAGGTTCTTGGCCATCACCGGATGCAGGCGCTCGGCGCGCCAGCGCCCCACCTGGTAAGGCACCGAGCCACCACCGTGCGAGACGATGATCTTGAGCTTGGGGAAATCCAGGAACACGCGCGAGTTCAGCAGCGACAGGATCGCCAGACTCTCCTCGTCGATGAAGTGCGTGCTGTAGGTGCCGCGGCCATGCTGGTTGCCGGTGGAGTGCACATGCGCGGGCACGTCCAGTGCACACAGCTTCTCGTACAACGGGTACCAGTATTCGTCGCCCAGCGACGGCGTCTGGTTGTCACCCTCACCCGGATCAGGGTCGAGCAGGCAACCGACCATGCCGAGTTCGTTGATGCAACGCTCCAGTTCGGGCAGCGAGGTGGTGATGGGCTCACCTGCTGGTTGCGGCAGGCCGCAGATGCCGGCAAAGCGGTCGGGCAACACGCGGCAGAACTGCGCGATGTAGCTGTTGACGCCTTCGTTCCAGCGGTGCGCGATCTTGCCGGGCTTCTCGGCATGGAACATCGTGAACGGGCGTGGCGAGATCAGCTGCACATCGGTGAGCGCGCCGTCCAGTGCCTGAAGATTGCGCTGTGTTTCGGGCAGCGCGCGCATCTCGTCGTCGGAGAAGGGCGGCGGCGGCGTGCCATAGGTGGCGCGGCTGGCGAGCAGCAGCGTGAACCAGGCATAGAGCTTGGGCGACGCGCAGAGGTGGCCGTGTACATCGATGATCATGGTGAGCCCTTGTGTTGGTGCGTTGAGTTGGTGCGTTGATTCAGAAGTTATAGATGTCGAGCGTGCGTTCGCCGGCGCGGATGCGCTCGATCACGGCGGCCTCCTTGGCCTCGCGCTGGATGGCCAGGTTCACCACCTCGGCCGCACGAGCTAGGGGCACGGCCACCACACCATCGGTGTCGCCCACGATCAGGTCACCGGGCTGCACCACCAGATCGTCGAACAGCGTGGGGAAGTTGATCCAGCCCCGGGCGCCGTAGTCCTTGCCCGTGCCGCGGATGCACAGGCCGCGCGCAAACACCGGCAGGCCAAAGTCCGCCAGCACACCACCGTCGCGCACGCAGCCGTCGATCACCAGGCCGGCCAGCCCGCGGGCGTGTGCGGCCGACGACATGATCTCGCCCCAATAGCCCCAGTCGTGGCCACCGCTCACATGCACCACCAGCACGTCGCCGGGCTGCGCGACATAGATGGCGCGGTGCAGCCAGAGGTTGTCGCCAGCGGGTGAGTGCACCGTCACGGCCGTGCCGCAAATGCGCATGCCCGGCGACACCGGCTTGATCGCCGAGGGCATCACGCCGATGCGGCCACCGGCCTCGTGCAGCGTGGCCGAGGGCAGGCTGCGAGCGGCAGCCAACGTGGCCGCGTCGACCCTTTCGATGTCGGCCCGGATCGTCGGGCCGCTGGGAATGAGTTCAGCGCTCATGGCTTCTCCCGCGTCTGCAGGCTGTGATAACGGTGCTTCTCGCGGGCCTCGCGCAGGCTCATGCCGGCGCGCACCGATTCGCGGATGGCGTCCTCGGCGGTCTGGATCGCCTCGGCGGCGTCCAGCACCGCGCCCTCATGGGCCCGGGGCAGCACCACCACGCCGTCCGCGTCACCGCGGATCAGGTCGCCGGGGGCCACGCGCACGTCACCGATGTTCACCGGCACCTGCGTGGCCTCCACCTGCACCCGGTCCTTGCCGGTGCGCATCCAGTGGCCGCGGCTGTAGATCGGGTAGCCCAGTTCCAGGCACAGGGCCACGTCACGGTTGATGCCGTCGATCAGCGTGCCGGCGATGCCCTTCTTGTGCGCCACCTCGGTGAGGATGTCGCCCCAGACGGTGGCGTTGTCGCGCCCGCCGTTGTCCAGCACGATCACGCTGCCGGGGGCCACATCGTCGATGTAGTCGCCCACGGTGCCGGCCGGTGACCCGGCCGGGCCGTACAGCAGGGTCCAGGCGCGGCCGGTCATGCGCGAGCTGGTGCTGCGCGGGTGGATGCGGTAGCACTGGCCCACCAGGCCCAGCCGATCCAAGGCATCACTCAAGGTGGCGGTGTCCAGGCGCGAAGCGCGCTGCACATTGATGTCGTTCGTGTCGTTCATGACTTGTCCTGTTTCAGCATGTGCTCGTAGTTGGCGCCCATGACCTGGCTGATGGGCGTGCCGGCCAGCAGGGCCTTGGCCATGGCCGCCTCGCGGGCCACGATCTCCTCGGCGGCAGCCAGCACCCGATCGATGTCGGCGGCCGGCACGATGGCCACGCCGCTGGCGTCGGCCAGCACGTAGTCGCCTGGCGATACCGGCACGCCCGCCACGGTGACGCGCTGGTTGACCTCGGCCTCTGCAACACGCCCGCGGGCGGTGCGCGCCGTGAGGGCCCGGCAATAAACTGGAAAGTCGTAGGCTCGGGCTTCGTCGATGTCCCGCACCGGCCCGTCGGCTACCACGCCGGCGACGCCGCGCATCTTGGCGCCGAGCGTGAGGATGCCGCCCCAGCTGCCGGCGTCGATGCCGGTGAGCTGCTCGACCACGATCACCTCGCCGGGCTGCGCCAGCTCGATGGCCGTGGTGCCCAGGTGCCGCGGCGGGCCGTCGGGTTTGGGG
>Ga0268298_10006692_pt1 | contig 10394 bp, 9 predicted proteins | sample WWTPWeurt_MetaG_FD_194462 | JGI IMG/M metagenome (GOLD analysis project Ga0268298, IMG submission 194462) | Activated sludge microbial communities from WWTP in Nijmegen, Gelderland, Netherland - WWTP Weurt | ecosystem: Engineered > WWTP > Aerobic digester > Activated sludge | place: Netherlands... | reverse complement strand
GAAGACAAAAACCACAAACACCGCCAGAAGCGCACCCAGAATCAAGGATTCCAGGGAGGCATCGTAAGAATCTTTGATGTAGCGGCTATTGGTGCGCAGTTTAACGATTTTCACATTGCCGGGCAGGGTGCTGGTCAATTCCTTTATCTTTTGATCAACGCCTTTTTCTACATCAACCAGATTGGAGCCGGTGCTGCGAATCACACTGAACGCTATCACCGGCTTATTGTTGAGCAAGCACATCTGCCTCAACTCGGAAGTACCGTCGGTAATTTCACCAAGTGTATCGAGCCGGGCATGCCGGCCCGATGGCAACTGAATCTCCACCCTGGCCAGGTCATCGACGCTGAGGGCGCTACCCAGAAAGCGAATGGACTGCTCTCCGGCACCCACCTGACCGCGACCACCGGGCAAGTTGATATTGACCTGGCGAATCTGATTATTGACGGTATCAGCAGTGATACCAAGGGACTCCAGGCGGGTGGGGTCCAGATTAACCCTTATTTCTCTGTCCACCCCGCCGGCTCTCTGCACCTGCCCCACTCCCGGCACAGACAAAAGAGCCCGGGCGATATCGTTATCTACCACCCAGGAAAGCTCGGCCGCCGGCAGCCGATCGGAGGCCACGGTGTAGGTCACGAAAGGTCCGCCGACAAAATCTATTCTTTGAATAATCGGCTCTTCAATACCTTCCGGCATGTCCTGGCGAATTTTAGAAACAGCATCGCGCACGTCGTTGACGGCGCGGTCGGTATTGGTGCCCAGGGCAAATTCGATGCTGGTTTGAGAAGCACCGTCGGTAACCGTGGAAGTAATATGCTTGATATTACCAATGCCGGCGATGGCATCCTCAATTTTGCGCGTCACCTGGGTTTCCAGCTCAGCGGGAGCCGCACCCAGTTGGGAAACGGAAACCGATACCACCGGCACGTCGATATTAGGGCTCTCATCAATGCCAAGGCGAACGAAAGCGATGGAACCCATAATGGTCAAGACAAGAAAGAGCACCAGGGTTGGTACCGGATTTTTTATGGACCAGGTGGACAGATTGAAATTCATTGCAGTGGCTCAGCAGGCAAAACTCTTACCGGATCGCCGTCCTTGAGGAAGCCGCCGCCTCTTTCCACAACTTGATCACCCAGTTTGAGACCGGAGACAATTTCCACGAATTTGCCCTCGCGTCCGCCTACATCGACGTAAGACATCTTCACCTTACCGTCTTCCACTAAATAGACCAGAGGGCGATTACCCTTATAAATGACACAGGAAGTAGGCACCACCAGCACCTGGGCTTTGCCCACCAGAATTTCACCACGCAAGAAATTACCCGGTTTGAGACTGCCGGGATTGGTGATATCGATGCGCACCGTACCCAGGCGCATGTCCTGGTCTACCTGAGGGCTTATCTCGCGCACCTGCCCTCTGAAACTACCACCGAAGTCGTCGGTCATCTCCACGGTCTGCCCGGGTTTAACCTGGCTGAGATCTTGTTCGGGCACCTGGGCCTTCAGCTCCAGACGCCCATCGCGCACAATTTCAAACATGGTTTTGGTATTGGAAGCAATGTCACCAAGGTGCACATGTCTTTTCATGATTACACCGGAACAAGGCGCACGCACCACAGTCTGCTCAATCTGCCAGCGCAATTGCTTGATCACCGCTTCGATTTCCATCTTCTGCGCCCGGGCAATGTCCACATCCTCACGCCGTCCGCCGGTCAGCCCCATGGACAACCTCTCATGGGCTTGCTGGGAGCTGAACTTAGCCGCCTTGACCCGCTCTACATAATTACTAACATCAGCCAGAGCCACCTTGGCCTGGGTCTCACGGGCATCGGCTTCCTGGGCGCTGACCGCCCCCTGGGCCACCAGCCAGCGGTATCGTTTGGCATTCTCAGAAGCTTCCTGGTGATTGGCCCTGGCTCTGGCCAGACCGGCTTCTTCCTGAGCCACCGAAGCCTCGGTCTGAGCATAGGCTGCTCTCAAAGCCGTCAGGTCTTCCGGGCGGTTGGGCTGAATCGATTTAGAAAGAGCCGCCCCGGCCGCTAAGAGCCTCGCTTCCTCACGGTTCAACTGGGCCTTCAAGATGGAAGACTGCAAAGTAGCCAGAACCTGCCCTTCCCGCACCTGATCACCCTCATCTACCAGCACTTTGTCTACTTTCAAACCGCCCACTTCCGAGCCGATGGAAAGATGGTCCCAGGACCAGACCGTGCCGTTCACCAAAAGTTTCCGTTCCATGGAACGACTGGTAACAGGAGAAAGGCGCACGCTCAGCACCGCCTTGTCGGACACCGCAGCAACCTCTTTCTTGGAGGCGCCGCCCAGACCAAAGTAAAGACCCAACCCGATACCAAGCAAAGCCATTAGCGCCAGGATCATCTTGCCACGGCTGAGACCGCTGGCAGAAGCAGGCCCTGGCTGCCGGAACGGCTGCTCCGGTTTGGCTGGTGGTTCGGTCTTGTCGTTGAGCACTTCCATCAAGGTCTTCCTTATCATGATCCCCAGGTCCGGTCAGCCACGACCGGCTGCAAAGCCATTTCTAATATTCGCTCCTTTGCCCTCCCTGCAAAATTCCCCGGTAGAGAATATCGAGGGTAACGCCGGTTTGACTGGCCAGAGGCTTCTTCTTGCCTGAAAAATAATTGGCGAACAAAGTGCCATAAACCTGATTGCTCATGAACTCATAGACCGCCTCCGAGGACATATCTCGGAAGATCCCGTCCGCCTTGAGCTTCTCGAAAAGTTCCAGCCAGGGCAATTTGTGTTCATCCCAACCGAGAAAATAGGTGGAAGTCTCCCGGTCTTTGAATTCAGCCCGCTCCTGCACCAAGAGTTCGACCACTTCCGGATGCTCGTCGAAGAAGTGAAAATAAGACTCAACGGCACAACTGATTAGTTCTAGAGGCTCTGAAATATCGCGGGTACGCGCCCGCACAAAGAGGCGCAAGCGCGCCATACCGAAAGTGACACAGGCCACGAAAAGGTCATTTTTACTCTCAAAATAATTGTAGATAGTTCCCTTCGCCACACCCAGCTCATCGGCAACCATCTTCAAATCAGTATTGCGAAAACCCCGGTGGGCAAACAACCTGGTGGCCGCTTCCAAAATATCTTCCCGGCGCTTCATGCCCAGAGCAAAATCTTTGGGTCGCCCCGGCGAACGGGTCTTCACCGTAACGGCAAATCCGTCATCGGCCTGAGACTGGGAAGGGGGGATGGTACTGGTCATGGCGTTCTAGCGGTTGCTCCCGGAGCAAACTTTAATTAAATGACCCATCAGTCAACTAATTATAGCAGCCGCTCCCTAAAGATTGCCAAGAAGATTTCCGATAAGTTGATAAGGAATCTTATGACCAAGTTTCAAGGAGCCAACATCCATGACACTCATCTGAGGAAAGAGTTCCCGAGCATTATGCATCTGCCCCAGACGAAAAGAGCCGAAGGTCTTTCCCCCCAGGCTGCGCACAAAGCCGGAAAGATTGATATTTATGTCATTTTCAGCCGCCAGAATAATTGAATTCTCCGCCGTGGCCGCCACTTCCGCTAGATGGGGGCGGAAGCTTTCCAGGGACATATCGGGACGACTAAAAATAAGCGTATGGAAGGTCTTCTGACCAGCCGGAACGGTCTTCTCTATGGCTCCAAATTGCGGACCGGTCAAATAGCGCACCATGAGATTGGCGCCCAGACTGTGCATCACCACACAAAGACTGCCGGGCTCAAGCTTGGAGGTGAGTGCTTCCATGAAGTGGTTGAAACGAACCTGAGTGGTCTCCATATTCTTGAGAGAGCCAGGATAAAACCAGGCCGGAGTAGCCCAGTCATAAGCCAGAAGGACCACATCGTCACCCATGGACCCCTTCAAACCGAGGTCGAGGTCCCTGGCCTGCCGCTCCATTTCTTTGAAGCTGACGCAACAACCGTGCACGAAAAGCACAACTTTCTTACCCCGACAGGCTTTCAAGAAGGAATCCAGGTCAGTGGTCTTAAAACTCTCATCATCCCTGGTAGCAAGCCAGGTCAGCTTGTCGTGCCCGTTATCGGAGAAGAAAGCCGACTTCAATTTACCTTCCATAAAATCGCTATTACTGAAAGGCCGCCCCGACAGGCTGGCGCTATCGGCGCTGCCTTCCGCAGCCTGACCGTAGGGAGTGAGGGTCTTACTTTCCTGGTCGGATTCCAGCGCATCCTCGCTAACGCCTTCCCGTACCCGTAAATCTTGCATGTTGCCGGTCTTAGTGCCTGTCCCGTCAAGCTTCAAGGTGGCCCGGTCGCTAACAATATAGATGTGTTCGTCCTTAGGCTTTTCCGCGCGAGCGAAGGACACCGCCGAAAAACCAGGCAAAATTAGCAGTAAAGCTAGAGCAAAAATGGTAACAAAGCGCAGCAAATACACGGAACAACTCAAAGGAACGGTCGCATAATTTCATTCTACACTTTTGCTCACAATTTCAAGCACCTCTCAACGCCCCCTTATTCACCTTTACTGCCGTTCTTGCTCACTTTGCCGCCAGAATGAGTTACCGGAGACTTGTGAGCGGGTGCCGGGGCAGTCTTATGGCTACCTTTGCTGCCTGCACCACCACGGCTATGGTGTTTTTGAGTATGGGCCGGCGAAGGTGAGGTCTTGCCCGCCCCCGCTGCGGGCGAAACCGCCGGTGCCGGCTTGGCTTCGGCAGGCGGAGGCTTCTTAACCCCACCGGCTTCCACGGTCACACCAGGCAAGAACGGAATGCGCGCCGTGGTAAAGGCAGTATGCTTGTAAGCCGCCATTCCAATTGCCACAAGCCCATATAACACCAGGGAAACTGCAATAAAAGTAGGCAGCGGCAAATTGCGCTCACTGACATCGTAACTACCGCCCCGCCTGCGCTCGGCTTGCTTGACCACAATGCGCAGAAGCAAGATGCCGCCGATGAAGCCGCCTATGTGAGCGTACCAGGCCACGCCGCCACCTTCCGTGCCAAAAAGCATGGAGGAAATGCACTGCAACACGAACCAGAATCCAATCAAAACCCAGGCATCAACCATAGGATGCCAGTACCAGGTCACCCAGGTGCGTACCTTGACGCCGGGGAACAGCACCAGATAGGCGCCCAGCACCCCGGAAATAGCCCCACTGGCACCCACACAGGGCACGGTCGAGGAAGGGTCGGAAATAATATGGGCCACGTCGGCAAGCACACCGCAGGCCAGGTAAAAGAGCAAGTAATTGGTGTGCCCCATGCGGTCTTCCACATTATCGCCAAAAATGTAGAGATACCAGAGATTGCCAAAAATGTGGCTAAAACCGGCGTGCATGAACATCGAACTGAAGAGTGTGCCAAACTGCACCAGCGAGAACTGGCTCAGAAAGCGAGCCGGAACCATGGAGAAATCATCGCTCAATAATTTGCCGACGGTGGGAGCATCAGCCAGGAAAAGAATCTGCGCAACAAAGGCTGCCAGGTTGAAGAAGATGAGCAGGTGGTTGATGACCGGATAACTAGTGGTCGGATTGTCGTCGGCAATAGGCAGCATTATCGGTTCCTTTCATACTGGCTGTTATTCCCCGCCAGAGCAACATCACACCAGGCCGGTCGGTTGGCTATAATGCCCCAGGTGCTTTGAAATTCAGACAAATACATGCGATACGACCTGCCACTCACCGTCTACTTCCTCTGCCTTTTCACCCTGCTGGGCTGTTTTTCCCGCATGGCCTGGCCTTTCGATCTAATGGCCCAGTTTCGCATGCACTATGTGGCCCTTTCGGCGTGCCTTTTCGCCGTCGTGTTCTACTTCGGCAAAACTTCCCCCATTAGAAGGCGCATGCTGCTACTCTGCCTGACAAGCGCCGCACTAAATACAGTGGCAGTCTACCTGGGACCGATTCGCCCCCTGGGGCAGGCTAGCCCCCGCAGTTTCAAGCTCATGCAGTTCAATATAAACGTCTCCAACCAGAACAAAGAAGGCGTACTGGCCCTGATTGAAAGAGAAAAGCCCGACCTAGTTTGTCTGCAGGAAGTAGACCAGAGCTGGGTAGAAACCCTTGAGAGCAAAAACTCCAAACAAATGCAGGTCTATCCCGAAAAACTCCTGGTGGCCAGGGGCGATCCCTTCGGCATGGCACTTCTCAGCAAGTTCAAAATCAAAGCGTCCCAAACCCTCTATTTCAACGAAGAAAAACTACCCAGCCTGGTTGCCAGCCTGGAACTGCCGGGAGGCGCGGACTTAAACCTTTTGGTTACACATCCGATGCCACCCCTGACACCAGCGCTGTATAAAAGCCGCAACCAGCATCTGGAAAATCTCTCCCGCTACATTTCTACTCTAAAAGGAGAGAACACTATAGTTTGCGGCGACTTCAACAGTGTGGGCTATGCCGACAATCTGAAAGCAATGGCAGAGAGGAACCACCTTCGGGAGCCGGTTTCTCTCTTAAATCTACCCTGCCCCGCACAACCACCGGGAACATGGCCGGCAATAGTTCCTCCGCCTCTGAGAATTCCCATCGATCATGTTTTCATGTCGAAAGCACTGACGGCGCAGGCAGTAAAAACTGATGACGCCTGCGACTCGGACCATGTGCCGCTGATCACGATCATTAGTTATTAGTATCTGCGCGAAAGAGAACCAGTGCTACTTGCCCTCTTTTTTCAAGGCATCAATTTCGGCTTGCACACTGCTCTTATCTTTCACCTTGAGCACATCAAGGGTATTGAGTTTTTCCTTCAAGATATCGGACAGTAGCGCCTTGTCGCCGTTTTGCCTGGCAAGTGCCGCCGCTTGCTCCAGGACCTGGGAAGCATAGTATCCAAAATTGGCGCTGTTTGCCGCCCGGGCCAGGCTCAACTGGAGACGGGCCAACTTGGCACGGTCGGCGGCGCTACCTTTATCACTCTTTTTCTCAAGAGCAGCCAGTTCATCTTGAATTTTCTTGATTTCAGGGCGGCTGGATGCCATCTGAGCCCAATTGGGAGGACAAACGGCTCCCATCAAGGGCCGCGTATCTCGCGGCCCCGGCGCCATAGGTTTGCCCATGAGAGGCTCATCGGCCCGGGCCTGCAAGTTCGGCATGCCGCCCAGGAAGAAGGCCGCAAAGGCAGCGGCAGAGGCTTTCAGACGGCGGTAGAAGTTTCTCACCCGGCGCAAGCCCACCGGACAATCATCTGTAATAACGGTGCCGTCGGTACGGCGGTACAAACGCAAACATGGCATAGTGCCGTCTGTCCGCCAGCTTTCTTCCACAAGTTGTGCCACCTGCTCCCGGCTCATGGAAGCAACATCAAAAACGTTTTTGGAGCAATCACCGCAAAAACGTTTATAGGTTTCATCAGTATGCTTCATGTCTTCAAAGCGCATGGAACAAGGACTGGCAATCTTCAAGCCGGCCACAAGCTCGGCGGCGTAGTCTTTGCCCTCTGCGCTCTTATTCATCTGCATATAGTTTGCCTCGCCATCAACCATCAACCTGATGCTAACAGAGTACTCCCGGAAATTGCCTGGGTAAAACCCTGAGAACCAACTGGTGAAAGTGGGCGGTTTCATGTGCTTGCCGCCGCTGGTAAAACAGTCGGCTCCTATAGTCAAGGGACAAGCCTCGAATCTGGACCAGAAACGCCCAAGCCCCACCAGCTAGGCATCTCCGGACTTCGTCAATTCAGGGGTTGACATTGTACCGATCGTTCGGTACAGTAATTACATGAACGGTTCAATCGATTGAAAGACGAACCAGATAACATTTAAGGAGCTACGACAATGAAAACCGCAATCCTCGTTTATTCCGACCCCAAAAATGGCAGCGAAGAATCCCTTGGTCGCTTGTTCAACGCCCTCGCCGCCACCTATGATTTCAAGAAAAACGGCGACGATGTCACCCTCATGTTTCAAGGTGCCGGCACACGTTGGGTCGGACAGCTTTCACAACCGGACCATCCGGCTTACGAACTTTACGAAGCTGTTCGCGACAAGGTTGCCGGTGTATCCTGTGGTTGTGCAGATGTTTTCGGCGCTTCGGAAGACGCAGAAAAAGAGGGTTACGCACTAATCAAAGACAACTCCGTTCCCGGCACATCGGGTCTGACCAGCTTGCGTAAGCTGATTAGCGACGGATACACGGTAGTAAACTTCTAAAAGGACTAACAGTCGGTTGTTTCACCTGAGAGAGAGGCGGCTCGTCGCTGAATTCAACGAGCCGCCTCCCTGACACCAGCAAAGGAGACGAGACATGGATAGCGAAGGTCCTTATCATAAAGGTGAAATAGCCATTCAGGAGGCCGTGGGAGAACGGGCTCAGGCACTGATGAATTCAGTGGTTATCAAAGATGAAATCTTGACTGGTGCCATCAACTTCATAGAACGCCAGCCGCTAATGGTTCTAGCCACAGAAAATGCCAATGGACAGATCTGGGCTTCAATGCTCTTTGGAAAACCAGGATTCATCAGGGCACTAAGTACAAAAGAACTGCTAGTGGACTTACTCCAGGCGAAGGAAATCGACGGAGATCCTTTTCTTGAAAATCTCGCAAGCAACCCGCGCATTGGCGCCTTGTTGATTGAGCTGGATACTAGAAGAAGACTGAAAATCAACGGAAGAGTTTCAAGACAAAACGAGCAAGAAATCTTGATCGCGGTAGAAGAATCCTTTCCCCTCTGCCCCAAATATATCCAGCGCCGTAAAGTCAGACTGCCGGAAGACGGACTGCCTCACAAGCAGACTCCTGAACTGGCAACGGGTACAAGTCTTGGCGCCGAGGAATTAGAGCTAATCGCAAACTGTGACACCATGTTCTCTGCAACTTCGAATCCGCAAGGTAACCTCGACATTTCTCACCGCGGCGGCAAACCTGGCTTTGTGCGGGCAATCCACGCCACCAGGCTGCGCGTACCGGATTTTGCCGGTAATAGTATGTTCAATTCCTTCGGCAATCTACAGTTGAACGACAGAGCCGGCGTCATCTTGCTCGACTTCGCAGGTAGACAATGCCTGCAAATATGCGGAAGAGCAACCGTACTTCTAGCCCAGTCAGACCCGCAAAATGAAACCGGCGGCACCAATCGTTTCTGGGAGCTGGAAGTAGAGAATTGGCAAAGAACAACTATTCCAGCCATTGAACTGGAGTTTCTGGATGCCTCGCCCCACAATCCAAAGTAACCGCATCAAAAGTGGTGCCTTCAGCTAAGGCACCAGACCCTTCCAAAGCCAGAGAGGGAGTCTGTCAAAGATTGACGAGCGGCTCAATGTTCGGTAACCTTTCGAACGCAAGGAGCTGAATCATGGACAAGAGCGCACTAGTATCTGAACTGTTGGAGTTGTTTCGCCAGCACGGCTACGAAGGCGTCTCCATTGGCGACGTGTCCAAGGCCACCGGTTTAGGGAAATCAAGCCTTTACCATCATTTTCCCGGCGGCAAGGAAGAAATGGCTCTTGAAGTGCTTGGACACATCGACATGGCCGTCAAACAATATTTCATTGCACCACTCAAGGCAGAGGGTGCACCGGAAGCCAAGCTCAAGGCAATGGCCAAGACCATAGAAGACTTCTACGAAGGTGGCCGTAAAGGCTGCATTGTAGACGGACTAACCCTTGGTGCCGCCAGTGCACCATTTCAAGAACTAATCCGAAACTGCCTTGAAGCCTGGATCGAGGCCATGGCCGCCGTGGCTAAAGAACACGGAGTTAGCGAAAAACTGGCGCGAGAACGTGCGGAAAATGCACTCATTGCTATCGAAGGCGCCCTTGTAGTCTCCCGCGCCCTGCAAAACTACCAGATATTCAAACGCGTAACAAAAAATCTCCCGCGCCTGATTTTAGATTAGTGTCCGCACCGGGTCGACGGCTACTTGCGGCCTTTCTTAAGTCCATCCAGCTCCGCTTGCACACTACTTTTATCTACTATCTTCAGCAGATCCATGGTCTTAAGTTTCTCCTGCAATACTTCCGCAAGCAGGCTCTTATTACCGCTTTGCCTGGCAACGCCAATAGCCTGTTCCAGAACTTCCAGAGCATAGTTACCCTGGCTGGCCTGGTTGGCAGCCTGCACCAGCTTCAACTGCAGGCGCACTTTCTTGGTAGTATCGGAAACGTTACCGGGCTTGGACTCTTTCTCAAGCACTGCCAATTGGTCTTGCAACTTCTTTATCTCCGGCTTGTTAGCCGCCAACTTCGCCCAGTTGGGCGGGCATACATCACCCATGCGCCGCAACTTGCTTCCCGTATCCACCAGCGGCTCACCCAGGGTCGGACCGTCAGCCCGGGCCGGCGCAGTGCCGAGAAAGAAGGCCGCCAGGGCAGCGGCCGTAGCTTTCAGGCGCCGGTAGAAGTTTCTCACCCGGCGCAGACCCACCGGGCAATCATCGGTAATAACGGTGCCGTCGGTGCGGCGGTAGAGGCGCATACAGGGCATAGTGCCG
>Ga0268298_10006691_pt1 | contig 10396 bp, 9 predicted proteins | sample WWTPWeurt_MetaG_FD_194462 | JGI IMG/M metagenome (GOLD analysis project Ga0268298, IMG submission 194462) | Activated sludge microbial communities from WWTP in Nijmegen, Gelderland, Netherland - WWTP Weurt | ecosystem: Engineered > WWTP > Aerobic digester > Activated sludge | place: Netherlands... | reverse complement strand
CGGCACCGCCTTCGTCGACGGCGACTTCGGCACCGCCTCGGCGATCGCCTGGCTGCTGTTCCTGCTCATCGGCGCCGCCACCTGGGCCAACAACCGCCTGCTCGGGCGGCGCGACTGAGGCCGGCACCATGAAGCGACTCCAGCTCACGCCCCAGCTGATCGGCGCCTACGCCATCGTGGCCATCGGCGCGCTGATGATGCTCGGGCCGTTCTGGTTCATGTTCGTGTTCGCCACCCACGGCAACCGCGAGATCCTCTCGCTGCCGCCGCCGCTGTGGTTCGGCGACGCGCTGGGCGACAACCTGCGCCAGCTGCTCACCAGCCTGCCGCACTTCTGGAAGAACGTCGGCTGGAGCGTCTACGTGGCGCTGATGTCGACCGCGCTCAACCTGTTCTTCTGCTCGCTGGCCGGCTTCGCCTTCGCGCTCTACGAGTTCAAGGGCCGCGACCTGCTGTTCGGCTTCGTGATGGCGACCATGCTGCTGCCGAGCTTCGTCGGCATGATCCCGACCGCGCTGACGATGAGCTGGCTGGAGTGGATGAACCAGCCGCGCGCGCTCTACGTGCCCGGTGCCGTGGGCGCGCTGGGCATCTTCATGATGCGCCAGTACATCGCCTCGGCGATCCCGAAGGAGCTCGTCGACGCGGCGCGCATCGACGGCTGCGGCGAGTTCGCCATCTACTGGCGCATCGTGCTGCCGCTGATCGGCCCGGCGCTCGGCACGCTCGGCCTGATCACCTTCATCGGCTCGTGGAACAACTTCATCGGGCCGCTGATCGTGATCCGCGACATGGAGATGTACACGGTGCCGATCGCGCTGCGCTCGCTGCAGGGCACCGGGCAGATCCCCTGGGGGGCCATCTCCGCCGGCTCGGCGATCGCGGTGCTGCCGCTGCTCGTGCTGTTCATGCTGGCGTCGCGCCGGCTCATCGAAGGCCTGACCGCCGGGGCCGTGAAGTCCTGAGCGCGAGGCCGACCAAGGAAACCATCACCGTGACCGACCCGAAGTTCCCTGCCGATTTCCTCTGGGGTGTCGCCACCAGCGCCTACCAGATCGAAGGCGCCGTCGCCGAAGACGGGCGCGGCCCGTCGATCTGGGACACCTTCTCCCACACGCCGGGCAAGACCGTCAACGGCGACACCGGCGACGTGGCCTGCGACCACTACCACCGCTACGCGCAGGACGTCGCCCTGATCGCCGGGCTGGGCCTGGGCGGCTACCGCTTCTCGATCTCCTGGTCGCGCTGCCAGCCGCAGGGCAAGGGCGCCTGGAACCCCAAGGGCCTGGCTTTCTACGACCGCCTCGTCGACACGCTGCTCGAGCGCGGCATCACCCCGCACGCCACGCTCTACCACTGGGACCTGCCGCAGGGCCTGCAGGACGAAGGCGGCTGGCTGAACCGCGACACCGCGCTGCGCTTCACCGACTACGCGGTGACGATGGGGCAGCGCCTGGGCGACCGCGTCGCCGCCATCGCGACGCACAACGAACCCTGGTGCACCGCGTTCCTCGGCCACCACAGCGGCAAGTTCGCGCCGGGGCTGAAGGATCCGCAGGCAGCGGTGCAGGTGGCGCACCACCTGCTGCTCTCGCACGGCCTGGCGCTGCAGGCGATGCGCGCCGCCGGCGTGAAGGCGCCGCTGGGCATCGTGCTGAACCAGTCGCCGGTGACGCCGGCCAGCGGGCGCGCCACCGACCGCGCACTCGCCGAGCGCGAGTACGCCCTGTTCGTGCGCTGGTACATGGATCCGATCTTCCACAAGCGCTACCCGACCGCCAGCGGCGTGCATCTTTACCCGCAGGTTCGTGAAAACGATTTCGATGCGATCGCCCAGCCGCTCGATTTCCTCGGCGTCAACTACTACACGCGCATCTGGGCCTCGACGGACGAACCGCCGCAGCCCGCCCCCGCCGTGCAGGGCGTGACGGACATGGGCTGGGAGGTCTATCCCGAGGGCCTGCTCGAGCTGCTCGTCGGCCTGAAGCGCGAGTACACGCTGCCGCCGATCTACATCACCGAGAACGGCATGGCCAACGCCGACCGCCTGGTCGACGGCCGCGTCGACGATGCGCCGCGCATCGCCTACATGCGCGGCCACCTGGAGGCCTTGTCGCGGGCCATCGCCGCCGGCGTCGACGTGCGCGGCTTCTTCTACTGGAGCCTGCTCGACAACTACGAGTGGGACTCGGGCTACGACAAGCGCTTCGGGCTGGTGCACGTCGACTACGCCACGCAGCAGCGCACGCTCAAGGACAGCGCGCACTGGTATCGCGACTTCGTCGCACGGCAGGCGGCCGTATGAGCGACCTGCGCCTGCGCGGCATCCGCAAGTCCTTCGGCCCGGTCGAGGTGCTGCGCGGCATCGACCTCGACATCGCCGAGGGTGAGTTCACCGTCTTCGTCGGCCCCTCGGGCTGCGGCAAGTCCACGCTGCTGCGCATGATCGCCGGGCTGGAGGACATCGACGAGGGCGAGGTGGCGATCGCCGGCGCCCGCATCAACGAGGTCGCGCCGGCCGAGCGCGGCATCGCGATGGTGTTCCAGAGCTACGCGCTCTACCCGCACATGACGGTGGCGCAGAACATGGGCTTCGCGCTGAAGATGGCGGGGCAGCCGCGCAAGGCGGTCGACGCCGCCGTGGCGCGCGCCGCGGCCATCCTGCAGATCGAGCCGCTGCTCGAGCGCAAGCCGCGCGAACTCTCCGGCGGCCAGCGCCAGCGCGTGGCGATCGGCCGCGCCATCGTGCGCAAGCCGGCGGTGTTCCTGTTCGACGAGCCGTTGTCCAACCTCGACGCGGCGCTGCGCATGCAGATGCGCATCGAGCTCTCCAAGCTGCACAAGGAGCTGGGCAGCACGATGGTCTACGTCACCCACGACCAGGTCGAGGCGATGACGCTGGGCGACCGCATCGCGGTGTTCAACGGCGGCCGCATCGAGCAGGTCGGTGCGCCGCTGGAGCTGTACACGCGCCCGGCCAACCAGTTCGTGGCCGGCTTCCTCGGTTCGCCGCGCATGAACTTCATCCGCGGCCAGGCGCTGGCCGGCGGCAGCGCGACGATGAAGTTCGAGGCCCAGGGCGCGGGCCTGATCGAGCTGCCGCTGCCATCCGCCGGCCGCCCCGCCGGCACCGACCTGCTGCTGGGCGTGCGCCCCGAGCACATCGGCGTGGCGCGGGTCGACGAGGGCCTCGCCGCGCGCATCGAGCTGCTCGAGCACCTGGGTGACTGCGTGATCGTGCACGCCGCGCTCGAAGGCTCCAACGAACCCGTGGCCCTGCGCCTGACGGCCGATCACGGCGCACTCGCCGCCGGCCAGCGCATCGGCCTCGTGCCCCAGGCAGCGCACGCGCTGCTCTTCGACGCCAGCGGCCGCGCGCTCGCGCTGCACTGACAGGAGGCCCACCGATTCCCCCGCGTCAGCCGACCGACGTCCAAGGTGAAACCGTTTTCACCGAGGAGAAGGCCGGGAACGCACCCCCCCGCCGCAGACCCGGCATTTCAACCACGACAGGAGACGAGGAGACCCGCATGATGAAGAACACCACCCTGATCGCCGCCATGGCGCTGGCCGGCCTGGCCGGCAGCGCACAGGCCGTCGAGCTGAGCTATTCCGGCTACATCCGCGCCGGCACCGGCATCAACGTCCGCGGTGGCACGCAAGTCTGCTACCAGCTGGCCGGCGCCGACACCAAGTGGCGCCTCGGCAACGAGTGCGACTACGTGATCGAGCCGAACTTCAACGCCAAGCTGGCCGAGTACGAAGGCTCGAGCTGGCACGTGCACGTGATGCCCAGCGTCTACCACGGCTGGGGCCCGGCGGGCACCAACGAGCCCGACACGCTGACCACGCGCTTCGGCCAGATCTACGCCTACGGCGACAACATCTCGCAGCTCGCCGGTGGCAAGGTCTGGGCCGGCCGCCGCTTCTACAACCGCCTGCAGCTCGGCATCAACGACCAGTTCCTCGAGAACAACGACGGCAACGGCGCCGGCATCGAGGACATGAACCTCGGCATGGCCAAGGTCAGCGTCGCGTTCATGATGGACCCGAACAACTCGGCCAACGACAACCGCTTCGCGCTGCCGATCCGCGCCACGGGCATCAAGACGCTGCCCAACGGCGAGCTGTCGGTCTACGTCACGCCTTCGGCGCAGCTGAAGAGCAAGAACCAGGTGACCAACACCGATCCGGCCAAGCAGCCCAAGGGCATCGCCCTCGGCGTCTACCAGACCTTCAACGGTGTGATGGGCGGCAACTGGATCGCCGGCTTCAAGCACGACAAGACCGGTGACGTGAAGAACACGCGGGTGGTCGCGCAGTACGGCACCACCATCGGCGCGGCCACCGGGCTGGACGTGATCGGCGAGTACCGCGTCAACGACCAGCCGGCCAACGGCGGCAACAAGTGGCTGTCGATCGGTGCGCGCACCGACACGCACCTGTCCGGCCCGTTCCGCTTCCTGTTCGAGGCCGGCCATGACCAGGTCAAGCCCGACACGGGCAACACCCGCAACATGACCAAGTTCACCGCCGCGCTGGCGGCCTCGGCTGGCAAGGAACCGGGCTCGCGGCCGACCGTGCGCCTGTTCCTGACCCACGCCATCTGGAACGACGCCGCCCGGCTCGCGCTGAGCGGTCGCACCCAGGAAGTGTTCGGCGACAAGAAGGCCGGAACTTCGCTGGGCATCCAGGCCGAGACCTGGTGGTGACAAGTTCGGGAGGCGGCCCGACGAAGAGGTTGTGCTGCGGTTGGGGGATCGCGAATATCCGACTCCGACGGCCTGCCTCCCGACCCGCACGGCGAGCCTGATCCGGCTCGCCGGCTTTCTCGAGAGCGATTTCGCCCGGCCTCACCGCCGGGCGTTTTTTTTGTCGGCCCGATTCGCGCACGGCGCCCGCCGCCCGCGCGAGGGTCAACCCGGTTGGCGCGTTGCGGCCGTTCCACTAGCGTGGCGCCCGCACCGGAGGAAGCGCCACCATGAGCACCGCGATCGCGCCCGAGCAGCTGGCCCTGCAGCGCCTCTACCACTGGGAGAAGAGCGCGCCGCAGCAGCGCGTCTTCACCCAGCCCATGGGCGCCGGCGTGCTGCGCACGATGAACTGGCGCGAGGTGATGGACGAGACGCGCCGCATGGCCGCGCACCTGCAGTCCTTCGGCTTCCCGCCGGGCAGCCGCATCGCCATCCTGTCGAAGAACTGCGCCCACTGGCTGATGAGCGACTGGGCGATCTGGATGGCCGGCCATGTGTCGGTGCCGCTGTACCCCACGCTCGCCGCCGACACCATCCGGCAGATCCTCGTCCACAGCGAAGCGAAGCTGCTCTTCGTGGGCAAGCTCGACGGCTGGGAGGCGATGAAGCCGGGCGTGCCGGCCGGCCTGCCGTGCATCGGCTACCCGCTCTCGCCGCCCAACGACTACCCGGGCTGGGACGAGATCGTCGCGCGCACGCCGCCGCTGGCCGGCGAGCCGCTGCGCGACGGCGACGAGCTCTCCACCATCATGTACACCTCGGGCACCACCGGCATGCCCAAGGGCGTGATGCACAGCTTCGCGAGCTTCGCCTGGTCCATCCAGGCCGGCCTCAAGCGCGTGCCGATCGCCAAGGGCTCGCGCATGCTGAGCTACCTGCCGCTCGCCCACGTGGCCGAGCGCGCGCTGGTCGAGCACGGCCTGCTGGCCACCGGCATGGAGGTGTTCTTCGCCGAGAGCCTGGACACCTTCAGCGCCGACCTGCAGCGCGCGCGGCCGACGGTGTTCTTCTCGGTGCCGCGCCTGTGGGTCAAGTTCCAGCAGGGCGTGTTCGCGAAGATGCCGCCGGCCAAGCTCGAGCGGCTGTTGAAGATCCCGCTGCTGCGCGGCATCGTGAAGAAGAAGATCCTCGGCGCGCTCGGCCTCGACCAATGCGCCTTCGCCGCCGGCGGCGCCGCGCCCATGCCGCCCGAGCTGCTCGGCTGGTACGCGCGCCTGGGCCTGCCGATCATCGAGGTCTACGGCATGACGGAGAACTGCGGCGTCTCGCACGCCACGCTGCCCGGCGTGCAGCGCCCCGGCACCGTCGGCCTGCCCTACGAGGGCGTGCAGAGCCGCCTCGACCCGGCCAACGGCGAGATCCAGATGAAGAGCCCCGGCCTGATGCTGGGCTACTACAAGGAAGAGGCGCTGACCCGCCAGACCTTCACGCCCGACGGCTGGCTGCACACCGGCGACAAGGGCCGGCTGGAGAGCGACGGCTACCTGCGCATCACCGGCCGCGTCAAGGACCTGTTCAAGACCAGCAAGGGCAAGTACGTCGCGCCGGCGCCGATCGAGGATCGCCTCGTCATGCACGCCAGCGTCGAGGCCTGCGTCGTCACCGGCGCCAACCTCGGCCAGCCGGTGGGCATCGTGATGCTCAACGCCGAGGCCGTGCAGCAGGCGGGTGATGCGGCGCGGCGCGCGGCGATGGAAACCGCGCTGGCCGAGCACCTCGCGGCGGTGAACGCACCGCTCGACCCGCACGAGCAGCTCGATTGCCTGGTGGTGGTGAGCACGCCCTGGACGGTCGACAACGGCTTCATCACCCCGACCTTCAAGGTGCGGCGCAACCGCATCGAGGAGGTCTATGCGCCGCGCTACGAGGGCTGGGTGGCGGCGCGGCGCAAGGTGGTCTGGGAACTCGGCTGAGCTTCAGGCGGCGCCCTGGCCGCCTTCGTCGAGCATGCCCTGGTGGTGGCTGAGGAACACGCGGCCGCGGAACCAGCGCTCCCAGCCGCCGGCGCGCAGGCGGTCGAGCACCGGGCCCTTCACCTCGGTGAGGTCGAGGCGGATGCCCCGCTCGGCGAGCAGCTCGTGCAGCGCGCGCAACGCCTCCAGCGCGCTGTAGTCGATCGCGTTGACGGGCGACATCAGCAGCACCACGCGGCGCGTGTCGGGCAGCGCGGCGAGGTGGCGGTCGACCACGGCGACCAGCCGGCGCGCGTTGGTGAACACCAGGCTCTCGTCGATGCGCAGCGCCAGCACGCCGGGCGCGCAGTGCACCGTGTGGCGATCGACGTTGCGATAGTGCTCGGTGTCGCCGACGCGGCCGATGCGCGCCACGTGCGGGTTGGCGCTGCGCTGCAGCAGCAGCGCGATCGACAGGGCCACGCCGGCGCCGAGCGCCGCTTCCGAGCCGACGAAGAGCGTCAGCGCGCCGACCAGCACCATCACCACGAACTCCGCACGCGCGTAGCGCCAGGCCTCGGCGAAGGCGCGCCACTCGACCACGCCCATCACGGCGAGGATGATGCTGGCCGCCAGCACCGCGCGCGGCAGCCAGGCCAGCGGCGCGGTGAGCAGCAGCATGGCCAGCGCCATCAGCAGCGCCGCCCAGGCGCCGGCGGCGCGCGTGCGCGCGCCGGCCTCGGCGTTGAGCGCGCCGCGCGAGAAGCTGCCGCCCACGGGCATACCGGCCGAGCACGCGGCCACCAGGTCGGCCGCGGCCAGGCCGGTGAGTTCGCGCCGCGCATCGACCTGTTCGCGCCTGCGCAGCGCCAGCCCTTCGGAGACCGCCAGGCTGCTGACGAAGGTCACCAGCGCGAGCGGCGCGGCGCTGGGCAGCAGGCGCCACCACAAGGCCGGGTCGAGCGGCGGCAGCGCCAGCGGCAGCGCGAAGGCCGGCAGCGTGCCCACCAGCGCCACGCCGCGTGCGTCGGCGTGCAGCGCCCAGGCCAGCACCACGCCCAGCGCCACCACCGCCAGCGGCGCGCAGCGCGCCAGCAGCGACGCGTTGTGCGGCGGCAGCCAGCGTTCGAGCAGGCCGCGCGCGGAACGGCGTGACCACCACAGCAGCGCCAGCGCGACCAGGCCGAAGGCGGCGGTGAGCGCATGGCCGGCCGCGCCCGTGGCCCACCACGAGCCGAGCAGCGCCGGCGCGGTGAAGCCCTTGGCCGGGCTGCCCAGCAGCGCCGGCAGCTGCGACAGCGTGATCGCCAGCGCCGCGCCGGTGGAGAAGCCGTGCAGCACCGGCGTCGAGAGCAGCGCCGCCAGCGCGTCGAGGCGGAACAGCGCGGCCGCGGCGAGCATCAGGCCGGCCTCGGCGGCCAGCACCAGCGCCGCTGCCGTCGCCGGTGTGCCGGTGGCCACCACCGGCTCGATGGCATGCGCGGTGAGCAGCGCCACCACCGCCACCGGCCCCACCGAGTTGACGCTCGAGGAGCCGAGCGCGGCATACACCGCCATCGGCAGCAGGCTGGCGTACACGCCCACCTGCGGCGGCAGGCCGGCCAGCAGCGCGTAGGCGAGGCTCTGCGGGATCAGCAGGATGGCGACGATGAACGCGGCGACGAGATCGTCGCGCAGCGCGTCACGCCGGTAGGCCTGCCACAGTGAACTCATTCAGTCGACTGTAGCGCCCGATGCCTTGACCACCGCGGCCCACTTCTTCGTCTCGGCGGCGATGAACTTCGTGAAGTCGGCCGGGCTCATGCCGCTGGGCACCGCGCCCTGGGCCTGCAGCCGCTCCTTCAGGGCCGGCGTGGCCAGCGCCTTGGCGGTTTCCTGCTGCAGGCGGTTGACCACCTCGGCAGGCGTGCCCGCCGGCGCCAGCAGGCCGAACCACGAACTCGCCTCGAAGCCCTTGAGCGGGCCGGCCTCGGCCACCGTGGGCAGCTCGGGCAGGGCGGCGCTGCGCTCGGCGCTGGTGACGGCCAGCGCCTTGATCTTGCCGGCCTTGATGTGCGGCATCGCCGAGGGCAGGTTGTCGAACATCAGGTCCATGTTGCCGCCGATCAGGTCGAGCAGCGCCGGGCCCGAGCCGCGGTAGGGGAAGTGGACCAGGTAGGTGCCGGTCATGCTCTTGAACAGCTCGCCGGCGAGGTGGATCGAGGTGCCGTTGCCGCTGCTGGCCATGTTCAGCTTGCCGGGGCTGGCCTTGGCGACACGGATCAGGTCGGGCACGCTCTTGATGCCCAGCGCCTCGGCCTTGGCCGGGTTCATCACCAGCACGTTGGGCACGCCGGCCACCAGCGTGACCGGCACGAAGTCCTTCACGTGGTCGTAGGGCATCCTGGCGTAGAGCGCCGGGTTGATGGCATGCGTGCCCACCGTGCCCATCAGCAGCGTGTGGCCGTCGCCGGACTTGGCCACCAGATCGGCGCCGAGGTTGCCGCCCGCGCCGGGCTTGTTCTCGATGATGAAGGGCTGGCCGAAGGCGCGGCTCAGTTCGGGCGCGAGCGCGCGGGCGAGGATGTCGGTGGTGCCGGCCGGCGCGAAGGGCACGACGATGCGCACCGGCTTGTTCGGCCAGGCGCTCTGCGCGAGCGCGGGCAGGGGGGCGAAGGCGACGGCCGCGGCGGTGATCAGGAGGCGGCGGCGAGAGAGGCGGCGCATGACGGGGATCCTCGCAGGTTCTCGAAGCGGAACCCGCAGTGTCACGCGGCCGGGGGAAGCGGTGCCAGGGGTGGAACCCGGGAGCAGGCGGAGGCGGGAAAAAAGAGAGGGAAGCGGGACAAAGTTTCCGAGGCTCGCTCTCAACCTCCCCGGAGTCGCCCGCTTCCCTTGGTGGACAGGTGTCAGTCCGCGAAAAAACTTCCTCTCAACCTCTCACTCGACTCTCACTCGAAACACGCAGGAAAAACTCAGCGCGCGCCGCTCGGGCGCGGGAACAAGGACAGCTGGGCCGGCTCGCGGCCCGAGCTCAGAACCTGGGTCTGGCGCGACGCGACGACCGGCCGGACGGTGGTGGGGCGCACCGGTTGCGCGGCGCTCAGCCGGGGCGCGGGGGTCAGTGCGATCGGGGGCATGGTGTGCACTCCTTCGGCCGGGCGATCAGCGCAGGAACTCGCTGGCCGCGAAGGCCGGGCCGTCCTGCTTCAGGCCGAGCACGCCGGCGGCGCGCTGCACCCAGTCGGCCAGGGCTGGCGCCGTGGGCAGGCGCGGCGCCGCGGCATTCGACAGGCGCAGCAGCGACGACGCGCCACCGTGGCAATGCGGGCCGGCCGGGCGCAGGCGGCGCGAGGCGGGAGCGAACGGTGAGCGGGTCTGCGGCATGGTGTCAACGACGTCCGGTAGGTCTTGCGTCCCGGCGGCGTTGGTGATGGTCACCGGGCGTGTGCACTTGCCAACGCATCGTCCGTGCCATCCCCGCGCGGAACAAGTGCCGTGCGGAAAGTCACGAAAAGAGACCGGGCTTGGCAGCGGCGCCACGGGGGCGCGGGCGAAAACGGGCTGAAATGTAAGTGCTTCGATACAAGGCCGACCAAACCGGTCGCGCCCGGCACTGCCGGGCCCTGCTTCAGGCCGTCGCCCTGTAACCGCGCGGCACCGCGCCCAGCAGCCGCTTCGTGTACTCCTCGCGCGGCGCCGCCAGGATCTGCTCGACGCCGGCCTGCTCGACCACCTGGCCGTCCTTCATCACCAGCACTTCGTCGGCCA
>Ga0268298_10006690_pt1 | contig 10398 bp, 10 predicted proteins | sample WWTPWeurt_MetaG_FD_194462 | JGI IMG/M metagenome (GOLD analysis project Ga0268298, IMG submission 194462) | Activated sludge microbial communities from WWTP in Nijmegen, Gelderland, Netherland - WWTP Weurt | ecosystem: Engineered > WWTP > Aerobic digester > Activated sludge | place... | reverse complement strand
GACGTTGCGCGAGCGACGCTCGACCGGTGCGGATCAAAGAGTCGACATCCTCGCGAGCGACGCCGATCAAGTCCCCGACGGGACCCACGATGTGGAGCGCGACACGCTGCGGATCGAGGTGCGAAAGGCGGTGGAGCGCCTTCCGGAGCCCCACTTCGGCTTCATCGATCTCTATTACTATCGCGGCGAGACGATGGGTGACCTGGCGGTGCGGCTGGGGGTGGCCAAGTCCACTGTGGCCGAGCGATTGGCCCGCGCCGTCGAGCATCTCCAGGACCAGTTGAGCCCTGGAGACGCGTCGATTCCGCGTCCGCCCCGATCGGAAAAGTGATCGAGGCGCCGAACGAATACGAGCGCCGGTGGGCGAAGGGGGAGCCTGTGGAGCACGTGCTGACGGTGAACGGAACCGATGGTCCTGTGGCGCAGATTGTGTACACTGACGCGCCGAACGACCCCGGCCGGACGCTGTACTTGCACCGAGAAGCGCTGGGGTCGGTCGGCCTGGTCACTGACAACGACGGGGGGGAGTATGAGCGGACGTACTTCGACCCGTTCGGCGCCAAGGTGGACGCCTACGGGGCGGCGATGTCGCCCGAGATGGGGGATGTCAAGCTCGGATTCACGGGCCACAGGCACGACGACGAGCTCGGCCTCATCGACATGCGCGGCCGGGTCTACGACGCCACGCAGAAGCGCTTCTTGAGCCCGGATCCCCACGTGACGGATCCGGTGTTCGGACAAAACTACAATCGGTATTCTTACGTGCTGAACAACCCGCTGCGGTACACCGATCCGACGGGATTCAACCCAGACAACCGCTCTCTGATGACAGGTGTGAGCGGGCTGTCCACCAACGGCCAGGATGCTGGTGGGGTCATCAACATGCCGCTGGACCTCTGCCTCAGCAAGCCGGCGGCGCCCAAAGTGGCGTCCTCGGACGAAACAGGCCACAAGGAGGCGGACACCCCGGACTCGACGATTACGATCACGGTCGAAGAGGGGACGGACGAGGGGCGGGCGGCGGACAATCACGCCCGCGGCGCGCAGCTCTTGCTGAATGCCCCCTCCAACGTGCGGCTGCCGGGCGACGACGGAATGCTCCACAAGGCGCATGGCAGCCATCGGGATCCCAAGCCTGTTGACCACAGCTTGTTGCGCGAGCTGGCCAGTGACGCCGGAGAAATGCTGGTTCGTACCGGCCTGTGCTACACCGCTGGCGAGGCAGGGTGTCTAGTCGGACAAGCGTTGTTTTCGGGGGGAACTGACATGATCGAGGGGGGCCTAAAGGCAAATGGGGGGCAAGTCCGCGCGGGAGCCCGGAGAGTCCTGCAGGCTGTCGCCCCCTACGTGGCGTCGGAGATTGTAAAAGAGGCACTTGCGGCGACCAATCCCGTCAAGACGATAAGAGTCACCAATTCCGCTGGAGAATCGCGCGATCAAACCGTTGTTTCGGACCAAGATGAGCTGCTCAGGCAGGCAGAAGAGGCAGCCGGTGGATCCCTCGACAATTTTACGGAGCGCAAACCTGGGAGGTGGATTAGCCCGGATGGTCTGAAACAGATCGAGTGGAGTCCAGAGGGGCACTCAAATACCAATGAAGGGCCACACGTTACAGTGCAAGAACGGTCAGATCCAAAAGAGCGTTGGCGCGTGACCAAGAAGGTGTTCATTGAAGGCCAGAGGGAATATGAGCGGTGAGGAAGGAAGCATGCTGGAGCAAATACCGTTGTGGGACGTGGCGCAGACCCTCGACCTTTGGTGGCAAGACTCCACACCAAAGGAGGCCGTAGCAGGTCGGCTAACGCCGGATGCGATCATCGATCGAGCTCGTCGAGCGGGCTTTGGAGTGGACATCGCTCCTATCCGCAGCTGGGAAGACCGAACGGACGAGGACTTGCTGGCGGAGCTCCTTCGCCGCACAGGCCCGCTCTCCGGAGAGCTGCTGCTCGTCACTGAGGCCTCTTTTCAAGCAAGCGTTGGCGGGTTTCGGCTGGACGCGAGCGTGCTCGGGAGCGCCCTCAAGGAGCACCAGGAGCGATTCGAGCCGGTGTTCAACGGCGACGTCATCCTCTTGAGCTTGGAGGACCGAAGGATCGTCTGTGTTCACCACGAGAATTACCTTGTCCGGATCACTCCCCCCACGTCGAGGCTGCCGGGATGAGGTGCAAATAGTCATGGGAAAGTTCGGTGGACTATTCATGCTGCAGGAGTTGCAAGCAAAGAGCCTGATTGGCTCGCTGCGGGCGGTAGCGACCGAGGAGACCGCCGGGGCGGCTCTGGAGGTCATTCAGCGGCCAGGTCTGTTCTTGATCGAATTCGAGGGCGATCGAATCCAGCTCAGGATCCAGCGCAACGTGGCCTTGATGCTGGTCGGCCTGCTTCATGTTCAGGCGTCGGTGGCTGATCTGCTGCTCGACGGAAGGCGGCATGACGTTGTTTCATTCGCGTCCCCGCAGAAGACCATCGAGGTGAGTCGCGACGGCGACTCGCGAGACATGTTCTGCGCGACATGGCTCGTCGGTACTCGTGGTATTCGATGCGAGCTCAAAGGAGACAGCGCGAGCATCTGGCTGGAGGATCCGGTGCCCCTTGAGCTCGCAGCCGGCCTCACTCGCGAGCTCGCGGAGATCGCAGCGTTCCTCCCCCGAAAATCGTAGCGTACCCCCGCCTCGGCCACTTCGAGAGGACGTCATTCTGGGGTCCCCCCCGCGGCGCGCACCGCGCGACGCTTGCCGGGGGGACCGCCGCGCGCAGCGGCGAAGCCGCGAGCACGGCGAGGGGGGGCAACTCCAGCACAACTTCGCACAGGCGATCACTCCGCCCGCCATCCGTGGCGCAGATGGTGTATACGGAGGCCGCGAGCGACCCGGGCCGGACGCTCTACTTGCACCGGGAAGCGCTGGGGTCGGTCGGCCTGGTCACTGACAGCACCGGGAGAACGTAAAGTTGGAGTCACCATGAGCGTCGTCTATCCCAGGTACCTGCACATCCTGCACCGAGGACTGGTGTTGATTCGGCAAGCATGCCAATGCGGCGATGTCCGGCGCGCTGAGGCCATCGCCGATGCCCTCCACAATCTGCCGCTGGCGCTTGAGCGACCCGGCGAGCTGGCCCAGTTCCCCGAGATCTACCTGGCACCGCTTGTTCAATTGTACCCTGATCTCGCGGAGCTCCTCGGCGAGGCCGAGGGCCAATCGGACCAACTTCCGAATGGGAATGCACCATGAAGACGACTAAGCCCGGCGAGGGAGACATGACGACGGAATCGGACATCACGGATGAGGAGCTGGAACGCATCGAACAGCTCTGTCGAGCTGCGACCCCAGCACCGTGGAAATCGTTCATCGAGGGGCGGGATCATTGGGGAGGCTCCGACTTCATTCAGGCGTCTGAGCGCGATATCGAGCTGTCCGGGGCGTCGCACGCCGACCAGGATTTCATCGCGAGCGCTCGCCAGGATGTGCCGCGGCTCGTCGCGGAGGTGCGGAGATTGCGAGATGCCCTCGCCGCAATGAAAAAGGATGAAGCGCGCAGCTCTTGCTGAATGCCCCATCCAACGTGCGGCTACCGGGCGACGACGGAAGGCTCCACAAGGCGCACGGGAGCCACCGCGATCCCAAGCCTGTCGAGCACAGCTTGATGCGCGAGCTGGCCAGTGACGCCGGAGAATTGCTGGTTCGTACAGGCCTGTGCTACACCGCGGGCGACGCAGGATGTCTGGCGGGCCAGGTCCGAACAGCGTGCTCGAAACGCGTTGCGCGGCATCACGACGAGGGCAGACGCTAACGAGGAATTCGGTGACTTCGATGAGGAAGACTGAAGAGAGTGCATCGAACGCGACCATCGAGCGATTGAATGAGGCGATGAAGGAGGAGAGGTGGGACGATGCGATTTCCCTTGCCGACAGCGCTCTCCCGGAAGCTCCTCAGAGCGCGACTCTACTGTGGAGCTCGGGTTGGGCTCGCTTCAAGCTCGGTCTCGCGAGAGAGGCCATTGGTTACCTTGAGCGGGCCGTCGATGCCGAGCCCACAGCGGCGTCGAGTTACTGGTCCGTCGGGGTCGCCTACAGCGAGGCCGGCGACACCAAAGCTGCGGAGCTTTGGATGTTGCGCGGTCTGGCGCTGCGCGACAGCTCACTCGGCAGGCTCTGCTTGGCCCTCCTTTACCAGCGTCAAGGCATGAAGGACGTCGCTGAGGTTGTCCACCGAGAAGGATTGCGCATCGCTCCCATGTCGCGAAAACGACGCGAGGCATTCGCAGACTTTCTATGGGACATGGGACGTGAGCCCGAGGCCGAAGAACAGCGCGATAAGGCCAGGGCGCTGGAAGCAGAACAACCACCTTCGAGCGATACCAGACGGCGCGGCTGAGTGACGGCAAGGCCGTTCGGGGGGGCACTGAAGTGACAACAACAGCGGGGGGAGCACGAGCGGACGTACTTCGATCCGTTCGGCGCCAAGGTGGACGCCTACGGGGCGGCGATGTCGCCCGAGATGGGGGATGTCAAGCTCGGATTCACGGGCCACAGGCACGACGACGAGCTCGGCCTCGCTTCATCCGCTCGCGCCATGTCGGGGTGCCCGTCTTCTTGGCTACCGCGTGCTTCGCGCGGTTTCGTTCAACAAGTGCTTGGTTCTGACAAGCCGCGACGCCGCGCAGGGCGTGCCCGTGGCCCGCCACGGCTTGCTTTCGCGGCTCGCCGCACAACCCCACGTTCGCCACAAGGACAGTCCATGATCACACTCGGCTCGATTCGCAGGGAGGAGCTCGCAGAGACGTTCCCGTTTCTCGCTACGCGCTTCAGCGGCAGACGGCGAGCCATCAAAAGCCTTACGCATCGTCAACCAGACTTCGTGTTCTGGATCTTTCCGAATGGCACTCTTTACGATGCCAAGGATGCGCACTCACGTAACGTCCCCAAGGGGTTCGAGCATATTCTGGACGACGAGCCAGATTACGGGGGCTTTCTGCGCGGCAGGATCGTCTCCTACGACGGGAAGCAACTGATCGTCGTCTATTGCTGGCCCGAGGCCCTCGCCGAACCCGGACCGAAGCTGTTGCAGTTTCTCACAGGGATTCGAGACGTACCAGTACCCTTGCAAGATCAAGCAGTGGTCATCAGCGACAACGCCGACATTTATGGCACACTCTCCGACCTCGAGAGGCGGCAGGACGGCGCACGGGAGAGCGAATGAGGGCTCGATGCTTCGGTGGTGACTAGAATACGGCGGCGCCGAAGGACTGCCCAGGAGAGCTGCCCTTCAGGACAAGATCGGCTGTCGCGTCAGGTGGAGCGCCGCCCAGATAGAGGTAGGCAGCCCCCGTGCTCGGCCCCTCGGCCCGGTTGCCCGGCGCGCCCACGACAAGGTCGGAGAAGCCGTCGCCGTCGACGTCCCCCGCGCACGACACGGCGAGACCGAATCGGTCAAACGGCGCGACCCCCAGGAAGGTCGCCACAGGATCCGCTCCCCCGCCCAAGAACAGGAGCGCCGAGCCCGACGCGGATCCGATCGGATCGCTGAACGGCGCCCCGATCAGCAGATCCGCTGCGCCGTCGCCGTTCACGTCGCCAGCAGACATCGCCAGGCCAAATTGGTCAAAGGCCACTTGACCCGGGAAGGTCGCGTCGCTCGTCGCGCTCGAGTCGAGCGCCTCGCTGCCCGAGAAGAGGTAAGAGGCGCCCCGGAATCGGCCGTTCGCGCTCTCGAACGGGGCTCCAGCGAGGAGATCGGTGAGGCCGTCACCATGGACGTCCCCCGCCGAGAGTGAGCCGCCGAAGGTGTCGCCCGCAGCGAGCCCTGTCCACACGGCGTCGGCCCCGGTGTCGAGCGATGGTCCCCCGAAGAAGACGCGCACCGCCCCGGAGGCGGGTCCCGCGAGCCCGGAGCCCGGAGCGCCCACGGCGACGTCCGCAAAGCCGTCCCCGTTCAGGTCGATGGGGAGGGCCACGGAGGCCCCCGCGCGGTCACCAGGGCTCGATGGCAACACGACCTTCGTGCCCGGATCGATGCCCGTCGGACCTCCAAAGTAGACAGTCGCAGCGCCGGAGTCCGGACCGCCCTGTGCGCTCCTCGGCGCGCCCACGACGATATCGGCATATCCGTCTCCGTTGATGTCGCCGGCGCCGGCGATGGCGAGCCCCAGCGTCTCTCCGTCGGACGCCGCGGAGAGGACGGCGTCGGGCGTCGCGTCGAACGTGCTGCCGGGTCCGCCGTGATAGACGAGCACCGCCCCGCCGTCGATCGCGCCGCCGTCGTGGAGAGGCGCCCCCACGAGGAGATCCGAGAAGCCATCTCCGTTGACGTCGCCGGCGGGCGCGATCGTCCTGCCGAAGTCCGAGCCCGCTTCGTCGCCGGTGAGGGTCCCGTCCGCCACGCTGTCCGGTCCTCCCCCAGCGCCGAAATAGACAGCGACGGCGCCGTCTCCGCTGGCTCCCCGGGGTGATCCCACGGCGATGTCGGCATAGCCGTCGCCATTGAGATCGTGCTCGCTGCGCGCGATGTCGACGTACCACGCGGTCGAGTAGGGCGAGCACGCCGCGCCCGCGCAGGCGCGCGCCCGATAGAAGTACCGCGCGCCCACCGGGGCCACATTGGATACAGTCAGATCTGCGATGGGCTGGTGGGTGAGAGCGCCGGTCGAGATCGTCACGGCGGAGGCGAAGCTCGGGTCGGTCGTGTATTGCAGCTCGTACTGGATCGGTCCCCCGCCCATCACGGTGGACGCGCTCCATTGAAACACGGGACGGCGCGATCCAGGCTTGAAGATCGAGCCGAGTCGATTCCCGCGGACCGGGCGGCGGAGCACAGGGGCCGTGGGAGGCGTCGAGGGCGCCTCCGCGTAACAGACATGGAGCGAGGGCCGCGTCTCGATCGAGCTCGACTCGCTGGAGAAGTAGTAGTGGCCCCCCGCGGTCTCTCGGAGGACGACACCCTGGTTGGGCGCCTCTCCGTGGACCCAGCTCTCGACGAGCGCCGTGAGGTCGACGAGCCTGTGACCGACGCCGCCGGCGCTGAACGTGGCGCTCGGCGACGGGCTCCAGGGGGGCGGGCCCGAAGAGAGGCTGCCGTAGGTGACAGTGGGCTCCGCCCAGGGGACCAGAATCGGATGGACATCCACCTGCGTGTAGACCGAGCTCCAGGACTCGTAGAGATCGAGCTGGGCCGATGTCACGGCCGCCCCGGGCGGGATCGCCCCGAGGTCGAACCGGAGGAGGGAGAGGTGCTCGTGGCCCCCCCAGGGTCCTGTCCACAGGCCAAATTCCATTCCGGCGGCGTAGCTCGGGTACTCGGCTGTGACGGTCGCGTCGGCGACGTCGCTGGCCCCGCGAACGAGGGTGACGCACGTCGCCAGGGCCACGGCGCTCGGGGCCTTTTGGGTGGGGCTCTCCGTCGAGTCGGGCGCTCCGCAGGCAGAGCACACGGCGGCGAGGGCCAGTGAGAGGACCGCGAGGCGCCCCTTTGGAGCGGGGCGGGGAGGAGCGATGATGGACAAGCGCATGGGGTTCACCTTTGCCGATGGTTTTCGGGTTTCTCGGGACGGGCTCAATGGGTCGCCGCCCCGAAGGGCCTCGTGGCAGGCTGAGGATCGCCGCTCAGAATACGAACCATCTCGGTGACACGCCGGAAGGGCTCGTTGGTGTTGAGATCCGTGTCGCTCGGCAGGTAACCCGCCGGATCCAGCCCGAGGTGGAAGAACTGCGTGTCTCGATCCGTCGGATCGGGGGTCGCGTCGGCGCTCAAGAACGGCGACAGCGCGGAGACCATCCCGAGCGCGCGGGGCGCGATGTGGAATCGGTTGGTGGCGGTCTCCACGTAATGGCACCCGTTGCAGGTGTGAGACGCGAAGAGCACCCTCGTGTAGGGCTTCACTCCGCCCGGATTGGGGAACCCGAGCGCCGTGAAGTCATAGAGAGACAGATCCGACAGATCCCACATGTCGAGGTTCGCGTCCGTGCCGCTCCGCGACGTCGACGCACCCCCCAGCATGAACGCGGGCACGGCGTGACTCTCGGCCAAGATCGCGGGCTCGCTGTTGACCATGAAGTTGTCCAGCGCGGGCGTCTTGTTGAAGCTGTTGGCCGGAGTCTGCGCGACGGGCACGAGCCCGAGGGGGCAATGATCCGAGTCCGGGGCAGAGGAACAGTCGAGCTTGTGCTCGCGCAGCTCCCACGGAGCTGGCTTGAACAAGGGAGGCGTGGGCGTCGGTCCAAAGGCGCCGTCATTCGTGCGCACCTGCCCGATCGAGCTGCCGAGGTTGGGCCCCCCCGGATTGGCGTTTTGCTCGGTCACGAGGGCGGTGAAGGTCTCGAGCGTCTGGTTGTAGAGGGGCGAGCCGACGCTGCCGAGGCCGGGAGAGCTGAGCGTCTGGAAGCTGTAGGCCCAGTCGATGAGGGGCCGAGTCGTGGGCAGCTTGTATTCCAGGATGAAGGTCGCGTCGAGCGGAGCGCCTGTCGAATCGAGCGCGCCGAACACGAACCGCAGCTCGCCCAGCGACGGATTTCCACCGCTGTACGGGTCGCCGGGCCCGGCGAGATCCATGCGGTTCACGATCGCGAGGAGCCGAAAGGGAGCCCTGGCCATGTCGAGGCCGGGGCAGGGGTTCGGGAACGTCCCGCACCCGCTCTTTGACCACCACGGATCCAGCAACAGGGTCTTGATCCGCGGGCGCGCTCCGACGGAGAACCCGTTGACTGTCTGGTTGCTCGTCCACTGGGCGAAGAAGCTCGTGAGGAAGTCGGAGACAGGCAGGCCGCCGGCCATCCGGGTCATCAGGTGCGCGAAGGACCAGATCCCAGGCTGTCCTCCGGAGCCACAGCTCGGCGGGACGGGAGCGCCAGCCGCCAGATCGCCGCCATTCGGGCGTGTTCGACAAGGGTCGTTGACGACGCCAAGATCGCGGATGATCAGAGAGCGATCGACGGCGATGCCGAACCCGCTCACCGGATAAGGGGAGGGCTGCACCACCGCGCTGGCGGCGTTCCCCACCTCCTCCGGCCCCGTCTCGCCCGGATCCGCGGGCTCCGCACAGGCGGAGAGGTGCACCATCATCAGGATTGACCACCGAATGTGTCCTCGTCGCAACATGCCCTGTTCTCCTCTCTTCGAAGCTCCAATCACGAACACGCGTCTCCATCGCGGGTCGCGCGGATCGACTCGGCGGGCTCGGCTCGCAGCGCCGGCAACCTCCGCGGGTCGAAGGCCCCTGTCTCCTCGGCGATGTGGGCGATCCGCTCCCACAGGCGAGTCATCATCCCGGCGCGCGACAGGCGCGCTCGAAAATCGCGCAGCGTGCTCTGCGCGAAGGCCGGGACCGTCGATCCAAGCCTGTCGAGGACGATCTGCCACCGCAGATCAACGATGGTCAGCTCGACCGCCTCGGCGTCCGAGACGGCTGTATACGCCTGCAAGATCATCGCCGTCGCGAGGAGGGCAGGCGGGGTCGGCGGCTTGCCGGCGCCGGAGGGGCGGTACATTTGCGAGAGCTCTCGCTGAAAGGGCTCGTCGAAGATGCGGCGTCGATGTTCCCGGAGGAACATGAACAACTGTCGCGCCTTGCCGATTCGAGCGCACAGAACGACCTCCCGAGCCGATGGACGGACGCGCGGATTCCATCGTTTGATAGTCATGAGCGATCTGCCTTGGGGCTCCTGCAATCGCGAGCAAAGGCGCCTCAATGGATCGGACCGGCCATGACCTCCGCCGGCGATTGGGCAGCGCAGGGCGTCGCCACGAGCACACCCGAGAGGAGCGGCCCAAGGCTCGTGACCCTGCGTGGGTCTGGCGTTAGCAACCACCGTACCACTGGCGTTGTGGCCTTCCAGTGGACGCTTTGTGTCAGTCTGATCTCATGCTGACTACAGCTCGGCGCTTGGTTTGAGCGCCCGATCGTCGCTCGCGCTCGATGTTCCCGAGCGTGCCCGACGACACCTGCCGAGGTCCGGCGAATGGACAAATTTCGTCACAACGCGGCGCCGGTCTTTCGAGCCCGGTCGACGAACCAGATTGACGAGGAGTCGCGCCACCCTCGGTGGAGTCGCGCCGCTCCCGGCCGCCGCACAGCCGGTCGCGAGCACGAGGAGGCCCGCGATGATCGGGAGTCCTTCGATGGGGGTGGTCGACATCACTCGCGGTGAACCCCCCAGTCCGTCTTTCGGGCCCAGTCGACGAACCAGATCAAAGAGGGGACGATCTTCTCTTTGCCCTCGCGGACCATCGTGTCGAACGCGGCGGCGCTCACGAAGCGGACCTCGGAGACCTCGTCGGGCTGGCACACGAACGGGCCCTCGTGCTCGGCGCGATAGAGGTGGAGGTGCTCATAGTGGACGCCAGGCTCGGGGCCGAAATGGGCCAGGAAGGTGATTTCGGGGCGCACGCCGAGCTCCTCGAAGAGCTCGCG